>Ga0181520_10003431_pt1 | contig 27878 bp, 22 predicted proteins | sample PEATcosm2014_Bin_29_FD_132451 | JGI IMG/M metagenome (GOLD analysis project Ga0181520, IMG submission 132451) | Peatland microbial communities from MTU Mesocosm Facility, Houghton, MI, USA - PEATcosm2014_Bin02_30_metaG | ecosystem: Environmental > Terrestrial > Soil > Wetlands > Peat | place...
CCGCGGCCTTGCTGGAGGCGCGGGAAGTGACGGAAAGCAGTTTCGGCAGCGCCTTGAGTGTCAGGGTGGTCGGGTCCCAGCGTAGCGCAGCGCCGAGAGCCTGCAGCAGAGGCCGCAGCGGCGCGTACAGTGTGCCGTCGCGCAGTTCGGCAGCGCCATCCAGATCGACGCCCTCGCCGCCAACGGCCAGCGTGCGTGACCCGGTCTGGAGCGTGATTGTCGCGCCAACTTTGCCGTGAACGATGAGTCTTCCGGCGGTGTCCTGCCAGTCGACTTCCGCGCGCATCGCCTGCGCGGCGGCGGCGGCAGCCCCCCAGACCGTGCCCCCGCGCATCTCACAGCCTGAAAGCTCGGTACCGGCAACGGTAACGTGCGCCGCAGGGGCCTGGGCGAGGCAGGCGAGTGGGAGAGATAGACTGGTGATAACGACTAGTGCGGGCAGATAGGCTTTCATCGGCTGCGTTCCGGACTCCGAAGGCGGTCTCTGGCGGGAAGATAGAAGGTATTATAGCCGCTGGCGAGGACGGGAACAAGGGCGCGGAACAGCCGGAGGGCAACAGCCTTTACGTCCTGGGGGATTGCAGGAAGATCACTATGTGATCTTAGCTCCAGATCCCGCATTCCTAAAGGCCTTTGACGTTCAATCCCGCGGGGGTTTGGGATTGAGATCGCATAGCGATCTCCCTGCAATCCCCAAGGTGTTAGAGCCGTTCAGCGATCTTGCCGTTTTGCCATTCGACCAAAGATTCACGTCTGACAGCACTAAAACGGCATCTGCGACACCGACTGCCCCACCAGAGCGATGGCAACCGCGAGCATCCCCAACAGGCCCATCCCACAGGAGAAGCCGGCGTAGAGCACCGGCGGGTACTTGCGCCACTCGCTTTCTCCGAATCGCCGGCGCAGGTAGTACCTGCCGATAAGCCCGCCGATGAACTGGGGGAAGGTGAAGTGGGGAAGGGTCCCCAAGCCTCGGATGAAGCCGTAGATGAGCAGCACCGGCATCCGCAGCCAGTTGAGCAGACTATATGCTCCGAGGCCGAACACCAGGCCGCCTACCATGAGCATCGGCTTGATCGCCCGCAGGAACATCTCTTTCGGACCGCCCTCGGTGGTCGCCGACATCCACAGCCAACTTTGCAGGGCCGTGAAATCCCAGAACTTTTGAGTGTAAGGGTACGCGTTCGAGGGGATCGGGTTCAGCCGCCAGACGTAGCTCCAGAAGATGAAGCTGCAGGCCATGATGACGATGAACAGTAAGACCTCGGCCTTGATGATACTCGTGAATTTCGTGCCGGTAAGCTCGATCTCGCGGAATTTCTGGGTCGTGGCTCCGTAGTTGCCGAGAGGGATCGGCGCGAACCAGATGTCCACGCCCTTGTATCCGCTGAAGATGAATGTGGCCTGGCGGACCATCGGGAACTCGGTGAATTGCCCCGTAAGGCCGATCATCCTGGCATTCACGTAGGACTCAAGCGGAGTCCAGATGAAGCCGTAGAAGACCAGAAAGGGCCACGGAAAGTTCGGCACGAGGACGCGGCACAGAATGATATAGGCGACCGTGGTGAACAGGAACAGGCCGACGCACCAGGCGATGCTAAAGTCTCCGCGCCCGGCAGGCGGCTTGGTGAAGCCGACCTTGCGCCCGGTGAGCCGGTTCTCGCGGAACTGTTGCGCCATCTTGTAGAACCCCAGCAGGGCGACCGCGAGCGCGGTGCCGATGCTGAACGACAGCCAGATGTCGATAGAAGCGGCCCAACTGGTGCGCGTCGACTCCATCCCTGGTGACCAGGTGGGCATGTGCCCGGTAACTTGGGCAATCGGGTTGACGACCATCGTCGCCACGGCGGCGACGAATCCACCGGCGACCATCCAAAAGGGCAGAACGAAGCCCAGGAGCACATCGCCGAGGTTCGTGCCGATGCCTGTCGCGACGCCGGGAAGCAGCCGCTCGGTGCCCTGGGTGAAGTCCACCCACGGGATCGGGAGTATCTGGATCGGTTGCACCAAAATGACCTTGGTAAGGACCGGGATCGCCACGTAGATGGCCCCGAAGGCAACGCCCATCATGCTGCCGATGGAGAAGACGCGCCAGCGCCAGGTCTCGGCCTTGCCGCCGACCTCGGCGAGCGCCGTCGCGCCCTGTGCGGCGATCGGAGCCATCGGGAAGGGAAGCTGCTCGGCATCCGACAACAGGCGGAAGAGGGTGTAGCCGAAGGTGAACCAGGCGATGCGGCTGAAGACCTGTGTGAACAGGAGGACGCCGATGGCGGGGAGCCAGTCGGCGCTCATAAAGGTGCGATGCCGGATCGCCTCCGATGCCGCTCCGGGGACGACCCAGACGGGGACTTGCTCGCCAAGCCCGCCGGGGGCCGCCTGGCGCAGGAATACATTCCATACCAGCCCGGCGAAGGGCCCACCAGCCAGGGCCAGGCCGCCGATCATGCCGCCCATGCCGCCGGCGATATAATACAGGATGTAGATTTCCTGCTTGCTGAGGGTTGTGAACGAGCGCCGCGCGACTTCAGTGAAGAGAATGATCGTCGTCCACTCGGCGGCCGGCCCCATCGACTGGCCGACAACCAGCCCGAGGTAGATCGAGCCGGGCATCATCACGAATCCGGTGAACAGCGCGCCGACGACGGTCTTCCAGCCGAAGCCGTCGTGGAATTCGCTGGGGGTGTCCATCAGCCCCCGGTACTCCGCTAGCTCTTCCGACTCTCGCAGGGCCATGAGGCTCGGTCTCCGGGTAGGGGAGAGGTGGGGGGCGTTGTGTGGCGAGACGGCACCCTCGCGAACGCGGTACTGGAACTTCCGTGCCGGACTGCCACACTCCTCCTGTGTTAGTTGCCGTTCGGACAGAGGACGGCCTTGACGACGCGACCGCAGGCTACATCATCCAGCGCCTGATTGGCCTCGTGCAACCCGTAGTAGGCGCTCACCACGTCGGTCCACGGCAGGGCGTCCCGGAACCGCGCGAGGACGCCCAGGCTCTTGTACATGTGCGAGAGGTCGATGCCCCAGGTTGCCCGCACGTCGAGGTGCTTGCGGTTGAGGTCGCGATGCGGGTTGAACTCGACGGGGCCGGCGTCGGTGTATTGGCCGACCACCGTGTAGACCCCGGCGTCGCGGGTGATCTGCATACCCTCAGGGATCGCGCGGGGGCTACCCGTGGCCTCGATAGTGATGTCGGCTCCGCGGCCACCTGTCAGGGTGCGGATCGCGTCGAGGCGCTCGTCGTCGCTCGTGTCCTCGATGCTGATGACGTGGTCTGCCCCCAGCCGGCGCGCGGTCTGCAGGCGGAGGTCCGGCGCTCCGATGACGATCACCTGCTGCGCGCCGGACAGCCGCGACAGCGCGCAGGCCATCAGACCGACAGGCCCGCAGCCCTGGATCACCACATGATCGCCCAGCCTGACCTGCGCCCGCTCAACCGCGTGGAAAGCGGTGGGCAGGGCACAACCGCCGGCGATTGCCAGCTCGGGGGAGACGCCATCGGGCAGACGGAGGATCTTCACGCCGGGCTTGAGGTAGATCACCTCACTCCAGCCGCCCAACAGACCGTCCTCCGCCCCGTAGGTGATGCCGTAGACCTTGCGGTTGGGGCAGCGGGTGGTGGCCTTGGCGACGAGGCAGAACCAGCAGTTGTTGCAGGTCTCATGGACATCGAGGAAGGTGACCGTCTCCCCGACCGCCAGCGGACTGCCGAAGGCATCCGTGACAGGGCCGCTGAGCTTCTCGAGCACGCCGACGTTGATGTGGCCGGAGATGAGCGGGTACGGCGCGCCGGGGAGACGCCCGTGCTGGAGATGCACGTCGGTTCCACAAACCTCCGAGTATGTGGTGCGCAGGAGCGCAGCGCCCGGTTCGAGGTCGGGCACGGGGAACTCGCGGACTTCGACAGGCGTGTTCGGCGCAGGGATAACGGCGGCGCGGATCAAGGGACAATGCCTCCAGAAAAGCAGTGTATTGGGGTCTGATTTGCGTTCAATGCACACATGATTGCGGGACGACCAACGATCCTGACCACGAAGACGCGAAAACACGAAACGACAATGAAGACTCCAGCGACGTGGTTTGGCCGCCTAATGCCCTCGCGTCTTAGTGGTCAATCACTCCCTCTGGCTCTGGCCGCGTTGTAGCTGCTGGCTGGTCGCGGGAACAATTCTCCCAGCAGTATCTCCAGGGCGAGATTCGCCACCGTCAAGCCGAAGATCCCGGTCAGCGTCGGCAGGCTGCCAAGAACGCGCCGCTTCCGCCCACGCTCGAGCTGCTCATCCGCGACCGCTGCGTCTGCTACCGGCGGGGCGAGGAAGCGCGGGGACACCGGCTCATCACTGAAAACGCACGGGACATCGGTCGCTAATTCGCGCCTGCGTAGGCCTTTACGGACGCGGCGGGCGAGGGGGCACATCGTCACCTCTGTTAGAAGGCCCGTGCGTACGCGGGTCGGGTCCGTGCGGCAGGCTGCCCCCATCGATGAGATGACCGGGACGCCCTGCGTAATCGCCGTGGCGATCAGTTCGAGCTTCGGCCCGAGAGAATCGATGGCGTCGATCACGATGTCCGGCGGCCCGGCGAGGACTTGGCCGAGAGTGTCGGAGTGCACGAATACGCGCAAGGCCTCGACCTCGCAGGCGGGGTTGATGTCGCGGACTCGCGCCTCGGCGACCTCCGTCTTCGGCCGGTCGAGGGTCGACTCAAGTGCATAGAGCTGGCGGTTGATGTTGCTCGGGTGCACCACATCGAAGTCGACCAGCCGCAGCCTCCCAACCCCCGCGCGAGCGAGCGCTTCGGTGGCGTAGCTGCCGACCGCGCCGAGGCCGACCACGGCTACGTGCGCTGAATGCAGCCGCTGGAGGCCCTCGGCCCCCACCATCTGCTCGAGTCTTAGGAAGCGTTCGTCCGGCAAAGCAGATCACCAAACAGGTTGCGTGCATTCTCGCGGGTTGCGTCGGCCAGTGCCTCGGGCGATACCCGGAGTAGCTGGGCGATGCCGACAGCGATGGACGGCAGGTTCGCCGGCTCGTTCCACTGTTCGCCGTCCGGTCCGACGATCACATGCGGGCCGAAAGGCTCGGGCGGGAGCATCGCCGGAGCATCGGTCTCGACCAGAAGACGATCCAATGGCACTGCGAGAAGCGATGCCCGAGCACGCTTCCTCCGATCATCGAGAACATTCCCGGCGAATGAGAAGTAGCCTCCCAGATCGCACAGCGGGCCGATCAGCTCCGCCGGGCCCCCATAGGCGTGGATCAGCATCCCAGCGGGGGATGGTCCAACCTCCTGCAGGACACCCATCAGCCACCCCCACGCGCGCAGACAGTGCACCATGACCGGCAGATGTCGTCGGTAGGCAATCGCAAGCTGAATGCGAAGGGCCTCTTCTTGCGCGACCTCGTCGCGGTCCTTCACCCAGCGATCCAGGCCGATTTCTCCGACGGCAGAGGGGACAGCATCGATGTAATGTTCGAGCACTTCGGCCCAATTGCCGGGGGCGTCTCCGACGAACCACGGGTGCAGGCCGAAGCAGGGGACGACCTCCGGGTACGTGCGGGCAAGATCGAGCACTTGCGGCCAGTCGCCGGGGTGAGTGCCGTTCACAACCAGATGGGAAACCCCGGTCTCCCGGGCACGGGATACAATCGCCTCGACGTGGCCTTCGAGGACCTCCTCTTGAAGGTGGCAGTGAGTGTCGACGAGGCCGACCGGAGAGTGCGTGGTCATGGGTATATTGACGGCCTTTACATCCTGGGGGATTGCATCCTCCAGACCCCCGCATCTCCAAAAGCCTTCGGAAATATCCCCTTGACAAACCTAAGCTATATTGACACCATGCGCCGGTATAAGCGACCCGGAACTACTTCTGCCCCTTGGCTTGCGCCCTCGGCTGCTTGCCCGGCAAGGGCGTGTTGAGCGCGGCCCGCAGGGCGTCGTCCAGCTTCAGCGGATAGAGGGAGAGTCGCTTGGACTTGGGCTTGTTGTCAGTGGTCTTCTTCGGCTCCATCGTGCACCTCTTTGGGCTGGATTCTCCATAGGATAAGCTGCCGTACTGTTGGCGCGATAGCCGGGTCGCGCGAAAGTGCTGAATAGTCTATCGATACTCAAGAAGATTCTTGACAAAAGTCTTCGGATGGCGCATGCTCGCAACCACTGACTTCCCTGAAGTCTTTAATTCGTCGGAATGGTGGTATGCGATGAATACGTTACCCGCAAAAGTCGATACCATGATCGCCAGGGCACGCCGTGTCAGTGCGCTGGCCGACCGGCTATCGAAGATCGACGAGGACCAGGAATGCCTCGCCCGCGAGCGCGAGATAGTGCTCGGAGAACTTGCCCAAGAAGCAGCCGGCGAATCGTCGAATGGCGAATCTGCACTCGGCAAGTCAGAAGACAACGATGTCGTACCTGGTGTTCCCTTGTCACAGTATGAACAGGTGATGGCGGTAGCCGAAGGTCTCGTCTGTGAGACGTTCAAGGGTGAGGATGTTATCGTGGCTCTCAAGGGAAGAGGTATCCAACTTCCGATGAACACTGTACTAACGTGCCTCGGGCGGGGTTTCAAGGAGGGTCGTCTCTTACGCCCGGCGCGGGGGGTATATGCGCCTCTTCCGAAACCGAACCTGAATCTGGAATTTGGCATCGCTGGTTCCAACGATAGTCCTTCTAAGGACGGAGAGGCCACTACTTCGTAAGCGAATATGCCTGAGTGCCGAATGGAAGGAGATGATGGCGTGAAAACGACAACACCAATCAACGAGGAAAGGAGGGGGTTGCGATGGCTCAAACCTTGCTTGCAGGGTTCATGTTTCTCATCGCGGCTACGGTATTTGTCGTCGTCAGTCGAAAAGCGACAGACAAAACGACAGACCGGCCCCATAAGTCTAAGGGCCGGTCCTAAAACAACCTGCGTTAAAATCGTTCGCGCGAGCTTAACGCATACAAAAACAACATAGCAATTGGAGTATACCCCCAGGTGAAGTTCCCTGTCAATAGTAGACTTCACCTGGGGCATCGTCAATGTCGCCTCTTGGGTATGGACTGCTTGTTTGTGCTTAGTCATGGGTATGCTCACTTGCCCGATTTACGCCGGTTGTCGTCCTTGCAGAGCATTAGGCCTATTCCTTGCCCACGAGTTGCTTGTACATCAGCCGCTTGCCCGGCGCGCCCTCTATTGCACTCTCTGTCCGCTGTCCATCTGTCACCTTCCGATGATCCCATCGAAATGAGAACTCGTCGCAGTACCGGCCCAGGTGCTTCGCGCTCATCTTGTGGTATACGCCGTAGTGACCGCGCTTCAAGAGTGCGAAGTATGATTCGACGGTGTTCGTGTGAACTCGGAGAGACTTGTAGTTCCGAACGTACTGGCCGTCGCCGTGGTTCACCGTGCGATGACCTCCGGCGAACTCCCGGCCCACGCTGTTGTAGAGCGGTAGTTCGTCGGTTACGAGTGTGGAATTCTCCGTGTCCACGTTCTCGCTGACGATGGCCTTCAGCGTCTTGGTGTCTACGTGGCTGACCGGAGTGGAATGCGACTCCCCGCTGCGTTCGACAACGGCCACCACTGGGGTCTTCGAGGTGCCCCGACCGCGCTTGTGCTCATTGCCGTCGCCAGGGCGGGGCTTGCCGCCGACGTAGGTCTCGTCCATTTCGACGGTGCCCTTGAGGGCCTTCTCCAACGGGCCATTGTTCATCGCCTCGCGGATGCGGTGCGACATGAACCAGGCCGTCTCGTAAGAGCCGAACTCCAGTTCTCGCTGTAGCTGTTTCGCCGACATGCCCTTCTTGCTGGAGCAGATGAAGTGAAAGCCGAGTATCCACTTCTGCAGAGGAATGTGGCTGTCCTCCATAACACTGCCTACCGTGACCGTGAACTGCTCGTGGCAATCCCGGCACTTGAGCAGGCCGACACGGTGCGCAGTGCCGTGAAGCCGGGTAACTTCTGAGGACCCACAGTGAGGGCAGACCGGGCCGTTGGGCCATATCAGGCTTTCCAGGTAGGCGCGGGCCTCGGCGTCTGTCATGCGAGCGATCTGTGTGAGTGTCTTTTCCATGAGGGTCTCTCTCCTTAACTGAGACCATCATAGCACACCTGCCTTTGGTTTGTCAAGGGGATATTTCCGAAAGCCTTTGACGTTCAGGATTGCGGGGGTTTGGGGGATGCAATCCCCCAAGGTGTTAAGACCGTTTGACGATACTGCCGTCTTGCCGTAGAACCGTCAATCGTTGCCGTTCGTGACCTGTCGGGTCTTGCCCAATGGCTCATGGCCGATAGAGCACTATCCCTTCAACCCCGACATCACAATCCCCTGCACGAAGTAGCGTTGGCCCAATATGAACACGATGAGCACCGGCACCATGACCATCACCGACGCGGCCATGAGCATCGTCCAGTCGGTGCTGTATTGGCCTACGAATGCGTACAGCCCGACCATCAGCGGCTTGCGCTGCATCGAGTTGATGACGATCAGCGGCCACATGAAGGCATTCCAGGTGCCCAGGAACGTGAAGGTCGTGAGGGTTGCCAGCGCCGGCTTCGACAGCGGCAGAATGACGTGGCGATAGACGCCGAATCGGCCGCAGCCATCGATCTTCGCGGCGTCTTCGAGCTCGGCGGGGATCGTCAGGAAGAATTGGCGCAGCATGAAGGTGCCGTACGCGGAAAACATCACCGGAAGGATCAGGGCGGCGTAGGTGTCAATCAGGTGAAGCTGCTTCAGGAGCACGAAGACCGGGATCATCGTGACGACCGAGGGCACCATCATCGTTCCCAGGTAGCCGACGAATAGCGCGTCGCGACCGGGGAAGCGCAGGCGGGCGAAAGCGAAAGCGGCGAGGCTGGAGGTGACGACCTCGCCGAGAGTGACACAGGTGGTGACGATGATCGAGTTGAGATAGAACGCGATGAAGGCATTCCGCAGTGGAAACCCGGGGAAGGACCACGGCCCGAATTCCCAAGTCGAGTGTCTTAGGCTCACGCGATAGGCCGGCACGGCAAAGGAGAGCCAGTTGCGGTCGAGGGTCAAGGCCTGTGCGGCGTCGAGGTAGTTGCGCCAGCGGAAGTGAACCTCGTACACAGGGCGCAGGGAGTCCGCAGGCACGGTGGTTTCCTCGCCGGCCTGACCGGACGCGTCGAGCGGCCTGACGATCACACCCTCGGGCGACCTTCGGACAACGGCAGCCCGACGCGTCTCGCCCGCGACGCGCATGGTGAAGACCGGCAGGTCCTCGCCGCTCGCAGCATCGCGCCAAGTGACCTGTCGGCGTGGAATGAACTGCGGCGGAGAGGTGAAGACGTTGCCGGGGTCCTTGAGGGAGGTCGACAGCATCCACAAAAGCGGCAACATCATCGTCGCCCCGCCGACGCAAAGCAAGGCGTAGACGAGGACCTTCGAGTGCCGGGGCCGACGACTGCGGCGGCTGGGAGCGGCCGTGCCGGTGTTCATGCGGCATCGCCGGGGCTATCTGTTTTGGGGCGGCGCAAGTGTGCCACGACGCAGTCCACGAGAGGTGCGACAGCGGGCACGAAGCACGGGTGCGGGATGATCCAATACCGCAGTCTCCCGCTTTTCGTCGTGTAGATCAGGGCGAGGGCCGGTCCTCCGATAGCCCAGCGAGCGTCGCCACCGAAGAAGCGGCGTTGGAATGGCGTCGGGAGCGGGGGCTCGTGGCTTGCCCGCAGCCTGTGGCCCGGGAACGCGGCCATTCCGCGGATCTGTCCCCAGGGCACTTCTGCCGAACGCGTCCACGACGACAGCCTCAGGCCGCTCTCCGTGCCCTCGATCGCAATCGCTCCGCGCGATAGTAGGCGGCGGACGACCCCGAATCCGCTGATGAGGAACGCGAGCAGCAGCCCGATCACGCCGACCTTCAGCCTCCCGGCGAACCACTCCGGCGTGGGCGCGAGAAAGCACAGCGCGAGAGCCGGGAGAAGCGAGCAGTACACGGCGGCGAAGGCCAGCATCAGGAAGCGGCCTTTGCGAGGCAATGCGTATGCAGGGCAGATTGTCGCGGCAGAAGATGACGAGTGCATGGCGCTGTTATCGGGAAACCGGGTCAGATCGGCTGCGTGGCGCGCCGAGCAACCTTGAAGTTTGCCAGGGTAAAGATGAACACCAGCGCAAACAGGACCATCGCCAGAGCGCACGCGTAGCCCATGTTGTGCCAGGAGAAAGCGTTCTCGTAGATGTAATAGAGCAGGTTGGTGGTCGCGCCGGCCGGCCCTCCGCCGGTGAGGATGTGGATCGCGACGAAGTGGCCCTGGAAGCCCGAGATGATCGACATGATGAGAATGAAGAATGTCGTCGGAGCCAGCGAGGGCCAGGTGATATACAAAAGCTTCTGCAGCGATCCGGCGCCGTCGAGCTCGGCGGCCTCATACAACTCGACGGAGACACCCTGCAGTCCCGCGAGATACAGGATGCAGTTGTAGCCGCCGACGCCGGTCCAAAGCCCCATCAGGATGAGAGCCGGCTTGGCCCAGGCGGTGTCGCCCAGCCAGTCAGGCGGATTGGTCACTCCGGCGCCGCGCAGCAGGATGTTCAACAAGCCCTGATCGGCGTCGTAGATCCAGCGCCACAACACCGCCACAGCGACCGCGGAGCACACAGTCGGCAGAAAGAACAGGGTGCGGAAGAAGACGATCCCGCGAAGTTTCTGGTTGAGAAGCAGCGCGGTCAGCAGCGAAAGCGCCATCCCGATGGGGATGCCCAGCATCAGGAAGGCGGTGTTGTACAGGTAGCTCCAGAAGCCGTCGTCGTTGGCGACGAGGCGCGCGCCCTCATGGTGGAACCCCAGTATGTGGGCATAGTTCTCCGTACCGACCCAGCGAATCCCCTGCCACGACTCGATCGCGTCCCAGCGCACGAAAGACAGCAGGAATGCGGCTACAATCGGGATCGCGGTGAAGGCCAGAAATCCGATGATGTTGGGGGCGAGGAACCCCAGCGCGCCGAGGCTGTCGCCAAAGCGGGCCCGGCTTGGAGCACGGTGACGCTGCGCTGCCCGGTGGGCGGCTCCAGGAGCGGAACTGCACACCGGGCAGGGCTTCAGTTCGTCGGTGATCGGGGTGCGACACGTGCGGCAGAGCATGGTGTGAGAATCGGCGACGGGTTAGGCGGCACGGCTACCGCGCTGTCAGTTTGGCCACCGTCTTAGCGTCCAGACGTTTGCAGAGCGCCAGCACAAGCTTCAGCGCGCTCGCGTAGTCGTCGCCGTGGATGATCCCGGCATGTGAATGAATGTACCGAGTCGCGACACAGATAACGATACTCGGTACGCCCCTCGCGTGCAAGTGGACTTTCCCGGCATCCGTACCGCCCCGCTCGATGAACCCAAACTGGTAGGGCACGTTCTCGCTCTTTGCGGTCTCGATGACAAGGTCGCGAAGTCGAGACTGGGCGATCATCGAGCCGTCGAGAATCTCGATGATGGCGCCTTCGCCCAGCTTGATGTTCGATTCGTCTTCGGTCACTCCCGGCATGTCCCCGGCGATCCCCGCTTCGAGGATGATGCCCACGTCGGGGTTTATCGACTGCACGGAGGTCTGTGCCCCGCGCAGGCCGACCTCCTCCTGCACAGTCCCGACGCCGAAGAGGACGTTCGGATGCTTGGCATCCTTGAGCGCCTTGAGCGTGTCGACCATCAGCGCGACGCCAACGCGGTCGTCCCAGGCCTTGGCGAGGAAGAACTTGCTGCCGGCCATCGGCGCGAACTTCATGTCCGGGTAAATCGGGTCGCCCGGGCGGATGCCGAAGGTGGTCTCCACTTCATTCTTGTCCTTCGCGCCGACGTCGATGAACATTTCGTTGATCTCGACGAGCTTGTTGCGCTGGTCCGGGGGCAGAAGATGCGGCGGCTTGGACCCGATGATCCCGATGACCGGCCCCTTGCTCGTCTCGATGATCACCCGCTGCGCGAGGAGAACCTGACTCCACCACCCTCCCAGCGGCGCGAACTTGATGTAGCCCTCCTTGGTGATCAGCTTCACCATGAAACCGATCTCGTCCATGTGGCCGGCGAGCATGATTTTCGGGCCCTGCGGGTCGCCGGTCTTCTCGCAGATGATACTGCCCAGGTTGTCATAGGAGATCGCGCCGATGCCCTCGAGGTGCTTGGCCACGATGGCGGCGATCCCGGCCTCGAAGCCGCTGGTGCCGTTGGCATTGGTGATTTCCTGCAGCAGGTCTCTCGATGCTTTCTTCATGCGCTTAACCTCGATGCTGTAATACGGAACTCAGATCATGGCCTGCCCTTCGGGAGTGCTGGCCCACCAGCGCAACATCGCGATCCGGTAAACCGCGTAGGGCTTGCTGGAACAGGGGCCGTCGTCGACGGGGATCGCGGCAAGCTTGCCAACGTCCTGGCCCTCGAATTCCGCCAGGAATGTCTCGGTCGAGAGCTTCATGGCGTCGTCGGCGTACTTGACCGTGCTCTTGGCGATTGCGTGGCAGGCCGCCTCGATGTCCTGGCAGCACACCAGCCCTGCACGGTCCGAGGACAGCACCGCTCGTTGCTCCCAGGCGTGGCACAGGGACCTGAGACGCGGGATATCATCCTTGTCGATCTTATCTTTCCACCCGCGGGTGATGGTCTCCAGGCGATTGCGCACGGCCATCGCGCAGTCGTCGATGCGCACCTTGCGCCCGACGACCACGTGGCACGCCTGCAGGTAGGCCAGGTGCCCGGACGCCACGGCGCCGAGCCATCTCCCCATGATGAACGTCTTCTCGCCGGCATCGAAGCCGCGCAGTATGCCGGTTGGCACTGCGATCTGCAGGGGGTTGCCCCGGAAGACCTCCGGCTGGGTGAATCGCTCGGGCACGATGTACAGTTGGGGCTTGGCGAGAGCCAGCCTGGTCGCCGCCGCGAGTGTGGCGCTGTAGATGTCGGGGTGCTGCTTCGCTTCGGCGTAGGCGCAGGTCTGATGGACGGCATCCCATTCGTCTTCGTTTTCCCAGGCCTCCTCGATACGTTCGGCCATGAAGGCGAATGCCGGGTAAGCCAGCAATTTGTCGCGGAAGGGCCGGTCCTGCTCGTGCTCCCACGTGTACGAGGGCGCTAGGCCGTCGTCCGAGGCGTGGTGTTCCGGCTCAGCCGAGGCTGCGGACGCGGACGCCGTCACGGAGGCCGTTGCCTGCGTTTCGACGGTCTGGGACGGCTGGGCCGCCGCCTGCGCGGGCTCCTCCCCGGCGTCGAGCACGTCTTCGTCGCCTCCGGCGAAAAATCCGGCCTCGGTGAACACCGACGCATTGTCGGTGCGCGTCGGCTCATCCGCAGCAGACGCCTCCTCGTCGCCGAAGTCCGACATGTCCGCCAGCATGTCGGCCCCGGCTTCATGGCTGAGTTGCGACATGTCACCGATAATCGGCTCGAACTCCCCATCGATCTGCTCGAGATCCTCGAGGCTGGAATGGTCGGTCTGGCCCGCGAGCAAAGGATTCCCGCCGGCGACGAAGTCATCGTCGTCCGTGCCGAAGCCCTCGACTTCCTCCAGCACCAAGTCATCTGCCGCCGCGCCCGCCTTAAGGTTTTGCTTGGCGACGAACGGGTCAGGGGCCATGTTCGCGAGCCGGTCGAGCCGGTCCGCCGCCGCCGAGTCGACTCGCCTGAGCGCTTCCCAGGCCGCCATATCCTGACGATTCTGATGGATCAATTCCTGATACTCGGGAGAGGCCTTCTTTGGCTCGCCGTGCTTCACATACAGTTCGGCAAGCCAGTGGCGAAGCTCCGCGTAAGTCGGGTCTGAGTGCAATCCCTCCTGGGCGAGAGTGACAGCCTTGTCCGTGTGGCCCTTCTGAGCTTCGGTCTGAGCTTGGCGAAACTTAAAATACGCGGCGTTACGTTCCGGACTCATCTCCTGGTCCATCGACATACGACAGGCACCTCCTCGTGACCCCTGCGAAAAGGCATTTGTTCGTAGCGCCTCTATTATTCGGCGCGGAACTACCACTTCCTGCAAGGTTGCACATTTGTTGTGTCTGTTGTCCGTCGTTGTGTCTGGAACGTGTCTCTGGTGTTATTGCCGAGTCGGCGCGCTCGCGATTTGACCTCCTATCTGGATACCGGCGTGATCTTCAGATTGTCGATGTAGAACACCGAGTTCGCCGCCACATCGCTCACGAAACCCAGCCAGTGCAGTTCGTCGAACCCGTCTCCGGGCATCGCAAGCCCCTCAAATGTCTGTGGGTCGTGCCCTGGCACGGTGATGGTAAGCGTGAAGGTTCTCGGATTGCCTTTGCCCACCTTCGCCTCGATGGACACGTGAACCCACTGGCTTACGGGAACGGTCGTGAGCGTCTTGCCGCCCACGGTGACCGGTCCGGCGCTGTCGAAGTGAACGCTGGGGCCGATGTTGGCCGGGTAGTCCCCCTCGTCACGCCATTCAGTGAACATCCGCGCTTTCGGCTCGAGACGCAGATCGAAGCTCTCTGTCACTGTGCCGGCGGTGATGTGCGGCTGGTAGAACATGTGCGGCTGCCAGGTGAACTGAAGGCCGGTCACGTCCGTGAACTTGAGGCTGTGCTTGCCGCTTGCGGCCTGTTCATCTGTGACACGGATCGAGGCCCCCTGTTCCTCGCCGCTCACCACCGCATTGGGCGGCGGCGCGCCGACCGGCTCGTTCTCGAAGTCGTCGTCAACCGTCAGCGGTTTCGGGGGGCCGGGAGGGGTCGGGAAAACGGCGCGCGGGTACTTGAGATTCCTGGCTTCGTTCACCCAGGCCGGGTCACCATACAGGCCGACCTTGCTCGTATCAATGGGCTTGAAGCCGAGCTTGAGGGCCGGCGAATCCGGCTTGAGGCGGAAATCGTAGTTTGCGGCATCGACAAACTGCGGATCGGCGATCAGGGAGTGCGTGTCGAGCCCGAGCTTCTGCCAGTCGGCGAAATCGTGCTTGAAGAAACGAATGTCGGGCTGCTTCGGGCTGAAATAGACGTTGTCGTCCCAGACGCCGATGTCTTCACCGGCCTTCTTGCGTTCGTTGAGGCTCGATTCGGCGAAGGGCGGGAACATGCTGCCCTGCGAGAGATACACGATGTTGTTCGCGAAGGTGTTGGGGCGGCGTTCCCAGTACGGCCAGAGCGCGTAGTCCGCGAAATCGGCGAAGACGTTGTTGCGGATCTCATGCTCGTGCCCGCCGTTGTTGTACATCAGCCCACCCGTGCGGGCGTTGTAGACGATGTTGTTTTCCACGAGATACTGACTGCTCGTGGCGTCCAGGTAGATTCCCCAGCCGAGCGGCGGCTGGTCGAACGGCCATACGTCATGCAGGACGTTATTGCGGATAACGCTGCCGGGCGCGTTCCCGAGCGTGTATATGGCGCCGCCGTCGCTGAGGACGCCGTTCATCACGTGATGGACATGGTTGAACTCGATGATGTTGTGGTGCGTGCGGTTCGGCTCGTCGCCCCAGTTCCAGCCAATGGACATCCCCGAGTACGGCAGATCGTGGATTTCGTTGTGCGAGATCGTGTTGTGGCTGCTTTGCGCGACCCAGATGCCGACCCCGGCGGGGTAGACGTGCCCGCCGTCGTAGATGTGGTTGTTGTCGATCAGAGTGCCCCGCGACTCGTCGTTGTCGTCCGCTGCCGGGTTGGCCTCGCCGACACGCACCCCGCCGACACCCATATCGTGGATGCGGCAGTGCACGATCTTGTTGCCGACGCAGCCGCGACGGAACCAAATCGCGTAGTCGCCGACATGGGTGATTTCGCAGTTCTCGACCGTGCAGTCGCGCGCCCCGTCGGCCATGAAAGCGGCCGGGACGGTCACGGCGGCCTGCCCGTCGCTGTGACCGGTGGGTTCGAGGGTCCAGTCTTCGTGCGAGAACGTGATCCCTCGGAAGGCGATGCTCTCAACATAAGCGCCCATTGCGGCATCCCCGCGCAGATCGACCAGGCGGGTCAGGTAAGGAGCGACGACCTCCGCCTTCTGCATGTCCTCGCCGGGCATGGGGTAGTAGCTCAGAACTCCGGTATGCCGGTCGAGATACCACTCGCCTGGCGTGTCCAGAGCATCGGGCGTGTTTTCGACGTAGAAGCGCTGCTGCGGTCCCCAACTGAGGAACGGCCAGCACGCGGTCCCGGTAAAGGTTACGATATGTTGGTCGTCATCAATCTTCGCGATGCGCAGGCGCGAGGTCTCCCACGAGTGGTAGATGACGACGTTCACATCCTGCAGATCGGGCCACGGCTTGATGTCTCCGGGAGCATAGACGAAAGCTGTCTGGTCGCGCGCGATGTCCTTCCCAGTGGCCGGATCGTGCAGTGGCGGCGCTTTGGATACGATGTGGAAGTAGCCCTTACTGGGCGTTCGGGCCCGGGTTGCGCGCTTGCCGTCGACGAAGAGCTGCTGGAAGTACCAGTTCCCGCCGGCGACATCGGGAATCGTGGCAGTCCAGAGCTTGCCCGGCCCCTGCTTCCACCCCGTGATGACCCGACCGCCGCTGAGGATAGGCTTCTCGCCCTGGTAGGCGGCGTAGGTGATCGGCGCGCCCTCCAGGCCGGTGTCTGCCGGCGTCAGGACGAGGGGTTCGTCCATGCGATAGGTCCCGCCGCGCAGATATACGGTGACGGGTTGCCCCGCGGCTTCCGCCGATGCGGCGTGCAGCTTGCGGACGACGTTCCGCGCCGCCAGAACTGTTGCGAGGGGACCGTCAGTGCGTGCGGCGTTCGCCTGCGGGAGCTTCCCCGACCAGGCATCGTTGCCGGTGGGGGAGACGTACAGCGTCACCGGAGCCGCCATCAGCGGGGTCGCCAGACAGAAAGCGAACAGCGAAATCGTCAGGGCTTGTCTCATGTCGATGCCTCCAGAACCGCCTCAAAGATCGCGTGAGGCAGGCGTCTCGCCTGCCGCCGTTGCCGCTAACCTCTCCTCTCCCCGAACGGGAGGGTGCCCGCGCCGCGCGGTCAAGGGGTAGGGCCGTTTCCGGGCAGATCGCCGCAAACTTCCCTCTACTCCGTGGGCGCGCCATTGATGTCAACCGTCAAGATCGCGGCCAGTGACGCCTTCGTCGCCGCCACGACGTTCGGGATGTCCACCGCTTCGACGACATCCGATTCCAGGTGGTAGTGTGGGTCCATGTACGGGAACGAGCCGAGGTTCATAATCGTCGCCCCGTACCCCGCATTCACGAACGAGCCGTCGTCATCGCCGGGGGCCGTGCGCTGCTGCAAGGTCTGCGCCAGTCCAAGACCGTAGACATCGTTCATGCTCGCCATCAACTTCGCAAGCGGCCTACCCTCCGGCACCGTATACAGCGTCGCGTTGGTCATGCGGCCTGCGTCGGTATCCTCCTGCGACTTGCCGCCAAGGCTGTCGATGTTGAACGCCGCGACGATGTTGTCGCCCCGCGCGCGGGCGTTCTGGGCTGCGTTTACACTCGTCCACGGAGTGTGCTCCTCATTGCAGAACAGCAGCCGGATCGCCCGGTTCGGCGCGTATTCGGCGAGCGCCTGTGCAATCTCGATTACGGCGGCCGTTCCCACGGCGTTGTCGTATGCCCCTGGCGAATCTACCCAGCTTTGCGAGTCCTTGTGGGCCATCACCACAATGAACTCATCGGCGTGCGAAGCCCCGGCCCGGCTCCCGTACACGTTGTACCCGGTGTACCACGGGTCCTCAGGCGCGGGACTGGAATACTGGTGCGCTTTGGGCTTGGTGTCATCGCAGCGGAACGCCTGAATCTGCACCGCCTCGCGCTCGACAGCCCAGCCGGCGGTTTCGAGCTGCTCCGCAATGTAGTCGTCGGCCTCGTACAGTGTGCACTTCTCGTGCCCTGGAAGCGTAAGGTTGATCTTGCGATAGGGGAGAGGGTCCTTTGCAAGATAGAAGAGCGCTTCCCGCAGGCGGTCGGCGTCGATTCGGGCGATGAGTTCGGCGATGGTAGAGTCAGGCATGATGCGGGTCGGGGAAATCCCCCATCCTCCTTCTGCTGGTCTGCATACTTGGTCGGTGCGGTTACTTCCTTCCCAGCGCCGGGAACGCCTCCCGCACCGCCGGGTGGATGATCTTCCCGTCCTGCGTGTTCAGCCCCCGCGCGATGGCCGGGTCACGCCCTGCCGCCTCTTCGATCCCCAGGTCTGCGATGCTGCGCACGTAACTAATTGTAGCGTTTGTAAGTGCAAATGTGGATGTTCTCGGCACGGCAGAGGGGATGTTCGTCACGCAGTAGTGCACGACCTCGTGCTTGATATAGGTCGGCTTCGCGTGGGTGGTGGGTTTGCTGGTCGCCACGCAGCCCCCCTGGTCGATCGCCACATCGACGATGACCGACCCCGGCTTCATCGCCTTGACCATCGCCTCGGTCACGAGATGCGGCGTCCGCGCGCCGGGCCGTAGGACCGCGCCGATGAGCAGGTCGGCATACGAGGCCGCGTGCGCGATGCTCAGCGGGTCGGCGAAGACGGTGAACGCATTCCCATGCACGATGTCGTCCAGGTACTTCAGGCGGCTGTGGTCGATGTCCATGATCGTCACGTGCGCCCCCATGCCCATCGCCACTTTCGCCGCATTGAGGCCGACAGCCCCACAGCCGAGGATGACCACTTCGGCCGGGGCGACGCCGGGGACACCGCCGAGCAGTACGCCGCGCCCGCCATTGTGCTTCTGCAGGTGAATGGCCCCCGACTGAGCCGCGAGCTTCCCCGCGACCTCGCTCATCGGCACCAGGAGGGGAAGCTGGTGGTCGGACGTCTCGAGGGTCTCATATCCGATGGCGGTGACGCCGCCCTTGAGGAGCGCCTTTGTCACATCTTTGGAGGAGGCCAGGTGCAAGTAGGTGAACAGAATCTGTCCTGGCTTGAAATACCCGAACTCCGCCGGGAGCGGTTCCTTGACCTTGACGATCATGTCCGCCAGGTCCCACAACCGGCTTACGTCACGCAGCACTTCCGCCCCGCCCGCCCGGTATTCGGCGTCAGAGATACCGCTCTGCTCGCCCGCGCCGGCTTCCACAAGGACCCTGTGCCCGGAACCGGTCAGGATATGGGCACCTGCAGGGTTCAGAGCGACCCGGTTTTCGCCTTCCTTGATCTCTCGCGGTACTCCAACGATCATGCAAATCACCGTCCCGCAACCGGCAATAATGTTGCGACGCCACTGAGCTGTTTCGCCGCGTGCAGGTGAAGCCCTTCTTGCCGTGAAAACAGCCGTTCGTCGTTTCCCTCCCGGCACGGGAGGGGTGCCCGCAAAGCGGGCGGGGTAGGGCCGTTCGTGCCGCGTCGCAGCATGACAACTGCTGTGCATCCTGCGCAGGAACTGCTGCCGTCGCAGGGGAAAGGTCACACTTGACGTTGTCGTTACCAGTGGCAGGCGCATCTGAGAATATCAGTCATAATCTGAGTTATGTTAAATAAATGGGAGGTCGTTCCCAAACTGCCATGACATCTCGCGAACGCGTGCTCAGCGCTTTCAGACACATTCAACCTGACCGGACCCCTATCTTCGAGAAACTCATCAAGTCCCCCGTCGCCGATGAACTCCTCGGACGCCCCCATGCCGGGCAGAACTTCCACTACCAGATGCAGCGTCTCGCCGACGGCGACTGGCGCGGCCTTTGGGAGCAAGCCGCCCGCGACGAGATCGACCTCGCCAAGATGCTCGGCTTCGACCTCGTGCATCTCCACCCGAACCCCGGCCCGCCCGCCGAGCGCCCCGTCCGCCTCAACGAGACCACCTGGCGCATCGGCCGCATCCTGCACGAGCGTCTGGAAAGCGGCTGGGTGCAAGTCCGCGACCCCGAAGCCATCCCCGTGCCCGAGGCCCAGCAGGAAGCCGACATGATCCGCTGGCTCGAAAGCGACTGGCAGTCAATCGAACACGCGTTCGTGGATGACAACATCGTCAAGTTCCGCGCCGGCGTGAAGATCATCGCCGACGAGGGCCTCGACCTGGCGGTCTTCGTTGCGTCCTACGGCCTGGGCGTCGCCACGATTCCGCCATATATGCTGCGATGGTTTGTCGATGACCGCCGGCACCTGCACGACTACTACGAGCGCAACGCCCAGAACTCCCTCGTATCCGCCATCGAACAGGTCGAAGAGGGCGCGCACATCGTCGGCCTCGGCGGCGATTTCGCCTGCGACCACGGCCCCGTCTGCTCCCCGCGCGACTACGCGGAATTCATCGCTCCGCGGATCGCGATGCAATCGCGGAAGCTGCACGCGATGGGTGCCTTCACCACCAACGCCTCGGACGGCGACCTGTGGCCGGTCTTGAATGACTTCCTGGTGACTTCGGAGGTGGACGGCTTCGAGGAGATCGACTTCGCCGCCGGCATGGACATGGCGCGCCTGAAGCGCGAATACGGCGACACGCACACCTTCATGGGCAACGTAGACATCCGCCACACACTGACCAGCGGCACAGTGGCGCAGGTCAAGGAGCACACGAAGCGCTGCATCGAGGACGGGCTGGCCCTCTCCCCCGGCGGCCACGTGCTGATGTCCGGCAACTGCATCCACGAGAACGTGAAAACGGACCTGTTCTTGGCGCACATCGAGGCCTACCGGGAGTTCTGGGGGTTGTGAGACAATGTGTGCCGACATCTCGGAGGAGTCGGGGTGGGGCCGCCGTTAAGGAGGGGCCGGACCTACGAGAGCGCCAGTCGTTAGGCGCTCGAAGTATCCGGCCCTGCCGTCGCTCGGGTGACCATTCAATTCCCAACAGTCAACGGCAGCCCGCGTTCCGCCCGGACCTCGAGGCACAGGGCGATGGCCTCACGGATGTTCGCCATCGCTTCATCCCTCGTCTTCCCCTGGCTGATACATCCGGGAACGGCGGGGCATTCGACAATCCAAGCGCCATCCTCATCGCGGTCAAAGGTAACGCAGAACATCATTGACAATCAGAGCCCCCATGGCACTCGGCAGTTACCCCAAGCTTACAGGGGCGTTAAGCGAAGCAGCGTCAGCGGCCACCACCTTCTCACGTCACACTGCATTCCTGGGAAGACGAAGCTTTTCTCGGCGCAACTTGGCGCTTACCGAGAAGCAGGGGGGGGGTATGACGGTTATGAACGATGAGCCGTCAAGCGCTGACCGGATGACAAGGCAACATCCTGGGGTACTGTGTGTGAGCCGCTATCCCATGAGATCGCGGCACATGCCGGTTCAGGCCCAAGCCTTGGCCCGCGCTTCCGCCAGTGACACGATACCCTCCGCAAGTTCACGGAAATCGTCAGGATCGAACAGGCGGGGATTATTTGTGTAAACGGCGGGCGCGGCCAGCGCGAGTTCCGTCATCAGCCTCTGTCGTCGGATGCGTACCCCGCATGACTGCGAGAGCCAGCGATGAAAACTCGTGAGTAGCTCGGCACCACCGAAGTCGCGCAGGAAGCGACGTTGGGCCCTATACTCGACCGTCGATATCTCGGCCAGGATGGCCTCGTACCGGCGCTCAGCTTGGTCAGGGTCCAAAACTGCGCGATTCTGAAGCGTGCGAGCACCTGTGATGACTCGCTCGCACTCGCGGCGTATCGCCGAGACGCATTCCCATCGCTCGAACAGGGCCCCACTGGGGTGTACCAACACGGGCTGACGAACCTGGACCCTGCCCATGCAATCGATGTCGCCTTGCAGCGACCACAGGGTCATGCTGGCAGCCTCGACCACGGCACGTTGCCGGGCGCAGTCCGACAGGACTTCGTGCACTGCCTGCACGCGTACTGGAAGAGCGTCGGCCCAGCTTGGAGGGCCACTGGGAAGCTCGGTCAGCGAGGCCCGCAGCGTCTCCATAGCCTGGACAACGACTTCGGGCTCTGCGAGGTAGTTCTCCACCTCATGTCGACGCCACATGAAGCCGCGTTTCCCGTCAGTGTAGGAGTCTTCAGCCCACTTCAGCGGCCTGTAATCCCTATCCTGGACATACGCGGCGACCGCATGGCGGCCGCGGGCCTTCTCAAGGTACGCTGCCACCGCGCCGAGCCCCCGACAGCCTCCGCACCCCTGTACCTGTATCTCTTCCTTTGGCGAGTTGGCGTTGACCAAATCCGAGATGACCCTGATCTCAAAGGATGGGTCTGCCTCGATATCATCCGGGGGTACAGCGGCTGTCTCACACAGCAGGATCAGTTCACGCATTGGCAGTCACTGTGCAGAATCGCCCAACTCCCCTAGGCTCATGGTGCTCTCTTTTGGGGCAAGGTCGCGTAGGTATGATGAGTGAGTAGTCAGGATGAACTGATTTCCTTCACCCATCGCCGGAAGCATGTTCACAAGCTTGCGCTGCCACAGTGGATGTTGGTGCAGCTCGATCTCGTCTATGAGCACTATGGAGCGGTGAATGTGCTCTGACACAAACCTAAGCAGGAATAGGAGTACCATCTGTTCGCCGCTACTCAACCCGTCATACCGGTAATCGCACTGCCCATCACTGAAAAGAACGTCTAGGTTCCCAACCTCATCGTTAACTGGGCCAACGATCCTGTGCGGCGCACACACTTGGGCATAGGCGTCTCTCAGCAACTCGAAGTAGTCTGGAGCGTCCGGGCTAATGCTGGCGACGGCAGACCTCACGGCCAACGCCAGCAGGATGGTCTTAGGGTCGGTGGTATATCGATTGTCTTCATCCACTCCCTTCTCTGGGGTCCCCACCAACTGCCAGACGTCGCGCGGGATGACCTTACCCATCCCGGTCCTCTGTTGATCAAATGTGAACACCCCGCCGACACGCCTGAACCACGGGAAACCAACACTCGGTATGTGCAAATTGCGCGCAACCAACGAACGTCCTTTGAGTAGCGTCCAGGCTGGCTTGGGCAAGAAGGAAGTGAAACCGCTGTCATACTCCTTGTCCTTGTCCTTGTAAGGGTACTGCCACTCGACCGTGACGACTCTCTCGTCGGGCACCGTCCAGCGCAGGTTGGAGACCCTGACTATGTCTTTCACCGCCCTGATTTCGTCCTCGTCAAAGAGTAGTGTGCAGGTCACCTTGGCTCGAACCGCGCCTCGCCTCACTACCCGCTGCGGTCCGAGACGGAAGTCGGGTCGCAGTGCAGGCAACTCCAATGGAGGCCCCAAGCATGCCGCTATTGCGTCGAGCACAGTTGTCTTGCCGCTGGCGTTGGGACCGACGAGTAGCACCCTGTTGTGCGGACGCCCGAGTTCGTCACGGAAGTCGAGCTTGAGGTGCCTTATCGAACGGAAATCATGTATATCGAGCTGCGTCAGCTTCATCGTATCCACCTACGGTCGGGATCGCGAGCCGGTGTCCCCAATCTATCAAGCGGGCTTTGGCACCCATTGATAACCGCGACGTGCGTTGGTGCCGCGTCTCGACACCGACGGCATTCTACATGATAACCTTATTCAGCGGATACTCGATGATCCCCTGAGCCCCTGCCGCCTTTAGCCTCAGGATCAGGTCCCTTACGGTGCGCTTGTCGGCGATCGTCTCCACGGCCACCCACTCGGAGTTCGCCAGCGGCGAGACTGTCGGCGTCTTCAATGAGGGCAATTCCGCCACGACCGCCTGCAGGTTCACCTGCTCCACGTTCATCTTCAGGCCGACCTTCTCCTCAGCCAGAAGCGCCCCTTTCATCAGCATCGCGATGTTTTCGATCTTCTCGCGCTTCCAAGGGTCGTTCCAGGCGGCGTGGTTGGCGATGAGCTTGGTCGTCGACTCGAAGAGCGTGTCGATGATGCGCAGGTTGTTCGCGCGGATCGTGCTGCCGGTCTCGGTGCCCTCGATGATGGCATCCACGAGCGACGGGCATTTCGCCTCGGTCGCGCCCCAGCTATACTCGACGTGGGCGTCGACGCCGTGCGCTTCGAGGTAGCGTTTCGCTACATTGACCAACTCGGTGGCGATGCGCTTCCCCTGCAGGTCCTCGGGCGTCCGGATGTCGCTGCTCTCGTGGACCGCGAGGACCCACTTGTACGGGCGCATTCCCTGCTTGGCATAGACGAGGTCCGCGACCTCGACCACATCGGCCTCGCGCTCCTTGATCCAGTCAAGGCCGGTGAGGCCCGCGTCGAGGACGCCGTCGGCGACGTAGCCGGCCATTTCCTGGGCGCGCAGGAGCACGGCCCAGATCTCGGGGTCGTCGAGGTGCGGCGTATACTGGCGCTCATCGACGGTGATCTTGAAGCCGGCCTTCTCGAAGATGGCGACTGTGGCGGTCTGGAGACTGCCCTTGGGAAGGCCGAGGCGAAGTTGGTTGCTGGAAGGCAAAGGTTATCCACTCCCTGTTATCGTGAAGTGAGGACTCACGCGCGTTTTCTACTATGTGGCGCATCTTCATATAGTACCCGTATGCGTCGGCGGGGGATTATAGCATAGGCTCGGGTGCCTGAGAAGGTCGGGCGGGGCGGGCTGGGGAAAGGCGACTTTACCCCCGGCCCCTCGTGACCGGCTAACGGCACCTCACCCCCTGCCCCCTCTCCACGAATGGAGAGGGGGAAAACGGCAACGGCGACCTCACCCCCGGCCCCTCTCCACAAGTGGAGAGGGGGGGAACGACAAAGGCGACGTCTACGGCGAGCTGTTCTGGCGGGCGAGATGCCCGACCCAATCCATATTTCTGAGGTAGATCGGTCTCTTGGACTATCGTATCCGTTGGCGCGAGAAACGCAGGCGGCGTGTCATCCGGGCCCGCCTGGCCATCATTCCTGTGGCCATTGCGGCGCTGGCTGTGGTGGTCGCCGTGGTTTATCCGCGCGCCAGCAACATTTCCTGGCGGTACCTGCACCCTCACCCGTCCAAGGCGCGGCTGTTGCTCGACGACGGGCGCCTGGCAATTGCCTGGGAGAACGGCGGCGCGGTGTGCCTGTCCGCGCAGACCGGGCAGCCGATCTGGCGGCAGGAGGCTCGAGTTGCCCAGGAGCTATGCGCCCGGCCTGTGGCCTACCAGGGCGTCTTGTATCTCGTGGGAGACGACCGTCGCGTTCGGGCGCTCACCGAGGGCACCGGGGAGACGCTCTGGGAGGTGCAGACGGAGGGCGCAATCCGGGTCGAACCCGCGATCTTCGAGGACCTGCTCATCGTCGGCTCCGACGACGGCCGGCTGTATGGCCTGCGCCGCGCCGACGGGAGTGAGGTGTGGCGGCACGATCTCTGGAGCCCGGTCTGTGGCGCTCCGGCCGTGTCGGGCGGGGTGGTCGTCTGCGGCACCGTCGACGGACGCCTCACCGGGATCGACGCCCGAACCGGCACGTTCAAGTGGCGGCATGACGCCGGCGGAGCAGTGATGTCGCCGCTCGTCACTCAAGACGGCGCGGTCATTGTCGGGGCCGATGACGGCGTGGCATACTTGCTTGCCGCCGCAACCGGCAAGGTGATCGCGGCGACCTCCGTCGGAGGGGCGGTGCGTTCCGCAGCCGTCACTGACGGCGCTATAGTGGGCTTTGTGACCAACGAGGGCGTCGCCTCCGGCCTGTCGGCGAAGAACGGCCAGATCACATGGCAAGCGGACGACGGCGAGTGGCTCTCCGCCGGGCCGGTGCTGTGCGGCCATGCCATGATCTACGCGCTGCGGGGCGGCGCCATCGTCGCCAGGGACCTGACGAGCGGTGAGAGGCTCTGGAAATGCAACGCCGGCGGCGAGATCGGGCGCTCCTTGGCCGCGGATGCCGGTCATGTCTATGTTCCCCTGAGTGACGGCAGGATCGAGGCTCTGATTCTGCCCGGCACGGAGCCACGCTGACCCCCATGGCGACTGACGGCGCCGGACTTTACCGGAGGAACTTCACGCTGGGGGTCATCAACGGGGCCGTCTGGATCCTTAGCACGGCCTTTGTTGATGTGGACACGGTCATGCCGGCGTTCGCGCTGGACGTGATGGGGCGGAATGTGATCTGGGTCGGTCTTCTGTCCGCAGTGATCGCGTCCGGATGGTTCTGGCCGCCGGTCCTGCTGTCGGCGCGGTTCGAGCGGACCCAGAACCTGCGTCCGTGGTACCAGTGGGCCGCGGCGGCGCGAATCGGCGCCATGTTCGCGATGTTTGTGGTCATCGCGACTTTCCCCGAGGGCCATGCCCGGCTTCTATACGCCTCAGTCGGCCTGCTGTTCTTCCTGCACACCTCCGCGGCCGGCGTCAGCAATATCCCCTTCCTGAGCATCGTTAGTGACTCCGTCCCGCCGACCTGGCGAGGGCGGTTCTTCGGGGTGCGGCTGTTCCTTGGCGGCCTGATGTCATTCGCAGCCGGGTTCTATGTGCGTGGCGTTCTCAGCGACCATAGCGGCCTCGGCTTCCCGCACAACTACGCCCGGCTGTTCGCCATCTCGTCGGTATTCGTGCTCGTCTCTCTGGGCGCGTTCTGTTTCGTCGATGAGCCGCCGAGGGCGGTCCAGCAGCGCAAGCTGCCCCTGGGGACGCACCTGCGCCGTGGGCCGCGCCTGTATATGCGCGACCGCAACTTCCGGCACGTGATCCTGTTGCAGGCATTGACGGCGTTGTCGTTCGGGCTCGCGGTGCCGTTTATCGTGCCTTTCGCGGTGCAGGACCTGAATGTCGCCAAGTCGGCGATCGGGTTGTTCCTCGGGGTGAAGCTGCTGAGCTTCAGTTGCTCGAACCTGCTTTGGAGTTACCTTAGCGATGCTCGCGGGAACCGGCTGCTTCTGGTGGCCGCGTCGGCGCTGGGCATCGCGGTGCCGGCGATGGTCTGTCTCGCCCCGATGGTCCCGCAAGGGGAGCTTCATGCGGCAGGCGGGCTGGCGCTGTCCGCTCGCGGTTGGTTCATCCTGGCGACGTTCGCGATGGTCGGAGCCTCGAACGCAGGGCTGCAAGTCGGGGTCACGAACTACCTGCTGGAGATCATCCCCCCCCGCCTCCGCTCCACTTGCCTGGGCTTCTACTACACCACCGCTCTCCCGCTGGCCTTCGTGCCGGTTCTCGGTGCGGTCCTGATCGGCGCACGAGGACACTACGCGCTGGGCTTCGCGCTGTCGGGCATTGCTGCGATCGCGGCTTTGCTTCTCGCATTCCGCCTGCGGGAAATCAGGCATTCCGACACTGCGCGAGCCACCCCCTGACTTGTTATATACCCCATTGGGTATACGATCTCCGGGCAAAAAGAAACCGCTACCGATCTGAACGCTGTTCCCGACCGTTCATACGAGTAGCGGTTGCCTGCCTGCGGGTTATGTGACCTTGGTAAACCCCCCGGAGGCGAGCGATTTCACCCTGATCGAGCTGCTGTGTGTGTAGACGCACGACCCCGGCAGAGGTTCCCTTTTTCTTGGCGCATTTGGAGGAACTTTTCGAGGAAATGCTTAAGACAAAGTGACTGGCGCGGCGAGCTGGTAGCAAAGGGATAAACGCAGCGCTGTTTGCTTGCTGACGGGACCTCACCCCCGGCTCTCCACCCATGGCTCTGTCCCTTTACTCACATCTTGTGTTCTGGCTCCTGGTCGTAGCCGTACAGACCCGAAGGGTCGGAAGCCAATTACCTTACTGGCACAGATGTCAGTCTGGGTGGAACGTGTGAAGCACGTGAAATCCGGGTCCCAAGCTCTCCGAAGCCTTGAAAGGGCGACAGAAACATACCATTGCACCTGAGTTTGTGTCGCCCCTTGCGGGGCTTCTCGAAGAGGGACGCTCGAATCCACCAGCTTCCGCTGGTGGCAATTGGCGCACGCCCCCTTCGGGGGCTTGACGGCAACGGCCTGAGACCAATTCGCCGCCCCCAGGTGCTAAGATGTGGGTAAAGCATAGCCACTCGTGGAGAGAGGAGACAACAACGGCGAACGGCCCTACCCCTGCCGGCTTTGCGCGGCCAGCGCTGCGCGGGCACCCCTCCCGTTCCGGGAGGGGAGAGGCAAACGGCGATTCCCGCGCAGCAGGAAACTGTTGCTGTTCTCCCCTCTCCGCTGTGCCGCGCTCTGCGCGGCCCGGAGAGGGGCCTACCCGCTGTAGGCGGGTCAGGGTGAGGTCGCCGTTC
>Ga0181520_10003433_pt1 | contig 27864 bp, 24 predicted proteins | sample PEATcosm2014_Bin_29_FD_132451 | JGI IMG/M metagenome (GOLD analysis project Ga0181520, IMG submission 132451) | Peatland microbial communities from MTU Mesocosm Facility, Houghton, MI, USA - PEATcosm2014_Bin02_30_metaG | ecosystem: Environmental > Terrestrial > Soil > Wetlands > Peat | place...
CAAATGGACTGCCAAGGCCAACCTGGCGCGCGCGGGCGGGGATGGCATCTCCATCTTCGACGCCGTCGACAAGCAGCTCGGGTTGAAGCTCGAGGCCAAGACCGCCCCACTGCCGGTGGTGGTGGTTGACAGCGTGAACGAGACGCCCACGCCGAATCCTCCCGGCCTGGACAAGGCGCTGCCGCCGCTGCCGCCGGCTGAATTTGACGTCGCTATCCTGAAGCCCAGCGCACCCGACACCAAGGGAATCAACGGCCGCATCAATGGCGGGCAGGTCAACCTGACCGGCGCCCCGTTGCAGTGGTTGATCGACTGGGCCTGGGACTTGAACGACGATATGATCGCCGACGCGCCGAAATGGCTGAACACAGACCGCTGGGATCTCATCGCCAAGGTGGTGGTCGATCCGCAGACGGCCGGCGTCAAAGGCGCGCCGCAAATTGAAATGGATGACCTGCAGCAGATGGTCAAGAATCTGCTGGCCGACCGCTTCAAGATGCAGAGCCACATGGAAGACCGTCCGGCCGACGCTTATACCATGCTCGCCGCGGGCCCGAAGCTGAAGAAGGCCGACCCCGACAATCGCACCGGATGCCACGAAGGCCCCGGCGCCGACGGCAAAGACCCGCGCATCGCCAATCCCATCCTGGGCCGGCTGCTCACCTGCCAGAACATGACCCTGACGCAATTCGGCGAGCAGCTGCAGATGCTGGCCAACGGATATATCCACACCCCCGTGCTGAACTCCACCGGGCTGACCGACGCCTATGATTTCACCCTGAGCTTCAGCACCGCCGGCCAGTTGCGCACGCCATCCGCTCCGTCAGCCAGCAGCGACCCGAATGCTGCGTCCACGGCCGCGGACCCCAGCGGCGGGCTTTCGCTGTTCGATGCGATGCAGCGGCAGATCGGCATCAAGCTGGAGAAACAGAAGCGTCCCATCCCCATGCTGGTGATCGACCACATCGAGGAGAAGCCGACCGACAATTAGACCACTATTAACGGATCGCGACGAGGATTCGCCGTTCTCCTCGAAACGGCATTCTCCCGTGCGACACCAGGTAGTTATCGACCAGCAGAAGGTCTCCGCGCCGCCAGCGAAACCGCACGGTCGCGCGGTCAATCGCGTGGTTGACCTGGTTGAGCTGGCGCAGCGAAATCGGAGTGCCGTCCCTGAGGGTCGCGTGGAGCGGCCTGCGCAATGCGATCGGGTGCGCGATCCGATGGAGCAACCAAAGCGCACGACCCGTCGATTGCGGCGAGGTTAGAAATATCGACACCTGATTGAACCAAAGCATCTCCCCGGTTTCGGGATGCCGTCGCACTGCCGGCAGGACGCTGCTGATCTGCGCGCCTCCCTCGGAGTCCCATTTCACCGTTTCGCCGTGTTCGGCACACACCCGCTCCACCACCGCGGGGTCGCTCGTCGAGAACGCATCCATCCAGGAATTGTGCAGCTCGACGATGCGATTGCAGGCGCGCAGGTAGAGGTTCACGCGCGGCCCATACAAATAGCGGTGATAGCGGATGCCCCTCTCCGCGAAGAGGTCGCGTGTCTCCTTCGGAACCAGATCGTAAATCAGGCGCGAATCAGCCAGCGGAGTATCGCCTCCGTGCTGGGGCTCGACTTCGCAGAAGAAGGCAAGCTCGCGCGGCGGGTCGGGCAGGTACGACATCTCGTTGTGTTGCTGAAGCCGCAGACCGGACGGGAAGCGTGTGGACTCATAGACGCCGGACGTGACCTGGCCGCGCGGGCTGATGCCGCCGACATAGGCCTGAAGTTCGTTCTGGAAGCGTTGTGCCGCTACCGCGTGGAACTCATCGGCCGTGCTGAGATCGAATCCGCGGAAGAGGATCGCTCCGTGCCGTCGCAGGATCGCCGCCAGCGGCTCCTTCGCCTCTTCCAGCAGGGCCCGCAGCGTTTGGTTGCCAAGTGGCGTGAGCACCGCCGGCAGCTTGCTCTGGTTGAGAAACTCAAGCCGGCCTTCGATGCTTTCGTGCAGTATCGCGGACACGGTCCGGCTCCTCGCAGCTTTGGATCGTAAACCTCTGAAAAGTGGGAACAACTGTGGCCAATGCCGCTGAGAAGTGCAGTGTACTCCGATTTCTCCCGGGCGCTCGCCTAAATCGCAGCCCGGAGGGGCGAATGGAGCCTCAGTTGCAGCGCCCTCCATCTTCCCGGCTCGAGTATCCGGTTGACCCGGCTTCCCGGCTCACATAGACTAGATAGTTGCAGGGATGTGGTGTGTACCCTTCCACCTGCATCCCATCTTCCCGCCCCCGCCTCTCCGATGCGGCCGGGCCAGAAAAGAGTTCAGAACTATGGCAAATCATGTCTCCTCGTTGAAGCGCGCACGCCAGACCGAAACCAAGACCGCGGCCAACCGCGCCAACAAGAGCAAGCTCCGCAGCTCCCTGCGCGTTCTGCGCGAGGCCATCGCCGCCGGCGACAAGAAGACCATTGCCGCTACCTACAGCGAAACCGTCTCCATCCTCGACAAGAGCGTCCAGAAGGGCGTGCTGCACAAGAACACCGCCAGCCGCTACAAGGCGCGCCTGAGCGCCCGCGTGAAGGCTATGGTCGCCCCGACCAAAGCAGCATAAACGCGGTACCGCCAGCCGTCACCCAGCAATTTCTGGACCCGCGGCTGGCTTTTCTGCGCCAGTTTCCCGGCTACTGCGGCTTGCCTGACGGACCCTCGCCCGGGCCATACAGTGTCGGCGGCTTACGCGGACCGGTCGACTCGGTATCTCCTTCGACCACCGTCGCATCCCCACTTCCAGCCGGAGTCGCGGCCGAGCTTTCCCCCGGCGGCGCAGCGAAAGTCACATCCGACGGCGCAGCGGCGGGGGGCGTTGCCGTCCCACCCGTCGCCGAAGGCGAATACGATGCGTCCGACGTCGACACCCGCTCCAGCGACAGGTCAATCCGCGCTCCGGTGTCGGGCGGAGCCGATGCCTCAACCTGCCTGATTGCCGCCTGGTCCGCGTCGGAAAGCGGAGGCAGCGGGTATACCTCCACCGCGGTCTCGGTCTGCGTGTAGGCGTCATAGTCGTTGGTGGCTGGGTGATGCACCAGCGCCTGGCGCACCACGGCAAGCCGCAGCCCATCGGCGGACAGGGCGTAATTCTGTCCCGCGCGCTCCACCGGCGTGCAGTCGATCCGCAATAGCTGTTTGCCGTTGTAGCTCTGGTAGACGCGAACTTCCTGAGCCGTCACGATACTCGAAGGCAGAGGCGAATCGGGGTCGATCGCGGTGCTGACGAGGGTTCGTCCCAGGGCGAACCGGCCGGCCGCCGGAGCAAAGGCAAAGGTCGGGGCGACGAAGGTGTCGCTGAAGTTCTGCTGCCACATTTCGTCGCCCTTCAAATTGAAGCCGGCGAAGGTCTGCTTGTCGTCACTGCCGCGACAGCCGAACACGACAAACTCGCCGTGATCCACAAACGTGGACCGCGGAAAACAGGACGTGTCGAACGCCAGCAACTCATTCACTTTGCCCGCGTGTTCGTCGAAGTTGAACAGCCAGGTTCCCCTGCCGCCGTCCAGCACATCCAGAAATCCCGCCGTCGTCATCGGCAGCGAAGCCGCCTCACGCGTGCGAATCGCGCCCGCCGGGGCGATCCGCAGTCCATCCGCGGATTCACTGACGCTAGTTAGCCGATAGAAATTGATCTGCACCGGAGCCGCTTCAGCCGGGGCGGAGTCTCCAAACGAAACCTCGCCCACCTCTCCATCTTTCAGTGGACGCTTAATGGAGTAGACCGTCAGCAGGTCGTTGTCCGAGGAAACCAGGATGGCCACAATATGCCGGCCAACCGGTGAAAGCAAGGTTTCCCGGAATGCATCGTTCGGATCGGCGGCCGCAACCGGGGCAATCAACGTCAGCCGATCGCGCACCCGCAGCAGAAAACGCCCATGCCCCAGGTTCCACAGGTAACGCAACCGGTCGTGGAGCCGCCACTCGGTGCGCGCCAGCACCTTGCCGGAGGGCAGTTCCACCAGAAACGCTCCGATGGTGCGGTCGTCGTCGTCGGGCAGCGAATCCGGCTCGCGCTTCATCAGGCGGCGCACGCTGAAAGTAACCAGCAGATGGTCGTTATCAACGAAATCGACCGACAACATCGAGTTCCCCGCCAGCAGAAACTCCGGCGTTATGGCCTGGTACCCGATCGGATCCAGCGGGATCCGGATGGGCGAGTCGGCATCGCGGGGGCCTGCTGCATTCGCCGGAGCGGCTGGAAATGCAGCCAACAGCGCAATCGCCGCCACGCCAAGCCAGCACCAGGCTGCAATCCGGCCGTAGGCTCCGACCTGGCCGCCTGCGCGCAATACTGGGGCTGTACCGCGTGACATCATGGCTGTAACATTACTTCCATTGGCACCGTGACCCTACTGTTTCACAGACGCATGGACCTCGCCAATGTTCTTGCACTCTTCCCCCCGACCTCATGCCGAAGTTCGGTTTCCGGCCTGCGGGAAGCAATTCGATAGACCGGGCAAATGGAACGTTTGTAACGGTTTCCAGCAAGCCACGCTCCCCGGTGCCTGACATTTTTTCTTTGCATGGAGATCCTTGCATGATTGAAACACGCGCAACTTTGATAGCCGATCTTCCTCGCCCAATTCGCATTCTGTCTTGTGTTGCAGCCTCGGCGCTGGCGTCCCTGGTGTTCCTGTCGGCAGCGGGACTCTCCTGCATGGCTCAGCCGCCGGCGCCTCCCGTGGCCACTCCGCCCGCCGCGGAGAAGCCCCTCCCCGGGTTCGACCTTTCTTCGATGGATCTTTCCGCTGACCCCTGCACCGACATGTACAAGTTTGCCTGCGGCAAATTCCCGGCCAATCACCCCATCCCGCCCGATCAGCCCGGCGTCGACCCCTTTTACGTTCTCTATAACGTGAATACGCAGGAGCTCAACTCCATCCTGCAGAAAGCCGAGACCAGCGCCAACCGCTCTCCCGACGAACAGAAGATCGGCGACTACTTCAAGGCCTGCATGGACACGTCCGCCATCAACGCCGGGGGCCTGAAGTCGGTTCAGCCATGGCTCGACAAAATTGACGCACTCGGCGGCGACTCCGTCAGCCGTATGAAGCTCGCAGGCCTGATCGGAGAACTGCAACGCGACGGCGTTGACGCCTTCTTCGGCTACGGCGAGCAGCAGGATTACAAGGATGCGACCAAGCAGATCGCCTTCATTCAGCAGGGCGGCCTTGGCATGCCGGAGAAAGACTATTACCTGCGCTCCGGCGACAAGGACGTCAAACTACGTTCGCAATACGTTGCTCACGTCGCAAAGATGCTGACCCTGGCCGGCAGTCCGCCGGAACAGGCGCAGAAGGACGCACAAAACATCCTCGCGATGGAGACGGCGCTTGCCCAGGCCTCGCTTGGCGTCGTCGACATGCGCGAGCCCGAGAAGACCTATCACCTGCAACCCATCGCCACCTTTACGGCCAGCCTGCCGGGCTTCGACTTCCCATCCTACGAAGACGCCATGCATTCGCCCCACGTCGCCGAGATCAACAACGCAACGCCGCAATTCTGGCCCGAGTTGATGAGGCAGCTGGATACCACCGACATGGCGACCATCAAGGCATATCTGCGCTACCAGGTGCTTACCACCGCCGCCCGCAATCTGCCGCACGCATTTGACGCCGAGAATTTTGACTTCTATGGCCGCGTCCTGGAGGGACAGCCCGAGCAGCGTGCCCGCTGGAAGCGCTGCTCCAGCGCGGTTGACGGCGCACTCGGTGAAGCGCTCGGCAAGGTTTATGTCGACCAGTACTTCGCCGGCGACAGCAAGGCCAAGATGCTGCAGATGGTCCACGATATTGAAGCGGCGATGGGCCGTGACCTCGACGAGATTGACTGGATGTCGCCTGCGACCAAGGCGCTCGCCCAGCAAAAACTCGCCGCCGTCGCCAACAAAATCGGCTATCCCGACAAGTGGCGCGACTACACTACGCTGATCATCAAGCCGAATGATGCCCTCGGCAACGAGCTCCGCGCCAACGCCTTCGAGAACGACCGCGAGCTCAACAAAATTGGCAAGCCCGTCGACAAGAATGAGTGGCAGATGTCTCCGCCCACAGTAAACGCCTACTACGACGACAGCATGAACAACATCAACTTCCCCGCCGGCATCCTGCAGCCACCGTTCTACGACCAAACCCAGGACGCCGCCGTGAACTACGGTCACATCGGCGCCATCATCGGTCACGAACTCACCCACGGCTTCGACGACGAGGGCCGCAAATTCGACGCCAAGGGCGATCTTAGCGACTGGTGGACTCCGGATGACCTGAAGAACTTTACGGCCCGCACCGATTGTCTGGTGAATGAATACGGCTCCTTCACCGCGGTCGACGACGTCAAGGTGAACGGCAAGCTCACGCTGGGAGAAAACACCGCCGACAACGGCGGACTGCTGCTCGCCTTCATGGCCTACATGCAACGCGCCAAGGAAGACCACCTCGATGTGAACGCGAAGGTCAGCGGCTTCACCGGCCCACAGCGCTTCTACATCGCCTTCGCCCAGAACTACTGCGAAAACACACGCCCCGAAGCTGTCCGCGAACAGGTTCTCCAGGACCCGCACTCGCCTGACCAGATTCGCGCGAACGGAACCATTGTCAACCAGCCTGGCTTCGCCAACGCGTTTGGCTGCAAGAAACCGACGCCCATGGTCCCGGCCAACAGTTGCCGCATCTGGTAGCGGTGTCCCGCTACGCCCGGGTGCTCCATTCATCGCGGCTTGACCGCGATGCGGGCCCGTGCGCTGATACCCTTTAGATAGTCTTCGTGGCTTCCAAGAACCGCACTCTCGGCTTCGCCTCCTGCGCCCTCGCCAGTTCCCTGTGGGGCTGCGGCTTTTTCTTCGGAAAGATCGCGCTGGCGGAGATGGGCGTGGGCGCCATGGTGCTTTACCGCTTTCTCTTCGCCACGCTGGTCCTTATCCCGTTGCTCTTCACCCACCGGCCCAACTTCAACCGCAGCGAGTGGGGCACTCTGCTGCTTTGCTCCTTCCTGGGAATCCCGCTGCAGTTCCTGATCCAGTTCTCCGGCCTCAACCGCACTACGGTCTCGCACGCATCGCTCATGGTCGGCACCATGCCCGTCCTGCTCGCCGTCGCCGCCACCCTCTTCGCGCACGAGCGCATGGACGCGACCGGCTGGTTCTCGCTGGCCGTCTCAACCTCCGGGGCAGCGCTCATCGCCCTTGGCGCCCGCCACGCGGCCGGAGCCAACCACCCCAGCCTCACCGGCGACCTCCTGGTTGTCTTCTCGCTGGTCATCGCGCTCGGCTGGGTGCTGCTCAACAAGCACCTGGTGCAGCGTCACAGCGCCATCGTCGTCAGCGCGTACGGCATCACCTGCGGGACTGCAATGCTGCTGGTGTGCGTTCCCCTGATCTACGGACTTCCGCCCATCCACCATGTCTCGCTCAATGCCTGGCTGGCCCTCGCAGCCAGCGGTTTCCTGTGCACCGCATCCACCACCCTGCTGTGGAACTGGGGCATGACCCAGGTCCCGGCGTCGCAGGCCGGCGTACTGCTCAACATGGAACCCTTGATTGGCTCGGTGCTCGGCGTCTTCATCCTGAACGAGACCCTCGGTGCCAGCGCCCGCCTCGGCGGGGCGATGATCCTGGGCGCCGCCGTCGTCATCACCACCCGCTCCCGCACCCGCGTCCGCGAGCAGTTGCCCACCACGTAGCCCTCGGCCACGAAAAACCTACACTCTTCCGACTCCCCTTCTCACGGTTCCGCCCCAGACTGCAAGCAGCGCGACGCCCGCAATCAACAACCCCGCCGCCAGCCCAATCCACAAGCCCACCGCTCCCATCTTGCGCGCAAACCCCAGCCACAATCCCAGCGGAAGCCCCACCACCCAGTAGCCGATCAACTGCACATAGAGTCCCGCATGCGTATTTCCCATCCCGCGCAGCGCACCCGTTGCCGTCACCTGGACGCCGTCGAAGAACTGGAACGCCGCACCCACCAGCAGCAGCGGTGCCGCCGCCGCGATCACGACCGGGTCGCGCGTAAATCCTCCCGCAATTTCGTTTGGCAGCGTCACCAGCAGCGCCGACATGCAAAGCATGAACCCCGCGCCCAGCCCGATCGCCGTCCATCCCGCTGCGGCAGCCTCGGCAACCGACCCGCGCCCCACCGCCTGCCCTACCCGCACCGTCGCCGCCGTCGAGATGGCGAACGGCACCATCCAGGTGAAGCTCACGCAGTTCAGCGCGATCTCGTGCCCCGCTAACGGCACCGGCCCCATCACGCCGATCAGCGCCGTCACCGCCGCAAAGATCGAAATCTCGACAAAGATCTGCCCGCCCACCGGCGCACCCAGGAGCACCAGCCGCCGCAGCCGCGACCAGTCGAGCACGCGCTCGGCGCGCCGCAGACCGTACCCATGGCGGCGATCGACCCACCACACGGCCACGCCGACAAATGCCGCCAGGTAAAACCGCGCCAGCGCCGTAGACCATGCCGACCCCACCACACCAAACGCCCGTATCGCAATCGAGAATCCGAGGAGGTTCCATCGATGGCCAAACAGCAGCAGCCAGTCTAGTCCCGCGTTCACCAGGTTTGCCGTCACCACCGCCGCGGCGATCGGACGCACGTGGTTGAACGCCTGCAGATAGCGCCGGAACGTCATGTACAGGAACAGCGGCAGCGTGCCAAAGTTCAATGCGCCGAGAAAGCCCATGGCCTGGTGCATTACTTCGTGGCCCGCCTCGCCGCCGCCGACCGGAAGCTGCACCATTGCCAGCGGCCCGACCCAGACCATCCCCATCAGCACCGCGCTCAGCAGCCCGGCCAGAACCACGCCGCTCAACAGCCACTTATTCGCGCTGTCCCATTCACCCGCACCGTGCGCCTGCGAGAGATACGGGTCGAGGCCCAGCAGCACGCCGCCAACACCGAAGGCCAGGGTGTTGTAGAGCACCTGGCCCAGCGCCGCTGCCGAAATGGTCACCGCGGGCCGCGGCAGATGGCCCACCATCACCGTATCCACCACGCCCATGAACATCCATCCCAGCTCTGCCAGCACCAGCGGCAGGGCGAGACGTAGCATCGGCGCGATCTCCCGGCGAATCGACATACGTACACTCGGCAACGCGGCCCCGCAAAAAGCGGCCATCTCCCGATGCTATCCGAGTCCAGCGGATCCGAATTTTCTTCTTCGCGCGTCACATTCGAGGTGTAGACTGTCCCGTTCTACCCAAGCGAGGACCCCTGTGCGCCCTACCTCTGTTACCCTCCTCTTTGCATTCGCGATCACGCTGGTCCAGGCCACTTCCGGGCAAACTGCGAAAGCGCCGGCCCGAAAGCCAACGCCCTCCGCAAGTGCGAAGTCCGCCCCGGCCGCTGCCGCCCCGGCTGCCAGTGCAGTGCCGTGCCCGTGTCTTCCCACCGTTCCACAGCACTTCCAGCCCTACTCTGCCAAGCAGGAGATCACCCGCATCCAGACCCTCGGCGACGGCACAACCATCAGGACGGTCGAGGAGATCTATCTCGCCCGCGACGCCGAGGGCCGCACCCGCCGGGAGACCATCCGCACCCTGAACGGTGATCCCGTCCACATGTTCCAGGTCTTTGACTATCCCACCCAGACCAGCTACACGTGGAATGTCGGCGCGAATTACCCGCAAGTCGTCACCGTCTTCCGCCGCCGGACCAACCCGCAGCCGGTTGCAGCACCGCCGCAGCCGCAGCCGCAGCGCTACTATCCTTACCGCATGGAATCGCTGCCTCCGCAGACGATCGACGGCCTCTACGTCCAGGGGACCCGCACAGTGCGCACCACACCGGCCGGGTACGACGGCAACGACCGCGACATCGTCAGCACCACGGAGAATTGGTTCGCGCCCTCCGTAGGCCTGCAAATGCGCACGATCATGGACGACCCACGCACCGGGAAGTCGACCACCGAAACGACCGAAGTGAAACAGTCTAACCCCGACCCGGTCCTTTTCCAGCCGCCTGCTGGTTTCCAACTGAGGGATTCGACCCCTTAGACATCGAGCCTGTCACTTTTCCACAAAGGCCCTCAGTCTCGCCAGCGTCTCATCCCACTTCGCGGATACAGACTCCAGATATTCCTTAAGTTCTCCGACCGGCTGCGGATTGAATTCGAAAAGCCGTTCTCTCCCTGCGTGCACGCAGCGAACCAGCCCTACCCGCTCCAGCACGCGCAGATGTTTGGTCACAGCCTGCCGCGTCAGCCTGGTTTCCGTGGCGCGTCCCGCCGTCTCGGTCAAGTTGGAGATTGACTGCCGCTCTCCGGCGCACAGCTTCGCCACCAGCGCCAGGCGGGTCTCGTCGCCTAACGCGGCGAACGCCCGCGCCCGGCCGCGCCGCGAGCCCACCCCGCTGCTACGCCTTGTCGACATGCGACTCGATGTTCTTCATCTGCTGCGTCCAACCGCCGTCGTTGCGCAAGAATGCCTCGTCGCGCCGGTCTGCCGGAATCTTGTCGAAGCCCGACTCGGTCAGCAGCAGCAGCGTCCCACCGGCAATCGGCTCCAGCCGGAACTCCACCAACGTCGACGCCTCCTGGCTGTAATCCAGCTTCGGATCGACCGAGTAGGGATGCCAGGTGAAGGAAAACAGCCGCTCCGGCTCCATTGCCTGGACCACTGCCTCCCAAACCACGTGCTCGTAGCCCGGCCACGTAATGTTGCCGCGCGCGATCTGTCCAGGCACGAACGGCCCATCGAGGTTCACCCGGAACCACTCGCCGAACTCGCGATAGTCGGTCAACGCCCGCCACACCCGCGCTACCGGCACCTTCAGTTCAATGCGCTTCTCAATTCGATCGCTCGGCATATGCAATCTCCAGGTTGCATATTAGCGGAAGCCAAAACTTTACGCAACCCTGCGGTTGCATTATCGCAAGCCGTTTTGCGACGGTTACCCTGCTTGCCTGGAGAGTCGATCGAACAGCGGACTGGAGAGCCAGCCTGCCTAGCCTCATCGAGTGGATGCGTCCTACGCCGCAATCGGCGTCCGGTCGCCGACCTTGCCAAAATCATCGAAGATTTCCTGGGTGATCTCGATGTCCGTCCACATGGCATCCAGGCCTTCGCGCAGATTGGAGAAGCTCCGGCCCATGTAGACCGTCGGCAGCCCCATCCCGATCAACCGTTGCGAGAGAGACCCTTCACTGGCAAAAGTTTCGACCCTGCGCACGTGTTCGGAGGGAGAATTGGACGAAGCGGAATAGAGAGGAAGTATGCGCAATGCGAAGTGCGTCCCCGCAGTATCAAACGATTTCCGAATATGAACGATGCACCGCATCAACACCTCACGCGTAGAGACAAGTGCATGCGGGATGCCAAACCAGCATACTTCGGTACCGGCGTATCTTACTGTGTTTGCATCACTTAATTGCACTCGCCCGGCGTAATTTGCCACGGGGTCACGTGCTTCGGGAAATCTTTACTGGCCGACCGGAACAAAATGCGAGTGCCGGAAGTCTTGCTCACCTGAAAGTCAAGTCGTACCAAGGCCGATTCGCCACAGAGTCTGTGCTACCCTTCCGCCGTGCGGAAGTCTCTTTCAATTCTGCTGGCTCACGCCGTGGTCGCGGCAGCGCAAATACCCTCTCCACCGGTCACGCCTCACCAACCCTGCTCCGCAGCGCCCCGGCCTCCGGCCGTTGCCGGCCCCAACATGAGCCAGTACGCCGCGGACCGCGAAAACGCAATGGCACCCGCCGCCGCCGCTTCGGAATGTGGCGACTACGAAGACGCCTACGCCCTTTACCTCAAGGTCCTGGACTCCTACCCCAGGGACGCCCGCGTCATCCTGCTGGCCGCGCAAGCCGCTGTCCGTGCTGACCACCTCGAAGAAGCGATCGCACTGTACCAGCGCGATCTCGCTCAAGTGACGCGCAACTCCTGGTCCATCCGCTCCGGACTGATGGAGATCTACATCAAGCTCAACCGCTGGCAGGACTTTGAGGCCCTGCGACTCGACACTCGCAAGGCCTCGCTTGCTGGCGATAAGACGCTGCTGCCTGAAGATGGCTACCACATTGAAACCCTTTACACCGGCCGCGAATTCATCAGCGTCCTCGAGTTTCCCACGCTGCACGGCGACAACCACACCCGGGACCGCTTCCAACTCTACGAGGAGAGGGATCCCTGCACGGGTTTCACCCCCTATGTCGATCTCGAATCAGACCAGGGCAAAGACGGCAGCCACGTCTTCTCGCTGGTCGCTTCCACCAGTCCGACGTCGCAGTGGTCCGTTGCCACGCAACCTGCCTACCCGCTGTCGCCCGACCGGGCCTATTCGAGTGCTCCTGTACGCTGGCTGCTCAAGTCTTACCCCGACGGCGAACCCTCCTACCAACAGGTCCGCGCCGACATCCTCACTCTGATCGCCCAGCCTCTGACAGAACATCACAACCTGAGTGAATCCTGCCCTTCCGCGCCACCTTCGTCCTAGCACGGAGTAAGCGTGCCCGGGGAAGCCCGGGAACGACTCCGATTTCGGATAACTCGCTGATTCGCCCTGGTATAGACGCGTCAGCGTTGTTCCGTGACAAAAGGTAGAATGGGGCAGGGATGGGGGATACCTTGCACAACGGCGTTGGCACGATCATCCCTCGCCTGATCGCCATCGACATGGATGGGACCCTGCTGGGCGAGGATGGCCGGGTAAGTCCACGCAATCTTGCGGCCCTGCTTGCGGCCCAGGCAGCGGGCATCGAGATCGTCGTTGCAACCGGTCGCCGCCACTCGTACGCCATGCACGTGTTGCGTCCGCTCGGTCTGCATCACGCAAGCGTCCTGGTGAGTTCCAACGGCACCGTCACGCGCACACTCGGCTCCTTCGATGGCTCAGCCATTCCCTCCCAATTGATCGCGCGTAACTATCTGCCCCACGCCACGGCCCTTTGGCTGTGCGCCCACGTCGACGAGTTCCGCAACGCGCTGGTCCTGACCTTCGACCGCGTGGGTCCGGACGGCGACGACACCCGCGGCGCCCTGGTGGTCGAACATCTCGACGAGCTCAATTCCAGCATCGGCCGCTGGATGGCTGCCAACCAACCGTACATCGCTCACGTGGTTCCAATTGAGAGCGCTCTCGGCACTTCGGAAAACGCCGCCGAAAGCAATCAGGATTTACCCATCCAGGCCATGCTCTGCGGCACCATCGAGCGCATGGCCCGTGCAGAGGCGCGCCTGCTCGAGCATCCGGGAGTCGCGGCCTCGGGCCATCCTTCCGGCCGCTCCGGGCGCACCATGAGCGGCTCCGGCAGCCCACCTGCCGCCCGGCCGCAAACGAGCAGGAAAGGAATTGCGCCAGCGCCGGAGCAAGAGGCGGTTTTGACGCTGAACCGCACCGAATATCCCGGGCGCGACCTCTCCATTCTGGACATTCTCCCCGCCGGCTGCTCCAAGGGCGCGGCCATTCTCTCGCTCGCGGCCTCGCGCGGAATCGAACCCGCGCAGATCCTCGCCATTGGCGACAACTGGAACGATGTGTCCATGCTTGAGATCGCAGGTTCCGCGGTGCTGATGGAGAACGCTCCCGAGGACCTGAAGGCCATGGCTCGCAACCGCGGCTGGCGCATCGGGCCATCCAATACCAACGATGGCGTCGCCGACGCCATTGAAGCCATTCTCGGGGTCGTCTGCTGAATCCGCGGACTAGCCGCGGGGTGCGGCTTGTAACGCTTTGGGTAGCTTGTCGTAGATTCCACCAAATCCGCCGTTGGACAGGATCGCGACCACATCTCCCGCACGCAGCTCCGGCACGATCGCCGCGACAATCGCATCGGCATCGGCATACAGCTCGGACTCCAATCCGCGCGCACGCAGTGCCGTAACCACGTTCTCCGGATGCAACCGCTCACCTGCCGGAATCGCCTCCGACTTGAACACGCCGGCCAGCACACTGCGGTCCGCCAGCGCCAGGCTCTCCACCAGCGCCTCTTCGAATACATTGCGGCGCAGCGTATTCGATCGGGGCTCCAGGACGGCCCAAAGGCGGCGCCCGGGATACGCCGTTCGCAGCGCCCGCAGCGTCTCGCGGATCGCTGTGGGATGGTGCGCGAAATCGTCGATGATGGTCACGCCGCTCACCTCTGCGCGCACCTCCAGGCGCCGTTTCACCGACCGGAAGGTTGCGAGCGCCTCCACAATGGCCGCTGCTGGAACGCCTTGCCCCACCGCCAACGCGGCAGCCGCCGTCGCATTCAGCGCATTGTGCTCACCCGCCATCGGCAGCTGCAGCTTCGCGAATGGCGCCCCGCCGCGCAGCAGACTCCACTGCGACACACCGTCCACGTGCCGCATCCGGGCAATGCGCCAATACGATTCCAGCCCGAAGCCGTAGCGTTCCACCGCGCAGAACGCGCGCGCCACGCACTCGGTCACATTCTCGCTGCCGTCGAACGCGACCACTCGCCCGCGCCTCGGAACCAGGTTCACCAGCCGCTTGAAGGCCGTTTTCACTGCGGCAAGATCGGGATAAATATCCGCGTGATCAAACTCGACATGGGTGAGAATGGCCGCATCCGGAAAGTAATGCAGGAACTTCGGCCCCTTATCGAAGAAAGCGGTGTCGTACTCGTCGCCCTCCAGAATGAATGGCTGCTTCACGCCCTCGATCGCGGGCCGCACCATGAAGCTCGTCCCAAAGTTCTCCGCCACGCCGCCGATCAGGAACGACGGGGCAAGCTCCGGCTGGGTTCGCGAGGCAACCTCGTAGATCCACGCCAGCATACTGGTCGTGGTGGTCTTACCGTGCGTCCCCGCGACCACCAGCGACTCGCGCCCCGGCAGGAACTCGTCATGCAGCACCGCCGCCATCGAGGTAAACGGAATCCGCGTGTCCAGCACGTGCTCCAACTCGACGTTGCCACGCGAGATCGCATTGCCCACAATCACCAGGTCTGGTCGCGGCGTCAGATTCGAATCCGCATAAGGCTGCATCAGCGGAATCCCCAAACGCGCCAGCACATCGCTCATCGGCGGATACGCCGCCGCATCCGAGCCGGTGATCCGGTGGCCGCGCACCTGCAGCATTCCCGCGAGCGACGCCATCGCCGTCCCGCAGATCCCGATCAGATGAATATGTTTTGCCAATCCAAACTCCAGTTCCCTGACCGTAATTTCGCTTTACACCTCAACCGCAGACTCCAGAAAGTCCAGCCGCGGCGCATCCGGATCGCTCAAATCCAGCCGCACCCGCACGCCCAGCGGCACGGTGACGTTGGGCCCGTCCACATGGCCCGAGCGCAGTCCAATTGCAATCGGTCCGCTAAAATCACGGAGCGCGTGCAGAATGGCTGCTTCCAGCAACGGCTCCTCCTCGCGCGCGACGCATTGCCGCATGTCGCCAAAAACGATTCCGCTCACATGCTCCAGCATTCCCGCATAGCGCAGATGCAGCAGCATCCGGTCCCATTGATACGGCTTGGTTCCGATGTCTTCGAGGAACAAAACGCGCGGTGCATCGGCACCCGCCACCGATGCAGCGTACGGGGTGGCGAGGGATTCGGCGTAAATCGACAAGCATCCACCGGCAATCGCCCCATCCGCAATACCTGGACGTAAAATGCGCAGGCCGTCGATTGCAGTCAGCGACCAGGCTATCGATCCACCGAGAGCATGTTTCCAGCTGGCCGCATCAACTCCATCTGCGCGGCCAAAGTCCGCCGCAACCATCGGCGCGTAAAGCGTCACCAGGCCAGCTTCGCGCGCCAGCCACAGATGCAGCGAAGTGTGATCACTGTATCCGGCAAACACCTTCGGATTCGCGCGGACCACTGCGGCGTCGAGCAGCGGAAGCAGCTCGGCCGAACCCCATCCGCCACGCGTGCACAGGATGCCGCCGATTGCCGGATCGGCGAATGCAGCCATCAGGTCTTCCGCACGCTGCTCCGCCGTGCCAGCGTAGTAGAGAGGCCCGCGATCCAGGGCATGCGGCATCAGTACGGTCCGATACCCGAGTGAATGCAGGCTATCGATTCCGGCCTGAACCAATTCCTGCTTGGGCGTGCTCGCAGGCGAGACCACGGCCAGCGTCGCGCCTGCCCGCAACGCTGGGGGTTTTACGATTGCGGCGCTCAAGTCTCCTCCGCTGCGTGCGCAACCTTGGACGCAGTGGCTTGCAGCGCCTCGCCTGTGCACACGATCTCCGCAGGTCCGGTCAGCAGCATAACCGCGTCATTCGCCGGCCACACCACGCTCTGCGCACCGCCTTGGGCCACCGCGGTCAGCCGGCGCGCCGTTCCGCGCAGCGACATGGCCGCCGCCGACGAAGCGCACGTCCCTGTGCCTGACGAAGTTGTCGGTCCGCAGCCACGCTCAAAAATCCGAAAGGCGATTTCTTCCGCCGAATGCACCTGCACAAACTCCACGTTGGTCCCGTGCGGAAACAACGGGCTGACACTGATCTTCGCGCCAAGCTCCTGCCAGTGGAGCCCGCAGGCACTGAAGTCCCCGCTCTCGACGAACACCACGAAGTGTGGATTCCCGACGTTCACCATCGCGCCAGCCACCTCGCCAACGCCGTCCACCACAATCGTCCGCGGCATCACCCGCGGCACGCCCATCTCGCTCTCAATCAGATACACGGGATCGGCCGCCTCAATGACGCGGCAGGTGCGCAACCCTCCATGGGTAGCCAGCGCAACTTGGCGCAGGTCTTCGCTGTGCGCCAGCCATGCCGCGACGCAACGGGTTCCGTTGCCGGAGAGCTCAGCCTCGCTGCCATCCGCGTTGAACAGCCGCAGGAAATAATCACCACCCGCCCGCCGTCCTGGTGCCCGATCGAGAAACTCAATCCCATCGGCGCCGATGCCGGTGTTCCGCGAGCACAGCCTCCGCGCCAGCGCAGCGTGCGCCCGCCCAGCTACCGCCTCATCAAGAATCAAGAAATCATTGCCGCATGCATGCGCCTTCACGAAGGGGATCATCGACCGCTCAATCCTCCTCTTCGTCTCGGAACGAGATCACCGTGTCGGCTACGTCGCTGGCAACCAACCTCGCTAACAGTTCCTTATGCCGTGCGCTGGTCGCGGATATGCTAAAAGTAACCCGTTCCATATCTCCCATCTTGTCCCGATCGACTATGTTTAGCCGCAATCGTTCGCGATCCAGGACGCTGAGGATGTCGGCGAACATCGTTTTCTCGTCGCTTCCACGCACCTCGTACAGCATCGCGTAGGTCTTCCACTTGGCTTTCGACTCCATTAGCCCAACGAACCGCAGAGAAGCGTATACGATCGCGGTGGCGATTGCGGCCTCGATATACAGTCCTGCACCGCACGCCATGCCGATAGCAGCCACCACCCATACGGTAGCCGCGCTGGTGAGCCCCAGAACCCGGTTTCGCCCATGCAGGATCAGTCCGGCGCCGAGAAATCCAATCCCCTGCACGATGTTCGAAGCCACCTGGCCCTTGTTCGGACTATTGGGTCCGGCGATGACTTCAGAGAGTATCGTGAATAGCGCAGCGCCCATGCAGATCAGAATGTTGGTGCGCAGCCCCGACGCCTTGTGCCGCCACTCGCGTTCAATTCCGACGATGGCGCCCATCGCGCACGCCATGAGCAGGCGCGTGGTTGTGCCTTGCGAAAACGCAATCTGTTCAATCGTGCTGAAGTGAGTTGGTAGAGTCGCTAGCATGGATTTTTTGGGCTTCGCTGCGATGGTAGCACTTGGCGCTTCAAGTCTTCACTTCCGCACCGGAACTCCCGTTACGCTGTAGCGCTCAGACTGATAGACCCGGGCGCAAGGCTGACCAGTCGTGCACGTGATCGACAGCTCCTGCAAGCCGTCCGGATGCACTGCCACGGCCTTTGCAACGGAGTCGCCTTCGAGAGCAATGACATACGCAGCGTGATCCGCCGGGGCCTCAAGCGCGGCGTGCCAACTGTCGTAGTCCGTCTCATTGATGGTCTGCCGCAGCGGGATTCCAGCATCCTGCAACGCTCCAATATGATCCGACTCCTGCATCAGGATGGGAACGCCCGGCGGAAGATCTTCGAGCACCAGTGCCAGGTTTCGCTCGAACGGTACGCGGGTGGTTGCGTTGACCAGCGCTTCCTTCAGCACCAGCGGCGGACTGTAGCTGGCCAGCAGATTGCTGGGGTGACGCTCGATCAGGCTGGCGACCTGTTGCACCCCAGCCGTGCCACAGATCATTGCCAGTGGGTTGATGACCACCAGTACCGCGGCCGCGACATAGAGGGGCCGCGCGAGCCTCTGCTCCGCCTCCGCCGCAGCCAGGCAGGCAAACAACGCCAGCGCAGGGATCAACTCCATGCCGTAGCGCGCGTTGTAATACGAGTGCGGCCAAAGCTGCGGAATGAAGATCGGCACCGATCCGTAGGCGACCGAATACACATAGAATGCGAGCGGCACCCACAGCAACAGCGAAGCCCGCGCCATCCGCCGGCGCACCGCAATCCACAACCCGGCCAGGGCCGCAGCCGTCACCGCAAAACCGGTCTCCCAGAATGCCGCATCCACCTGCGCCGTCCGCAGGTAAAACAGGAGCGCCCACCCCGGATTATGCCATCCGCGATAGTGGCGCGAGCCCGGCGGCGATGTTCGCCTCTCGATGGCGGGCGCCGAATAGGGGCCGCGCATGAAGTCCAGCGCGTCGTGGGTGAAGTGCTGGTTGTACCAGAGCCACAACAGCGGTCCGGCAACCACCAGCAGCGTGAATACCGCGAATGCCGGGGTCACGCGACGCCGCAGCCTGCCCGCGTGCCAAAGCTGCCAGGTGACGACACACCAGGCCGTGGCGCCCAGCACCCATCCGTCGTAGCGGGTGAATACCGCCGCGAAAATGAGCACACCCAGACCGATCAGCCGCCGCACCACCTGCGCGTGCTCCGCCGACCGAATTGCGTCACTGCACTCGACCGTCAATAAAGTGATCCAAACGATCAGTGCCAGGAAGACGGGCTCGGTCATCGCGGTGGTCGAGAGGTACAGCAGATTCGGGTTGAGCGCGAAGAAGGCCGTCGCCGCCAGGGCCCATCGCGGCACCAGCATCCGCCGGCACAGCCGGTAAAATCCCACCACTGCAAATACGTAACAAGCGAGGGAAGGCCAGGCGCCGGCCAGCCCGTTCTGCCACCACTCCATTCTCTGGACGAACGGAAGCATCAGCAAATGCGGCAGCGGCAGCCACACGCCGCCAAGCTGCACTAGCCCGGGATTGCGCGAATCGAGGATACGCCGCGCGATGCCGAGGTGCGCTACCGCATCGCCATACAGCAGCAGGTACCCGTGCGTGAAGCAGACGACCAGCGCCACAAAGCTCAGCAGAACAGCGGCCATCAGCACGGTCGTACTCTCTTCGCGGGTGGCTGGCCGCACCAGGTTTGGATCGGGAGGGGGACCAGCCTGTGCAGGGGCAACTCGCCCGCTTCGCAGAGATTGCGATCCTCGCGGGGCAGTGATCGTGCGATCCGAATTAGACCGCCGTGGAGTCAAGATGCGAAATCTCCCGGAAGAGCTTAAAGCGCGCGTCGATCTCCTCGCGCGTCACCGCCTGGAGGCGCTCGGTGCCGAAACGCTCGCAGGCGAAGGATCCCATTACGCCGCCATAGAACATCGCCCTGCGAAACACGGCGGGCGTCAGCTCCGGCTGGGACGCAAGAAAGCCATAGAATCCACCCGCAAACGAATCGCCCGCGCCGGTTGGATCAACCACTTCGGCCAGCGGCAACGCCGGAGCGCGGAACGGGTGTGGCACAGCTGCGCTTCCGGGAAACGCGCGCTCTCCGAAGAACGCCGTCGCGCCATACTCTCCATGCTTCACCACCAACGCCTTCGGCCCCATCGCCAGAACTTTCTCCGCCGCCTTCACCGAGTTCGTCTCGCCCGAAAGCATCCGCGCCTCGCCATCGTTAATCAGCAGCACATCCAGCTCGCGCAACACCTTCAGCAGGTTCGCCGTGTGGTCTTTGATCCAATAGTTCATGGTGTCGCCGCAGACCATGCGCACCTTCGGCATGTGGCTGCGCACGCGCGCCTGCAGCACCGGATCGATGTTGGCCAGGAAAAGGTACTCACTGTCCTCGTACGCGTCTGGGATCTTCGGTTCGAAGCGCTCGAACACATTCAGATCCGTGCCCAGCGTCTGTGCCTCGCTCAGCGTGCCTGCGTAGGCGCCGGTCCAGTGAAAGCTCAGTCCGAGTGCGCGCTCAATGCCGCGCGTGTCGATGCCGCGTTTTGTAAACACGGCCTCATGCTCCGGCAAAAAGTCTTCGCCGACCACGGCAATCACGCGCACATCGGTGAAGTAACTTGCGGCCAGCGCAAAGTGGGTTGCCGCACCGCCCAATATCTTCGCGCGCTTGCCGTGCGGCGTCTCAATGCTGTCGAATGCAACCGATCCAACCACTAGAATTGCCATCTTCCCGCTTTCTCGAAACAAAGTGCGGCTCGTTTGCACACAGCATCTTCACGATGCCCGCGCAAATTCAAGTCCGGTTACAAATACTTGCCCACCAGGAGTCCGAGCTGCTCCTTGGCGGCCTGCGGAATCGCGGCACGGTCGGTAAGAATGGCATACTTCATAGCGCTGGCACACGCACACGTTCTCTCTGCGGGCATCGCGGCCACGGCCGCCTTCACCACCTTCGCCGCATTGCCCGAGTTCTGGTGCATCACCGCGACAATCTGATCGATGGTCACGTCGTCGTGACCTTCGCGCCAACAATCGTAATCGGTCACCATTGCCACCGTGGCGTAGCAAATCTCCGCTTCCCGGGCCAGCTTTGCCTCCTGCAGGTTGGTCATTCCGATGACGTCTGCACCCCAGCTCCGGTACAGGTTCGACTCCGCGCGCGTCGAGAACTGCGGCCCTTCCATGCACACGTAGGTGCCGCCGCGCTTGCCCACCACGCCGACTTCGGTGCAGGCCTTCTCAATCGCCGCCGAAACGGTCGCGCAGACCGGGTCGCCAAACCCCACGTGTGCAACGATCCCTTCGCCGAAGAACGTTCCTACGCGGGCAAATGTCCGGTCGATGAACTGGTCGGGAATCACAAAATCGGTTGGCTTGTGCTCTTCCTTCAGCGAACCCACCGCCGAAACCGAAAGAATCCGCTCGACTCCCAGCAGCTTCATCCCGTAGATATTGGCGCGGAAGTTGAGTTCGCTCGGAAGCAGACGGTGTCCGCGACCGTGGCGAGCCAAAAATGCAACCCTGCGTCCTTCGAGTTCCCCAATCATGTATGCGTCGGAGGGTTCGCCGAACGGCGTTTCCACCCTGTGTTCGCGCACGCCGGTGAGTCCAGGCATGGCGTACAGGCCGCTGCCTCCAATAATGCCAATTTCTGCTGTCTGCAAGATGCTTGCTCCTGAGCCAATCGCGGAGTGCTCGCCGAACGGGTTTGCGTCCACGCTATTGTGCAATGAAAGTATATCGTCCGGAGGGACTGTTGTTCGCGGTCCGGTCCCTATCAATCGCCGCCTTCATCACTCCTGCTGACGCAAATAGCCGGACCAGCGACATGCCTGGATCTGTGACGACAAGACCCGAACCTCCAACATGTTCATTGCTGGAAATCCCTGCTACCTGCAGCGGCGCGTCAGACTGCACGCTCGTAATGCTGTCGCGCAGTTTGCGGGCAAGCTCGAGCGGAAATCCCTCGCAGACGAAGACGCCTGTGCCCGAGATCGAGAGCAGCACGTCGCCCTCACTGGTCGTGTAGACCTGCTCGCTGGCATCGGACTCGTCCTTGTTTCTCCGCACCAGGCCCGAGTACTTGCGCGGCAGTTGCTCGGCATATACTCGCAGGAAGGTCCGCGCCGAATCCTCGTTTTTCCACTTCGAATAGTAGAAGAGGCCAATCGACTTGGTCGATTGTTTTGCCTCCTCGGTCACCGCCGATTTGCGCTGGGCAGCATAGTAAATGCCGCCATTCCACTCCGGAGTCAGCGCGTCCGCGATCTGTTCCCCACCAAATAATTCGGTCAGAATGCGCACATCGAACTCGCCCATCACGCCCACGTCGTAGGGCTCGTAGTCGGCGTCAATCAACGGGTGAATGTCCGGAAGCCGCAGCACGGGGACTGGCGCGTGGGCCATATAGGCCCCGGGATTCATGATCTCAAACGTCGAAGCCGGCGGGTTGGCCAGCACGTTCGAAAACGCGGCGTCCTTGCCTGCCTTCGCCAGAATCGCGCCCTCAAAGCTAAGGCCTTCGCTGTAGGGAAACAACAGCGACTTCTGCAGCAGCAGGGGGGCGCGCGCCAGGATCGGCGATCCACTGGTATCCGTCACCGTCTCCTTCAACCGGTCCAACATTTCCGGCGAGTTCTCCAGAGTCTTGCCCGTGGGCTCGATCGAATAGTCAAGGAAAACCACCATCGCCTGGCCCTCAGCCACCGCATCGCGCGCGGTATCGCCCTCGTCGGTCTGGATGTGCTGGTTGTCCTCTTCCACGTTCTTGGCCAGGTCCTCGGGGCCCACCTCCGACCACTTGGTCAGATCCACGCGCTGATCCTGCAGCGCATGCGTCAGTTCGTGTGCCAGAACCGGCTTTTGCTCATCCGGATCAATCCAGTCCAGCAGATTCACGGTCTTGGTCTTATTGTCGTAAAAGCCAGCGACCTGTTCGGTCAGCAGCGAGATCATAAACTGCTGCAGGTGAAAGTCGCGGTCCAGCAGTCCGAATTTTTTCAGCACGATCTCCGACCGCGCCATCCGCTTTGCGCCCTCGTCCTCCTCGAACTTCTGGCGCAGATACTTGTTCACCTCGTCGCGCGTAATCAGCTTGCGCTTCACGCTATGAACGATGGGAAGATTCGTGTCCTTGCTCACGAAGGCCAATATCTCGTCGACCGAGCGGAAGAGTTCTTTCGCCTGGTCTTTGGTCAGCGGAGGATGCGTCGCAGCACTTTGCGCTGCCTGAGATGCGGCGAGCACAGCCGGAGTCAGGCTCTTGGGCCCCGGCGGAGCGGTCGCGGCGGGGGGGGGAACAACGGGTGCCTGAGAATGGCATCCCAGCATCGCCGCCAGAGCGAGCGCAGCAAACGTGGCGGTCCCCTTCGAGGACGCCCGCCAAGACCAACCGGCCAGCCTGACTTCATGCCGCATTGAACCCACCAACCAACCTCCGCGCAACCCCGCATGCGGTCGCTATAATCAACAGTGTACGCAGTTTCGCGCTGCTTCCGATATGGCCCCCGCGCTCCAACCCGCCGCCGTCCCCGCTGCTACTGCTGACAGCCTTGCTGAGCTTGCTGCCCTCCTGACCGGAGCTGGCGTCTCCGCGCTCGACGAAACCGGCTGGATCCGGGTCACCGGCTCCGATCGCGTTCGCTGGCTCAATGGCATGGTCACCAACGCCATCCAGACCCTCGCCGCAGGCGAAGGCTGTTACAACTTCGTGCTCAATGCGCAGGGTCGCATCCAGGGGGACTTAACCGCCTGGATGCAAGAAGAGTCAGTTCTGCTGGAGACCGATCGCGGCCAGATGTCCACCCTGCTCGCCCACCTCGACCATTTCATCATCATGGACGATGTCGAACTCGCCGATATCAGCGAACCGCGCCATGGTCTCCTCGTTGCCGGGCCGCTCGCCGCATCCATGCTGGGGAAGGTCGATCTTTTAGCAGATTCGCAGACGTCTCTCTGCCTTCAGGCCCGCACATGGCACAACGCTGTGCTCGAAGTCCTCAACACCTATGCGCCGCTCGTCCCGCGCTTGGAGCTCTGGTCTGACGCCGAGACCATTGCCGCACTCAGAGCGGCCCTCATCGCCGTGGGAGCGGTTTCTGTTTCTCCCGCCGCCCTCGAGCAACTTCGCATTCTCGAGGGCACGCCCCGTTATGGCGTCGACATCCGCAACTCCGCCACCGCTCACGATCTCCCGCAGGAAACCGCCCAGGCGCGCGCCCTGCACTTCAGTAAAGGCTGCTACCTCGGCCAGGAGATCGTCGAACGCATTCGCTCCCGCGGCAACGTGCATCGCACTTTTTCCGGATTTGAACTGAGCGGCTCACTGCCCCCTGCAGGCACAGTGCTTACGGCGGAAGGCAAGCCCGTTGGCGAACTCACCAGCGTCGCATCGATTCAACTCCCGAGCCCGCGCGCCAAGCTCTGCCCGGTTCAGCTTGCCCTCGGCTATGTCCGTCGCGAGGCACTCGACCGCAACCTCACCCTGGAATTCCCCGGAGGCATCGCAACGCCCGCCGCGCTGCCCTTTGCAATTTCCTGAATCCCGCCTCCAGCAATGAAGTCCGGCATCTGAATGTATGAGAGAGTGTGACTATGTCCGAACAGAATAAGCCCTTTGTCGTTACCGACCGCCGCAAGTTTACCCTCGACGGAACACCCCGCCCCGACGCCGACCCCTCTCCCGAGCGCGAAGCGCCCGACGTTTCTCCGGCGCCCGCGGCCGAACCGCCGCTCGAGTTCAAGTCCCCGCATGCCGCTCAGGCTGAGCCGACGCCCGCGGCCAATGAGGCACAGCAGCAGCCCGCCAGCGCGGATCTGCCGCCCCAGCCGACTGCCAGCGAGATGGAGCAGGCAAACGCCGCGTATCAGCAGACCTCGGAACGCCTCGACACAGCCGTCCGCGCCGCCAACCCAGGCATGGATCATCCCCCCGCGATGACCTTCGAGCAGATTGTCCAGTCCATCTACATGACCACCATGGTGCAGCTGGGCGGGGTGACCCAGCCCGGGGAGCAGCCCCGCGTCGACCTGATGGGGGCGCGGCAAAGCATCGACATGCTCGCCATTCTCGCCGAGAAGACCAAAGGCAACCTCACCTCCGCGGAGTCCCAACTGATGGACAACGCCCTGTTCGAGGTCCGCATGGGCTTCCTTGAGGTGACCCAGGCCCTGGCGCGCTCCGCCGCCAGCCGCCAGCCGGCGCCTGGTTCCGGTGCACCCGGCTCCGGCCTACCCGGCCGCCCCAGCATCGTTCGCTAAGACCAGATGGACGCAACCCTCACTTTCCTCGGTTCCGGCACGTCCATGGGCGTTCCCACGCTGGGGTGCGACTGCGCGGTTTGTATCTCTGCCATGGCTCCCGACGGCGATCCACACAATCGCCGCACCCGGCCTTCTGTGCTGATCTCCTGGTCCGGCCATAACGTTGTCATCGACACCGGCCCCGACTTCCACGCACAGGCGATCCGCGCGGGCATCCGCCATCTGGACGCTGTCCTCTATACCCACGGTCACGCCGACCATGTCCTCGGCATGGACGACCTTCGCCCTCTCAGCTTCCATAATGCCGGAGGTCTGCCGCTATACGCCGACGAGCCGACCGCTGCCACCATTGAGCGAATCTTCGCCTACACCTTCCCCACTGACTCCGAAGACCGCTACCCCACCAGCGCCCGTGTCACGCTGCATCGGCTTTCGTCCGAAGCGGGCGCGGAGGTTGTTCTTTTTGGCGCCCGCTTCCAACGCATTCCGGTGGTGCACGGCCGCAATACGATTACTGGCTATCGCTTCGGCTCGGCAGCCTACCTCACTGACCTGAGCGACATCCCCGCCGAAAGCATCCCGCTGCTCGCCGGCCTCGACATCCTCATCCTCGACGCGCTGCGCCGGCAGCCTCATCCTACCCATTCCACGCTACAGAACTCCGTCGCTCTGGTTGAGCGTCTGAAGCCACGCCGGGCCTTCTTCACCCATATGTCCCACGACCTCGACCACGCAGCCACCAACGCCGCGCTGCCGCCCCACATCCGCCTGGCCTACGACGGACTCCAACTTACGTTCGACATTGCACCGGGGCACTGACCGACTGACACCGTGAGAATCTACCGCCAACTCGCCGAGCTTCCTCCGCCAACTGCTCCCGTCGTCGCCACCATTGGCAACTTCGACGGGGTGCATCTGGGCCACCAGGGCGTAATCGCGGAGGTCATTGCACGAGCGCGCTTCCTGGGCGGCCGTTCCCTGGCCATCACGTTCGATCCGCACCCCGCGCGCGTTCTCCGCCCCGACCAACCATACCCACTCATCACCCCGCTCCCGCGACGGCTTCAGCTTCTGGCCGAGACCGGAATCGACGCCACTCTGGTCCTGCCTTTCACCGACGAATTCCGCCACATGCATCCGCGCGATTTTGTCGCCTCCATCCTCGTCGACGCGATCCACATTACTGAGGTCCACGAGGGAGAGAATTTCCGCTTCGGCTATCACGCTGAGGCCGGCGCGGGGCGGGCTCAAAGCGGAAATGCCAGCCTCGAAGCGCTCGGCCAGGAGTTTGGCTTCGCCGTCACCATCTACGCCCCTCGCCGGCTGCGGGGCGCCCCGGTATCCTCCAGCCGCGTCCGCAAGCTCATCGCCGCCGGCGATGTCAGCCACGCCCGCGCCCTGCTGGGCCGGCCCTTCGCAATCGACAGCAGGCCCGCGCCGGGCCGCGGTTACGGCACGCGCTACGCCGTCCCCACTATCAACCTCGCGACGTACCACGAACTGTTGCCCGCCCACGGCGTTTACATCACCACACTCGCCGTTGGCGCCGGCGACCGGGCCGAAGTGTTCGACGCCGTCACCAACGTGGGCAACCGCCCCACTTTCGGCACCGACTCGTTCGCCGTCGAGTCGCATCTGCTCGACTTCCATCCGGTGGAATTATCCGAGGGCACGCCGTTGCGCCTTACCTTCCTGCGCCGCGTCCGTGACGAGCGCGTCTTTGCCACCACCCAGGACCTGCGCGAGCAGATCGCTCGCGACGTCGCCCACGCCCGCCGCTACTTCGCTCTGTGCGCGGTGATCGCCTGATCTACTGCGGCGCAGAAACCACAGGCGCGGGCGGTGCAGGCTTCGGATACGCGCTATCTTCCGGCTCAGCCGCATCCGGGTCGGACTCGTCCGGCGTCTTCGGAATCTGCTTCACCACCGGCGAATCCGGCGGCGGAGTCAGCGGAACATCCAGCTGTTTCTCCGGCGCGTTTCCCTGCGGGAAAGTTTCGTCCGGCTTATTGGCGATGGCCGCCCGCATAAAATCCATCCACATGGGCAGCGCAGCCTTCGCGCCGGTTTCCTTCTCGCCCAATGTCAGTCGGTTGTCAAATCCAATCCACGTTCCGCAGGTCACGGACGGCGAAAACCCGATGAACCAAGCATCCGTAAAGTCGTTGGTCGTGCCCGTCTTGCCGCCCAGCGGGTGCTTCAACTGCGACGCTGCGGCGCCAGTGCCGTGCTGAACCACGGCCTGCAGAAACTGCATCATGGTCCGCGCCGTCTCCACCGAGATCACTTCGCTCACCTGTGGCGGCGGCTCGTCCAGGGGCAATCCGTCCGCCTGCGTCACCTTGCGGATATAGTGAGGTTCAATGCGAATGCCGTCATTGGGAAATACGCTGAACGACTGTACCTGCTCATACAGCGAGATATCCGCTGCGCCGATCGCCACCGGCAGAAAGGCTGGAATGTTGCTGGTTACGCCGAAACGGTGCGCGGTCTCGATTACCTTGCGAATGCCTACGCGGTCGGCCAGCTTCAGCGCGGGGATATTGCGCGACTCGGCAAACGCGTTTAATAGAGTCATTGCGCCCTTATAGTCGCCTTCATAGTTGTGCGGCGTGTACGGTCCGTTCGGGGTGTAGAAGCTAACCGGTCCGTCGACGATGATGTCGCTGGGCTTGGCGCCTGCTTCCACGGCCGTGGTATACACATACGGCTTGAAGGACGATCCGACCTCCCGCTCCGACTGGGTCGCGCGGTTGAACTGGGATAGCGCGAAGTCGCGCCCGCCGACCATTGCCAGCACTTCACCGCTGGCGTTGTCGACCGCCATCATTGAGGCCTGCACGCCCGAGTCCTGCTGCAGGCCCGCGTGCATGATCCCATCCGGCGAGCTGCCACCCAGCTTCACGTAGACAATG
>Ga0181520_10003435_pt1 | contig 27860 bp, 22 predicted proteins | sample PEATcosm2014_Bin_29_FD_132451 | JGI IMG/M metagenome (GOLD analysis project Ga0181520, IMG submission 132451) | Peatland microbial communities from MTU Mesocosm Facility, Houghton, MI, USA - PEATcosm2014_Bin02_30_metaG | ecosystem: Environmental > Terrestrial > Soil > Wetlands > Peat | place...
CCCCGCGATGCCACACCGCCCCCCAAGAAGCCGCACCTCGCGCCCACCGCAACGTCCCGTCGCCTTGCCACCAACGCAGGCACGTGACAAACTCATGGGTTGGGAAGCTATACTGTTACCGGCTGAGCTGGTGGTTAGGAGCCCCTGATGATGCTAACGCCGACGCCTCGCAGGGAACAGGAAATCAGCCGCCTATCGGATCTTTCATCGCGGCAATGGAAATCGGGGATTGCCGCCTGGCTGGGTTGGCTCTTCGACGGCCTGGATATGCATCTGTATACGCTCGTGGCCACTCCCTTCGTGGCCCAACTATTGGCCATCGACAACCAACGCGATCCGGCAGTGGGCTATTACGGATCGCTGATCCAGGCGGCCTTTATGGCGGGGTGGGCGCTGGGAGGCGGGCTGTTTGGCCGCGTCGGCGATCGCCTGGGGCGGTCGCGGGCCCTGATGCTGACGATTCTCACCTACGCGGTGTTCACCGGCCTGTCGTTCTTCGCTCAAACCTGGTGGCACCTGTTGATCTGTCGCTTCCTGGCCGCCCTGGGGATCGGCGGCGAGTGGGCGGTGGGGGCGGCCCTGCTGGCGGAGACCTGGCCGCGCCGCTGGGGGCCGTGGATCGCCGCCGTGCTGCAATCGGCCGTCAACTGCGGGGTGCTGCTGGCCATGGTCGCGATCTTTCTGCTCTCGATCGTCCCGTGGTTCAGCCCGTACTACCAATACCGCTGCGTCTTTCTGGTGGGCCTGTTGCCGGCGTTGCTGGTGCTGTGGATCCGCCGCAACGTGCCTGAACCCGACGAGTGGCAGACGGCCAAGACCCGCGTCGGCCGCTCCGTACCGCGGACGGGCGACCTGTTTCGCGACACAACGCTGCGCACCACCCTGCTGACGACTGCGGTTTGTGCCTTGTCCTTGTCGGCTCATTGGGCATTCATGTACTGGTTCCTGCAACACTTGCGGAACCTGCCCGATCTGGCTGCCTGGACGGAGCCGGAGAAGACGCGCTTCCAGACCATGGCCATGATCCTGTTGATGTTGACCTCGATTGCAGGGAACTTTCTAGCCGGTGCCATCGCGCGCGTGCTGGGCTACCGCAAGACCATCTCGTTGATGTTCGCCGCCTATTTTCTCTCCATGCTTTGGACCTATCACCTGCCGCGCAGTCACCTGGACCAATTCTGGTGGCTCACGGCCATGGGCGTCTCGCAGGGCGTCTTTGCTTTGTTCACCATGTATCTGCCGCCGCTTTTCCCCACCTTGCTGCGGACCACCGGGGCCGGCTTCTGTTACAACATCGGCCGGCTGGCCGCCGCGGGCGGGACGGTGTTTTTTGGGCTGTTTGCCCATGTGGGCGACTGCCGATTGGCGCTGCTGTACGCGGGATGTCTGTTCCTGCCCGCCTCGCTGGTAGCCCTGCTCCTTCCGGAACCGCCGGAAGAGGAACCTGCCGCCGTTGTTGGAACGTGACGCGTCGCCGGGCTACTATGAGCAAGCTGCCCAATGGCAAAACGACTTAACGGCGATATCCGAGCGGCGCACCTCCGTCGGGGCAAATCGCCTGCCCCGTGACGAACGAGGCCTCGTCGGATGCGAGAAACGCACACACCTCACCAATCTCTTCGATGGTGGCCATTCGCCCGATCGGATGCCAACTGTCGACCATTCTGAGCGCGGCGGTGGGGTCGTATTGCGTGTTGGCCCACTTTTGCATCAAGGGTGTCATCACGCCGGCTGGACACACTGCGTTCACGCGAATTCCATCTGCCGCCAGATCCAAGGCCAGCGCTTTCGTCAAGCCAATCTGTCCCGCCTTGGTGGAAACATAGGACGGCGCCGCCGCTTGCCCGATCAAGCCGACCTCGCTGGACATGTTGATGATGTTGCCGCGCGTCTTACGCAAGTGCGGAACGGCAAGCTTGCAGCCGATGAATGCGCTCACCAGATTCAGTCGCAACAGAGATTCGTAATCTTCCACACTCGTTTGATCGATCGTCATGGCGGGCGGATGCCAACCGGCGTTGTTGATAATGCAATCGAGTCGGTCAAATCGTTCGACCGTCATATCAATCATCCTTTGCATGTCCGCCGCGGAGGTCACGTCGGTTGGAATGAACAAGGCCATATGGCCCGCAGCGGTGAGTTCTTCAGCAACGGACTGGCCGGCTTCCTGTCCACGAGCGGCGATTACGACTTTGCAACCGTGCTTGGCGAACACCCTGACGCACCCAAGTCCGATGCCCTTCGAACCACCGGTGACAACAGCGACTTTTTCTTGAAGTTTCATGGCAGGCTCCGATTAGCATTTTGAATATGACATATCATATCCATTTCCCTGTTAAGCAAAAGGGGAATGCGATTCGCCTTTCGGCAATTGACGGCCTACAAACGGTAAAATCGCGCGCAGTTGGCGCCAAGAATTCGCTCCTGCACATCGGAAGGGAATTGACGTACGTAGTCAAGAACCACGTCCATCACGGATTGATAGTTGCCTGACAAAGTGCAGACCGGCCAATCCGAACCGATCATCACGCGATCGAAACCAAATGCACCGATCGCAATATCGAGATACGGAAAGAAGTCTTCTGCATTCCATTCGTGCCAGTTCGTTTCCGTAACCATGCCGGAGAGCTTGCAGTAGACATTTTCAAATCGTGCTAATGCTTCGAGGCCTTCACGCCAGGGAGATACGAGTCGCTTCTTGATGACCGGCTTGGCGATGTGATCGATAACGAACGGCTGCTGGGGAAACTCCTGCACCAATTCCAGGGCTACCGGCAGACGTACGGGACGCAGCAACAAATCATAGGTAAGGTCAAATTCCGCCAAGGCTTCAATGCCACGACGGAATTGCGGTTGTCGGATGAATTCCACATCCGGCTCGTCTTCCACGATGTGTCGCACGCCCTTGAACTTCTTGTGGCCCACATATCGCTGCAACTGAGTGCCGACATCTTCCGCCCGGAGATCAACCCAGCCTACAACGCCTTGAATGAAATCATACTGATCCGAAAGTTCGAGGAGCCAATCGGTTTCTTCCAGCATCTGCCGAGCCTGGACAGCGACCGTACCGTCAAAGCCAGCAGCCGTTAACAGTGGCAACAAGTCCTGTGGTGGGAAATTGCGTCGCAACGCATCCATATCATCCGTCATCCAAACATGCTGATTCGGATCATATCGCCAGAAATGCTGATGGGAATCAATATGCATGATGGACGCCCTTTTGGGCCAGCGACCTCAGGCTGTCGCAGGCGACCTTCTCTCCGATGGTGTAGCTGGTCGTCGGCGAGGTAATGGGGACCGCCCGCTCTCCGGCCCAAAAAGTGCCCACCGGGCTTGCATCCGATTGTGCCCGAGCCGGCGAGCCCGCCGGAGTCGCTGCCCCGGTCAGAATGGACGCCGCGATTACAAGAACCTTCCGCACGTCTTTCCAACAAATCGGCATGGCGTGCTCCTCGCGAGTGGTTTCTGTTGCGGAGCGACTATCAGTCGGACAAGTCGAAGCTTTTGGCGATGGCCGACCTGCCCGGGGGATGCGTTAAGGAATACCGTGAATGTAATGACGTCTTGCCAAAGGTCAACCACTCAGCGGGGCTAACACCAGAACAAAACAGTACGGAGATGGAGTCGGATGCCCTGCCTCTACACTGCTGGACAAGCCAGCCGTGGCACCCCACCTGCCATCACTTGGCCGCTTCGGGCTTCGGCAAGGCCTTCAGAATGGCGGCCGCCACTTGTCCGGCCAGCACGCGATAGCCATCCGTGGTGAAGTGTACGTTGGCCGGGAGCTGAACTTGCTTCAGTCGTGGCAGGGCGAAGGCGTAGAGATCGTCGATGGCGACGTGGTTGTGCTCCATGATCGTCTTGGCCGCGGCGTTGTAGGCAATGACGTCGTCGTTGTAACGAACCGGACCTTTCGTGCCCGGCGACACGGGCGTCGAGCTGCACCAGATCAGTTTGGCCTTCGTCTTCTTCAGGCGATCGACCAGCTTCTGTAGACTCTGGCGGTATTGATCGAGCGGGATTTGCCGCTCGCCGTCGATCAGCTTCAGATCGTGCAAGCCCCAGTTGAAATGGATCACGTCCCAGTGGCCACGGCCGAGCCACTGGTCGAGATGCGCCAGCCCGTTGCTGGTTGGGCCACCGTTGCTCGGAATGCGATGCACGTTGGCCTGGCCGGCCAAAACTTCCCGCACGGGCACCGTGTAGCCAATCGAGATAGAATCGCCGATCAACAGCACGCGGGGCAATGCCGGATCGTCCTTGACCAGGGCGAACGCCGGATCGGGCTGCCGTGCCGGCTTTGCCGGGGGCCGCTGTGCCGTGGCCCGCTCGGCCGCCAGAACCATTGTTGCCGCCACAGTTGCTAACAGAACGCTGTACCATCGCCGGTTCATAGGAGTTCTCCTCTTATCGAAGCCTGTGTTCAATGCGACACGATTCGTTTGCCCAAACAACCCCGGGATTGCAATCCCGGGGCGTTTTTCGGTGGGGACGTTTTCGAGCACTCCTTCGATCACTTGCCGACGCAAAAACGGCTGAAAATCCGCTCCAGTATATCATCCGTGTAAACCGCGCCCACGATTTTCCCCAGTTCCTCGAGCGCCAGCCGTATCTCCGTGGCCGCCAACTCTTGCTGACCCGTGGCCGCCACCTGCCGGGCCGCGTCCAGGCACTCGTCGGCCAGCCGAAGCGAATCACCACAGCGCAGGGCCGTGCCGACCACCACGTCGCCGTCGCTGCCGGCCAGCGCGAGCACGCGCTGCCGCACGGCCGTGCGCAAGTCGGCGATTCCTTGGCCCGTCACGCTGCTGGTCTCCAGAGCGGCGGCAGGGCAATCGCTGGCGCGCGGCCCGTCACACTTGGTCAGCACCAGGATCCGCCGGTCCTCGGCCGGGCAGGCCAATTCGCCGCGTTCCCAGGCATCGAGCGGGCGGGTGGCGTCGAGGCACAGCACTTCCAGGTGCGCCGCTTGCCGTTGCGCGGCGGCGACGGCATGAGCAGCCCGATCCAGCGCGGCCGGTGCCTCGTCCCCCGTTCCCGCCGTATCGACCAGCCGGCATTTCACCCCATTCAGCTCGATGTCCGCGGTGAGATAGTCGCGCGTCGTGCCGGGATGGTCTGAGACCAGCGCGGCACGATCGTCGGCCAAGGCGTTGAAGAGACTGCTCTTGCCCGTGTTCGGCCGGCCCACCAGCACGGCGCGAACGGCATCGGTCGCCTCGCCGCGGGCAGCCACTTGCCGGCGGAGGCGGGCCACCGCAAGGCTGGCTTCGGCCAGTTGCCGGTCCAACTGGTCGGGCGTAATGAACGCCAATTCCTCGTCGGCAAAGTCAAAACCGGCCTCCAGGTGGGCCAACAATTCCAACAGCGCGTCGCGGAGGCGACTGAGCGGTTGGGCGAGTCCGCCGGCCAATTGCCGCAGGGCGACGTTCAGCTCGCCCGCGTCGCCCGCATCGATGACACCCAGCACGGCCTCCGCCTGGGTCAGGTCGATCCGGCCGGCCAGAAACGCCCGCAAGGTGAACTCGCCGGGCCCCGCCAGGCGGGCGCCCGTTGTGCACAGCGACTGCAAGACGAGTTGCAACAAAGGCGGCGAGCCAAGCGTATGGATCTCCACCACGGCCTGGCCGGTATAGCTTCGCCCGTCCGGCCAGAGATACGCATCGCAGGGAAGTGGCGAGGCAAGGCCTGGAAGCCGCAAAACGCCGCGGATGGCGCGGGGAAGCGGCATGGAGCGGAAATCGTCTTCGCCCGCCGCCTGAAAGAACTGCTCGAGGCAGCGGAGCGCCTGCGGCCCACTCAGGCGCACGATCCCCCGCGCCGCGCCTCCCGGCGGCGAGGCAATGGCGGCAATCGTGTCGTCCAGGGGATACATGGGGCTTGTCCCCTCTCCCTTTGGGAGAGGGGTCGGGGGTGAGGGCGACAGCGTTCAGCCACCAGCCCTCACCCCAGCCCTCTCCCGGAGGGAGAGGGGACATCGGAAAGACTCTCCCGGAGGGAGAGGGGACCATGTCCGGCACCTTGCAAGGTTCCGTTATTTCTTGCCGCGATTCTTCTTGGCCAACGCCTCGGCCAGCTTCTTTTCGCGGGCCTTGGCTTGAGCGCGGGTTTCCGGGCCACCGGCGGTGACGGGCACGGCTTTCGGCAGGAACTTGCGCTCCACAAAGCCCCACAGGCTTTGCACGATGAAGTAGATGCACAGGCCGCTGGCGAACTTGTAAAACAGCAGGCCCATAAAGACCATCATGTACTGCATGACCTTCTGCTGCACGGCGGCCTGCTCGTCGGCGGGCGGGGGCATGAACATCCTTTGCTGGATGGTGGAGAGGATCACGCCAATGATCGGCAGCAAATTGAAGTAGGGCCCGAGGCTGAAGATGCCCTGCATCCCGCTGCTGACATAGGCCGGCATGAACCAGCTCCAATCGTACATCATGTCTGGGGCGGCCAGATTCGAGCACCAACGAATCGAGGCCGAGAAGAGCGGGGCGTCGCGCAGCTCGATGGCCACCGACAACGTGCGCCACAGCCCGATGAACACCGGCATCTGAATGAACAGCGGCAGGCAGCCGCTGAGCGGATTGTAATTATGCTTTTGGAACAGCTCCTGCTGGGCCTTGCGGAGGGCTTCGGCGTTGCTCTTGTGCTTCTCCTGGATCTTTTTGATCTCCGGCTGCAACTCCTGCATCTTTTTCATTCCCGCCGCCTGCTTGCGGCTGATGGGGAACATGCAGCCGCGCACGAACAGGGTGAGCAGGATGATGGCCAGCCCGTAGTTGCCCACCACCGCGTAGAAGCCGTGCAGGATCCAGGTGAGGAACTCGGCCACCACGGCAAAGATCGGCCAGCCGAAGTAGACCAGCTCGCCGAGACGATATTGGTCGTTCTCCAGGATGCTAGTTTTCTTCGGGCCGGCGAACAGTTTGAAGCGGTTCGTGAGCCGCTCGCCCGGCTTCAACTGTTGCGCCTTGCCGATCAGGCGACAGGAGGTGTTGGTAAGATTCGCATGCGGATCGAACTGGCCTACGCGAATGGGGAAAAAATCTTCGAACCAGACGGGGGCCGGATTGGCCCGTTCCGGCATGAGGACCGAGGAGAAATATTGGGCATCGACGCCGACAAAGGTCAGCTCGTCGTCCGACCAGGGCTGGGGGATCTTCCCCGTGGCCACGTAGCTGGCGCCGACCATGACCGGCGTTCTGCCGCCGCACGAGGCGACGAAGTCGCGAATCCCCGAGCCGCCCGAGCGAGTCACCCGGCTGGCATACCACTTCCCTTCGGTGGGCAGGCCGTTCGGCCCGTCGAGCCGATAGGCCACCTTGTGCGGCTTGTTGCCGACGTTGCGAATCTCGATTTCGAATTCCAGGTGATAGGCGGGAAAGTTGGGATCGGTCAGAGAATCGTTGGGCACCTTGGCCAGGCGGTAGGTCTTGGTGATTTCCAAGCCTTTATTGCTGAGCAGCAGGCGAAATTGCGCGTGCGTCTCGTCCGAGGCCACCAGCTTCCAGTTGGCCGTCCGCAGTCTGACGCCGTCCAGCTCGGCGGCGATAAACGCCTTGTGGAGTTGCTCCTTCTCCTCGGCGATCTCCCGCTCGCTTTTTTCCGCTTCTTTTTCCTTATCCTTGGCGGCCTCCTTCTCATCCGGTTTTTTCTCGCTGGTAGGCAGGCGCTCCGCGTCGAATTGCTGCAAGGTGGCCAGCAGGGAAAGCGGATCTTCGTCCTCGGGTTTGACCACCTCCAAGGGGCGCCGGCGGAGCGTGGCGGTGAGCGCTAGCTCTTTCCCCGCGCGGAGGACGGTGAGGTGCACGGTCTGGCCGGGTTTCGTATCTTTCTTCAACAGGGCGCGCAGCGACAGGTCGTCCCAAACGGCCTTTCCATCGACGGTCTGGATGACGTCGCCCACCTTGAGCTTTGCTTCGGCGGCGGGGGTGCCCGGCCCGACGACCTGCACCGGGCAGCCTTTGCCGACGCCCGGCACGTTCATCGCCAGGTGGCCCAGGTAGCCGCTGCGGTCGTCGACGTCGCAATAGCGGGGACTGCTCAACTCGATCCGCGCCAAGGCCGCCCCGCGGCTGTCCAGGGTGACCAGCATGCGGTAAGGGGCCTTGTCGCTGGCCGAACCGAGGGTGACCCATTGCTGCGGGGCTTCCGGCTCGGGCGCCCGGATTGCCGGCGGGGCCTTTTCCGCCGGAGCCGCCGGCTTCTCCGCGTTGGGTTTCTCGGCCGCCGTCTTTGCTGGTTTTTGTTCGCCGGCTGCCGGTTTGCCCTTTTCCGCTTTTTCCTTGCCTGCTTTTTCCTTGTCCGCTTTGGCCACGGCGACGGGCTTCTGATCGGGCGCCGGCCGGTGCCGCGCCGGATACAGCCACTCCATGAGCCAGGAAGAGCCGAGCAGAATGGCGAAGGAAAGAATCAGGAAGATAACGAAACGGCGTTCCATAGTTCTCACTCAATACAAAAACCGCAGGGACACGCACGGGGACGCAGATGGGGGGCGAACTCCGTCGCTACTCGCTCGCTACTCGAATCTGCGTTTAGCCGCGCCGATCTGCGGTTGCAATGGCTTTCTTAGTTTAGGGAGTCAACGCCCGTCGCGGAGTCGGTCGCCGAGGAAATTGTCCAGGTCGGGAATGTCGTAGATCTTGGCAATCGTCCGGTCGAACGGATACTCGATGCGGCGGAACCGCACCACCTCGTCTTCGAGAACAACGTAGCAGGCGCGGGGATTTCCGTCGCGGGGCTGGCCGACCGAGCCCACGTTGATCATCACCTTCTCCTTGGTCAGGCGATATTCGTTGTTCAGTTCCTCGGGGCTGAAGAAGTTGAAGTTCTCGGTGAATACGCCCGGCACGTGGGTATGGCCCTGGAAGGCATACTGGGGAATGAGGGCGAAGATCTTCTCCAGTTTCCGCTTGTTGTAAATGTCCTCCGGAAAGACGTATTCGTTCAGCGGATTCCGCGCCGAACCGTGCACGAACAGCAGATTCCCCTCGATGTGATTCCGCGGCAGTTCACCGAGGAAATCCCACCGCCGCTGCCGGGCGGTGGGCGTGCCGGGCCCGTTCTCCAGTTGGTTCCGCGTCCAAAAGATCGCCCGCTCGGCCCCCGAATTGAACCCCTCGGGGTCAAACAGCGCCCCTTGGTCGTGATTGCCCAGCAAACAGACCTGGCATTTCGCCACGGCATCGATGACCTCGCGCGGATTCGGGCCATAGCCGACCAGATCGCCAAGACAGTAAGTCTCGGCAATTTCCTGGTCTCGAATGTCGGCCAAAACCGCTTCGAGGGCCTCGATATTGCTATGGATGTCGCTGATGAGGGCTCGTTTCACGCTTCTAGACTCTCAGCCGCCAGCCCGCGGACCAAAGAAAAAGAAGGGCCACCAAATGCAATCCACAGTGTATTGTTGCGGTCTAGGGCGGTCAAGTCGAGCCGGTCGGGGGGAACTTTCCTCGCCGCTTTCAATACCCTTGTGAAAGCCTGGCAGATCGAGCATGCTGATATACTTTATTCGAGCGCCCCTGGAATAGGCAGGGTGCGTGAGACGCACCGAAACCAAAGCGTTGGCGGTGCGTTTGACGCACCCTTCGGCTAAAGGCCCCGATCGCCCGAGAACCATGCGAGTCCTGGCACTGGAAACGACTGAACGCGAAGGGGGCCTGGCGGCCATGCTCGATGGTAAGTTGTTGGCAGAGTTGAGCTTAGAACGCGCTCAGCGAAGCGCTCAGTCGCTGGCCCCGGCCATGGTCGCCTTGCTCGAACAGGTCGGCTGGCGGCCGGCCGACGTACAACTCGTGGCGGTGGCCATCGGCCCCGGCTCATTCACCGGACTAAGAATCGGCGTAACCAGCGCCAAGGTCTTCGCTTATGCCGTGGGAGCGGAGATCCTGGGCATCGACACCCTGGAGGCCATCGCCGCTGCTGCCCCGGAGGATGTCGCCAAGGTGTCTGTCGTTATGGACGCCCAGCGCGGCCAGGTCGTCGCCCGCTGCTATCACCGGCGATCGGATGGCTGGTTTGAGCCCGCCGAGCCGGAGAAGCTGCTGGACGCTGAGACATGGCTCGCGCAGTTGCCGCCCGCGATCGCCGTTACGGGTCCCGTGCTGGGAAAACTGGCGACCCGGTTGCCCTCGCATGTCCGGGTGCTCGACGAGCGCTACTGGCCGCCCCGGGCAGCGATGGTTGCACGGTTGGCGGCGCGGTACTATGCGCTGGGGCGGCGCGACGATTTGTGGACCGCTCTGCCCCACTATTGCCGCCAGAGCGCCGCCGAAGAAAAATTGGAAAGGCGGTAGGGGGGCACCGTTTTTTTTGGTGATACTGCGGTCCGTGTAAGGAGGAAAAAGGGGGGAAACGGGAAAAAGAGAACGCCAAACAACGCAGGAGCCGATTTTGCTTTCCCGGAACGGGCGGAGGACGTTTTCTGCAAAGCCTAAGTAACTCTGTAGGTGGGTTTTTAAATCCGATTGCAAGATTTTCCCGGTTTTGGCAACAACTCTGGAGCGGCGTTTCGCGTATAAATTGCGTTGCCGGGGTCCCGGTTCGGAGAGACACAGGGCAGAGCCATTACCAGAACGTACGAGGAGAAGTGTCATGAGCCGTAGCTGTTGTGGGTTGCGAGTGCGGACGTGGGTTGCCGGTCTTGCCGTTTTGGCGTTGGTAGGCGCCCTGTCCTTGAGTCTGGGGAGCAAAGATCACGCCGCGGCGCAAGCGCCGGTAAGTTCGGCCGCCCCCAGTGCCAAGGCGGAACATGGGATGAGTTATGCCCGGTCGCTTTCCACGGCCTTCCGCGAAGTGGCGCAAAAGGTGTTGCCGGCCGTGGTGACGATCGAGAACCGGCCGATACACACCGAGCAGGCACAGGACGAGAACGAAGGCGAGCAGCCGTCCGGGGAGAACCCGTTTGGTGACATAGTGCCGCCGGAGCTCCGCCACCTCGTGCCGCACATGCCCCACGGAATGCCCCATCACGAAGTTCATGGCATCGGCTCTGGCGTGATCATCGATCCGTCGGGTATCATTCTCACGAACAACCACGTGGTCGAGGGCGGCGGGAAGATCACCGTCACGTTGCACGACGGGCGGGAGTTCGACGCCAGCGACATCAAGCGCGACCCGAAGGCCGATCTGGCCATCGTTCGCATCAAGGATGGCAGTTCGCTCCCGTCGGTCAAGTTGGGCAATAGCGATGAGATGCAGGTGGGCGACTGGGTGCTCGCCTTGGGCAACCCCTTCAAACTGGAAGGTACCGTGACCGCCGGCATCATCAGCGCCAAGGGCCGCGGACTGGATCGCAGCGTGGGACTGGATCGCAGCGTGCATGCCAATTTCATTCAGACCGATGCCGCCATCAACCCCGGCAACAGCGGCGGGCCGCTGGTGAATCTCGACGGCGAAGTGATCGGTATCAATACGGCCATCTCCTCCGACACCGGCGGCTACCAGGGCGTCGGGTTTGCCATCTCGAGCAATCTGGCCAAATGGGTAAGTCAGGAGTTGATCAGCCGGGGGAGCGTGCGGCGAGCGTACCTGGGCGTCGGCATCGAGGCGGTCTCCTCCGATCTGGCCAAGCAGTTCGGTGTGCAAGCCCAGCACGGCGTGCTGGTCGATGAGGTTAAGTCCGACGCACCGGCCGCGGCCGCCGGCTTGCAGTCGGGCGACGTGATCCTCGCTTTCGCCGGCAAGCCGGTCAACAATCCCCTGGATTTACAGGTGGCCGTCGAGCAATCGCCCATCGGCACCACGCAACCGCTGAAGGTCGTGCGCAAGGGCCAGCAGATGACCCTCCAGGTAGCAGTGCGCGAGCAGCCGGCCAACTACGGCACCATCGCCCGCAATAGGGCGCAGGGCTCCGGCCCGAGCGGAAGCCTGGAGGACGACAAGCTCGGCGTCGATGTGGGCGAACTGACTCCCGACGTGGCCGAAAGACTGGGCGTGAAGTCCGGCGAGGGCGTGGTCATTACCGACGTCCACCACGGCAGCCGCGCCGAGATGGCCGGCCTGGGCGCGGGCATGGTCATTGCCGAAGTCGGCCAACGGCCGGTCAAATCGGTGGCCGACTTCCGGGCCGCGATGGAGAAGCAGTCGCTGGAAACGGGCATTCTCCTGCTGATCCGTTCCGGCGAAGGCACGCGGTTCCTGGTGATTCGGGGACGCTAGGCATCTGGCACGACCGCCTTGGGCCGCGCCAATCTCCACGAGCCAGCCGCCCCGGCCGAGCAAGTCCCCCGGCCGCGGGCGGCTGTCCTTTTCTTACAGCGGTACTGGCGATGACTGTCATTCTGATCGCAGCGAAGAATCTGGCGCATCACGCGTCCCGAGAGATCCTTCGCTGCGCTCAGGATGACTTTTCCATCGCAGCGAATTCCAGACGAGAATCGTCAGCCCGATGCCGTTGTCGCAGTGGCAGGCGACCCTGATCACCGCTACAATGCAGGCTGCCGACTATGAAACGTTTGGGTGCCGCCGCCGTAATCCTCGGGCTGGCCGCTTACGCGGTCGCCTTCTATGCCACGCCGTTGCCCAGTGTGCAAGGCAATGGCGGCCAGCCGCTGTTGCGCGCTGAGTTGCTCGCGCAGTTGCTGCTCTGGCCCAACGAAACCTTGTTTCCCAACTGGTTCGGCACGCCGGGCGAGTTCTCGCTCTTGGATCGCCTGCCCGTCTTGCTGGTAGCCGGCGCCATCGTGGCCTGGGCTTTCTTGCTCGGCTGGCTGCTCATGGTGCTGTGCCGGGCGAACCGCGGGTTGGGCCGCCTGGAACTGGCCGTCTTCTCCACCGCCGTGGGCCTGAATGCCCTGAGCACTTGGGTGCTGCTGCTCGGACTGTTCGGCGTCATGCAGCGACTGTGGATGTTCGCCGTGCCGGCGTTGATGACTCTAGTTCTCGCCAGCTATCTGTGGCGCAATGACCGGCGGCGCTGTAGGGAACGGCCTCCGTGCCGTTCCGAGCACCACAAAGGGCCACGGGACGCCGCGGAGCGCCACGGAACGCCGCGGAGGGCGTTCCCTACAGACGCATCATCAGCCGCCGCTTCTGCTCTGAGTCGGCACTGGCTCTGGCTGGCCGCGCCGTTCGTGCTGGCGATTCTGCTGGCCGCCATGTTGCCGCCCTTGGATTTCGACGTCCGCGAGTACCACTTGCAAGCGCCAAAGGAGTTTTTCGAGCAGGGACAGATCACCTTTTTACCCCACAACGTTTATGCCAACATGCCGCTGGGCACGGAAATGCTCAGCCTGCTGGCGATGGTCGTATCCGGCGACTGGTGGCTGGGGGCGTTGGCCGGCAAGACCGTAATCGCCGTCTTCACGCTCCTTTGCGGCGCGGGGCTGTGGGCCGCCGGCCGGCGACTGTTCTCACCCATCGCGGGCGTGGTGGCCGCGCTGGCTTACCTGTCGGTTCCTTGGGTCGCGAGCATCGCTTCCGCCGGGCTGGTCGAGGGGGCCTCGGCCTGTTACCTGTTCCTGGCCGTCTATGCCGTGCTCTTGCACCGCGAGCAGGGAACGCCGTCGCTCATGCTGGCCGGTTATCTGGCCGGCGGGGCCGTGTCGACCAAATACCCGGCCCTGCTGTCCGTCCTGCTGCCGTTGGCCGCGGCCGTGCTGTTCGGCCAGCAGAAATTTCTCAGAACGTGGCGGCTCCGCGCGTGCGGCATGTTCTTGCTGGCCGCCATGGTCGGCTGCGGGCTGTGGTTCGCCAAAAACTGGGTCCTCACGGGCAATCCCACGTATCCGCTGCTCTATAACGTACTGGACGGCCGAACGTGGAACGCGGAGAAGGATCGGCAATGGAACGCCGTCCATCGGCCGCACGATTTTTCCGCCGCCACGCTCGGCAAAGACCTCGGCCGCATCGCCCTGACCAGTGAGTGGCTCAGCCCGCTGGTCGTCCCGCTGGCCGTGCTCGCGTTTCTCGCCCGGCGGGTTCATCGCCGTTCGATCGTCTGGCCGCTGCTCGGCTACGTCGCCTTCGTGCTGGCGGTGTGGTGGCTGTTGACCCATCGCATCGACCGCTTTTGGATTCCCGTGCTGCCGGTGCTGGCTCTGTTGGCCGGGGCAGGGGCATGTTGGAGCAGCGAGCGTTGGTGGCGCGGCGTGCTGGCCGCGCTGCTGCTGGCCGCCGCGGTGGCGAATTTTCCGGTTGCCGCCGCGGGACAGGGCAACGCCTGGTTCGTCGGCCTCCAGCGGCTTCGCCACGAGCCCGGCTGGATCGATCCCTGGCATGAGTACTTCAATACGCATGCGTCCGGGGGCCGAGTGCTCGTGGTCGGCGATGCGGCCGTGTTTGATCTCCGGCCGCCGGTGCTGTATAACACCTGTTTTGACGATTGCATCTTCGAGCAGATCGTCAAAGGCCGAACGATCGCGGAAATTCGGGCGGAGTTGGCGGCGCGGCGGATCGCGTACGTCTACGTCGACTGGGGCGAGATCGCCCGCTATCGCCGCAGCTACGGCTTCACCGCCTTCGTTCAGCCCGAGATATTCGACCGCTTGGTCACGGAGGGCCTTTTGGAGCCGTTGCCGCCGATCGAGGACCATCCGGGACGAGGCTATCGCGTGAAACCATGATGACGAGCCCCGATTCTACTGCCCGGCGCGTTGCGGTGATCGGCGGCGGCATTGCCGGGCTGGCGGCCGCGCATCGCATCGTGGAACTCGATCCGGCGTGCGAGTTGACGCTGTTCGAGGCCGGTCCCCGTCTGGGCGGCGTGCTGGCGACGGTCCACGAGGATGGCTTCCAGGTCGAGCAAAGTGCCGACAACTTCATTACCACGATTCCCTGGGGCCTCGATCTCTGCCGGCGGCTTGGGCTCGGCGAGCGACTGGTGCAGACCAATCCCGCTTGCCGGCGGACCTTCGTGGTGCGTGGCGGCCGCTTGTGCCGGCTGCCGGACGGTTTTCTGATGATGGCCCCCACGCGGCTCTGGCCGCTGGCCGTCACGCCGCTATTGAGCCCTTGGGGCAAGCTCCGCGCGGCGCTCGAATATTTCATCCCCCCACGGGCCGGCGACGGCGACGAGAGCATGGCCGCCTTTGTCCGCCGCCGGCTGGGCCGCGAGGCGTTCGACCGGCTGGTCGAGCCGTTGGTAAGCGCGGTTTATGCGGCCGATTTGGAGAAGCTCAGCGTGCTGGCCACGCTGGCCCGCTTCCGCGAGATGGAACTCGACCATGGCAGCCTGATTCGCGCGATGCGGCACCAGATGAAGAACCGTCCCGCGGCCAGCCGAGAGAGTGGCGCCCGCTACAGCATGTTCGTCACCCTCGAAGACGGCTTGTCGAGCCTGGTCGACGCCCTAGCCGCTCGGCTGCCCGCCGGCGCCGTGCGGCTCAACACGCCGGTGACGCGGATTGAACGCTGCGGCGAGCAATGGACGGTGGAAACAAAGGGGGAAGGCGGAAGGGGGAAGGCGGAAGACCGGGCGGCGGCTCAGTCCCCCTTCCCCCTTCCGCCTTCCGCCTTCGATGCGGTCGTTCTCGCCACGCCATCGCCGGTGACGGCCAACCTGTTGCGGCCGACCGATCCGACGCTGGCCGACCAATTGGCCTCGATCGCCCATTCCGGCACGGCCATCGTGTCGCTCGGCTACCGCCGCGAGCAGATCGGGCATCCGCTGGACGGCATGGGCATGGTCGTTCCGGCCGTCGAACAGAGCCCCATCCTGGCGTGCAGCTTCAGCAGCCGGAAATATCCCCATCGGGCGCCGGAAGGGAAGGAGCTGCTGCGGGTGTTCGTGGGCGGCGCGCGGCGGCCGGAGATGGCGGAAATGGACGACCAGCAATTGCAATCGCTCGTGCTCCGTGAACTGTCGGAGCGGTTGCAGATCCGCGGCGAACCGTGCTACGGCAATATTGCCCATTGGCCGGGCACGATGCCGCAATATCACGTGGGCCACAAGGAACTGGTCGCGGGGATCGAGGCCCGCGTGGCGGCCCTGCCCCACCTGGCGTTGGCCGGCAACGCCTATCACGGCGTGGGCCTTCCCGACTGCATTCACGGCGGCGAGCAGGCCGCGGAACGGACGATGGGGTAACAACGATGATCGCGCTAGCGCCGCGTGGACGCGGCGGCTAAACAAGAACCAGAGAAGCTCACCGCAAACCGCGAAAGGCCTCGGGCGGAACCCCAAACACGCTCTTGAACGCCCGGGAAAAATGAAACGGGTCGCTGAAGCCCAACTCGGCCGCCACCTGCTTGACCAGCAAACCGGGGTCCCGCAGCCGCTCGGCGGCCAGGTTCATCTTCAGCCGCAGCAAGTACTGATAGGGGCTTTGATGGTCGTAGCGGCCAAACAGCCGGCAGAGATAGGCCGGATTGATGTGGCACTCGCGGGCAATCTGGGCCAGCGTTCGCAGCCGCAGGTGCTGCGCTTGGATGTGTTGCCGGCAGCGCTGATACGTGGCATAGGCCGGCGTCTGCTGCGCCTCGCGCGGCATCAGGCAATCGGCCGTTTTGAGGATCAGGTGCTCCAGCAAGAGATCGCAAATTCGCCGGCTGAAGCGCGAGTCGCTCAGCCCGTTATGGATCAAATCGTCAAAGATGCGTTGAATGTCGCCGGGGGCAAACACCCGCACCGTGCTTCCCGGCGCGAGCAGGCATTGCCGCAGCAATCGCACGGCGCGCGAGCCGGTAAAGTCGACGAAGTATTTCACCAACGGCTCGGCAGCGTCGGTGATGATGCGTTGGGCAATGCCCGGCTCGTAGGAAAAGACCGTGCCGGGGAGCATGGCGAAGTCCTGCCCGGCCAGGCAGAGCGTTCCCTTGCCGCGTACGACGAACTCGATCGAGTAATAGGGGAACGTGTCGCGATGGATGGCGTAGTCGGGCGCGCACCGTTCCCAGCCCCCGCAGACGACGGCGATCGGCTTGCTGGGCGCAGGGGCCAGATCGAGGTAGAACCGCCGCGCCTCCAGCACTTGGGGCGAGAAGAACGGCGGCGGAGTTTTCGCGGGAGTGGGCATCTTCAATTCGTAGGGTGCGTGAAACGCACCATTGCACTACGGGTCGCGGGGGCCGGTGCGTTTCACGCACCCTACGGCGATAGCCGCCTGACGGCGCCAGGTCACAAATCGTCATGCGACCGTCAACTTTCGCCATTGCCCGGCACAGACACGTGAGCTATTATAATACCGGGAATGCTGCCGGGAAGACAAATTCTGGCAGGTAGAGTCTCGGAGAACGCTGGAGCCGCTTATCCTGCAGGAGACGAAAATGGCACCGCAAGCTTCGCCCGCCACGGGCAAAGACGATCTCATCGTGGTCGCCGGGGCCGGCGGATTCATCGCCGGTTCGCTGGTGCGATACTTTCGCGACAAGGGTTTTACGCGCATCCGGGCCATCGACCAGAAGCCGCTGCCCGAATGGTACCAGCGGACGCCCGGCGTCGAGTGCCTGTGCCTTGACCTCAGCCGCGAGGAGAACTGCAAGCGGGCATGCGAGGACGCGGTCGAGGTCTACAACCTGGCCGCCAACATGGGCGGCATGGGCTTCATCGAAAAGTTCCGCATCGAGTGCCTCCGCACGATCCTCATCAACACCCACATGGTCGAAGCCGCTTATCGGGCCGGCACCCAGCGATACTTCTACTCCTCTTCCGCCTGCGCTTACAATACGGACCTGCAGAAGGACCCCAACGTTCGCGCGCTGAAGGAGTCGGACGCTTACCCGGCCATGGCCGAGCGCGGCTACGGCTGGGAAAAACTGCTTTCGGAAATGTTCTGCCAAGAATATTGGGCCGAGCGCGGCATGCGGACGGCCATCGCCCGCTTTCACAACGTCTACGGCCCTTACGGCACGTGGGACGGCGGGCGCGAGAAGGCCCCCGCCGCCATCTGCCGCAAAGTGATCGACGCCAAGCACACGGGGAGCGGCTGCATCGAAGTCTGGGGCGACGGCAGCCAAACCCGCAGCTATATGTTCATCGATGACTGCACCAAGGGCATCGACATGATCACCCATTGCGACGATCTGATCGCCACGCCCATCAACCTCGGCTCGAACGAGTTGATTTCGGTCGACGATCTGGTGACCATTGCCGAGGAGATTGGCGGCGTGAAGCTGCGGCGCGACTACAATCCCGATGCCCCCAAGGGCGTGGCCGGCCGCAACAGCGACAACACCATGATCCAACGCATCCTGCACTGGCAGCCGAGCACCTCGTTCCGCGACGGGCTGGCCAAGACCTACGCCTGGATCGAAAAGCAGTACCTGGCGCGGAAGGCGGGCAAGCGGACCATCTCGTGAGCACGTCCATGGCCAAGTTGACCGGCACGATTCCCTATCGCATGGCCTTTGCCGGCGGTTGGATCGATCAGCCCTTCGTTTCGCGGCTCAATCCCCGGCCGCCCGGCTCGATGGTCGTGGTGGGCCTCGAGTCGACGCTGCGCTTCATGGACCGCGCCGGCATGGCGACCGGCACACGGAAAGTGGCCGAAAAGCTCTGGCCGAACGGTTTGCCCAGCCGCGATCCGGCCGCGCTGGTGCGGGAACTCTATGCCGAAGAAAACCGCGGTAAGGCCGAACCCTCCGGCTCGCAGGACATGATCGGTCTGATCTATCCGGGCGTAAACCGGCTGGACTACCACGTCGATCACGAGGGGGGATTCTTTCCCCAACATATCGAGTCGAACAACGATCCGGCCATCGCCCGCTGGCTGGAAGCGGTGATCCACATGGTCCCCGTGGCGCCGCGGCCCGAGGGATACAACCCGCTGGGCATCAAGAACCTCGACCCGCAGTGGATCGAACGCTTGGGGCAGACGGGCAAGGATTGCTACGCGGCGATTCTGGCCCGGGACGTGAAGGCCCTCGGCGCTTCGATGAACGAGTGCATGACGTGCTGGGAGACCATCCTGCCGCACACGGTGCGTCACCTCACGATTGCTCTCGATCTGTCGGCCATCCTGCGCGGGTACCAGGCGAAATACGCGGGGGCCATGTATTCCGGCTGCGGCGGCGGATACGTGTACGTGGTGTCCGAAACGCCCGTGGCCGACGCGCTGCGCGTTACCGTGAGGATCGCCGGAAATGACTGCCCCTAGCGTCGTGGTGAGCGGCGGATTCGACGACCTGCGATCCGCCCAGGTTCGGTTTCTGGAAGAGGCGGCCAAGATCGGTTCCCTGCACGTGCTGCTCTGGTCCGATGCGGCCATCAGCCGGCTCGAGGGGCGAAAACCGAAGTTTCCCCAGGCCGAGCGGGAGTACTTTCTGCGGGCCATTCGCTACGTCGCCGACGTGAGCCTTGACTGCGATCCGGACGGACCGGACAGTCTGGCACTGCCCAACGGTCTGCAACCGGCAGCGTGGGTGGTCAATGCGGCCGGCGATGGTGAGGCCAAGCGGGCCTATTGCCTGGCCGGCGGTCTCGAATACCGCGTCTTGCGGTCGGAACAGTTGCGGGGGCTGCCGGGCGGTTCGCCCGAGTTGGCCGCTTCGTCCGGCCGCAAACGGGTGCTCGTGACCGGCTGCTACGACTGGTTCCATTCCGGCCACGTCCGCTTCTTCGAAGAGGTCTCCGAACTGGGCGATCTGTACGTGGTCGTCGGCCACGATGCGAACATCAAGCTGCTGAAGGGCGACGGGCATCCGCTGTTTCCCGACACCGAGCGGCGTTACCTGGTCCAGTCGATCCGCTACGTCAAGCAAGCGTTGATCTCGACGGGCGACGGTTGGCTGGATGCCGAGCCGGAAATCGGCCGCATCAAGCCGCACATCTACGCCGTCAACGAGGATGGCGATCGGCCCGAGAAACGCGAGTATTGCCAGTCGCAGGGGATCGAATACCGGGTACTCAAGCGGCTTCCCAAAGCGGGGCTGCCGCGGCGGCAGAGCACCGATTTGCGCGGGTTCTGAGCCATGGCGATGAAGATTTTAGTCACCGGCGGCGCCGGCTACATCGGGACCACGCTCGTCCCCCTGCTGCTGGAACACGGGCACCAGGTCACGGTGCTCGATTCGCTCCGCTTCGGCATCGAACCGCTGCTGCCGTTGTTTCGTCACCCGCGGTTCGCCTTCGTGCGGGCCGACGTCCGCGATCGACAATCGCTGGCGGAGGCCACACGCAACGCCGACGCAATCGTTCATCTGGCCGCCATCGTGGGCTATCCGGCCTGTGCCCAGGCCCCCGCCGAGGCGACCGCGATCAACGTCGAGGGGAGCGGCAACCTGGCGGCCGTCGTCGGCCGCGGCCGGCCGGTCGTACTGGCGTCGAGCGGCAGTTGCTACGGCGCGGTGAGCGACGCCGTCTGCACGGAAGACACGCCGCTTAGGCCGCTCACGCTCTACGGCCAGACGAAGGCCCAAGCCGAGACGCTCTTGCTCGACCGGTGCGACGCGATCGTCTATCGCCTGGCCACTGCTTTCGGCGTCTCGCCCCGGCTGCGGCTGGACCTGCTCATCAACGATTTCGTTTACCGGGCGGTCCACGAACACCGGCTCACGGTCTACGAGGGACAGCATCGGCGGACTTTCCTGCACGTCTTGGACGTGGCCCGGGCGATCCTGCTGGCCGTGGACCGTGCCGGGGAACTGGCGGGGCGGGTGTTCAACGTGGGCGACGAACGTCACAATTGCACCAAGCTGGAGATGTGCCGTGTCATCCAGCAAGTGGTCCCCGGCGTGGCGGTCGAGGCCGCGGCCGCGGGCGAGGACCCGGATCGCCGCGACTATACCGTCAGTTATGCACGGATCCGGGCCCTGGGGTTCGAGAGCACGATTTCGCTCGCCGAGGGCGTGCGGGAGTTGGCCCGGGTGGTGCCCTGGATCGCGCGGCGTGAGCCGTTCGGCAACGCGAGTCCTTGAGAGCATCCGCCGGCCGCTAAAACATGTGAGGAGAAACGTTCGATGCGTTACGCACTAATCGTCGCCGGCGGCTCGGGGACGCGTCTGTGGCCCATGAGCCGGGCCGCGCTGCCCAAGCAGTTGATCCCTTTCATCGGCGGGCGCAGTCTGCTGGAAATCGCCCTGGGGCGGCTCGACGGCCTGCTGCCGCCGGAACGGCGGTTCGTCTGCGCCGGCCAGGGCCACGCCGAGGCGATTGCCCGCGTGCTGCCGCAACTCGGCGCGGAGCAGTTTCTCGGCGAGCCGTGCGGCCGCGACACGCTCAACGCGGTCGGCTTTAGCGCGGCGGTGCTCGCCCGCAGCGATCCGGAGGCGGCCATCGCCGTGTTCACGGCCGACCACATCATCGAGCCGGTGGAGCAGTTCCAGGCGATCGTGAGCGCCGGCTGGGAACTGGTGGAACAGCATCCGCAGACGCTGGTCACCTTCGGCATCGCGCCCACCGGGCCGGCCACGGGTTACGGCTACCTGGAACTGGGCGAACCGTTCGGCGGCGGGGCCCGTCGGGTGCGGCAATTTCGCGAGAAACCGGACCGGCCGACGGCCCAGCAATTCTTTGAAGCGGGGCCCGAGCGGTTTCTGTGGAACAGCGGCATGTTCGTGTGGCGGGCCGCCACCTTGCTGGATTGCATCCGCCGCTACGCCCCGGAAAACTTCGCCGGGCTGATGCGGATCGCCGACGCCTGGTCGACGCCGCGGCGGCAGACCGTTTTGGAGGAAGTGTATCCAACGCTGAAGAAGATCAGCGTGGATTATGCGGTGATGGAGCCGGCCTCGCGGGATGCGGCGGTGGCCGTGGCGGCGCTCGGCATGCCGCTCCGCTGGTTGGACGTGGGCTCATGGCCGTCGCTGGCCCAGACCTGCCCGCGCGACGAACAGGGCAACGCCCTGGCGGCCGAACGCACTCTGCTCGTGGATACGCGCGGCACGCTGGTGGCGTCGAACGATCCTCGGCACCTGATTACGGCAATCGGTTGCGACGACTTGATCATCGTGCACACGCCCGACGCCACGCTAGTCTGCCGCAGCGACTGTGCCGACGCCATCAAGGAATTGCACCGCCAGGTCGAGCATCGCTACGGGCGGGAGTTGGTGTGACGTTACTGGGCGGATGCTGCGGGCGAAGGGGCAAGGCGGAACCAGCGTGCCGTGTAGATGCCGGTGATCGAACCGATGATCGATCCGGCAACGACGTCGCCGACGAAGTGATAATTCATGCCCACCAAGGCCGCGCAGACCAGGGCGCTCAGCAGCGCGCACAGCCATCGCCAGCGCGGGCAGGCCACCCACACGACGGCCATCATGGCGCAGGTGACGGCCGCATGGCCGGAGGGAAACGACTCGTAGGCAACGCCGAAATGGAAGGGGTGAAAACCGTAGTCGCCGGTGCCGATCAAGGAAGGATTACGGTGCTTCCACGTTTCCGGCCAGTAGCGGCCGGCGGTCCATTTCAGTAGCTGTTTGAGGATGGTGGCGATGAGGCAGGTGGCCGAGAGGGCCAAGAGGATGGATTGCAGCCGTCCGCCGGGCTTCCACACCCACCACAGGACGATGGGCATCATCACCAGGATTGCGGCATTCTTCAGCCATTCCGAAATCAGCGGCGGCCAGCGCAAAACTTCCTCCGACCAGCAGCACTGATCGTGGACGAACCACGCCATCGGCCGGTCGACGAAGAAATAGCAGATGACCACCAGAATCGTGCCCACGAGCAGGGCAATGGCAGTCTTGGCGGCGAGGGTTCTGGCCGTGGTACGTGCGTCCATGCTTATGGATTCCATAGTTGATTACCGGAGCACAAGTATTGTATAGGTCGACCCTCCGTTCGGGCAAGATTCGCTGGACGCCGTGCCGCCGGCCAATTTTGACCAAAGAAAAGTATCGTTACTTCATCACTTCCACGACGCGCGCCTGGGCGATGTCTCGTGGCAGGATGCCCTCACGAGCGAGTCGCTGCGCCGCCAGGCGGACCAGATTCGGCCAGTGTTTGTTCTGACGGGCCCATTGCCGGAGCAGGCCACTCTCGCTTCCCCAGACATAATCCCAGGAGAATGCCTTCGCATCTCTGTCGAATGTGTAGCGGTGCAGGGTCCACCAATCGACCATCGCTCGGACGCCGTCCGCCAGGCGCCCGGCGGCCTCTTGCTCCGACTTCGCGGGACCCCGGCACGCCTCGAGCAGCCGCCGATGCGAGTCCACTTCGGCGGCGAGGATGTTCAGATAGGACCGGGGGCCGCCGGGAATGTTCTGGGCGGCCTGACCCGTCAACTCGGCCTGCCGCAATTTGGCCGGCAGCTCGGCCGGCAACTGGTCCAGACGCAGCCGCAGGCACGACCAGGTGGGCACCAGCAGCTCGGGCGGCCCGCCGAGCAAGCGGGCGAAATCGGCCAGCACGGCACCGTCCGGTCGGTCCAGGTAGCGAGGGTCGCGCGCGGCTCGCACGAAGAAATAGATGTTGGGCAACTGCAAGATGGCCGTTTGGCAATTGCCGAAGCAGCCGCGTGCCCGGCTCGCGTATTGCCGTTCCTGCCGCAGCGCGCGGCGGATGTCGTCGAACTGAAGTTTGGTATGGGGCACGCTCGGCTCGCCCTCGATGCTGTCGTAGAACATCAAGGTTGACGCGGGCATCAAGCCGGCCTTTTCCGCCAGCGGCATGTTGAGACGTCCGCAGCCGTAGTCGCCGCCGTTGCGGCCGGGCATGAGTTCCCAGCCTTCCTTCATCGCACTCTTGTAAACTTCCAGCTCGTGGGCCAGCCGCGCCAGGCGGGGGCCGGCGGGCTCCTCCCAACCTTTCATGCCCCAGCCTCCCCAAATCCACGGCATTATTTTCTGCGATCGAGGCCGCACGCCCACGCGGTCGATCGTCCGGCGGTCGTCCTGAAACACGCGGAGGAAGTCTTCCGCCTTCGCGCCGGGATATCCGCCGGGATCGCTGTCGATGGTGACGTAGGCGTCGGCGTCGTTCAGAATGGCCAACATGGCCGCCTGGTGCTTGAGCCACGCCTCGCGCTCGGCCGGGTCGTCGAGCCGCACGTCCTTGCGGACGGCATAAAAGTTGCGCTTTGGCCAGGGTTTCTCGGCAATTTTCTCATCGGTCGTGCAGAGAGATAGCGTCAGCCAGCACTCCAAGCCCTCCCGATGAGCGTTCTCGATGATGGGGCGATACCCGCGGAGCGCCTCGGCATCGTCGGCCGACAGGGGCGACGGAATCGCTTCCAGCATCGGCCACAGCATCACCTCGTCATAACCGAACGTTTTCAGCAGCCGGAACAGGCGGCCGTAATCCGGGCGATTCCAGGTCCGCGTGGCGAAGGGATAGTTGTACAACCAGCAGGCGTGCACGTAGAGACCGCAATGCTTGAAGCCGGTTTCCGCCCCGCTGCTTATCGGACCAATCGCCAGCGCGAGGCAGCCGGCGGCGAAGAGGCGGAACAGGGGGGCGAGCTTGCTCGCGACCACTGATGGCCCGGCATAGCGATACTGTCGGGTGCCACGGTTGGCTTGCCCAACCGTGCTTTCCGCACTGCTGGACGAGCCAGCAGTGACACCCAACCCGACACATAACGAGTTTCGGACTGCGAGCCGCCGGCTGTGCAGATCGTTTTCTTGGTGCGCACCGAGAAGATGGCATGACATGTTGCTTGCCCTCCTGGAAACAAAATCGATTGGCGAGTCCCCCGAGTGGTTGCGACAAAACCTCATTGCCCTTCGGTGGAGTCGGGCCTATTGTACCAGGAGGGGGCATTGAGTATAGATACGGTCTTCGCAGATTGCATCCGCGCTTGCTAGCTCTTTCCCCCCGAGATCGAAGGAGAATGGCCATGTCCTGCAGTCGCCGCTATTTCTTGGGATCAGCCGCCACGGGCGCGCTGGGGCCTTGGGCCGCCGGAGGTTTGATGGCCGCCAAACCGCAGGCTTCGATGGAAGCCCTGGAAAAGGCTGCCGGCCTGCCGACGCTCAAACCGGAAATCATCCGCACGCCGGTCCTTATCGACTCGATCAGGCTGTTACGCCGCCGAGGCGAGTATCTCGTTCACGTTCGATCGAAGGACGGCGCCGAAGGCGTGTCGGTGACCAACGGGCGAGACTACCTCCATCCGATCCTCCAGCGCCTGGTGATCCCCTATTTTCTGGGAAAGGATGCGCGCGACATCGAGAACCACTTGTTCGAGGTCTACCGCTATCAAGACAATTACAAGCTGCAGGGGCTGGCCTTGTGGAGTCCGGTGGCCTGGGTCGAGTTCGCCATTCTGGACATGCTCGGACGCATCGCGGGCAAATCGCTGGGCGAGCTGCTGGGCGGCATCGTGCGGCGCGAGGTCCCCTTCTACGTGGCCAGCGGTCGCCGCGACACGACCCCCGAGCACGAAGTGGACTATCTGCTGCGCCTGATCGACGAAACGGGCGCCCGGGCAGTCAAGTTCCGCGTGGGCGGCCGCATGAGCCGAAATGCCGATGCCTTGCCGGGCCGCACGGAGCAACTGATCCCGCTCAGCCGCCGGCGACTCGGCGATCAGATCGCCATCCATGCCGACGCCAATAGCTCCTACGATCCGCCCAAAGCCATCGCCGTGGGCCGGATGTTGGAAGAGATCAAGGCGGTGTATTTTGAAGAGCCGTGCCCGTTCGATCATCTGGAAGATACGCGGCGGGTGGCCGAGGCGCTCACCATCCCCGTGGCGCTGGGCGAGCAGGAGGCCAGCGAGTGGCAATTCCGCTGGCAGATCCACCGCCGGGTTATGGACATTGTCCAGCCGGACCTGCATTATTATGGGGGCATGATTCGCTCGTTGCGGGTGGCGCGGATGGCGGCCCTGGCCGAGATGCCGACCACGGTCCACATTTCCGGCGGTTTTGGCTTCGTTTATATGTTGCACTTTGCCTCGTGCACGCCGCACATCGGTCCTTACCAGGAATATAAACAGGGAATCGAGACCTATCGCAACTGGTTTGATCCACCGTTAAAAACTGAGCGCGGCGCAATCACCGTCCCCCAGGGCGCAGGCGTGGGAATCGCCAACCTCCGCGACTTCCTTCGGGACGCCAAACCGGCCAAATGACGCAAGATCCACTTGCGGGCGCAACAACGTATAGAGGTAGGGTGCGGTAATGGATTGCGGCGACTAACGTCGGAAGCGTGTAGCGGGCGGGCTTGCCCACCGTGTTGTGCGGCGTTCCAACACCGGTAAACCCCTCGGTTAAATATTTTCCGTTTTCATCCGAGACCCTTGCTGCGCCGTGAGGGTGTCTATGAGCGTTCCAGAGAAAACCGCGGAAACGCTGGCCCTCTTCCGGGCCATCGTGAACTCTTCGCAGGACGCGATTGTGGCCGGAACGCTGGATGGCACGATTACCATTTGGAATGCCGGCGCCGAACGGCTGTATGGCTACACCGCGGAAGAAGCCATCGGCCAATCCCTCTGCCTCATCGCGCCGCCAGAGCGTCACCACGAGACGACGGCTTTACTGGCGAGGGTGAGGCAGGGGGAGAGGGTCCAAAGTTTCGACACGGTCCGCCGCCGCAAGGATGGCAGCCTGGTGGACGTTTCCTTAGCGATCTCGCCCATCAGAGATGAACAAGGAGCGACGATCGGCGTCTCGGGCATCGTCCGCGACATTACCGAACGCAAGTGCGCCCAGGACACTGTCGCCCGCGCCCAACGGGAGTGGGAGCGGACCTTCGACAGCATGCCCGATCTGATCACCATCCTCGACGTTCACCACCGCATCGTGCGCGTCAACCGGGCGATGGCCGAGCGGCTGGGATTGACGCCGGAACAATGCGTGGGGCGGAGCTGCTTCGAGGGCATCCACGGGCAGGACCGACCGCCCGATTTCTGCCCGCACACCCTTACTGTGGCGGACGGCAGGGAACACACCGTGGAAATCCACGAGGAACACATGGGGGGCGATTTCCTGGTCACCACCACGCCGCTCGTGGACGAGCAGGGGCAGGTCGTCGGTTCCATCCACGTGGCCCGCGACGTCACCGAACGCAAGAAAACCCGCGAAGCACTGGAAAAAGAGCATCGCGCGCTGAAACATCTATTACAGTCCAGCGATCACGAGCGGCAAATGATCGCTTACGAGATTCATGACGGTTTGGCCCAGGAATTGGCCGTGGCCATCATGCAGTTTCAAACCTATTCTCACCAGAAAGAGACGAAACCCGAGGAAGCCGCCCGGGCGTATGAAGCCGGCATGACGATGCTCCGCCAGAGCCACGTGGAAGTGCGGCGGCTCATTAGCGGACTGCGACCGTTCATTCTCGATGAGTCGGGCATCGTGGCGGCCATCGCCCACCTGGTAAGCGAGGAGCGGCGGCGTGAAGGCGGGCCCAAAATCGAGTTCCACAGCGACGTGGCATTCGACCGGCTGGTTCCGATCCTAGAGAACGCCATTTATCGCATCGTTCAAGAGGGGCTTACCAATGCCTGCCGGCACAGCAAGAGCCCGCGGGTCCGCATCGAGTTGGCCCAGCAGGGCGACCTTCTCACGATCAGGGTGCAGGACTGGGGAAGGGGCTTCGATCCGTCGCGGGTGGAGGCGGAGCATTTCGGTTTGGAAGGGATTCGGCAGCGGGCCAGATTGCTGGGCGGCACCGCCAACGTGGAAAGCACGCCGGGACAAGGAACGTGCCTCACGGTGGAATTGCCGATGATGCTGGAAGAATGAGCGGCGGCCCCAAAAAATGAAGAAACCCGCACCAAAGAGGCGGGTTTCTTCTGACGTCAATGTCTTCGTGAGGGAGAGGCGCTACGCCGACCTCGGTTACCTGCTGCCCATGTTTCCGAGTGAGCCAGCGGTGGAACCCGGTGTATCGGCCCTTCCTCTGTACTGGCCAGCCATTTATAGTTTACCTCGCCGCCGCCGCCTGGCAATGCCCCGACTGGCGGGGCGCGAGCGTGAGGGTGCATTCCGCACTTTGCGTTTGGCACGCGATTTCGTAGAAATAGGATCTTGGTTTTGGTTGATGGGGGGTGGTTTTTGGAAAATGGCGAGGCTAGGCAATGGAATGCCGTATGAGAACA
>Ga0181520_10003436_pt1 | contig 27857 bp, 24 predicted proteins | sample PEATcosm2014_Bin_29_FD_132451 | JGI IMG/M metagenome (GOLD analysis project Ga0181520, IMG submission 132451) | Peatland microbial communities from MTU Mesocosm Facility, Houghton, MI, USA - PEATcosm2014_Bin02_30_metaG | ecosystem: Environmental > Terrestrial > Soil > Wetlands > Peat | place...
TACCTTCATCACCGAGGGACTCTGGGAGAGCACGCGGAAAGAGCTGAAGGCGGGCGATTACGTGCTGATCCAGTTCGGCCACAACGACGGCAGCGCCCCCGATAAAGACCGCGCGCGCGGATCGCTGCCGGGCATCGGCGAAGAAGCGCAGACCTTCACCATGCCCGATGGCAGGGAGGAAGTGGTCCGCACTTTCGGCTGGTACATGCGCAAGTACGTGGCGGATACAAAGGAAAGAGGCGCCACGCCGATCATTCTCTCGCTCACGGTGCGAAACATCTGGAAAGACGGAAAAGTGGAGCGCGGCCCGGGCCGCTTCGGAGAGTGGTCGGCCGAAGTCGCCCAGTCCGAACACGCGGCGTTCGCCGACCTCACCAGCGCCATCGCGGACCAGTACGAGAAACTGGGCGAGGCGAAGGTGAAGGAGTTTTTCCCGGAGGATCACACCCACACGAGTCCGGTGGCCGCGGATTTGAACGCCTCGCTGGTGGTGGCGGTTCTGAAGGGCATCGACAGCCCGGTGGCCGCCTGGCTCTCGGCGAAAGGCCAGGCGGTGCAGGCGATTCCCCCGCCCCGGCCGCCGATGCAACTGCCGTGAGCCGGCTGCCGGGTTTACGCGCGGGCGGCATATAGGTAAAATACGTGCAGCGCGCCGCCGGAATGCCAAACGGGGCCGGCGGAGCCGCGCGGGCCCGCCGTCCCGGCCACGATGAGGAATCTGAAAGGAGCATTTCATGCTTAGAAGGCGCTTCCTGAAATCGCTCGCCGCGGCTCCGGCCGCCGGTCTTTGCCATCTGCCTCTCGTGTTCCCATGGGAGGCGAAGGCGCAACAGCGAGGTGGGATGGCTCCAGCCGATCCCTTCAAACCCAGCGAGGGGGTTAACCATCCGATCGGCGCCGGGAAGGGAATTTACCCCGGCAGAGTGACGTGGGTGCGCGACGCGACGGCCACCAGTTGGGACGGTGTCACGGGCCACTGGTGGGATGACGCGTACACCAACCAAAAAGCGGTCCACGGCATGACGTCCCGGCTGCTCCAGGATCTGACCGGAAGGAAGGACGACAAACAGGCATGGGACGCGCTGTTCCGGAGTTTCAACGAGACCCGTAAGCTGGGCAATTCCGGATATCGTCCAGGGGAGAGAATCGCCATCAAGGTCAACTGCAACCAGGACCGGTCGCCCGTGTGGGGCACGGGGCCCAGAGGGCCGCAGAACGGCTTACCGAGTCCTCACGCCGTGCTGTCCCTGGTGACTCAACTGATCGAGATGGGCGGGGTGCGGGGCGAAGACATCATGATCTACGATGTCGCCAGCCCTCGCGACATCGGTCCGGAGATTTACAACCGGATCCGGGCCAATTCCAATGTCCAGTACCAGGCGGTGAAGTATCTGGTTGGCGACGACTACAAACTGGGCGGCCGCATGTCTCCCACGCCGGACATGGCCAACCCTATCAAGTTCGCCAAGGCGGATTTGCCAACCGGCTATCTGGCGCGGGAGGTGACCGAGGCTAAGTACATGATCAACATGGCGCTGCTGCGGCCGCACGGCATGGCCGGCGTCACCTTGACCGGAAAGAACCATTTCGGCTCCGTCCACTTTCCGAACGATGGCGGCTGGTCGCCCAGGATTCTGCACAACAGCGTCCTGCGGACTCAGCCCATGGGTTCCTACAACGCCCTGGTGGATCTGATCGGGCATCGCCATCTGGGCGGCAAAACCATGCTCTTTATCCTCGATGGCCTGTACACCGCGGAGCACAATGAAGCTAGCGTGATCAAATGGGCCTCCTTCAACGACCACTGGGCTTCCAGCCTCCTGATGTCGCAGGACCAGGTGGCGCTCGACTCGGTGGGTTTGGACCTGCTGGCGAGCGAGCCGCGCGCCACCGAGGTCCGCGGAGCGGCGGACAATTACCTGCACGAAGCGGCGCAGGCGGCCAAACCCCCGTCGAGCACGGTCTACAACCCCGATGGCAGTGGCGTGTTGACCAGCCGCGGCGTGCATGAGCACTGGAATAATGCCACGGCTCGAAAATACTCGCGCAATCTGGGCGGAAAAGAGGGCATCGAACTGATTGCGCAGGCGTAGGGCTGGTCGTGAAATGACCACTCCAACCGGCCGGTAAAGGGAGGATTCGCCATGGATCACGCTCAAATCACGCGCAGAACAGCGCTGGCGGCCGTTGGATGCCTCGGTTTTTCGCGCGCGGCGACGGCTCAAAGCGATAAGTACCCCAGAAATCTCACCAAGGAAGATGTGGATCGGTGGATGACCGAGTTATCCAATTGGGGTAAGTGGGGCAAGGACGACCAGGCCGGAACCGTAAATCTGATCACCAATGCCAAACGCAAGGCCGCCGCGGCGCTGGTGCGTGAGGGCGTTAGCGTTTCCATGTCGCTCGATGCGGATTTGCCCAAAGAGGGTTCCACCAGCCCTCCGGCGCCGGGCGCTCCGCGAGGCGGCGGCAATGCGTCTCCGGCCGGCGGTGCGCCGCCCGCGGCGCGGGGCACGGCTGGCCCCCCCGTCGAACGGGCCACCTGGACTCTGGCATCGAGACCGCCCGGACCGGCCCCACGCGATGTGGCGGCGTACGTGGTGGACACCATCTCGGTCTCTTACCACGGGAATTACACCACTCACCTCGATGCGCCCAGCCACTTGTACTACAAAGGCCAGATCTACAACGGGTATCCGCAGACCAGCTACACCGATCGCGGCGCCGGCAAAGACGACGCCATGATATTCAAGAACGGTATTCTCACGCGCGGCGTCCTGTTCGATATCCCCAAGCTGAAGGGCGTCTCGTACCTGGGCGACGAGGAGCCGATCTACGTGGAAGACCTGGAAGCGTGGGAGAAGAAGGCGGGCTTCCGCGTGGGGCAAGGCGATGCGCTCCTGGTTCGCACCGGACGCTGGGTGCGCGTTAAGGAGAAAGGCCCGCTCGATCTCAACCGCGCCACGCCCGGGCTCTATGCCTCTTGCACGAAGTGGCTGCGGGAACGAGGCGTGGCGATCCTCGGCAGCGACGTAGTGCAGGACGTCAGGCCATCGCGCGTCGAAGGAGTGAACCAGCCGATTCATCAGATCGGTTTGCGGGCCATGGGATTGCCGCTGATCGACAATGCGAATCTGGAGGCGCTAAGCGATGCCGCCGCCCAGCGCCGCCGCTGGACCTACATGTTCACCATGAATCCGCTGCGCGTTCCGGGCGCCACCGGCGGGCCCGTCAACCCCATCGCCACGTTCTGAGATCGGTGGCGCCGGCGGTCTTGCCATCGGCGCTTGTGGGGCAGGCGCTTCCGCCTGCCAACCGGACGCCCGAGCTACGCTCGGATTGACAGGCGAAAGCGCGTGTCCAACCTTGCCCGAGCGGCCCTACCCGCGCAGGTAGGGCTTCATGAACTGATCCCAGGCGTCGCGAACAGCCTGTTTGTCCGCCTCGCTCAGCGGGCCGCCGCCGCCACCCGCGCCGCCGCCTCCTCCCGCGCCTCTGCCGCCGCGTCCGCCGCCCGCTCCGGCGCCGCCACCGCCTCCCATGCCGCCGCGGGTCTTGGTAGTTTCCTTGAACATGCCTCGCATCACCATGAGATAGCCTGAGGCGCCAGTGATGCTGTTGAAGGCCTGGATTCTGCCAAACATATCGAATGCTTCCGCCTTCTTGCCCGCGTGCCATAGATCGAACGCCGCCGCGTAGAAGTCGGCCAGCACGGTGGTGGGGCAGTGGCCGGAGAAGCCCAGCCGCATCTCGTCGATCATGGTGCGGACGCCGTTCCCGGAAAACACGGCCAGCTTATCGTTGGTCCGTTCCCGGATCTGGGAGACGCGCGCCAGCGGATTGCCGGCCTCGTCCTTCACGCATTTCATGGTAGGAATCTGCTTGAACATCTCCACCAGCAGGTCCACGGAGGTGTCGCCCTGGGTCTGCACGAAGAGCGGCAGGTCGGTGGCTTTCCCGATGGTCTTGTAGTATTCGAGCATGGAGTTGTCGTCCGCTTTGGCGGGAGGCAGCGAGACGATCGCGTCGGCGCCGTGGCTGGCCGCGTGTTTGGCGTAGGCCACGGATCTTTCGATGTTGCCTCCCTTATCCTGGACGCCGATCACGAGCGCGGTCCGGCCGCCTTTGCCCGCCGCTAGAATGGCTTCGGCGCCATCGAGCCTCTCCTTCTCGGAAAGCGCGTCCCAGCCGCTGGCGATTTGCGGCCAGGCGAAGCCGTGAACCTTGTACCGGTTGCAGAATTTCACTTCGTTCTGGAGGCATTCCAGATCGAGCTGGTCGGATGGCGTCACGGGCGTCTGGCCTATGGGAAAAACGCCGCGCAGCGGTTTCGCCTCGGCGGCGCCGCCGCTTCGGGCCAGCGCCAATCCCAGCGCGCCGCCGCCCAATGTCCGCAGAAACGCGCGCCTGCCGGGAGTCTGTGTATCACGATTCATCGGCTTGTCTCCTTTCAACCTAACGGCTCGTCGGAAAACAACCTTGCATGGCTGAAGCAAAACTGTAGCGAATCCACGCGCCCTCGTCAATCGCCTCGCGTGGCGTATGGGTATCCCTTTATCCCATTCCGGCCTTTCCGCTGGCCGTGATTTGCCGCTTCCCCAGGCGATGCCCGTTTCCAGATGCTCGATGGCTATGCTCGCGCAAGGCAGAAAGCGCGAATCGCGGCGCCGCCTCGGAAGTGAGCCTGGCCGCGCCGTGGCGGGAAAGCGGCGAAGCCTTCTTCCCAAGGAAGCCCAGGGCTGGTGACCGGTGCTGGCGTGCTTGCGGACCCGCCGGTCCTCGTACTGGCCTGCCGATACCGTACAATGAGAATGAATCCATGGTGTTGCGCTTTAACGAACGACGAGCCACCGAGGCCGCGGCCCGCTTTCTGAAGCTCCGGGGCGGCCGGATGAGCTATCTCAAGCTCATCAAACTGCTGTATCTGCTCGATAGAGAAGCGCTACTGCGGTGGGGCAGACCGGTGACCACCGACCGGTACATTTCGATGGATAACGGGCCGGTGGTCAGCCGGATCTACGATCTAATCCGGGAGGAGCCGGCGCCTGGCGCCGATCCGATCTGGCGTCACTACATCTCCGCTCCACAGGAATGGGAGGTCGCACTCCTCGCGGACCCGGAAACCGACGAACTCTCCCGCGCCGAAGAAGCGCTGATCGACGAAATTTACGCCGCTTACGGGAAGATGACCCGATGGGATCTCGTGCGCGTGTCGCACGAACTTCCGGAATGGCAGGACCCCAATGGAAGCGCGATCCCGATTCAGTACCGGGATATCCTGCGGGCCGGGAGTAAAACCGACAGCGAGATCGCCGCCGTGGAAGCCGAATTGGAATCTCTGGCAGCCACGGAAGCCATGCTGCAGCCGGCATAGATGGATTGCGGCGACACGCTCCTGATGCCCGCTCCTGGCGGAGGAGTCACGCCGCACCTGTGGATCGTCGTCACACAGCCCGACTCGCAGACGCGCCTGTGCGTCCTGGTCAGCGTCACTACCCTCCGGAACAGCAAGGATCAGACGGTTATCCTCCGGCCTGGCGACCATCCTTTCATACGCCACGATTCGGCCATCTTCTACGGCGATGCCATGATCGTGGATGCGCGGCGGCTGGAAGCCGAAATCGCGGCGGGACTTGCGCTGGTTCGGGAGAAGTGCTCGAACGCAACCCTGAAGCTCGTCCAGGACGGCGTGGCCGCGTCGCCCTTCACCCGGCCGAAGATCCTGCGCTTCTGCCGGGAACACTGGCCGCAATAGCGGCCCCGAATTGCAGGCCCCGAATTGCCGCTTCCCCTCCCGCCCCGCACAGGCTATAATGGCTTTTGAGCGTCGAAGTCTCCTAGTGGGCGAAAGCCCACTTTTTTGTTGGACCGAGAGCCATTAGCCGATGCGGGAAGCGGTAGCGTCGAAAATCGAAGAGATCGCCCAGCGCGTGGCCGCGCCGGAGGGTCTGGAGGTGGTGGAGGTCGAGGTCAAGGGGGGCGGGAGCAGCCGCCTGGTCCGGATTTCGATCGACAAACCCGAAGGCGTCAGTCATGCCGATTGCGAGTTCGTATCGCGACAGGTGGGTACGATTCTGGACGTCGAGGACGTGGTGCCGGGGGGACGGTACACGCTCGCAGTCAGTTCGCCGGGAGTGGAGCGCAAGCTCCTCAAGCCGGGGGACTATGTACGGTTCCAGGGCAGGAAGGCGAAGATCGCGCTGCGCGAGCCATGGGAAGGCCGGCGTCTCTGGGAAGGCCTGCTGGCGGGGGTCGAAGACGGCGCCATTGCCCTCGAAACGCAGCCGGGGACCACGGTCCGCTTTCCGTTCGAGGATGTCCTGAAGGCCAACCTGAAGTTCGAGTGGTAACCCGCCGGGAGAAGTGCAAGCAGGAAAACTCAATCGCACAAAGAGGGCATTTTGGAAACGATCTTTCAGTCCATCGAGATTTTGAGCAAGGAAAAAGGCATCGATCCGCAGATTGTGCTGGACGCCGTAAAGGACGCCATGCTGATCGCCGCCAAGAAACACTACCGCACCAACGAGGACTACATCGCCGAGATGGAACCGAAGACCGGCGCCATCCATCTTTACGCGATCAAGAAAGTGGTGGAGGAGGTGGCCGACCCGGTCCATGAGATGACCCTGGGAGAAGCGAAGCGGTTGAATCCGGATGCCGAGATCGGTCAGGAAGCCCGCATTCCGAAGAACACCGATGCGCTAGGCCGGATTTCCGCGCAGACCGCCAAGCAGGTGATTTTCCAGAAGGTGCGCGAAGCCGAGCGCGAAACCGTGTACCTGGAGTATTCGGGCCGGGCCGGCGAGCTGGTGAACTGCACCATCAAGCGCGTGGAAGGGCCGGATTACATTCTGGACCTGGGCAAGACCGAGGCCAAGCTGGCCAAGAAGGAACAGTCGCGCCTGGAAAGCTACAGCGTGGGAGACCGCGTGCGCTGCGTGATCCGGCTGGTGGACAAGTCCGCCAAAGGGCCGGGCGTTCTGGTGTCGCGCGCCGCGCCGGAGCTGGTGATGCGCCTGTTCGAGCAGGAAGTTCCGGAGATCTACGACAGCACGGTACTGATTAAAGGCTGCGCGCGGGAAGCCGGCGAGCGCACCAAGATCGCCGTGCAGAGCCGCGACCGCGACGTGGATAGCGTAGGCGCCTGCGTGGGCATGAAGGGAATGCGCGTGCAGTCGATCATCCGCGAGCTGCGCGGGGAGAAGATCGACATCATCGAATACTCCGACGATCCGGTGACCTTCGCCACCCACGCGCTTAGCCCCGCCAAGGTGAGCCGCATCACCATTCTCGATCCGCTCGAGAAGCACATGGAAGTGATTGTCGACGATTCCCAGCTTTCGCTCGCCATCGGCAAGAAGGGCCAGAACGTGCGCCTGGCGGCCAAGCTGCTGGGCTGGAAGATCGACATCAAGAGCGAGGAAGAGAAGCGCCAGGAAGTGGAGTCGCAGATGGCCGCGCTGGTGGCCCCGGGGGCGCCGGTATCGGTGCTGGTGGACTACGGCCTGGGCGAGAATGTGGCGGCGCAGCTTGTGGAATCCGGCGTGGCCACGATCGAGAGGCTGGGATCGATGACGCCGGAGCAGCTCGAGGAGATTCCGGGCATCGGTCCGGAATCGGTGGAACAGCTTCGCGACGCGGTGAACGCTTATTACAGCCAGTTCGAGACGGACAACGCCGCCCCGGCGCAGGAAGCGGAGCCGGCCGCCTCAGGGGAAGAACCGGCGGAGGGTGGGGGCGCGGACGCGGACGCGCCGGAAGTGGTCTCGACGGTCGAGGCGCCCTCCGAACTGGAAATTGGGGAGGAACTCCTAAAGTCCGGGCCGGAACCGGACGAAGCACAGGAGGAAACCACGGAGCAGTTTGGTACGATGGAAGGCGCGGGTTCCCCCACTCACAACCATCCTGAAGGAACGGGCGCCCCGGAAGAAGGCCGCGGCGAATAGCGGCGTCTCCGCAGCAAGAAGCAGATTGCTTTGTCTATGAAGAAGATTCGTATCAACGAGCTGGCGCGGGAGCTGGAAGTCAAGGCCCACGAAATACTGGATCGGCTCCCCGAACTGGGCGTGGTCGAGAAGAAGACGCACTCCAGCTCAATCGATGAAGACGTAGCGATAAAGCTGCGCCGGCTCTATGGATTCGAAGTACCGGAATCCTACGAGTCCGAGGAGCCGGCGGCCGAAGAGACCGCGGAGTTCGAAGCGGAGGCCGCGGAGAGCGAAGCGGAACAGCCCTCGGGGGAGCGGGAGACCGCCGCCGCGCCAGGTGCGGGAACGCCCCAGGCGCCTCCACCCGCCGAAGAAGCGCCTGCTACGGTAGCCGGGAAGATCGGCGAGGAACATCGGCCGGTGGCGCCGTTGCGTCCGCCGCTGGCGGGCGGGCGTCCTATTCATCCTCCCGTGGTCGGGCTGCGTCCGGCTCCGGCGGAGCCCGCTCCGCGGCCGGCGCCACCGGCATCCGCGCCCGTCGCGCCGCCCGCGGCGGTGGCCAAGAGCGGACCGCCGGCGGCGGTCATAGCGCCCGGCCGCCCGGCCGCCCCGTCGGCCAAGCCGTTGCCGACGGCGCCTCGCCCCGGCCAGGTTTTGTCCGGCCCACGTCAGCCTTTCCCGGCAGGGGAAGGATCTCGCCCCGGAGCGCCAGCCGCGCCGCGCCCGGCGCCAACGGCGCGTCCCCGCGAAGGGGCGCCGCGGCTCGAATCGCCAGCCGCCAGAACCGGCGCTCCGGCGCCGGTGGCGATGCCGGGCCCCGCCACGGCGGGGCGTCCGCTGGCTGGACAGCCGGCGGCGCGGCCGGTTGTGCCGCCGCGTCCGGATTTGGTCGCCAAGCTGGCCGCTCCGCGGCCCTTCATGCCGGCGCAGCCGGCCGCACCCAGGCCCGGCATCCCCAAGGCCCCGAGCGCACCCGCCCCCGGACAGCCGATCTATCGCGGGCCGATACGCCCCGGCCAGCCGCTGGTGGCCAAGCAGGGAGTGCGGCCGGGCATCCCCAGCCAGAGAACCGTGGGGCCGCGTCCGCAGCATCCCACGTCGCCGCGCGGAGCGCGCCTGGAGCCCGGCATGACCCCGCCTCCGGCGGATCAGCCGCGTGGGCGCGCGGGGGACAAGCGTGGTACGCCCCGCCAGCAGCGCGAGCGGATCGAAGAAGAGAGGACGCTGCGGCCGGCGTCACGGCGCCACGTCGATTCCGGGCCTCCGCCCATCAGCCGCGAAATCGTGGTTTCGGAAGGCATCACCGTCCGGGAGCTCTCCGAGAAGCTGGACGTGAAAGCCGCCTTTGTGATCAAGAAGCTGATGGAGCGCGGTTTCCCGGCTACCATCAACCAAGCCCTGGACGCCAAGCTGGCTACGGATATGGCTCGGGAGTTCGGCGCATCCACCGCCACCGTGAGCTACGAGACGGAAGCCATGCAGGCCGCGGAAATCGCGGAAGATCGAAAAGACCTGCAAAAGCGCGCGCCCGTGGTGACCATCATGGGCCATGTGGACCACGGCAAGACCTCGATATTGGACGCCATTCGGGAAGCCAACGTGGCGGGGCGCGAGGCAGGCGGCATTACGCAGCACATTGGCGCGTACCATGTCGAGATGAACGGGCGGAAGATCGTGTTCATCGACACGCCGGGCCACGAGGCGTTCACGCGCATGAGGGCGCGCGGCGCCAAGGTGACCGACATCGTGGTGCTGGTGGTGGCGGCCGACGATGGGGTCATGCCCCAGACGCTCGAAGCCATCGATCACGCGCGCGCCGCCGGGGCGCCAATCGTTGTGGCCATCAACAAAATCGACAAGCCCGACGCGCAGCCGGAGCGCGTCAAGCAACAGCTCGCCGATCGCGGCCTGCTGGCGGAGGATTGGGGCGGCGACACGGTGGTGGTGCCGGTTTCCGCGCGCACCCACCAGAACCTCGATCTGCTGCTGGAGATGATTCTGCTGGTGGCGGATATGCTGGACCTGAAGGCCAATGCCACCCGCCCGGCCATGGGCACGGTGCTCGAAGCCCAGCTCGACCGCGGGCGCGGGCCGGTGGCCACCGTGCTGGTGCGCAACGGAACCCTGCGGGTGGGCGACTTCTTTATCTGCGGAGCCGTGTTCGGCAAAGTGCGCGCCATGATGAACGACCGCGGGACGCAGGTGCGCAAGGCCGAGCCGTCCATGCCGGTGGAGGTGCTGGGTCTGGAGTCTCTCCCCGAAGCGGGAGACGATTTCCAGGTGGTGACCGACACCGCCAAGGCCAAACAGATCGTCAACTTCCGCGACCAGAAAGCGCGCGAAGTGGCGCTGGCCAAAACCGGCCGCCTGACCCTCGAGCAGCTTCACAAACGCATGGAAGCCGGCGACGTGAAGGAGCTGCCTATCATCATCAAGACCGACGTGGGCGGCACGGCGGAAGTGCTCTCGGAGACGCTCCAGAAGCTTTCCAACGAGAAGGTGACGGTGCGGGTGATCCGCTCGGGCGTGGGCGCCATCAACGAGTCCGACGTGTTGCTGGCCTCCGCCTCGAACGCCATCATCATCGGGTTCAACGTGCGCCCGGAGCGCAACGCCACCACCCTGGCGGACCAGGAGAAGGTGGATATCCGGCTGCACACCATCATTTACAACCTGGTGGACGAGATCAAGCGCGCCATGACCGGCCTGCTCGAGCCGGTATTCCGCGAGATTTACAAGGGCAAGGCGGAAGTGCGCGAAACGTTCCGCATCACCAAGGTCGGCTCGGTGGCCGGCTGCATCGTGCAAGACGGCGTGGTGACGCGCGATTCCGAAGCGCGGCTGCTGCGCGACAACGTGGTGGTCCACACGGGGAAGATCGGCTCGCTCCGGCGGTTCAAGGAGGACGTGAGCGAAGTCAAGAGCGGCATGGAGTGCGGCATCACGCTGGACAACTACTCCGACGTGAAGCAGGGCGACATCATCGAGGCGTTCGTGACCGAGCGCATGGCGACCGAAGTTTTCGCCTGAGAAAATGGCGGCGGTCGGCGTTTTGACTCTCGAGTTGCGGCTCGAGGACTCGCACTCGCTCAAGGACAAGCGCCACGTGGTGGAAAGCCTGAAGGACCGGCTGCGCCACAAGTTCAACGTGGCGGTGGCGGAGATCGAGTACCTGGATTTGTGGCAGCGGGCGGCGGTGGCCGCCGTGACGGTATCCTCGGACCGCACGCACGCGCAGAAAGTCCTGCAATCGGTCGAGGACGAGGCTGCGGCGCTGCTGGGCGGCAGCCTGGCCGGGACGACGGTGGAGTGGCTGGCCTGAAGGAGCTTTCAGCCGTCGGCTTTCAGCGGTCAGCTTTGTGAAAGCCGATAGCTGATCGCCGATCGCTGATAGCCGATAGCTTCTATGGACGAACGGCGCACATTACGGGTATCGGAAGCGGTTAAGGAGGAGCTTGCCGAGCTGGTGGGGTTTGAACTGGACGACCCGCGCCTGGCGACGGTGGGCGTTACCGACGCCAACGTGAGCCCCGACGCTCGCCACGCGCACGTAAAGGTGGCCACCGGCGGCGGGGAGCGGGAACAGCGCCAGGCCATGGCCGCCCTGGAGCACGCCCGGCACTATCTGCGGCGCGAACTGGCGTCCCGTCTGAGCCTGAGACACGTTCCGGAGCTGCATTTCGAGCTGGACCGCAACGCCGGCGCCGACAGCCGCATCGACCTACTACTCAAGCGAGCGAAAAAATCCCGTGGTGGCGCCGAAAACCCGTCCTAAAACCAAACAAACTGTGGTAGTTTTGTTCCTGTTGGCGGCGGCCGCTTGGGTGCAAGCGGCGGACCGGCCTGAGCTTCTGCGCCTCGAGAAATCGGCCGATGCCATGGGGACCACCTATTCCGTCATTCTCTACGGGCGCGACCGGGTGAAGTTGGAAGCCGCCGCGGACGCCGCTTTCGACGAGCTCCGGCATTTGGACGACATGCTTTCGAACTACAAGCCCGAAAGCGAGTGGAGCGCGGTGAACCGGCGCGCGGCCCAAGAACCCGTCCAGGTTTCCGAGGAGCTCTTCGGCCTGCTTTCGGCTTGTCTGGAATACAGCCGGGCCAGCGAAGGGGCCTTCGACATCAGCGTGGGGCCGCTCATGAAGGTGTGGGGATTCTATAAGGGTACGGGCCACCTGCCACACCGGGCGGAAGTGGCCGCGGCGCTGGCCAAGGTGGGCTATCGGCACGTGAAGCTGGACCCGGCCGCCGGCGCGGTCCGTTTCGACAGAGCGGGCGTGGAGCTGGACCCCGGGGGGATCGGCAAGGGCTACGCGGTGGACCGCATGGTGGATGTTTTGAGACAAAACGGAATTGGCACGGCTCTGGTCGCGGGATCCGGCAGCAGTATTTACGGAATGGGGGCTCCGCCGGCCGAGGCCAGGGGGTGGCGGGTGGACATACGCGACCCCAAGCAGCCCCGCAAGACGGCCGCCGAGTACTTTCTCAAGGACATGTCCATGTCCACCTCGGGCAGTTACGAGAAGTTTTTCCAGGCGGAGGGACGTACTTACTCCCACATTATGGACCCGCGCACCGGATACCCGGCGCAGGGGACGTCGTCGGTTTCGGTGATTGCGCCGCGCACCATCGACAGCGAGGCGTGGACCAAGCCGTACTTCGTGAACGGCCGGCAGTGGACGATGCGGCACAAACCGAAGGAATTCAGCGTATTCTTTTGCGAAGACAGGACGGAACAGCCATGCGCGTGGCTCCAATGACCAGCCGTTTCTTAGACGCTTGCCGCCGGCGGCCCACCGACGTACGCCCGGTTTGGTTCATGCGGCAGGCGGGCCGGTATCTGAAACAGTATCGCCAGATTCGCGACAAGCACTCGATCCTGGAGATCTGCAAGCGGCCGGACCTGGCCGCGACCGTGACCCTGCAACCGGTGGAGCTGCTGGATGTGGACGCCGCCATCATCTTCGCCGACCTGCTGCTGCCCGTCGAGCCGATGGGGTTGAAGCTGCGGTACGCGGTGCGCGAGGGGCCGGCGATCGACAACCCGGTGCGAACATCCGACGACGTGGATTCGCTCAGCACCTCCAACACCGACGACCTGGGATACGTGGGGCAGGCCATACAACAGGTGGTGCGGGCCTTGGCCGGCCGGGCGCCGGTGATCGGCTTCGTGGGCGCGCCCTTCACCATGGCCAGCTACATGATCGAGGGCGGCGCCTCGCGTAATTTCGTGCGCACCAAGAAGCTGATGTACTCCGACGAGACGCTGTGGCGGCGCCTGATGGGGAAAATCGTCGATGTCCTGGCGCCCTTCGCGCACATGCAGGTGACCGCCGGGGCGCGCGCCATCCAGGTGTTCGACAGTTGGGTGGGGGCGCTGGGCTCGGACGACTACGTGCGCTTTGCCGCGCCGTATTCGCGCGCCCTGATCGAGCGCATCCGCTCCACGGGAGCGCCGGTGATTCACTTCGGCACGGGCGCGGCCGGCTTCTTCAAGGAACTGCACGCTGCCGGCGGCGACGTGATGGGCGTGGACTGGCGGGTCAACATTGACCAGGCCTGGATGGATATCAGCTATCGCTCGGCCATCCAGGGCAACCTCGACCCGGTGGCGCTGTTCGCGCCGCTGCACGAGCTCAAGATCAAGGTGCACGAGCTGCTCAAACGCACCGGAACGCGGCCCGGCCACATCTTTAACCTGGGGCACGGCATACTGCCGGAGACGCCGGTGGAGAACGTCCAGGCCGTGGTGGAAATGGTCCGGGAATTCAAGCCGTGAGACGAGGCGCAGGCCAGGGCGCCTGTTTCACTGAGTACCCTGGTTACGAACGCTTGGTGGGGCAGGCGGTTCCGCCTGCCTTCGCCCGGCCGCGGGCAGGCGGAACCGCCTGCCCCACCACAGGATACCCAACCGTATTTGCGAAATCGTGTATTAGGAAGTGGTGGGGATGGTCGGGGATTTTCAAGCCGTGACGACCGGCCCGGGAAACAGGCGGACCGGGGTCTTACTGCTGGCCCACGGAGCGCCGGAGCGCATCGAGGACGTGGAAAGCTACCTCTCCTATGTGCGCGGCGGCCGGCCGGGCTCTCCCAAGGTCCTGGAAGAAGTGCGCAGCCGGTACCAGGCCATCGGGGGCTCCTCTCCGCTGCTGCGGTGGACTCGCGCGCAAGCCGCGGCGCTCGAGCGGGCCATGGGCATCCCGGTGTTCTTCGGAATGCGGAACTGGCATCCCTTCATCCGGGAGACCATGGATCGGGTTCGGGAATCGGGCGTCGAGCGGCTGGCCGCTATTGCCCTCGCGCCGCAGTATTCGGAGCTGAGCGTGGGGCTTTACATCCGCCGCACGGAGGAGGCGGCGCGTGAAGCCGGCGTGGGCGCGGAGATCCGCTGGGCGAAAAGCTACCACGCCGATCCGCTGTTGATCGAGGCGTTCGCCGAGCGCCTGCAGCGCGTGTGGACCGGGCAGAAGGTTCTCTTCACGGCCCACAGCCTGCCGGAGAAGATCCTGGCCGCCGGCGACCCCTACGACCGCGAGACCCGCGCCACGGCGGCGGCGGTGGCGGCGCGCCTGGGCGTGGCCGATTTCGATTTCGCTTACCAGAGCCAGGGGTTCACGGACGACCGCTGGCTGGGCCCCACGGTGGAATCCTGGCTGGACCGTTGCGCCGGCGAGGGCGTTCGGGAGATCGTCCTCGACCCTATCGGCTTCGTGTGCGACCACGTGGAGATACTGTACGACATCGACGCGCTGTTTCGCGGGTACGCGGCCGAACGGGGGATAACCCTGGCACGGCCGGAATCCCTGAACGATTCCCCGAAATTCACGGCGGCTCTGGCTGGGGTTGCGGAACGATGCCTGGCGGAGTAAGTGGGGCAGGCTTTCAGCCTGCCGCCGGCTTTTTAGCCGGCGTTTCGCGGCAGCCCGAAGAACGCCGGCCCGAAGGCCGGCGGCAGGCCGAAAGGCCTGCCCCACCCCGGAGGTCCCATGCCTGAGGTAGTCATCATCGGCGGAGGCATTTCGGGGCTTTCCACGGCTTACTACCTGGCGCAGGGCGGGATGGCGTCCACCATTGTCGAATCGCGCCCTCGTCTGGGCGGCGTGATTCAAACGGAGCGCGTAGAAGGCTGCACCATCGAAGCCGGGCCCGACAGCTTCCTGTCCATCAAGCCGGCGGCCCTGGATCTGATCCGCGAGCTGGGGCTGGCGGACCAGGTGATCGGTTCCAACGACCATCTGCGCGTCACCTACGTGCGCAAACGCGGGCGGCTGGTTCCCCTGCCCGACGGCCTGATGATGATGGTCCCCACCAGGGTACTTCCGCTCTTAACCACCCCGCTGCTGAGCTGGAGAACCAAGCTGCGGATGGGGATGGAATTGCTGCGCGCGCCCAAAGCCATGACGCGCGACGAGTCCGTGGCCGAATTCGTGGAAGAGCATTACGGGGCCGAGGCGGTGGACTATCTGGCGGAGCCGCTGCTTTCCGGAATCTACGGCGGCGACCCGCGCGCGCTGAGCGTAACCGCCGTGCTGCCGCGCTTCGTCGAGCTGGCCAGCCGCTACGGCAGCCTCACGAGAGGCGTCCTCGCGGCGCGCGCCAAGGCCATGCGGGCGCGAACTGGCGCGGGAGCGCCGCCGCTGTTCCGAACCCTGAAAGGCGGGCTCGGGCAACTGGTGGACGCTATCGCGCGCTCCATCGACGGCAAGGCGCAGGTGCGGCGGGCGCGGGCGGAGGCCGTGGAGCGCGCCGGGAACAAATTTCTTATCCGCGCCGGCGGCGGCTGGCTGCAAGCGGATCGCCTGGTGATGGCCTGCGAAGCGCACAGCGGTGCGGCGCTGCTGGGCGGTGCGGATGGGCGCGTGGCGGAGTTGCTCGGCGCTGTCCCTTACAGCTCCTCGATGACCGTGGCGCTGGGCTTCGACGCGGCGGATTTCGCGCACCCGCCCGGCGGCTTCGGCTTCCTGGTTCCCAAAAAGGAGCGCCGGCGCATGGTGGCCTGCACCTGGGTTGGCACGAAGTTCCCGCATCGCGCGCCGGATGGCACGATCGTGGCGCGCTGCTTCCTGGGAGGCGTGGAGGATGCGGGCGTACTGGAAGAAAGCGACGAAGTGGTGCTTGCGGCGGTGCTCGACGAACTGCGGGAAATCGCCGGCGTGACGGCGCAGCCGCGTTTCTGGCGCATCGCGCGCTGGCCGCGCTCCATGGCCCAGTACGCCGTGGGCCATCCGCAACGAGTGGCCGAGCTTCAAGCCCGCGTGGCTGCGATCCCGGGACTCTACCTGGCGGGCAACGCCTACCAGGGCATCGGCGTGCCGGACTGCATCCGCATGGGAAAGGCGGCCGCAGCGGCCATCCTGGCGGGGTGAACTGGGCCCCCGCGCCCGGCTACGGTTTGTTTCCGTTCCCCTTGTGGCGTATTCTGGAACAGGAGCGCAGATCATGGCGAGTCTCGATTGGTCGCAATGCCCCGCCGTGGAGAGCATCCCCGGCAAGGTCAGCGGCGCGTGGGTGCTCCGGGGAACTCGAACGCCGGTGAAGGTCCTTTTTGAGAATCTCGAGGCTGGCATGAGCATCGAGGAAGTGCTCGAACAGTTTCCGGTGACCCGTGAGCAACTGGACGGGCTCATGGCGTTTGTGGCGCGTTCTCTCGAAAAGGCCCCCAGCTACGGGTAAATCGACGCCGGGATGCTGATCCTCTTCGATAACGGGGCGCCACGAGGCCTTGCCCGTTTCCTTACCGGGCATTCCGTGGAGGAAGCCAGGGCACGTGGCTGGGAGGAACTCTCCAACGGCGAACTGATCTGCGCCGCCGAGCAGGCCGGTTTCGAAGTCATGGTGACGACGGACAAGAATATCAGGTATCAGCAGAATCTCAAGGCCCGCAACATCGCGCTCGTGGTACTGGAGCATTCCCAATGGCCCATGGTGAAGCTCGTCGCGGAAAGCATCGTTGCCGCCGTCGATGCGGCGTCGCCCGGCAGCTACAAAGAAGTGGCCGTACCGTTCAAAGAATAGGCCCGCGACTACTGCCACGGTGACGCTGTGGCGCCCAAAGCGGGAGGAGCGGGAATTATATGAAGCCAACTCGTGAGACCAAGAAGGCCCCTTCGGCCGAGTCCATCGCCCGGATGGCCGACCGGGGCCAAGACGTGTCGCGTTTCTTCACCAACCGCGGCAAGATGGTGCACCCCATTCAGCGCGTGACCGTGGACTTCACGGCCTCCATGCTACAGGAACTCGACCAGGCGGCCGCGGAGCTGAACGTGAGCCGCCAGGCCGTAATCAAGGCCTACCTCCGCCAGGCGCTGGACCAGCGCCACTTGGCGCGGGGCGCACGCAAGGCCAGTTGAGATCGTTCGCAAGCGGTTTCCATCATGAGGCTGTGCCTATCGCGACGGCGGAGGGAACCGCCGGAAGGTCACCTCGATTGTGGCCGCTGCCGTCACCGGTTGGCCATCTTTCACCCCGGGCCGAAAGCGCCACTGCCGCATAGCCTCGATGGCTTTTTCATCGAGGCCGTATCCCAAGGCGCGCTGCACCTGGATGTTGGTCGCGGTCCCGTCCGGGCCGACTTCGATGTACAGCACCACCGTTCCCTCGACTCCGGCTCCCCTGGCCTCTTCCGAGTAGACCGGCTCAGTTTTCGAAAGCAGAACCAGCGGCGTCACTCCGCCGCCAACATGAAGAACGCCGCTGCCAACCTGCACGCCGGGCCGTTCCGTGGCGCCCGGCGGCGGTTCAAAACGAAACAGAGCGGCGTCAATCGGGATGTCCCGCTGGATTGTGAGGTAGGTGATCGTCTGCACTGTCCGGACCTGGCCTCCTACGCCAGGCGGAGAGAGGGTCTCCATGCGGTCGCGCAGGACCAGTTTGCGCTTATGGTCGATGCACAGCGTGCGAAGCGTCCGCGGAGCCTCAACGCGCACCACATCGCATGCTTGCGACCCGACCCGGTCGCGTCCAGCCGGCGTCGCGTACGGCAGCAGCCCCACCACGCTGGAATACAGCGCCACGGGCATCCAGCCACTGGCGGCGCCGCGCCTGGAGAACGCGTGGTCGTAAGGAGTGTAGTCCCACAAGATCCCGCCGTCGAAAATCATCGTCTGGGCGCCCGGTCCGGAAACCTCATACCGTATGCGCTGCCCGTCCTTGAACAGCTTGAAGGGCTTTCTGGACGGATTGGAGCTGAAGTCGCTGCGGGCCTCGAAGACTATCTCGCCCTCCACCTGCCAGGTCTTCGTCGCCTGCGCGGCATCGGCGACCTCCTGAAGCAGAGCGCGCGCGTCGGGGGCGGTCTGCGCGGCTGCGGAGACGGCCACCAACGCCAGCGTAATCAGCACCATGATGACTAAGGATACCTCTGACTGTCGCCGCCGGCTTATGCCCTGGGCAAAGCAGACCACGAGGCCTGCCCCTCAGGCCTGACAGATCTTCGGCTTATCCCGCCACCGAACTCAGCGTGCGATACGGCCGGCCGACCTCCTGGGCTCCCCGCGCGGAAGTACAACGAGCGCCGTTGTATACTGGGAGCGCAGTTGAGAGTCTCGCTTGTGCCAACATGTATCACCTGGAAATCCGCGGTTGACAGCCAGGATTGTGGAGGCTGCACTCGACTGCCAGGGAGAAGAATATGGACAAACAGCATGCCCATCATTTGCTCGACCGGCTCGATCCGGGCCAGTTCGAAGCCATCGTCAGGCTGCTTGAAGTCATGACCGATCCCTACTCGATCCGCAACGCCCCCATCGATGACGAGCCCGTCACGGAAGGGGAGGAACGCGCCGTTGCCGCTTCCAAGGAGTGGTTCAAGAACAACCCTGGCATTCCGTTCGAGGAAGCAGTCGCCGATATGGGTTTCACCATGGAACAGATTCGCGGCCATAAGGGCGCCGCGTGAAGCGGATCATCTTCTCCGAACAGGCCATAGCCGACATTCGCGCTATCCCGCGGCAGACCGCAATGCAGATCCTCATCGCCATTCACCGGCTGGCTGAGACCGGGGCGGGCAGAGTCAAAACGCTTCAAGGTCAGGGCGGCGAAAAGCGGCTTCGTGTTGGTGATTTCCGGGTGCGCTTCACGGAAGAAAGCGGCACAGGCCCACAGAGCGCGAACATCCTTCAAATCCATACTGTCCGCAACCGAAAAGAGGCTTACCGCTGAACGGTTGCGGCCTGGCAGCTTCAGCCTTCTCCTTATCCCGCCACCTAACTCAGCGTGCGATAAGGCCGGCCTACCTCCTGGGCGTCCACCACGGCTACCGCGGCCACGTACACGATCTCATTCACTTCGCTGCCGCGCTGGAGCACGTGGACGGGCTTGCTAAGCCCCGTGAGCAAAGGACCTATCAACTCGCAGTTACCAATGCGATGCAACAGCTTATAGGCGATGTTACCGGCCTCGAGATTTGGGAATACCAGCACGTTGGCGCCGCCCTTCAGCGCGCTGAAGGGATAGGTTTCGTCGACGATCTGCGGCACAACCGCCGTATCGGCCTGCATTTCGCCATCGATTATGAGGCCGGGCGCGCGCTTGCGCACAAGTTCCACCGCGCGGCGGACCTTATCCGCCAGCGGATGGCGGGTGCTGCCGAAATTGGAGAAGGAGAGCATGGCCACGCGCGGCTCCTGGTTGAAGCGGCGCGCCTTTTCGGCGGCCATGATGGCGATCTCGGCCAGCTCCTCGGGCGTTGGCTCGATGTTGACGGTGGCGTCGGCCAGGAAGTAGAGCCCGCCTTTGGGGGTGATGAGCACGTAGACCCCGGCCACGATCTTCAACTCGGGCCGGACGTCGATCACCTGCAGCGCCGGGCGAATGGTATCGGGGTAGTGGGTGGTGAGCCCTCCGATCAGCGCGTCGGCATCACCCAACCGCAGCATCATGCTGCCAAAGGTGGTGTGGTGGAGGATTAGCTCGGCGGCTTCGGTGCGGGTGACGCCCTTGCGCTGGCGAAACGAGTAGAACTCCTCGGTATACTCCGCCAGGCGGGGGAACGCCGCCGGATCGACGATCGCCACGCCCTCCAGGTGAAGGCGCAGATCGTCGGCTTTGGCGCGGATCCTCTCCTCATTGCCAAGCAGGATAGGGAGGGCGATTTTCTCATCGACGAGGATTTGGCAGGCGCGCAGGATCTTGCCTTCCTCGCCTTCAGTGAAGACGATGCGCTTGGGAGCGCGCTGCGCCTTGTTGATCATCCCGCGCATGATTTCATGGGCTTTGCCGAGGCGCTTCTCCAACTCCTCGCGGTAGTGCGCGATGTCCACCGGCTGCTGGGCCACGCCGCTATCCATGGCGGCCTGGGCCACGGCGGCTGCCTCCCAAATGAGCACCCGCGGATCGAAGGGCTTGGGGATGATGTACTCGGGGCCGAACTCCAAGCGCTCCACGCCGTAGGCGCGGAGCACGGAATCGGGCACGTCTTCCTTGGCGAGAGAGGCCAGGGCGCGCGTGGCGGCCAGCTTCATTTCGTCGTTGATGGTGGTGGCGCGCACGTCCAGGGCGCCGCGGAAAATAAACGGGAACCCCAGGACGTTGTTCACCTGGTTGGGATAATCCGAACGCCCGGTGGCCACGATGGCGTCGGGCCGCGCGGACTTGGCGGCTTCGTAGGTGATTTCGGGATCGGGATTGGCCAGCGCGAAGATAATCGGGCTGGGCGCCATGGCTTTGACCATGTCGGCGGTCACGCAGTTGGCGCTCGAGAGGCCGAAGAACACGTCCACGCCGGCTAGCGCTTCGGCCAGCGTGCGAGCCTCCGTGCGGGCGGCATAGCGGGCCTTGTAGGGGTTCATGTGCTCCGTGCGACCCTCGTAAATGACGCCCTGGGTGTCGCACATGAGGATGTTCTCCCGGCGCACGCCCAGTTTGATGTAGTGGGCCGCGCAGGAAATGGCGGCCGCGCCGGCGCCGTTGAAAACCACTCGGATTTCTTCGATCTTCTTGCCGGCGATGTCGAGCGCGTTGAGCAAACCGGCGCCGGAGATGATGGCCGTGCCGTGCTGGTCGTCGTGGAAGACCGGAATCTTCATGGTCTTGCGCAGCTCTTCCTCGATGTAGAAGCACTCCGGTGCCTTGATATCTTCGAGGTTGATGCCGCCAAAGGTGGGTTCCAGAATCTGGCAGACGCGAATGATCTCGTCGGGTTTGGCAGTGTCCAGCTCGATATCGAACACGTCGATATCGGCGAAGCGTTTGAAGAGCACGCCCTTGCCCTCCATGACCGGCTTGCCCGCCAGGGCGCCGATATTGCCGAGCCCCAGCACGGCTGTGCCGTTGCTGACCACCCCGACCAGATTGCCCTTGGCGGTATACCGGTAGGCCAGGCTCGGGTCCCGCTCGATTTCCAGGCAGGGGACGGCGACGCCGGGCGTATAGGCGAGACTCAGATCGCGCTGCGTGCTGCAGGGCTTGGTGGGGACCACCGACACTTTCCCCGCCGGAGCCGCGGAATGGTACTCGAGGGCATCTTCGGGACGAATCTTCATGAACGGCCCCTTTCAGGACGATTATAACCTTGCGTCTCTCCCGCCAAATCTCCGTAAACAATTGAGGGGCTTAGACATACACATCCGGGTAGACCCCGGAGCGCCTCACATTACCACCTTCGGGTAAAACCACGCGCTGAGCATTGACATGAGCAGGGTGGCAACTGCAAGTACGCCCATGTCGAAGCCCACTGTCGCGACGCCGCCGGAGAGCATGAGCGCCCTCAATCCGTCGACCATATAACTCAGCGGATTCACTCGCGCCACCGCCTGGAGCCATGCCGGCATGATCGCAATCGGGTAAATGGCGTTCGAGGCGAAGAACAATGGCAAGGTGATTACCTGGCCGATACCCATGAACCGCTCTCTGGTTTTCACGATGGCGGCGACAATCATGGAAAGACCGGTGAAGAAGCTCGCGCCCAGCATGACAATGACGATCACTCCGAGGACGGACCAGGGGGTAATGCGCAGTCGAATGCCGAGGATGAGGGCGAAAAGGAAGACAATCAGCGCCTGGCTCAGGCCCCTGACTCCGGCGGCGATCATCTTGCCCCAGACCAAGGCCAGACGCGGCGTTGGAGTGACCAGCAGTTTCTGCAATACGCCCGTGTCGCGGTCCATGATGACATACAGGCCGTAGAAAATCGCAACGAAGACGACGGATTGCGTGAGAATGCCCGGCGTGATGAACTGGAGATAAGTCAATCCCGGCGTAGCTATCGCCCGCACTTTGCTTAGAGCTTCGCCAAAAATACCGAGCCATAAGATTGGCTGCACCGCGCGAGATATCAGCTCCGTGGGATCGTGGAGGAGCTTGCGGGTTTCCATCTCCGCGAGCACGTATGACTTCTTGAACGTCTGTGAAAGGTAGTAAAGCATATGCGCCCCGGCCGCTATCCTAACCGCCGCTCGATCTGCCTGGCCCTGCGAATTTCTCGAAAATTGCCGGTTTCCTGAAGCTTGTTGCCGGTGAAGAAGATGAAGGCGTCTTCGAGGGTGGCATCGGGCTTGCCGGTTTTCGCTTTCAGTTCTTCCGCCGTGCCCGTCGCGGCGAGCTTTCCCCTGTTCATCACGGCCACGCGGTCGCTCACCTCATCCGCCTCCTCCATGTTGTGCGTGGAGAAGAAAATGGTGGTGTCGAACCTGCCCCGCAGATCGAAGAGGTGCTCCCAGACGTTCTGCCGCGCAACGGGATCGAGCCCGGTGGTCGGCTCGTCGAGCAACAGGACCTTGGGACGGTGGAGCATGGCTTGTCCCACCTCCATTTTCCGGATCATGCCGCCGGAGAAGGTACGTACCAGCGCATCCGCATGTCCCTCCAGGTTGAGAAATGCGAGCATTTCCCGGACGCGTTCCTTTCGTTCCGCCCGCGGAATATCGTAGAGCCGCGCCATGAGCATCAGGTTTTCGTAGGCCGTGAGCGTTCCGTCGACCGAGATCATCTGCGGCACGTAGCCGATCGCCCGCCGCACCTCGGGCGCCTGGCGCGCAATATCGTGCCCGTCGATGGCGGCCGTACCGCTGGTGGGGGCAAGAAGCGTGATGAGTACTTTGATGGTGGTCGATTTCCCGGCGCCGTTCGGCCCCAGGAACGCGAAGATCTCTCCCGTTTCGACAGTGAACGATATGTCGTCAACCGCGGCGAGATCCTGGAACCGCTTCACGAGATGAGCGACTTCGATGATGGAGGATGTCTTACGCATCGGGATTGATAGAAGCGAGATAACAATGCTGGAGACGATGGAAAAACCTCATTTTACCCGAACCGGGCGCCGCGTGCGCTGGGGCGAGCCGGACAGGACGGGATAGGCCCGAAGTTGCTGGAGCCACAATGGAAGCCAGCCGAGACGCCATGATGGAAATCCTGCTAAGTTAGTTCGTTCGGCGTTACGGCCCGTCTGGACACCCGTGACGTTTCGGCGGGCGCATGCCCAGCCAGGATGGTAAGGAGCAACCTCATGATACTTTCGATTCGAACCGGCGGCGCCGTGGTGTGCGCCCTGGCAATTTCCGCGGCGTATGCGCAAACCACGCCCGCGGCCCCGCCCACTCCCCATGCGGCTCCCCCCATTCCCCATCTGGAGAAGCGCGGCTTGGCCACCCAGATGATCGTCGATGGGAAGCCTTTTCTCGTCCTGGGCGCGGAACCGCCCACCAGCGGGCCATCCAACCTGGTGTACCTGAAGTACATGATGAAGGTGATGGCCGAGACGCACCAGAACACCGGCGCGATCGCCATCGGGTGGAGCTGGATCGAGCCCGAGAAGGGCAAGTTCGACTTCAAGATCCTGGATGCGGCCATCGAGGACGCCAGGCTGATCGATCAGCGCATCTGCCTGGTGTGGTTCGGGAGCTGGAAGAACGGCGACTCCGATTTCGCGCCGGCCTGGGTGAAGGCCGACCAGGATCACTTCCCGCGCGCACAAAGCAAGGACGGCAGGGGGGTCGCCAGCCTCTCCGCCTTCAGCGAAGACAACTCGCAAGCGGATGCCCGCGCGTTTGCGGCCGTCATGCGCCATATCCGCGAAGTGGACAAGTCGCGCCGCGTGATCATGGTCCAGGTGGAGAATGAAATCGGCATGAACCACGATTCGCGGGACCAGTCTCCACTGGCGAACAAAGTGTATTCGGCGCCCGTCCCGGCCGAGCTGATGGATTATCTCCAGAAGCACAAGGACGGCTTGCATCCGGATCTCCTCAAGCTCTGGGCAGCGGCCGGGGCCAAAACCTCCGGGACGTGGGAAGAGGTATTCGGCAAGGGCGCGGAGGGGGATGAGACCTTCATGGCCTGGAACTACGCGCGCTATATCAATCGCGTCGCGGAGGCCGGCAAGAAGGAATACCCGGTTCCCATGTTCGTGAATGTCTGGGGAACCACGGGATGGGGGAGGAGTCCGCGCGGCGAGGCGATTGACCACCTGCATGATGTATGGAGAGCGGGCGCTCCGGCGATCGACTTCTACTGTCCCGACGCCTACATGGGGCGCCAGGGGGCCGCGGACCACATCGTCGATCTGACAAAACGGTACGTCCGAAACGGCAATCTGTTCTTTACCGTGGAAGCGTCAGACGGCGAAATGGGCGCCGCGCACGCCTTCTATGCCATCGGCGCCCAGCGCGCCATCGGGTATTCCGGGATGGGCAACGACGGTTTGCTCGATTGGTTCAGCAAGACGGGCATCAATTCGCCCGCGTGGCATACCGTACCGGATGCGCCCTCGCGGCTGATTGGGTTTGGCGGGCCTACCTCGCCCAAACCGCTCCCGCCCATGCCGCCCGAATTCGAAGCGAAAGCGCTCTCACAGGGGTTCCTGACCCTTTCGCAAGTGGCTCCTCAGATCCTGGAACACCAGAGCAAGGGGACGATTGCGGGCGTGGTAGTGGACAAGCAGAGGCCCAACGAGAAGGTGAAATTGGGGGACTACATCTTGAACGTGGGGTTGCCACGCGGCCGCGGCGCGCAGGCCCCCGTTCCCGACCTTCTGGGCTACGGCGTGTTCATGGCGACCGGCCCGGACGAGTTCCTGCTGGTGGGCCATAATCTGATGATCACGTTCACGCCGGACACGCCGGGGCCGCCGCTCGGGGGACTAGCCGAACAGGCGGCGGGCCGGTTTGACAGCAACGGCAAATGGGTGACGCTGCAACTCCTCGGGGGCGACGATTCCTCCGACAACGTGGTGCGCCTTTCGTTCGGCGAGCGCGCGGTTCAGCGGGTGAAGGTGTACCGGTACAAATAGGCTCGCTCGAAGTCGGACTCGCCGATGCCGGCGAGGCCGAACAGGAAAGGCGCAGCGCAATGAAGAAGGCTACGCGACGGGAATTGCTTCAGGGAGCGGGAATGGCGCTGGCGGCCTTACCCGCTCTGGCTCAAAGGCAAGGCGCCGGGGCGGCTCCGGAAACCAGCCCGTTGACGCTCTGGTTTCCGAGGCCGGCCAAGGTCTGGACGGAAGCGCTGCCGGTGGGCAACGGAAACCTGGGGGCCATGGTGTTCGGCGGGGTGGAGCGGGAACGGATCCAGCTCAACGAGCACAGCGTGTGGTCGGGCCACCACGTCGAGAACGACGATCCGCGGGTTCGCGATCAAATCAAGCAAATTCGCCAACTGCTGTTCGAGGGCAAGTTCGGCGAGGCCAATTCGATGGGACGCGGAGGCCGCGGGGCGCGCGGCGCGGCCGTGGCTGGAGCGCCCGCCGCCACACCTCCCGCCGGGGCGGTTGCCGGGGCTCCGCCGGCCGGGGCCGCCGCCAACGCTCCGCGCCGGCCAGGCGGCGGGCGCACTTCGTATGAGGCCCTGGCCGACCTGGCGCTCGATTTCCGCCACGGAGGGGCATCCCCGGAAGGGTACCGCCGCGAGCTGAACCTGGATACCGGCATCGCGCGAGTGGAATACCGCGCCGGCGGCGTGAAGTTCACGCGCGAGGTATTCGTATCGCATCCCGACCAGGCGATCATGGTGCGAATTTCGGGCGACAAGCCCGGCAGCGTGGCCTTCGATGCGCAACTCAAGCGCGAAGCCGACGCCAAAGCCGAATTCGCCGCCCCCAACGGCATTGTGCTGCGCGGCGAGGCCGTCAACGGCGGGGTGGTATTCGAATGCCGCCTCGAGGCCCGCGCCGAAGGCGGCCTGGTGAAGGCCACGCCCGAGGGCTTGAGCGTAACCGGGGCCAATGCGGTTACCCTGCTGCTGACCGCCGGCACGAACTACAAACTCCACTACCCGGATTTCAAAGGCGACGATCCGGCCGAGGGTTGCCGGCGGCGTCTGGCGGCGGTGGCGGCCAAACCGTACGCCCGAATCCGGGAAGCCCATATAGCCGATCATCGGCGCCTTTTCCGGCGGGTGGAACTGGACCTCGGCGGGCCGGACCGCTCCGCGGTTCCGACCGACGAGCGCCTTGAAGCTGTACAGAAGGGCGCGGACGATCCGCAACTGCTGGGCATTTACTTTCAGTATGGCCGCTACATGCTGATGGGCAGCTCCCGCCCCGGTACGCTGCCGGCCAACCTGCAAGGCATTTGGGCCGAAGGCCTGACGCTGCCCTGGTCGGCCGATTACCACGTCAATATCAATATCCAGATGAACTACTGGCCCGCGGAGCCCTGCAATCTTTCCGAGTGCCACGAGCCGCTGTTCGACTTCATCGACATGCTGCGCGGCCCGGGGCGGCGCCCGGCGGACATCGCATACGGCTGTAAAGGGTTCGTAGTGCATTACACGACCAACCTGTGGGGGCAAACGGCCCTCCAGAGCCCCAGCGGCATCGGCTTGTGGCAGGGCGCTTCGGGCTGGCTGGCGCAGCATGTCTGGGAGCATTACGCTTTCACCGGCGACCGCAAATTCCTGCGCGAGCGCGCCTGGCCGGCGCTGAAAGAAGCGGCCGAGTTCTACCTCGATTACATGTCCGTGGACCCCCGCACGGGAAAACTGGTGGCCGGCCCGGCATCGTCGCCGGAGAACCGTTTCAAAGCGCCTGACGGCTCCGAAGGCCAGGTGGATATTGCGCCGGCGATGAGCCAGGAAATTGTCTACGACGTGCTGACGAACGTGATGCGGGCCGCGGAGATACTGGGAATCGAGCCGGAGTTTGCGCGGCGCGCGTCGGACGCGCGAGCCCGCCTCTTGCCGCTCAAGATCGGCCAGTACGGGCAGATTGAGGAGTGGTCCCAGGATTTCGACGAGCCCGAGCCCGGCCATCGCCACATGTCGCAGCTCTTCGGATTGCATCCCGGCAAGCAGATCACCGTACACGGCACGCCCGAGCTGGCCGAAGGAGCGCGGAAGACGCTCGCGCGGCGGCTGGCGAACGGAGGCGGGCACACCGGCTGGAGCCGCGCCTGGATCATCAATTTCTGGGCGCGCCTTGAAGATGGAGAACAGGCCCACGACCACGTCATGCTGCTGCTGCGCAACTCGACGCTCTCCAACTTGTTCGACACGCACCCGCCGTTCCAGATCGACGGCAACTTCGGCGGCTGCGCCGGAATCGCCGAAATGCTCTTGCAGAGCCACGATGGCGAAATCGCGCTTTTGCCCGCGCTGCCGAAAGCCTGGGCCACAGGCCGTTACAAAGGCCTGCGCGCGCGCGGCGGCGTGGAGGTGGAGATCGCATGGCGCGACGGCAAGCCCGTCTCCGCGACTCTGCACGCTTCGTTGGACGCCAGCCACAAGATCCGTCCGCCGAAGGGGTCGCACATCGCGGAAGTGCGCTCGGCCGCCGGCCGCATGGCCGCGACGCCCCAGCCGGATGGCGTGATCCAACTGCCCGTCAAAGCCGGCCAGTCATACCGCGTTACGTTTGCGTAGCGGCGACGCGGCGCTCTAGTGTTGTGAGTCAGAAATAGGTTGAATAATAGATGCGATACCCTCATACTGGAGGTATGGGTATCGGACGCCCCACCAAGCCGCTCAACCTCACAGCGGAAGAACGTGACAAGCTCGCGA
>Ga0181520_10003438_pt1 | contig 27849 bp, 24 predicted proteins | sample PEATcosm2014_Bin_29_FD_132451 | JGI IMG/M metagenome (GOLD analysis project Ga0181520, IMG submission 132451) | Peatland microbial communities from MTU Mesocosm Facility, Houghton, MI, USA - PEATcosm2014_Bin02_30_metaG | ecosystem: Environmental > Terrestrial > Soil > Wetlands > Peat | place...
AGCCCTGGCAGCGGCAAGGGTGGCAGCGGTGTTGCGCGCTAGCAGGTGTGAACGCACCGAAGTCTACGACCTCATGGGCAGCACCGCGCAGCAAATCCGCGATCTGCTCTTTCAGAACGAACCCTCCATGGTCTGAGGCGATGCCGACGCGCATGGTGCTTTCTCCTTTGGTTGGTCGAGCACATGATGAGCCTGTTTGCAGACGTTCTCAACAGTGAAGCCGTAGTGCTCCATCACCACCGGTCCGGGAGCCGATGAGCCGAAGGTGTCAATCCCAATAACGGCGATCCGGGGACCAACAAAGGACTGCCATCCCACAGGAGAACCAGCCTCAATGACCAGGAGCGGCACATTCGTGGGAAGGATCTTTTCCCGGTAATCGTCCGATTGCGCCGCAAACAGGTTTGTGCTCGGCATGCTCACCACTCGCGCATGCACACCCTCTGTCAGCAGCCGGTCACGGCCATCGAGTGCCAGATGCACTTCGGATCCTGTAGCGATAAGGATGATGTCCGGATGTTTCGTTGCCGGAGAATCCGCAAGGATATAACCGCCGAGCGGAACTCCAGCAGGAATGGCTGGATAGGATTTCAGGTCGAGCACTGGAAGACCCTGTCGTGTGAGCACTAATGCAACAGGCCCTTGCTCTCTTCCAATCGCAACTCGCCATGCGGCAACAGTTTCGTTGGCATCCGCGGGCCGCAGGACAACCATGCCTGGAATTGATCGCAATCCGATGAGTTGTTCTACCGGTTGGTGAGTTGGGCCGTCCTCGCCCATGCCAATGCTGTCGTGAGTAAGGATATAAATCACCGGCAGGGCGTTCATGGCCGCAAGGCGCATGGGAGGACGCATGTAATCGCTGAAGACGAAGAAGGTGCCGCCGTATGGAATCAGGCCGCGATGCAACGCCATTCCATTCAAGATGGCGCCCATCGCATTCTCGCGAATGCCGAAGTGCATGTTGCGTCCCGCCCAATCCTGCGGTTCGAAGTTGCCCGCTCCGTCAATATTGGTATGAGTACTGGGACCAAGGTCCGCCGATCCTCCCATCATCTCCGGCAGACAGGAACCGAGGATCTCGATTACTTTTCCTGAAGCGACGCGGGTGGCCATCGGTCCATCCGCCGAGTTAAACGCCGGCAGGCCAGCATCCCAATTCGCAGACAGGCGTCTGTCGATGACTCTCTGAAACTCAGATGCAAGATCCGGGTATTCTTGCGCGTAGGCTTTGAAGCGCAACTCCCATTCTGCCTGCGCTGCGCTTCCGCGAGCGACTGCTCTTCGAAAGTGCTTCAGCGCCTCCTCGGGAATATGAAAAGAAGGCGATACTGGCCAGTTCATCCCCTTCTTGGTAAGACGCGCCTCGTCCACGCCAAGAGCTTCGCCATGTGCGGCGGCGGTGTCCTGTTTGTGTGGGCTGCCAAAGCCAATGTGTGTGCGTACGGCAATCAACGACGGGCGGTCTTTTTCCTCCCGCGCGTTCTTCAGGGCGAGCGCCACTGCATCGACGTCGTTGCTCTGTTCCACTCTTTGCACATGCCAGCCGAAAGCGGCAAACCGGGCCATACGATCTTCGGTGAACGTCAACTCTGTGCTGCCTTCAATCGTAATGTGGTTGTCTGCGTAGAGAACGATCAGTTTTCCAAGATGCTGGTGGCCGGCGATCGAGCCAGCCTCTGAGGAAATTCCTTCCTCAAGATCGCCATCGCTGACAAGGACGTATGTGCAATGGTCCACGATTTGGTGGCCTGGCCGATTAAAACGCGCCCCAAGCGCAACCTCGGCAATGGCCATGCCCACGCCGTTGGCAAGCCCCTGCCCTAAAGGACCCGTGGTAGCCTCGACGCCTGGAGTCTTGCCATACTCCGGATGACCCGGTGTGCGGCTGCCCCACTGGCGAAACATCTTCAGCTCTTCGAGAGGGAGATCGAACCCCGTGAGGTGAAGCAGAGCATAGAGCAACGCGCATCCGTGGCCGGCCGACAAAATGAAACGGTCGCGGTCCGGCCAGTGCGGATCGCGCGGGTTAAACTTGAGTGATCTGTCCCAGAGAGCATACGCCATGGCCGCCGACCCCATTGGCAACCCAGGATGACCCGAGTTGGCCTTCTGCACCATGTCTACCGCCAGAAAGCGGAGCGTATTGATGCATAGCTCATCCAATGCAGGCGAAGCGATTGTTGTTCCGAATGTTGCAAACGGCGCCATGGCGTGTTTTACCTTTCACTGTTGAATTGAGTTAAACACCGCGCTGGATTCTAGACTCCAGGCTGAGCCGGGACTCAAGCCAACCTACATCTTCAGGCCGATATCCCCAACACACTCCGGATGCTTGCATTGGCAGGGTGTCTTTGGACTTTTCTTGGCTTCTGCACATGCGGTGCTGCAATGCTTTTTGCCGCTTTCGGCCTTGCAGTTGCAGCCAGGGTTTTCGCACTTTTGCGTGGTGGTCATAAAGGCTCCTTTTGCCCGAACATGCCTTCGCTCTCTTGAAGGCTATGTTATCCAGGAACTATTCACAGTCCCTAAAATACGATTCGCATTCTCATCCCGAGCACCGCGATGGTATATCTGCCGCTTATTGCTCATGCATCTTGCATGCCTGCGTGAGGGCGTTATTTACTTGTTGCTGGAGTCCGAATGATGACCACGGAACATCCGGCTCGACGAGCGACCGACTCCGCCACGCTGCCCAGAAAGAAGTCCTGGAGGCTCCTCTGCCCGTGCGAACCGACCGCTATGAGATCCGCGCGCCATTCGGCTGCTCTGTTGAGAATGGTCTCTGTTACGTCTCCAATCCGGACATCGACCTGTGTTTTAAATCCAGTTCTGCGCAGTTGGCCTGCCATCCGCTCGACCAAGGCACGAGCTGGCTGCTGCTCGTCTTCCAACTCAGGAGCGTAGTCTCGGGCCATCTCAGGCGGAGCCACTGGCTCAACAGGCTGCAGTACATGTAAGACCAGAACCTCGGTATTTTCGTGCCGGACCCCGGTCTCCACAGCACGAAGCACGCTTGCAGAGAATGCCGAATCATCGACTGCTATCAAGACCCTCATGATTCCTCTTTCTTCACAAGCAATGGGCTTCCCGACCGCACGCCGGTACTCGCAGATGGAAGAATTAGTTGCGGTATCGCCCATCGACGTGACGCCTTTTCGAAGTCTAGGCAAATGCTCTTGCATTGCGAGTATCGAACAAGCCGGATCGGGAACGCAGGTCACAATTGCTCATCAGGGCGGTCCACTTTTCGGCGGCGGGCGCAACCATGCCGGCCAGAGAAAGCATTCGAAGAATTGGACCGGCACTGTGCAAGAGAGAACAGTCTTTGTTTTCCCTGGGGGGAACAATGGCACATGCCGAGACTATGGTCCGCCGAGGAGATCGTCATGTCCGAACGCCACGCTTTTCAGTCCATCCCGACAAAGATTCTGTTGCCCATCGACTTCAGTCCGTCGTCCCAAGCGGCCTTAGAGACGGCGGCCGACCTCGCGCTGCACTTCCATGCCGAGCTCTTCTTTGTGAATGTCATTCCGCTCTTCTCGACCTTCACGTCCGAATATGCTACTCCCCAGGTGCAATTTCAAAAGGAGGAGAAGACGCGTTCCGAGCAGCATCTGGCGAAGTCCTGTGCAGTCCTCACAACCAAAGGAGTTAAAGCAGGTTTCAGTGTCGAAGTCGCGAATGACGTAGCGGGGTGCATTACGGATGTGGTTGAGCGCGAGAATATCGACTTCGTCGTGATCTCTACGCATGGAATATCCGGTTGGCATCCACTGGTATTTGGATCGATCGCCGAGAAGGTCATTAAGCTCGTGCAGTGCCCCCTCTTGCTTCTTCACTCCGCCAAGCCAGAAACCGACGTCAAGACTCCTTCGGGCCGCTCCATGGAATGGTGGTAGGGCTTCTCGATCTTCAACATTAAGACCCGCATGATGCATTCACTCTGATCAAGCGTTGCGTCATCAATGTTCCTCCTGGCGTCCTCGGCAGTTGCCTTTGTCAACGATCAAAGGCCTCCTCATTCGAGTTGGATGTCCTGAATCGAGGCTACTGTGGCAGTCGGACTTCAGAATGAAGCGGATTCCTCGAATCTCGGGACGATCGTCTCGGTGCGCGGAAGTGTGGTCGATGTGAGATTTGATCGCCGCCTGCCTCCCATCTTCTCCGTTCTACACGCTGGAGCAGAAGGCAAGATCATCGTCGAAGTCATGTCCCAGCTCGACGCTACCCGGGTTCGGGGCGTTGCTCTAACGCCGACTGAAGGCCTTGCCAGAGGAATGCAGGTTGAAGATTCAGGCAAGCCGCTCGAGGTGCCGGTCGGCAAGGAAATCATGTCACGGATGTTCGACGTATTCGGCTCTGCCATCGACCGCAAACCTGCGCCGCAGAATGTCGAATGGCGGACCATCCATCGGACTCCCCCGCCGCTATCGGAGCGTTCGACAAAGTCCGAGATCTTCGAGACAGGTATCAAAGCGATCGACGTGCTTGTGCCGCTGGAGCGTGGAGGCAAGGCCGGATTGTTCGGCGGCGCGGGAGTGGGCAAAACAGTGCTTCTCACCGAGATGATCCACAACATGATCGGCCATCAGCAGGGCATGAGCATCTTTTGTGGAATCGGCGAGCGTTGCCGTGAGGGCGAAGAACTTTACCGCGGCATGAAAGACGCCGGCGTCCTGAACAACATGGTGATGGTCTACGGCCAGATGAACGAACCGCCGGGCAGCCGGTTTCGTGTCGGCGCAGCGGCTCTGACCATGGCCGAGTATTTCCGCGACGATGAGCATCGCGATGTCCTTCTATTGGTCGACAACATCTTCCGCTTTATTCAAGCCGGAATGGAAGTCTCCGGCCTTCTGGGCGAAATGCCTTCAAGACTCGGTTACCAGTCAACCATGGGTACCGATCTATCGGGTATCGAGGAGCGCATTGCCAATACTCATGCCGGGGCCATTACTTCGATCCAGGCGGTCTACGTGCCCGCTGATGATTTGACCGACCCTGCCGCGGTACATGTCTTCTCTCACCTTTCCGCCTCCATTGTCTTGTCGCGCAAGCGGGCGAGCGAAGGACTCTATCCCGCGATCGATCTGCTTCAGTCCAGTTCGAAAATGGCCACACCAGGCATCGTTGGTGACCGGCATTACAACCTGGCGCAGGAGATTCGCCGGACTCTGGCGCAGTACGAATCCCTCAAGGACATTGTCGCCATGCTTGGGATGGAACAGCTTTCCCTGGAAGATCGGAATGCCGTTGCACGGGCTCGACGCTTGGAACGCTTCCTGACGCAACCGTTCTTCACTACCGAACAATTCAGCGGGATGAAGGGCAAGCTTGTGAGCCTGAAAGACTCACTGGACGGCTGTGAACGCATTCTCCACGACGAGTTCAAAGAGTACCCGGAGAGCGCACTCTATATGATCGGCGCGATTGGGGAGGCCAAGAAACCGGAACCAAAGAAGCCTGAGGCGAAGAAGCCTGAAGCGAAGCAGCCGGAAACAATAAATTCTGAAGCGACAAAACCGGAGACCACGCAGCCAGAGACAAAAAAGCCGAACGAGAACAAGCCGGAAGACCAGGAGATTGATCCTCAACCAAAGACCGCGACTGCGAGTACCCATGAATCTTAGAATCCTGCTCCCCTTTGGGGTCTTTGCCGAAAAAGCGAATGTCTTGCGCGTCGTCGCAGACACGACCGATGGAACTTACTGCCTGTTGCCTCACCGGCTCGACTGCGTTGCCGCCCTTGTGCCCGGAATTCTCACTTACGACGCGAAAGACGGGGTCACGGTTTATGTCGGAATTGATCAAGGTGTGCTGGTAAAGGCGGGCGCTCAGGTCACCGTATCAGTGCGTCGCGCCATTGGCGGAACGGATCTGGAACAACTCAAGGACGCAGTCGAGAGAGACTTCTTGAAGCTGGACGAGCAGGAGCGCAACGTTCGCACCGCGGTCGCAAAGATGGAGAGTGGTTTGATGGAACGTCTGGTGGAGTTTGAACATGACCGATAAGAGAGTAGATGAATCCTCTCCTTCGTACAGAGACTTTGTCCGGCAGGTTACCGCAAAGGCTGCCCGCAAACTCCGTGTGCAGAAGGATGGTGAACAGACTGTCTGGTTCGGCCTCGGCATGTCCGGGCTGATCGGTTGGTCGGTAGCAGTGCCCACCGTCGTTGGCGCCATGATCGGCCTTTGGTGGGACAACCATCATCCAGGAGCCCATTCATGGACACTCATGTTGCTGGCCATTGGACTTTGTATTGGTTGCGCAAATGCCTGGCATTGGGTAGATCAGGAGAACAAAGCCATCCAAGAGGGGCAGGAGGATAAGCATGAATGAGGCGTTGATTATGGCCGAGAGTCTGTTCGCCGGGGTTCTGCTTGGGACATTCTTCTTCGGCGGACTTTGGTGGACGATTCGATCGACTCCTCCCTCGGAATGGTCTGGTCTCCTGTTCGCCGGGAGTCTTCTACTCCGAATGGCCGTTGCCGTCACCGGATTCTACCTTGTGTCTCATGGAGAATGGCGGAAGCTGGTCGCTTGCCTGGCAGGTTTCTTGCTGGCGCGCATTGCCGTAACGAAGCTCATACGTTTCCCGCACGCCAGGAGTACCCGCATTCTGCAAAGGGGTGGACAATGATGATCGCCAGTGTGCATATTTCATCCGATCAGCAGCTCTTCTGGCAATATGGCTTTATCAAGCTCAACGGAACCATCGTGACAACCTGGGCCATGATGATCGCGATGACGTTGGGCTCCATGCTGATTACCCGAAAGCTCGCCACCGAGCGAACCATCTCACGCTGGCAAAGCGCGCTTGAGATGGTTGTGACCGGCATTGAGGGACAAATCAAAGAGGTTGGTCTCAGCGAGCCAAGAAAGTATCTCGCATTTCTGGGCACGCTCTTTCTGTTCATCGGAACCTGCAGCGTGTGCATTGTCATTCCAGGTTTCACGCCGCCGACAGGTTCACTCTCAACCACGGCAGCCCTCGCGCTATGTGTGTTCATTGCGGTTCCTCTGTTCGGAATCCGGGAGCAGGGGATGGCCGGCTATCTCAGGACATACATCAAACCGACCCCGATCATGCTGCCGTTCAATATCATCAGCGAGCTCTCACGCACGCTTGCTCTGGCAATACGTCTCTTCGGAAACATGATGAGCGGAGTCATGATTGTCGGGATTCTCCTTACCATCACGCCCTTCATATTCCCCATCGTTATGACTCTCCTCGGCCTGCTCACCGGTTCGGTGCAGGCCTATATCTTCAGTATTCTCGCTGCGGTTTACATTGCAGCTGCCACACGTGTAACCAAACCCAAGCCTGCTGTTGAGGCTCATCCGGAACCGAGGCCTGCATAACGGCTCCTGCAAAAAAAGGATTTCCAATGGATAGCGCCACCATCGTTGCAGTAGTATCCATCGCCACCGCCGGCATCACCACAGGTTTCGGTTGCATGGGGCCGGCGCTTGGAGAAGGCCGTTCGGTGGCCTCCGCCATGACCTCCCTCGCGCAACAGCCCGACGCCGCGCCCACCATCACCCGCACCCTGTTTGTAGGTCTGGCAATGATCGAGTCCACGGCGATCTACACCTTTGTCGTTTCCATGATTCTCATTTTCGCCAACCCCTTCTGGAATCATTTCCTGTCGCAAGTCGGAGGGAAGTAAGCGATGCTCATCGACTGGTTCACTGTCGGAGCTCAGATTGTCAACTTCCTCATCCTGGTGTGGTTGTTGAAGCACTTTCTCTACAAACCCATCATCGATGCCATCGATGCGCGAGAGAAGCGAATCGCCGCTGAACTTGCAGACGCAGATGCAAAGAAGGCGGAGGCTGAAAAGGAGCGTGCCGATTTCGAGGATAAGAACAAGGCATTCGATCAACAGCGGAGCGCCCTGCTCGGCAAAGCCTCGGACGAAGCGAAGGCCGAACGCGAGCGCCTCATCGATCAGGCCAAAAAGGATGCGGAAAGCTTGCGGACTAACCATGCTGATGCGCTCCGCGGAGATCAAGTGCGGCTGAGTAGTGAAATCACCCTTCTGGCCGAGAAAGAGGTCTTTGCTATTGCGCGAAAGGCACTCGCGGATCTCGCCACCGTCAGCCTTGAAGAACGCATTGGCGAAGTATTCACACGCCGTCTGCAGGAATTGGACCCGAAGGCAAAAGAATCGCTAGGCGCCGCTCTCAGGAACTCGCCACAACCGGCTCTCGTGCGCAGCGCATTCGATCTGCCCCCAGAGCAGAAGGCCGCAATTCAAAACGCCCTCAACGAAACATTTTCAGCAGAGGTCCGGATCAAATTCGAAGATTCGCAGGATGCAATCTGCGGCATCGAATTAGCCGCCAATGGCCAGAAGGTTGCGTGGAGCATCTCGAGCTATCTCACCGGGTTGAGCAAGAAAGTCAGCGACCTCGTAGACGCACAATCCCTCGCGGCCATCAAATCCACACCAAAGCCGGAGACTGCGAAAGCGCCTGAGCCGGAGGCTGCGAAAGCGGCCGAGCCAGAAGTTGCGAAAGCGCCGGAGCCCGAACCTGTTGCGCCCAGCGGGGCCAAATGAATTCATCAGCAGGAATCTTGCAACCCGTAATCGAGCGCGCCTTCACGATGCTGCATCAAGGTCGCGAGGATTTCACGGCGAAGCTGACTCCGCATGAAGTCGGCATTGTCACAAAAGTCTCCAACGGGATTGCGACATTCACAGGCCTTTCCAGCGTGGGCTATGAGGAGATCGTGACTTTCCCTGGCGGCCTGCTCGGTATCGCATTCAACCTGGATGAAGCGGAGGTCGGCGTCATCCTGCTCGGGGACTACCAGAACCTGCACGCAGGCGACGAGGTGCAGCGGACCGGCCGTGTGATGGACGTGCCCGTAGGAGACGGCCTGCTCGGACGCGTGATCGACCCATTGGGCAATCCGTTGGACGGCAAGGGTTCGATCACTGCGGAAAAGCGTCTCCCGGTTGAACGTCCTGCCGCACCCATCATGGATCGCGCAGCGGTGAGCGTGCCTTTGCAGACCGGCCTGAAGGCGGTCGACGCGCTTGTCCCCATCGGCCGTGGCCAGCGTGAATTGATTCTCGGCGATCGGCAAACAGGCAAGACTGCCATTGCCATCGATACCATCCTGAATCAGCGCGGACAGAATGTGGTGTGTGTCTATTGTGCCATTGGCCAACGCGCGGCCTCTGTAGCCAAAGTAGTGGCCAACCTCGATAAACAGGGAGCAATGGACTATACCGTTGTCGTCGTTGTCGAAGACAACAATGCGCCTGGTCTGGTCTACATTACGCCTTACGCGGCGACCAGCATTGCGGAACACTTCATGGAAAATGGTCGCGATGTTCTCATCGTTTACGACGATCTCACTCATCATGCTCGCGCCTATCGCGAACTTTCACTTCTGCTCCGCCGTCCTCCCGGGCGGGAAGCTTTTCCCGGCGACATATTCTATATTCATTCGCGAATGCTGGAACGATCGACTCACCTCAGCAAGGAGCGGGGAGGCGGATCTCTCACGGCGCTGCCCATCATCGAGACCGAAGCGCAGGACATTTCTGCTTACATCCCGACCAACCTGATCTCCATCACCGACGGGCAGGTATACCTTTCGCCCACCTTGTTTCAACTCGGCATCCTCCCGGCAGTCGACGTTGGCAAGTCGGTTTCGCGCGTCGGTGGAGCGGCGCAGAGAGCCGCATATCGCGCAGTTGCCGGCAGCCTGAAGCTCGCTTACTCGCAGTTCGAGGAGTTGGAAGCCTTCGCAAAATTTGGAACGCGACTCGACGACTCGACGCAAAAGTCGATTGACCACGGACGTCGCATTCGCGCGTGTCTCAAACAATCCGAATCTCACCCCGTGTCCATGATCGAACAGATCATCGTGCTCCTGGCTTTGACGGCGGGACTCTTCGATCCACTTCCGCTCGACAAAGTGAGTGACGCCGAGCAGGCGCTTCAGAAAGCCACAACTGATATTCCAGCGGATGTGGCGGAGCGGCTGGCCTCCGCTGACAAGTTCAGCGACGCCGACCGGGAGGCGATCCTCGCAATCGCCAAGCGCGCGTTGGCTTCGCTCCAGCCGGTTGCAGCGGCTAAGCCCGCTACGAAGCAGGCGCCATGAGTGGAACCATCCAAAGCCTGACACGCAAGATCTCCGGAGCTGCCGATCTGGAGGCCGTCGTTCGTTCGATGAAGGCGCTTGCCGCGTCGAGCATTGGACAGTATCAAAAAGCAGTCCGCTCGCTTGATGAATATGCAAGCACTGTGGAACTCGCCTTGACCGCTTGCCTGCGCCAATCCGGACCGGGCTACGATACAGCGGAAACAGGCGCGAAGAAGCAGCACGGCATCGGAGCAATTGTCTTCGGCTCGGACCAGGGGCTCGTTGGAAGGTTCAATGAAGAGGTCGTGGATTACGCCGTCAACACACTCAAGGGTCTACCCGGCACAATCACGAAGATATGGCCCTTCGGAGAGCGCATCCACGCCCTTCTGACCGATGCCGGACAGCCGACTGCCGGGATTTTGCCCGTACCCGTCTCGGTCAATGCCATTGCTGGGCTCGTCGGACAGATTCTGATCGATGTCGAGACAACGCTGGAACGCGGAGATGTGGTCGAGGTGTATCTATTCCACAACCACCCCAAATCCGGATCGGTCTACGAGCCAATCGGCAAGCGGTTGCTGCCTCTGGATCTCGCTTGGCAAAAACAGATTGCAACTGCTCCGTGGCCAACCAAACTGCCGCCGGAAGTCATCCAGGGAACCAGGTCGCCGTTGCGCGCATTCATACGCGAATACCTGTTTGTCCTGCTGTTTCAAGCGTGCGCTGAGTCGCTTGCCAGCGAAAATGCCAGCCGCCTGGCGGCGATGCAGCGAGCGGAGAAGAACATTGACGGAATCCTGGAAGACTTGAATCTCATGCTGCACCGCATTCGCCAGGAGTCGATAGACGAGGAACTCTTCGATGTCATATCGGGTTATGAGGCCTTGACCGGCGCTCGCCGGTCCGTCTGATGCCGCGGCATGTGCGCTTGCGACCTTTCCCTCTGCTCTTCCCGGCTGACACCGCAATTGAACCATCTTGAACCCATGCCATCACGATATTCCTTCTCCTGTCTTGAGCACAACTGCTCAGATTCCCGATCCATCCGCGACGATACTGATTCGGAGAGTTTCATCCACTGGCCTGACTCATTGCCTGCCGCTAGGCCATGGGCGAATTGTCTGTCGGCAACCAGAGTCGCAGGATACGGGGACACCATGACGATCGTTTCGAAGACCGACCACGTGCCGCCAAACAAGAAGAAACCGGCAGGACATTCGAAGGCTGTGTGAACTTCTTCGTAAACATCCAAAGTGATAGGCCGCGGTTCGCGGTTGAAAGATCAAGGCCTTGGCTGGCAAGAAAGCCATGGGGTTGGAACGAGTCATCAAGACTACCTGAGAGGAAGAAATATGCTGTACGAACTCGAGTCCTTAATCGGATCTCCCGTTGTAGCGACCGATGGCAAAATGGGGAGTGTCCGTACTTTTCTCTTCGATGACCAGTCCTGGAAGGTTCGCTATCTGGTGGTAGACGTAGGGAACTGGTTGAAACGGCGCGATGTGGTTCTTCCGATTGCCGCGCTCGAAAAGCCGGACTGGGCAAACAAAACCTGTTGCGTGCATTTGACCAAAGATCAAGTGCGCAACAGTCCCGACGTTGATACGGAAAAGCCAGTCTCACGTCAGCAGGAAATTGCCATGCATGATTACTTTGGCCCACTTGCAAGTTGGATAGATAGCATATCCGGCATCCCGCCCATGCCGACTGGAATGGAATACCCGGTGCATACCGCCGAGGTCCTTCATCTGCGCAGCAGCAGCCACATGCTGGGTTATCACGTGCAGGCCACGGATGGCGACTTTGGAATCCTCGAGGACTTTGTCATGGATGAGGCTAGCTGGCACCTCGGTTACCTCGATGTAAAAAGTGGAGACTGGCTTCAGAATCGATCAGTGCTAGTTCCCACTCGCTGGGTGCAGTCCGTATCCTGGGCTGATTTCATTATCCAATTGCATCACCCGATGGCATGAGTACAAGGCGGCTTGGCGCATCGGCAAGACAAAAGGGACAGAATGATGATCGATTCGAAGACGTACCGCGTTCCGCCCGGCAAGAAGTTGGACCTGAGCGAGTGGCCGACGGTCGGTCCGGCACTGACCAAGTCGAAGAAGCACGATCAAAAACTGCTTGAAGAGCACGTGAATGATCTCAGCGCGTTGCAGCAGCTTCACTACGCATCCAACCGCCATGCGCTTCTACTCATCTTTCAGGGCATGGACGCTGCCGGCAAAGATGGCGCCATAAGACACGTCATGTCCGGGATCAATCCGCAGGGATGCGAGGTCTTCAGCTTTAAACAGCCCAGCGCCGAAGAACTGGAGCATGATTTTCTATGGCGTACCACCTGCCGGCTTCCGGAGCGCGGCCGCATCGGAATCTTCAATCGCTCTTACTACGAAGAGGTGCTGGTCGTCCGCGTCCATCCGGAGGACCTTCGCAACGAAGGGCTGTCAAAACAGCTACTTGACGATAAGTCGAAATGGGAGGATCGGTATCGCTCCATTGTGGATTTCGAGAAGCATCTTGACCGTAACGGCACGCGCATCGTCAAGATATTTCTGCACCTTTCAAAGGATGAGCAGCGCAAGAGGTTTCTGGCGCGCATCGACGATCCGGAAAAGAACTGGAAGTTGAGTCTTGCCGACATTCACGAGAGAAAGTTATGGAAGCAATACGGGAAGGCTTACGAGGAGTGCCTCAGCGCAACCAGCACGCATCATGCCCCCTGGTTTATTGTTCCCGCCGACAATAAGGACGACGCCCGCCTGATTGTCTCTCAAATCGTTCTTGACGCGCTGAAGGGATTGAATATGTCGTACCCGGTATCCAGCGCCAAGCACCGGGCTGAGCTGAAATCAATCCGCAAGATGCTTGCGAAGTGAAGCCGTACCTTATCACAGTCGAAGCGAAACAATCTGAAGTTTGAAAGCCGCTGCCAGGATGTGAGCAGTTGCGGAGAACGAGAAAGGATACACTACGATGGCCACCACCAAACTGCCCATCAAACTCGAGAAGAACGACACGCCTCAACCCTTCGTCAAGAACTTCGATCAGTACGGCAATTCTTCCGGGTTCATCTTCGACGTGAGCCTGTCGACCGCAATTGCGGCTGACGGCAAGACTGAAGAGAGAGCACCACAGCCCAAGGGGCCGCTCTCGCCTGAGATGCTGGACAAGATGAATCGCTACTGGCGCGCTGCGAACTATCTCTGCATCGGCCAGATCTACTTGTTTGACAATCCCCTGCTTCGCGAACCACTCAAGGCAGAGCAGATCAAGCCAAGGCTGCTCGGTCACTGGGGTACTTCGCCGGGACAGAACTTCATCTACATTCATTTGAACCGGCTCATCAAAGAGCATGATGCGGACATCATTTACATCTCCGGACCGGGTCACGGGGGGCCTTCGCTGAACGCCTGTTCTTATCTGGAAGGTTCATACACCGAAGTCCACCCGGAGATCACACACGACGAAGACGGCTTGCGGCTCATGTTCCGCAAGTTCTCGACTCCGGGCGGCGTGCCCAGCCACTGCGGGCCGCACGTGCCGAATTCCATGCACGAAGGCGGAGAGCTTGGCTATTCACTGGTCCATGCATTTGGCGCAGCCTTCGACAATCCTGACCTGATTGTTGCCTGCGTCATAGGGGATGGTGAGTCGGAGACCTGCCCACTGGAAGGAAGCTGGAAGTCAGTCAACTTCGTAAATCCGGTTCGAGACGGTGCGGTCCTGCCAATTCTTCATCTGAATGGATACAAGATCTCGGGGCCGACGGCCCAAGGACGCACGAGCGATGCCGACCTGAGAGCACTTTATGTGGGCCGGGGTTACAAGCCCTGCTTTGTAGAGGGCGACGATCCGCAAGTCGTGCACCAACTATTGGCTCAAACACTCGACGATTGTTATGCCGAGATTCGTGGGATTCAACGGGAGGCTCGCAAGAACGGGTTCAAAAAACAGCCTATTTGGCCAATGATCATATTTCGCACGCCCAAGGGATGGACCTGCCCGAAAGAAGTGGATGGAATCCCCATCGAAGGCACATTCCGCGCGCATCAGGTTCCGCTCGCATCGGTCAAAGACAATCCCGAGCATCTCAAGATCCTTGAAGCCTGGATGAAAAGCTACAAGCCAGAGGAACTCTTCGACAAGAGCGGCAAGTTCCTTGAAGAATTGGCGTCTCTCGCCCCTGTGGGCAATCGGCGCATGGGCGGAAATCCTCATGTGAATGGCGGACGCGAGTTGATCACCCTCGCCTTGCCCGACTTCACGAATTACGCGCTCGAAATTCCTGGACCAGGCCAGGTTCTTGCCGAGGCTCCGCGCAAACTTGGCGATTTCTTCCGCGACATCTTCAAGATGAACCCGACGAACTTCCGCATGTTCTGTCCCGATGAATCGAATTCCAATCGCTTGAACTCCATCTTCGAGGCCACAAAGCGATGCTCGATGGCAGAGATTGTTTCCATCGACGACGAACTCGGTCCGGACGGCCGTGTGATGGAAGTGCTGAGCGAGCATCTCTGCCAGGGATGGCTCGAAGGATACCTGCTTACAGGACGTCATGGCATGTGGTCCTCGTACGAGGCCTTCGCGCAGGTTGTTGATTCGATGACCACTCAACACGCCAAGTGGCTTGAGCAATGCCGCGACTTTCCATGGCGCAGACCGCTCGCGTCTCTCAATGTTCTGCTCACAAGTCATGCCTGGCGCAACGATCACAATGGTTTCAGTCATCAGGCAACCGGGTACGTGGACAATGCACTGGCGCGCCGGAGTGAAGTGATCCGCGTGTATTATCCACCCGATTCCAACTGCCTGTTGAGCGTGTTCGACCATTGCCTGCGCAGCCGAAATTATGTGAATGTCGTCACTTGTGGAAAGCAACCTCAGCTCCAGTGGTTGAACATGGAGGAAGCGCTCGAACACTGCTCGCGCGGCGCGTCCACATGGAAGTTTGCCACCAACGATGAAGGCGGAGAGCCGGATGTGGTGCTGGCCTGCGCCGGCGATGTACCAACCATCGAAACTTGCGCGGCCTCGTGGCTGCTCCAGAAATACGTGCCGGACATAAAAGTACGCGTCGTCAACGTTGTGGACCTGATGACGTTGATGTTTCCAGACAAACATACGCATGGTATGGACGAAATGTCGTTCAATGCGCTCTTCACAGAGCAAGCACCGGTGATCTTCGCTTTCCACAACAATCGCTGGCTTATTCATACGCTGGTGCATGGACGCAGCAATGAAGGCCGCTTCCATGTGCACGGTTATATGGATCAGGGAACAACCACCACGCCTTTCGACATGGTGGTATTGAATGAAATGAGCCGGTTCCACCTTGCGCTCGACGCATTGAAGCATATCCCTCGTCTTCGTTTGCAAGCTGAGAATGCAATCAACTTCTTCAATCAGGAATTGCAACGCCACCACGACTACATCCGCGAGAATCTGGAGGATATGCCGGAGATCAGAAACTGGCAGTGGACGAAGGACTTCAGCGATGCCGCCGCACCGGCTCCACTGGCCAAGGGTCATCCAGAGAAGGCTATGTTCACCGACAGCTAAGCGGAAGACAGTTGAAATCGAAGCGGAGGCCGTTATCGTGCAAAATTTGCGATAGCCTGCCTCCGCTTTCTGGACTCAGGCACTCAGGAGAAGACATTGAACGATCCCAAGGCACCATCCGAGTGGCTAAAGGTTGATGGTATCGATGCGCTGGTTGAGCTGGCGCTCAATCTCCACTGGTCCTGGAACCATGCCGCCGACGAGTTATGGAAAGCGCTCGACAAGGGACTTTGGGAAACCACGCAAAACCCATGGGTCATCTTGCGGACGGTTTCCCAAGAAAAGATCAAGGCTGCCTTGGGCGATGTGGAGTTCCGCCATCGCCTTGACAGTCTGCTCCAGCAGAATCGGGAATCCTATCGAGCCGACGCATGGTTCCAACACAAGCATCCCGGCGCCGCACTGTCCACGATCGCATACTTCAGCATGGAGTTCATGCTGAGCGAAGCGCTGCCGATTTATTCGGGCGGACTTGGGAATGTAGCCGGCGACCAGATCAAGGCTGCCAGCGACCTGGGTGTTCCGGTAGTCGGAGTCGGCTTGCTCTACGGCCAGGGATATTTCCGCCAGGACTTTGATTCGGAAGGCCAGCAGCAGGCGCTCTATCCTGTCAACGATCCTGGTCAGTTGCCGATCCGGCCGCTGCGTCAGCCGAATGGCGAATGGTTACGATTGCAGATTCAGCTTCCTGGCTCAAAGATTTGGCTGCGCTGTTGGGAGGTGTCGGTGGGAAGAGCAAAGTTGTATCTTCTCGATACCAACGACTTTGCCAATACCGCAGCTCACCGTGGGATTACCAGCGAACTCTATGGTGGCGACGCAGAGATGCGCCTGAAGCAGGAGATGATCCTCGGCATCGGAGGATGGCGTTTGTTGCGAGCGTTGGGTCTCACGCCTGAGGTCTGTCACCTTAACGAAGGGCACGCTGCGTTTGCTGTGCTCGAACGAGCCCGCTGCTACATGGAGGATCACAAGAAGCCGTTCGACCTTGCCATGAATATCACGCGAGCTGGGAATTTATTCACAACGCATACGGCCGTTCGTGCCGGTTTTGACCGCTTCGATCCCGCTCTCATTCGCACCTATCTGAGCCACTATGCGGTCGATGAACTCGCCATCTCAGTGGACGATCTGCTCGCCATGGGAAGGCAGAATCCGGAAGATTATTCGGAGCCTTTCAATATGGCTTACCTTGCGGTTCATGGCAGCGGCCAGATCAACGGCGTAAGCAAGCTCCATGGAAAAGTGAGCAAACAGATTTTCCAGACCTTGTTTCCCCGCTGGCCGCAGGAGGATGTCCCGATTGGGTCGGTAACCAACGGCATCCATGTTCCGACCTGGGATTCAGTAGGAGCCGATGCGCTATGGACCTCTGCTTGCGGCAAGAAGCGTTGGCGTGGGGATCGTCCGGTCGAAGAGGACATCCGCCAACTCTCCAACCCGCAACTGTGGCAAATGCGCACAGCGGGGCGAACGGGTCTCCTCGAGCAGATGCGCAAGCGGTACCAGTGCCAGCTTGCCGCGGAAGGCGGTAAGCCATCGCAGGCTACCGGCATCTTTAATGAAAAAGTGCTGACACTCGGTTTTGCGCGTCGCTTTGCCACCTATAAGCGCCCCAATCTTCTCTTGCACGATACGGAGCGGCTGGTGCGGCTGCTCTCCAATCCACGATTCCCGGTTCAGTTAATCCTCGCCGGAAAAGCTCATCCTCAGGATCTTCCTGGACAGGATCTCATCAAGCAGTGGAAGAATTTCATCAAGCGCCCCGAAGTGCAGGGACACGTGGTCTTCCTCAATGACTACGACATGATGCTGGCCCAGGAGTTGGTCCAGGGAATCGATCTTTGGATCAACACGCCTCGCCGTCCGTGGGAGGCCTGCGGAACCAGTGGCATGAAGGTTCTGGTCAACGGCGGGTTGAATCTCTCCGAGTTGGACGGCTGGTGGGCAAAGGCCTATTCGCCCGAGGTCGGTTGGGCCATCGGCGACGGTCAGGAACATGGCGAAGACCCAGGGTGGGATGCCAAAGAGGCAGACGCTCTGTATACGCTGCTGGAGGCCGAAGTGATTCCGGAGTTCTACGAGCGCGATGACTCCGGAATGCCGGGCAAGTGGCTAGGGCGCATTCGCGAAAGCATGGCGCGGCTCACGCCGGAGTTTTCCGCGACGCGCGCCATCCGTGAATATACCGAGAGTCATTATCTACCTGCTGCTTCTGGCTATAGCCAGCGTGCAGCGGACGATGGCGCCATCGGCTTGAGTCTGATCCAGTGGATGCAGGACCTTGAACGGTATTGGAGCGCTGTGCGTTTCGTCAAGGTAGGAGTCAATACTCACGATGGGCGGCATTATTTTCAAACCGACGTCGCTCCTGGTTCCCTCACTCCCGATCACCTGAGAGTTGAACTCTATGCAGACTCAGTCCACGGGCAGGGCGTTTCTTGCGAAGTGATGAACTTATCCGGGCCTAGCGCAGATTCGCCTGGAGAATTCATTTATTCAGCTCAGGTTTCCGCAACGCGCCCCGCCAGCGACTACACCGCGCGTATTGTCCCCTACCACTTGAATGCATCTGTGCCGCTCGAAGCGGGACAGATTATTTGGCAGCACTGAGGACCATCCTCTTAATCATGGAGTCGGCACGGCACGGATACTCCTGGATTGGGCAGGACGCTGCGCCGGCAAGCAGGAGATTAAGGGAAGGCGTGCCACACAAGCCGCGCTGTACCAGCTATGCGTCCGGGGAGAAATCCGTTGGCAGGCTGGGCAACGGCTTCCCTCCGCAACCAGCCGCAGCACCATAACGAGCCGGTCCCGCTCACAGACCTACAACCGGTCCAAAACCCCTTCGCGGCATCCGGCAACAACGTCCGTTATCCCATAGCCGTCGCGGAGCATCGCCAAAACCCTATCCCGTTGTAACGCCAACCGTTGCACGGACAAAGTGTCAGCCATGGTTCACCAAGAGTGACGAAGAACCAATTTTCAACCGGCGTTGACAAACAGGCCTATGCCCCTCGCTGGAGTAGTCGAACTACCGTCTATTTTCTCAACGACCACCATCTGAAAGTTGGTAGGTTTGGGTTGCGACTGGAAGTCGCCAATGCGGCTGAAGCCGACCGAAACGCTTCGCGTTTGGCATCATCGTACTGCGACTGACCGTTGCTCCCATTAGCAGGCCACACCTTTGGGTTCGTACTTCGGGCAGGCATCACGGAAAAAGAACGGATGCTGAAGCTGTCCGCCTAAAGGCGGAGGGTTTAGACCCGGTGTTTTGAATCTAAACAATGAGCAGCCATTCTTCTGTCCATAATTGACCGGACTCCCCGTTGCGTTCTCTTGGATAGTACTCATAGCGGTCCCTCGATCCTGGGCCGAACATGTTCCTACTGGGGAGTGAACTATGGACACAACAGCCGTGAAGAGAATTACGCCATTGGAAACAGAATCATCCAACCGCGTACATTGGGATATTTCACAATCAGTCGGGCCTCTGCTCATGTGGGGTCTCATTGCTCTGGTTGGAATTGGCATCGTCCTCTCGGTTGTTTTGGGCCTTGTCCAAAAGTGGCTCTGGATGCGGCAGCTTGATTACGTCGGCATATTCTGGACTCTTCTCTCGGTCAAGTGGGGAATCTTCGGCGTTACATCGATCGCTTCAGCGTTTTATCTATGGCTTAATCTTCGCTTTGCGGAGAGAAACATTGACATTCTGGATGGAGAAAGCTTCTTCACCAAGGCCTTTAGACACCCCGCTGACAGAAACAAGACAATCGATGTCGACATTAGCCCCAGACAACTGGTCTTTGCTATCGATTTCGCCATTGTGGTTCTTTCGCTCATCTTTGCGCTGAGCGTTTCCGGCCAATGGGACACCTTTCTCCGTTTCAGGTATGGCGGCTCGTTTGGAGTCGCGGACCCGCTTTTTGGAGTTGACCTCGGCTTCTATGTTTTCCGTCTTCCTTTTTATGAATTGCTGCAGGGAAGCATTACCGTATTGACGCTGTCGGCGCTTGCGGTTCTTGCCTTCTGTTCTTTCTTCGGGATGCGGCAGTCGAAGTCCAGCGGGAAGATCACGCTTGGCGACGGCACACGGAAGCACTTCATGGTGCTTCTATTCATCCTCGCGGCCAACTTTGGATGGGGCTTCGTCCTGGATCATTACGAGCTGGTCTATTCGACCCTCGGCGTGGTCCACGGAGCCGGCTATGCGGCCGCGCACGTCACAAGATTCGCGCTTTCGATGATGACCGGCGCCTCGGTGCTGGCGTGTGCGCTCCTGGCTATTGGGTTCTTCCGCCCGCGCACCAAGCACATTGTCGCCGGCGTTGTGGTTTACGCAGCGCTCTATGTTGTTGGCGTGATGGCAATGCCACGCGTTGTTGAGGCGTTCGTGGTGAAACCCAACGAACTCAGCCTCGAGACGCCCTTTCTGAATCACTACATCGAATTCACGCGCAAGGCCTATAAGCTGGACGGCATTCAGGAGACTGCTTACCCAGCCCTCTCTGATCTGACTCCCGAAGTGATTGCAAGAAATCAGGATACGATCCAGAACATTCGCCTCTGGGATTCACGGCCACTGCTACAGACTTATCAGCAGACCCAGGCGATTCGTCTTTACTACCAGTTCAATAACGTGGATGTGGATCGGTACCGTCTGCCGGATGGCTACCAACAGGTAATGCTTGCGTCCAGAGAACTTTCATCGCAACTGCCCTCAGAAGCGCGGACCTGGGTGAACGAGAATCTTGAGTTCACCCATGGGGAGGGGCTGGTAATGAACTCTGTGTCGAAGACAACAGGGGGAGGCCTTCCGCTGTACCTTGTTGACAATGTCCCTGCCGAATCACAATTCGGCTTGAACATAACGCAGCCCGCCATTTACTTCGGAGAGGTCGCGCCTGGGTACAAGATCGTCTCAACCGGGATAAAGGAGTTCGACTATCCCAAAGGCAATCAAAACGTCTATGCGAGCTACCAGGGAAAGGGCGGAATCCCGCTCGACAGCATTTGGAAGAGGCTCCTGTTTGCCTGGACGCAGAAAGACATCAATGTTCTGCTGACCTCCTATCTGACGCCGCAAAGCCGAATTCAGATATGGAGAAGCGTTCAAGAGCGGGTCTCCCAGGTTGCGCCTTTTCTGCTACTCGATCATGACCCATATGCCGTATTGAGCGAGGGAAAGCTGTATTGGATTCAGGACGCCTATACGGTCTCGGATCGTTTCCCTTATTCAAACCCGCAGGCAACAGGTTCAGCCCAAGGGATGAACTATATTCGCAACTCAGTAAAGGCCGTTGTGAATATGTATGACGGAACGGTTTCCCTTTATGCGATGGATTCCAAGGATCCTGTTCTTGCAATGTACGAGCGGGCATTCCCTGGGGTCTTCAAAGACATGACCGATCTACCAGCGGACCTGAAGGCTCATCTGCGCTACCCCGAAGACCTTTTCGGAATCCAAGCGGCCCAGTACGAGACTTTCCATATGACCGACCCGCAGGTATTTTACAACCGCGAAGATCTATGGGTTCCTCCGCAGGAGAAGTACGACGGGTCGGTTAACCCCATGGATCCTTACTACATGCTGATGAAACTTCCGGGAAGCGGACAGCTTGAGTACCTGATCATGACTCCTTTCACGCCGCAAAAGAGGGACAACATGATTGCCTGGCTGGCCGCGCGTTGCGACTTCCCCGACTACGGGAGGATGCTATTTTACGAGCTTCCAAAAGACAAATTGATTTTTGGGCCGAACCAGATCGGTGCGATGATCGACCAGAGCACGACCATCTCGCAGCAGCTTACTCTCTGGGATCAGAAGGGATCGGGAGTCATTCGCGGCAAGCTCATCGTCATTCCGATCGAGAACTCATTCCTCTACGTCGTTCCGCTGTATCTGAAGGCTGAAGGGACGAACTTCCCTCAACTGAAACGGGTGATCGTTGCGACCGGAGACAAGGTAGTCATGGAGCCAACGCTCGATGAAGCGCTCGCCTCGTTGTTTGGAACAACATCGGAACATCAGGGTAGTGCTTTGCCCGGAAAACAGGCAGGAGCGCAGGCTCCGCTGTCGAAGGCGACGCGGGACCAAGTTGAGGCCCAACTTGCAGAGGTGCAGAAAGCAATCAGCGCACTTAAACAGTTGCTGGCCACTCCGGCTCAATAGCCTTACAAGCTGAATTGACTTTGAACGGACAGATGAAGCTATCCGGAACTGAAACAGAAAGCGAGCAGGCTCAAATGAATTTGCAATTGCTGAAAGACACCGTGAAGTTGCTCTTCGCAGATCACAAGGGTCTGCTTGCCATGGATGAGAGCACCGGGACCTGTAACAAGCGTTTTGCAAAACTTGGAATTCCGCAGACTATCGACGCTCGAAGAGCTTATCGCGAATTGATTGTGACCACTCCAGGGCTCAGTGAGTCGATAGGCGGCGCAATCCTCTACGATGAAACGATCCGTCAGCAGAAGGACGACGGCACACCTTTTGTCAAAATCCTCATTGAGGCGGGTATCATTCCCGGCATCAAGGTGGACACAGGCGCCAAGGAGTTGGCCGGGCATCCCGGAGAAAAGGTTACAGAAGGCTTGGACGGATTGCGTGATCGCCTTCAGGAATATTTTCAAATGGGCGCGCGCTTTGCCAAGTGGCGCGCGGTGATTGCAATCGGCGATAGGATCCCGAGTTGGGGTTCGATCGACGCCAATGCACATGCGCTGGCTCGCTATGCGGCGCTATGCCAGGAAGCAGGACTTGTCCCTGTTGTCGAACCTGAGGTCATCATGGATGGACAGCATACGTTGGAACGGTGTTGCGAAGTTACCGACGAAGTGCTGCGCGCGGTATTCAGCGAGCTGTTCGCACAAAGGGTGGTTCTGGAAGGCATGGTCCTGAAGCCAAATATGGTGCTTCCCGGAATTGCCTGTAGCAGCCAGCCGACATTGGACGAGGTAGCCGACGCCACCGTGAACTGTTTCCTGCGAGCTGTCCCCGCCGCTATGCCGGCGATTGCGTTCTTGTCGGGCGGCCAACCCGCGGAATTGGCTTCGGCCCGTTTGAATGCGATGAACGTGAGATTCAGGACGCGGCTGCCATGGGCGCTGGCATTCTCGTTTGCCCGCGCCATCCAGCAGCCGGCCTTGGAGCTTTGGAAGGGGCAGGAAACCAATGTGCCGGTTGCACAAGAGGCTTTGTATCATCGGGCTCGTTGCAATCAGGCGGCGCGGCGCGGCGAATACTCCCAGGAGATGGAGACAAAATGACAGGAAGCAAGCACAACTTGGAAGGAAATAGCAGTGACACGGGTGAACCAGATCCTGGTCCTTACTGGAGGCGAATGCATCGTGACTGGCGCTTCTGGGTAGGCGCAATCCTCATGGCTGCCGCGCTTGCTATCTATGTTATGAGTGGCGATCTGGCGTGGGTTCCTAATGGCCATCGGCAACCTGCGATGCCTGCGAGTTCTGCGAATTGAGTTTTCGATGACAAGAGACGGACAGCAAACAGTGGGCAAAGCACACTTGTATCCTCTCCGGTTCGACCCGATCTATCAGTATCGGTTGTGGGGTGGCCGGCGCTTGTCTGGTTTGCTCTCCGCACCGTTGCCGGGTGATGGACCTGTCGGCGAAGCGTGGGTGCTGAGCGACCGCACCGACCACCAAAGCCTGGTCGCGAATGGACCGCTTAAGGGCCAGGCGCTTGGACAAGTGATGGAGCAGTTCCGAGAACAGCTGATGGGAAAGCTGTCTTCGCGCTTCCGCCGCTTTCCATTGTTGCTCAAGTTTCTAGACGCGCACGAGATGCTTTCTGTTCAGGTACATCCCAGTGACGCGCACCCTGATCTGATTCCAGTAGGCGATACGGCAAAGACCGAAGCTTGGGTTGTGATTGAAGCTGCGAAAGGAAGTCATATCTATGCCGGCCTAAAATCAGGCACAACTGCTGGCAGTCTGCGGCAGTCTCTCGGTGATGGAACCATTGCGGACCACCTTTTGAGCATTGTCCCGAAGCCGGGTGATGCAGTATTCATTCCTGCGGGAACGGTTCACACGCTGGGCAACGATGTCGTGGTTTTCGAGATTCAGCAAAACAGCGATGTGACATTTCGACTATACGATTGGGGCCATATCGACCCGGAGACCAAGGAGTTGCGGCCGCTCCAGATGGATCAGGCTTTTGCCTGCATAAAGTTCGGAGCGAGCGACTGTGGCCTGGCAGAGCCCCGCGTCGAAATTACCACGCCTGTTGAGCGCGAGAGACTCTTCGATTGCCATGTATTCGTGTTATGGCGATTGCTCGGGAAAAACTTATTCACTGTTGGAGCGGCGGCAGAGCCGCGCGTGTTGGTTGGCATCGAGGGATCGGGCCAGATCATGCACGATGGCACTCCCTACGCGGTAGGCAAGGGAGATATTTGGCTCTTGCCGGCGGAGGCCGGAGAGTGCGCTTTTCAATCCAGTGGAGAAGTAACTCTGCTGGAGATCGCGATCCCTTGATGGTGCAAGAAATAATCCGTGCAACAGGACCTCAGACTGGGAGATGAATGAAAAAGCTCATCGTGTTCGATTTGGACGGTACCCTCGCGCCCAGCAAGTCGTCTCTCGCTCCAGAGACTGCGGGGTTGTTGCGTGACCTCATGGGCATCATCAAAGTGGCAGTGATCTCTGGAGGCGGGTGGGCGCAGTTTGAAAAGCAGCTTCTTGCCGATCTTCCCCAAGATAGTTGCCTCGCGAATTTATCCTTGCTTCCAACCTGTGGAACAAAGATGTTTCAATACAACGGCAAGTGGACGGAACTTTATTCAGAAGATCTTACACCGGAGCAGAAAATGAAGATCATCGACTCTCTGGATAAGGCGGCTGGAGAGGCTGGCAATCGCGCTGAGAAGATTTGGGGAAAGGTGGTTGAGGACCGGGGAAGCCAGGTGACATTCTCCGCGTTAGGTCAGCAAGCGCCTTTGGTAGAAAAGGAAAGGTGGGATCCTGATTTTTCAAAACGGAAGAAGATCACGGCGATACTGGAGACTCTTATCCCGGAGTTTTCCGTCCGAATGGGCGGTACAACCTCAATCGATGTGACCAAGCCTGGCATTGATAAAGCCTATGGCATAGGGAAGCTGCGGGACACACTCCATCTCTCATTGAAAGAAATGGTCTACATAGGAGATGCTTTGTTTCCAGGCGGTAACGATTATCCGGCGGAAGAATCTGGTGTTGTGTCGATCCCTGTCAAAGGGCCCGAAGATACCAACGTGGTGATCAAGACGATCCTTGCTTGCCTCGGCGACAAGTGAGCCAGGCAGATGGAGCAAGCGAGCGAGGAGATTCGATGAGCGGATTCAAGTTGCAACGCCTGGGGATAGTTATGGAGCCCGAGCCAGGTAATCCGCATGAAGTGGAAGGGGTTTTGAATCCTGGAGCTGTACGCGGCCGTGATGGCGCACTGTATCTCTTCCCGCGGTTGGTCGCAAAAGGGAATTACTCGCGCATCGGCATTGCGCGTGTGCGTTTCAATGGAACTGGCGATCCGGTGGGCGTGGACAGGCTTGGCATCGCCCTCGAGCCGGAGGCCGATTATGAACGGCGGCCCGACGGCAGCGGCGGTTGCGAGGATCCTCGTGTCGCGTTTGTTCGGCCTCTTCAACGATACCTGATGACTTACACGGCATGGTCGTCGCATGGCCCGCGGATTGCCCTGGCGGTATCAGAAGATATCTTCCACTGGAGACGCCTGGGGCTCGCTACCTTTGCCTCGGCAGACGGCATCGAATTCGGCAACGTAGACGACAAAGATGCCAGCCTTTTCCCGGCCGTGATTCCCGATCCATCTGGGCAGCCGGAGTTGGCCTTGCTCCACCGGCCGCTTTTTCCAGGCACCCGCCCTGAGGAAACTGCCTGTAGCCCTGCGACCCGCCATGTGGATATCGACCGGGAGAGCATCTGGATTTCTTACTGCCAAATGACACTTGACCGTAAGCCCTTCCACGCCGGCAAGTTCACCTTTCATCATCGCCTGGCTTCTCCAGTCTCGCCTTGGGAACGGCTCAAGATCGGCGGCGGCACTCCACCCATCTTGACCCGGTACGGTTGGCTGATCGTTTACCACGGTGTCAGCGAAATTGAAGAGCCTGACTCAGAACAGCATATGTTGTGCTATTCGGCGGGAGTCATGATCTTTTCCAAGGAGCATCCGCTTGTGATTAGCTACCGTTCGGCAGAGCCGGTGTTAACGCCGCAGTTACCACAGGAACGCGACGGGAAGGTTGACAATGTTGTGTTTCCTACAGGCATCGACCGGCGCGACGATCTTGGAACTCCAGATCGCTTCGACGTCTACTACGGGATGGCGGACAACCGGATTGGTGTGGCGCGCCTTGACTTGCCGGAGAAGTTACCGGCGGGGGCAGTCGCAGACGCGCCCAAGGCAAAGGTGTAAATCGCGGGTTATTGACGGATGAAAACTTGAAGAATACCCCTTCAAATAGGCTGGCGGAAGGAAAGCTGATGAAGAAAGCAACGGAAATTACATGCGTATTTCTGGATGTAGGCGGCGTTCTTCTGACCGATGGGTGGGATCATCTGGCCCGCAGACGGGCGGCGAAGAATTTCAAACTGGAGTGGGCCGAGATGGAGGATCGCCATCGCCTCACATTCGAGATCTTCGAGGAGGGCAAGATCTCGCTGGAAGAGTATTTAAGCCTGGTCGTATTCCACCAAAAGCGGAACTTCACACGCAGCCAGTTTAGGCGCTATATGTTCGAGCAGTCGAAGGCCTTTCCGGATATGATCGATCTTGTCGCTCAACTGAAGCTGAATCTGGGGTTGAAGATTGCGATAGTCAGCAACGAAGCGCGTGAACTGAATGCATATCGGATTGACAAGTTCGGCCTGGATAGGCTGGTTGACTGCTTCATATCCTCCTGCTTCGTTCACATTCGCAAGCCCGACGCGGATATTTTTAGGCTTGCTTTAGATATAGCTCAAGTGCGGCCCGCGCGGGCCGTCTTCATCGACAATACCCTAATGTTCGTTCAGATCGCCGCGGGGCTGGGAATTCAAGGCGTCCTCCATACAGACTGCGTTTCCACGCGTGCCAAGCTTTCTCACCTCGGACTGAATGTGGAATGAACCTTGGGATGTGATGCTCGCGTGGTGTTGGAAGGTCGCTTCGCGGTGGATGCTTCCCGCCGATACTCGGCCGGCCCCTCGTGCAGATACTTTCGCACCGTCTTGCGATCCAAACCCTCGCGCCGCGCGATCTCACTGATGCTCAAGCCCTGCTGATGCAAACTTCGGATGTCCATCCAATCCTCCAGTCCCAGCATCCGCCACCCTCCGGCAGCAGAATGCCAGCTTCGCTCGCCCCCGACTGGGGATTTTTAGGGTTCTTCCTCAAATTTGGTGAAGGCGGTGCAAGGCTCCGTGGTTTGTTTTCGAAGTTGAAGTTCAGGCGGCGTTGAGCACGCGAATCCGCAGCAGGTCGAACTTGGCGCGACCGTACATGGACCGCTTGATGAGCTTCAGTCTATGGATCTGGCCCTCGACGGGACCGTTGCTCCAGGGGTTTTCGAGAGCAGCAAAGAAAGCAGCTTTGTCCCGGCACAAGTGCTTGGTGAAGTTGACGAATGGAGTGGCGGCAGTGGCGTTGCGCCAAGCCGGCCAGGCTGCGGCGTCGCGCTTGCGGATGATGCGGAAGAACTCACGCGCCAAAGCGGCGCATTGGGCAATCTGTGGAGAACGCTGGTTGAGTTTATCCAAATAGCGGCGGGCTTGTTCGGGTTGCTTGAGCAGCCACCAAGCGACTTGCCGAGGGGATGCGCGGGGAGGCGCCGCAGGGGAAGGCGATTGTCGGCTCCGGCATCTACGCGAGCCAAAACGCTTTCTGATCCACGCCCGAACGATGCCTGGTCTTCCGGCAAAGCCTCGCGTGTGCAACTCGCGCCAGAGTTTGGCGCCGTTGTGACATCCCTGTTGCCAGCGCAACTCCAGATACTCGTGGAATGGATCGAGGGCCGAGGAACGCTCGGTTTGTTTGCGTTCCGGAAAGCCCTGAGCGCGAATCCAGCGGCGCACCGTCTTTCGGTCCAGACCGAGCTGGCGTGCGGCCCGCTGCTGGGACGCGCCTTGTCGGACTTGCTCCATCACCGCTTCATAGCGC
>Ga0181520_10003439_pt1 | contig 27846 bp, 27 predicted proteins | sample PEATcosm2014_Bin_29_FD_132451 | JGI IMG/M metagenome (GOLD analysis project Ga0181520, IMG submission 132451) | Peatland microbial communities from MTU Mesocosm Facility, Houghton, MI, USA - PEATcosm2014_Bin02_30_metaG | ecosystem: Environmental > Terrestrial > Soil > Wetlands > Peat | place...
AAATCAGGCTTGACCTTCTTCACGATCTTTACCATGACGTCCAGATCGCGCACATCCTCCTCGAAATGGACGATTTTTTTTCTCAACCCTAATTCCTCGAAGTGAGACGGCTTGGTTGGAATACCGTTCGATATCCCATACACGTCCGCTCCAAGCTGCAGAAGCCAGGCCGTCAGCCAGCTTCCCTTGAATCCCGTGTGCCCGGTGACAAGCACCTTCTTCCCTTGGTAAACACCCCCAAATAATTTTTTCCTGCTCACCACTTTATCCATGGCGCTTTTTTATCATTATAAAGACCGTTCAACAGCGCATAATCCCTCGATGTGTCCATCGGCTGCCAAAACCCATCGTGCTCAAAGACCATCAACTGGCCGTCAGCCACCAATTTTTTGATCGGTTCCTGCTCGAACATCAATCTCTCGTCGTCGGAAAGATAATCGAAAACCTCGGTGTTCAGAATAAAGAAACCTCCATTGATCCGCCCGGCGCTCGCCTGCGGCTTCTCGTTGAACCCCAAAACTTCCTTGTTGGGGCCTATCTCAAGCTCACCGAAACGACCCGGCGGCCGCACTCCGGTCAAGGTCGCTATTTTACCGTGAGATTTATGGAAAGCCAAAAGAGCATCAATATCGACATCGCCGACGCCATCGCCGTAGGTCAGCATAAAATATTTATCGTCTCCTATATATTTTTTGATCCGATTTATCCTGGCGCCGGTCAGAGCGTTCAAACCCGTTTCGGCCATTGTGATCTTCCAACCCGCTTCGTCGTGAGCCGTGGCATAACCGACGCCACTGTCTTTTCCCAGCGTTATCTGGATGTCGTTGGCCCGGGCTTCGTAATTCACGAAGTAATTCTTGATCACCTCACTCTTATATCCAAGGCATAAAACAAAATCATTATGCCCGAAGGTGGAATAATACTTCATGATGTGCCACACGATGGGCCGATCCCCGATCGGGATCATCGGCTTCGGGATATCATCGGCTACGTCCCTTATTCGCGTACCGTAGCCACCGCATAGAATCACGACTTTCATGGTATGATATTACAATTTATTGACAGTGCCAGTCAACAAGACGACCGCCATCCTCACAGGGAGCAAGTACTTTTTTACGATTTCTATTGTATCGCCGCGTCCTACTTCCCCGTCGAGGTCGCTGTCGAAGATTGAGCTGCCATAAACTGCTGGAGTGCCATCTGAATGCGGGCATCACTCGGCCAATTGGCGATGATTTGCCCCCCTATCGCGATAGTGTCCGGCGCGTCGTTCGCGGCGCGATAAACATCGAACAGACCATAAAGCGACTGTGGGCGATTGGGACCGAGTTGACGTGCCTCCAGATACCACTGCTTGGCGGCAGCAAGATACGACTGATCGCCGGTCTCGGCAAACGCTATCTCGTTGATGGCGCCCTCAAGATAAACATCCTGCCCAAAGCTCATGCCCTTGCCGGTATTTAAAATCGGATTGTAGTAGCTGTTCAAGAAACTCATGAGCTGGGCGGTCGAGGAGGGGTCGGCGCCTTGCTGTATGAATGAAAGGACGCTGTTCGCCAGGTTGCGCACGAGTTCTTCCTGACCGATCGGCGAAGGATAATCGAGCGGTATAGAAAGGCGAGATTTAAGATCCGACAATGATGTCGCGGGAGTGGTCTGGAGGCTCTGTAACGTGGCGATGAACATCTGCGCTTTCCTCATCGGAAGGTACGAGCCGTAAAGCGCGACGCCGAGGATCGCGATCGAAAGGACTATTGCCGCTACTTTGTGATAGGTTCTATCTTCCATGGTTGCCATAGTTATTAGTGTAATAAGTTCCGAACGCAAAAAGGGTGAACAGGCAGATGTACATCGGGAACACGTCGAATATTGCAACACCCTGGACAAGATACGCAAGCGGGATCGCGAGCAACAGGCCGATCTGGATATTGAGCGCCGTCTTGTGATGCACTTCCGGCTGGGATTCGTGCGACGCCTTCCGGTGTTTCAATATTTTTTTGCCAAGGCTCCAGTAGAAAACCGCGAATATCGCCAAATAGCTGATCAACCCGATGATGCCGGTCTCGACAAGATAATCGAAGTAAATGCTATGCGCCCGATCGAACCACGTTTCCGAATTTTGGCCGGGAATGTAGAAGTTCGGATTGAAATATTTATCAAAGACCGTGGTGAAATTCTCGGGACCCCAGCCGAGGATCGGCCTATCAAGGAATCCTTTCCATGCCTCACCCCAGACCCAGAAACGCGTCTGGGCAGTCGTGTCGGAAAGGCTGATCTGTAACAACCTCCCCTCGGGCAAATTCTGCACGTAGGAAGTGTTCCGCACCGCATACAGGCCAATACCAAGGATGATAAGGATGCCGAGCGCGAGCGATGACCACTTTTGGACCTTGCGACTTGAGGAAAAGATCAGATAGATAAGGAATGCAAGAACGCCCGCTCCAAGTCCCAGGAAAGCGCCACGCGTTTGCCCCAAAACAAAGAAGATTGAGAAGATAGCGATAAGCGCGGCGTAGACCCATCCCCAAACTTTCAGGGACTTTCCGGCGATCTTCGCCGATGTCCAAAGATAACCGACATAAAACATGGAGAAGATGAAATAGGGGTCAACGTACGCCGGGTTGCCAAGCGTTCCCTGGAATCTGCCGTCGATCAGTTCGTGCCACCAATTCGTCGGCGCTGTTCCCCCCGCATACGGACCAATGAAGCCGTTCAACGAATAATTTCCGGCGAGGCCGTAAAGAATCATGAGCCCGGCCGAAACCAGAGAAAAATTGAAAAGATTTTTCCATTGTTTTTCTTCGGTGAAAAGGAACACCAAAAGCAGGAAAAAGAGATAGTAGTGAAGCATCTGGAACCCGCCTTCCCCGCGCTCATAATTTGACCAGAATGCCGCATGCATATCGTAGGCAAAAAGGCACGCAAGCTCGAACACGACCGCGAATACGGTCGTCGCGATGACAAGCGGCTTTTTAAACATAATTGCCAGCCGGCGCTTAAGATCTCCGGACTTCGCCTCAAATCCCCACCACAGCAACACACAGATCAGGGCCAATTCTATCGCGAACCTGAAAAAATAATCCTTTCCGCCAATGAAGGGAAAGAATATTGAGTTCATCACCACAAGAACGGAAAAGGCCGAAATATACAGGTACCACTGCGCGATCCTTTCGAAGGAAACCTTCATGAGCTTGCCGACGATGCCGACAAGGAGAAACGCAGCGATGACAGCGGTGGTCACCGGATGGGCAAAAACGGTATCAGTGTTCATATGAGGTAATTATATTCCAAGTTATGATCGTTTGCTAGCGGGCGTATTCCACAGCCCTCATTTCCCGAATGACGTTCACTTTTATTTCACCAGGATATTTTAACTCCGATTGGATGCGGTTGGCAATCTCACGGGCAAGTTCGAGCGCGCGGAAGTCGTCCACCTTTTCGGGGATCACGAACACGCGGAGTTCGCGTCCGGCGGCGATCGCGTAGGCGCTCTTAACGCCCTGAAACTCGCCCGCGATCTTCTCAAGGTCGGCAAGGCGCTTTACGTAATTTTCGAGGGTCCCACGCCGCGCGCCCGGGCGCGCCGCCGAAAGCACGTCCGCCGCCGTCACCACGTAGGCCTCGGGGCGCGCATACGGATAATCGTCGTGATGCGATTGCATCGCCTCGATCACGCGTTCATCTATATTATATTTTTTGAGCAGTTTCATGCCGAGATCGACATGCGTGCCTTCCACCTCCTGATCGACGGCTTTGCCGATGTCGTGGAGCAACGCGCCTTTCTTCGCAACTTCGGAATTCAAACCAAGCTCGCGCGCCATCATCTCGGCAATATACGCCATTTCCACCGAGTGGGTGAGCACGTTCTGACCGTAGCTTGTGCGGAAATGGAGCCGACCGATAAGTTGAAGCAATTCTTTCGGAAGATCGTAAACGCCGAGATCCTGCGCCGCACTCTCGCCGATCTCCTGTGTGCGCTTTACGAGCTCGGACTTCGCCTCTTCCACCTTTTCCTCGATCTTCGCGGGTTGAATACGGCCGTCTTTAATGAGTTTTTCGAGCGCCAGCCGCGCGGTCTCGCGGCGATACGGGTCGAACGACGAGATGATGATCGCATCCGGAGCCTCATCAATAATGAACTCCACGCCGGTCGCACGCTCAAGCGCGCGGATATTCCTCCCCTCACGACCAATGATCTTCCCCTTGAATTCCTCGTCCCCAAGCGGGAAAAGCGTGGTGGTCATTTCGGCGACATGCGAACGCGCATAACGCTGGAGCGCTATCGTAATGATGTCATTCGCACGCTTTTCGACGTCGTCGCGGTTCTCGCGATCGATCTTTTGGATGCTCTGGGCAAGGTCCTGCGCACGATCCTCGCGCGCACGGCGCAAAATCTCCTCTTTTGCTTCCGCTATTGAAAGGTTGCCTATCTTTTCTAGGCGCCCGTCGATCTCCCCTTCTTTCTTGGCCACCAACTCCTCCTTCTCCTTCAGCTGTTGATCTTTCGTCTTCAGCTTTGTTTCCTCGGCTGCAAGGTCGGTCAACTTCTTGTCGAGCGACTCTTCGCGATGTAATATGCGCGATTCGAGCGACTCGATCTCCTTCCGGCGATCCCGCTCATCATTCTTTATCTCGACCAAAAGCGACGCCGCCTTTTCCTTGGCGTCTATCACTATCTCCTTCGCCTTTGTCTCCGCCTCGGCGATGCTCTTTTTTATTTTCTCCTCGACCTCACCCTGTTTTTTAGTTGCCCAGGAACCCCGCGTAAAGTAACCGACTGCTGCCCCAATCACGAGAAAGAGAGCGGCGATAAGCGCTGTAGAACTTTCCATAATAGTTGTTATAGGTAATCCCTAAATTTTTAGAGCTCATTTAATGACGTTTTAATTGTTCTTATGATACCGTGAAATGGCGCGGCGGTCAATAAAAGCAAAATCTGTTAGAATGAAGCAATGGCAAAGAAAATCGCCGTCCTTATCGTTCTCGACGGCTGGGGTATCGGGCACAACAACGAATCAAATCCGATCTACGTCGTGAAGCCACAGATCTTCCAGTGGCTCCAGGATAATTATCCGACCACGAGCCTTCAGGCGTCGGGCATTTCGGTTGGCCTGCCGTGGGGCGAGGTCGGCAACAGCGAAGTGGGACACTTGACGCTCGGCGCCGGAAAGGTGCTCTACCAGTACTATCCGAAGATAACAATGGCGATCCACGATGGTACCTTCTTTGAGAACAAGGTCCTTAAAGATGCCTGTGCCCACGCGCGAGAACGCAACTCGGCGATCAATTTCGCGGGACTGCTCTCGAAAGGCAACGTCCACGCCGCTTTGGAACATATTGTAGCGCTCGTTAAAATGGCGAAAGATGAAAAAGTGCCCAAAATAAACCTCCATCTTTTCGCCGACGGGAAAGACAGCGCACCGCACACTCTTGAGGGATTCCTCAAGCAGATCCCTACAGAATATCTCGCATCGCTCATTGGACGCTATTACGCAATGGATCGCGAGGGAAACTGGCAGCTCACCGAAACGGCCTATCAGACCATGACGGGGCAATCCGGACAGATCGTCGCCGATTTCGCGCCTATTGTGGAAGCGACCTATAAACAAGGCCAAACCGAGGAATATCTTTCGCCGATGCGCTTTGCCGAAGATAGAAAGATCCAGGACGGCGATTCGTTGTTCTTTTTTAATTATCGCGAAGACAGCATTCAGCAACTCGCATCCTCCTTCATCACGCCGGGTTTCGACAAATTCCCAATTCTTCCGTTCAAAGATCTTTTTGTCGCGACCATGACACATTACAACGACGCATTCTCCGTCCCGGTCGCCTTCCCCGCGGACATCGTGGAAAATCCGATAGGAAAAGTATTGAGCGACAGGGGGCTTACCCAGATCCGCATCGCCGAAAGCTATAAATATGCCCACGTCACTTATTTCTTCAACGGCCTTCGCGAACAACCGTTTCCCGGAGAATTCCGCGCGCTCATCCCTTCGGCCTCGGGCCTCCATCCCGAAGAACATCCGGAAATGATGGCGACTGCGGTCACCGACCGCCTTATTGAAGCCATCCGAAGCAGGGCATTCGATTTCATTCTGGTAAATTATGCGAACCCCGACGCGATCGCCCACACCGCAAACTACGAAGCGAGCATCGAAGTGGTAAAAGTCATCGATCGCGAGATCTCCCGCGTCATAAAAACCGTGGATAGCCCTGATGTCCTCCTTGTTATCACCTCCGATCATGGCCACATAGAAGAGTTGATCAATGAAGTGACCGGCCTTCCTGAAAGCCAGCACGTCGCGAGCCCCGTCCCACTCTATCTCGTGAGCGAGCAACTCAAAGGGCGGAAGTTCGTCAACGTCAACGATCTGGCAATCGAGACGCTCGGCTCCCTTGCCGATGTCGCGCCGACCATGCTTGAGCTTATGGGGATCCCGAAGCCCGAAGAGATGACCGGTAGGAGCATTCTGGATGGGTTGATGTAAATCTGGTACAATGGAACTATGAACTGGCTTGGACGGGCAATTCTCATGATAGGAGGCAACGCCCTCGCGTTGTGGCTTGCGAACCAATACGTTCCCGGTTTTGCGCTGCACGGCAACTGGGTAGCGATCGTTCTGGTCGCACTCATCCTCTCGTTACTGAATTTCCTCCTGAAGCCCGTCCTCACGCTTGTGCTCGGCCCGGTCATAATTCTCACGCTCGGCCTCGGCCTCATCGTCGTGAATGCGCTTATCCTCTATCTCCTGCCCATCGTCGCGAATCACATTGACTTTCTGCGCGGAAGCATTATGATACAGAGCATTCCGGCGCTTTTCTTCGCGACGCTCATCGTGAGCGTCATCAATTTCGTCATTCATCTCGCATTATGACCATCGCCATCATCCAAGTCATCATTTCAGCGCTCATCATCACGCTCATCCTGCTTCAGGAACGCTCGTCCGGCATGTCCGGGCTTTTGGGTGGCGACAGCAGCGGCTATTATCAGGCGCGCCGCGGAATGGAAAAAATGATCTTTTATTCGACGATCGTGCTTTGTGTGATATTCGTCGGGCTCGCCGTGTATCAGCTTTACGCACAGACGCACTAACCTAGCTTAGTTTTCAGCTTATGTGGTTTAAAAAAATATTTGACGCGTTCACGAAAAAAGAACGCATAACGTTCCTTTGTGCCGCCGCGGGGGCGATCGTAAGTTTCGCCGTCGTCATGGGCATCGTCATCGCGCAGATCACCAAGGCCGTTCCTGAGGCAGGCGGCGAATACACCGAAGGGGTCGTCGGGCAGCCCGAGTACGTCAACCCCGTCATTGCTTCCTCGGAAACGGACCTGGGACTCACAAAGTTGGTATACGACAATCTTTCGGATCTTTCCGACAGCGTCACGGCGTCGCCGGACCTGAAAACGTGGACGGTCCGCATTAAAGATAACCTTTTTTGGCAGGATGGCGCGAAGCTGACGGCTGATGACGTCGTGTTCACGGTGCAATCCATCCAAAATCCCGATGCCAACTCGCCGCTCTACCAAATGTGGCAAGGCGTGACGGTGAGCCGCTCGAGCGAATTGGAGGTGCAGTTTACGCTCGCGGCGCCATACGCCTTCTTCGGTAGCAACCTTAAAAATCTCTACATCCTGCCGAAGCACATTTTTGCGGATACCCCGCCGGGCAATTGGCGGCTTTCCGACTACAACCTGAAACCGGTAGGCAGCGGCCCGTATAAATTTGTCTCTTATAATAAGGATTCGGACGGCTTCATCTCTTCATATGATCTCACCGCATGGAACGGCACCAGCGACGCCAAGCCGCTCATCCAAGATTTCGATTTTAAGTTTTTCAACGACGAGAACGCCCTTGTAAAAAGTTTCAACGCCGGACAGATCGACGGCTTCGGCAACGCCTCGCCCGAGGACGTCTCCGAAATTGCGCGACCGTATGATATCTTCTCATGGCGGACGGCAGGATACTATGCGGTCTTTTTCAACCAAAGCAAGAATATCGCACTACAGGATCCGGCGGTGCGCGAGGCGCTTTCGGCAGCCATCGACAGGAACGATCTTATCGATCAAACCTTCGGCGATGGCAGCACCGCGCAAAAAGCAACGCCGGAATACGGACCGATCCCGGAAAATGCCGCCTACTACGCACCGACGCCGACCACTTCGTCAGCCCAATTTTCCGAAGATCTTCTGGACAACGCCGGATGGACCCTCGGTTCAAGTACTTTCCGTTCGAAGACCATCAAAGGGAGCGATATCCCGCTCACTATAAATCTCACGGTACCGCAGATCGATTTTTTGGAGAAAACCGCGAACGCCCTTCAGGTCGCGTGGCAGACGATCGGCGTGCAGGTGAACATCACCACCGACTCGCCAAGCGACATTGTTGCGAATGCCATAAAAAACCGCGACTATGAAGCGCTGCTCTTCGGCAATGTTCTCGGCCCGAGCTCCGACCTCTACTCCTTCTGGGACTCGTCGCAACGTTTCTATCCCGGTCTCAATCTTGCCATCTATGATGACGGCGCCGCCGATTCACTGATCGAATCGGCACGACAGGCCCCGGAGAGCGCGACGACCTCGCAAGAGATGACGGCGGCGCAAAACGAGATCGTTGCAGGCTACCCCGCAACATTCCTCTACTCGCCAGATTATCTCTATATTGCCAACAACAACGTACAGGGCATCACGACCAGCAGCCTCCTCATCGATCCCTCCGATCGCTTCCGTGATATCAGTGGCTGGTATCTTGATACTGCGCGGGTCTTGAAGTGACTACTCGGGCAGGACAAAGCGCTGATTGACCAAAGGACGACCGCCGTGGTATACTGGAAGCACTAAGACGGTTACTCCTTCTAAAGTGACGGAGAAGTGGATTGTTCTGCCCTCCTGGCGAAACCGGCAGACGCGCAGCGTTCAGGTCGCTGTGGGAGCAATCCCGTGGAGGTTCAAATCCTCTGGAGGGCACAGATCGAAAAAGCATCGCGACAATGGCAAATTGCATTTCATGTCAGACCTCATAGTCAAGCATCGTAAGACATCGCGCCGATGAACTCCGGCCGGATTTTAGGCGACAAAAACAAACTAAACAAAAAAACAGAAAACGTAAGCATTTTAAATAAAAAAAATTAAACATTAAAAATAAAAGAAACAAATGATAAAGAAAAACGAAAATCAAAAACCAACCGAGCGGCCCAGGATAAAGCCGCCGGAAATACGCCGACGGCCGGCACCGACAGGCCCGGCGATGCGGCCATCAATGGCGATGCCGATGGCATCACCGACGCCGGCGCATAATAACCACGGCCAGGCCTCACGCCAAGCGCCGGGGACACGTGAGCACCGCGAACATGGAGATCGGCCGCGAGGTCCGCGTTCCGCCTCGCCGCGAGCGATGGGCCCACGGCCAGGCGTCATCAATGTGCCAAACTCGAAACTGGGTCCGAAGCCGATGGTCGCCCGCGATCCCAATGAAAGATCCAACCCGGACGCGGTGCGCCTTGTGCCGCTTGGTGGGCTTGAAGAGGTCGGCCGCAACTGCTCATTTCTGGAGTACAAGAATGAGATCGTGATCATTGATATGGGTCTGCAGTTCCCCGAAGAAGAAACCCCGGGAATCGATTACATCATCCCAAACGTCGATTATCTCGAAAAAAGGAAACAAAACATCGCCGCCATCATTCTGACGCACGGCCACTATGACCACATTGGCGCACTGCCGCACGTGCTCGGCCGGCTCGGCAATCCTCCGATCTACGCGACATCCATCACAAAGGCGATCATCGAAAAGCGCGCCGACGATTTTCCGAACGCGCCGAAAATGAATATCCAGATCGTCAAAAATGGCGACGAAATGAAACTCTCGAACAACTTCACTGCGCTGTTCTTCGGCGTACCGCATACGATCCCGGAAACGACCGGCGTAATGATGAAGACGCCGATCGGCAACATCGTCCACTTCGCGGACTTCCGTCTTGACTACGATGACGAAGGCAACCCGCACGGCCTCGAGGAGTTCGAAAAGCTCGGCAAAATGGGCGTGCACACCTTCATGGTGGACAGCACGAATGCAGAGAAGCCCGGCCATTCGGTCTCGGAAAAAACCGTGGAGAAAAATCTCGAAGAGATATTCAGGGCTGCCGAGGGCCGCATCGTCGTGGCGACGTTCTCTTCTCTCATCACGCGCATCGCGGAGATCATCAAGATCGCCGAGAAACTTGGCCGCAAGGTCGCGCTGAACGGCTACTCAATGAAGACGAACATCCAGATCGCGCAGAACCTCGGCTTTGTGAAGGCGAAAGAGGGCACGCTCATCTCCGTGGAGGAGGTCAGTAAATTCAAAGATGATAAAGTAATGATCCTTTCCACCGGCGCCCAGGGCGAATCGAACGCCGGCCTTATGAAAATCATAAACGGCGAGCACCGCCACATCAAGATCAAGCCGGGCGACACGTTCGTGCTCTCGTCATCCGTCATTCCGGGCAATGAGAAAAGCGTGCAGACCGTGAAGGACAATCTGGCGCGCCAGGGCGCGATCGTCTTCCACTCGGCGCTTGTGGACATCCACTCTTCCGGCCATGCCCCCAAGGGCGACATCAAACTCATCATTGAACTGCTCAAGCCGAAATTCCTCATGCCGGTGCACGGCTACTACTTCATGCGCGCCGCAAACGGGCAGACTGCGCGCGATGCGGGTGTGGCGAAGGACAATGTCCGCCTCATGGACAATGGTGAAGTGGCAGAGCTCACGAAAGATTCATTCAAAGTGACCAAGGAAACCGTGCCGGCGTTCTATGTGATGGTGGATGGCCTTGGCGTGGGCGACGTGGAAGAGGTCGTCTTACGCGACCGCCGCGCACTCGCCCAGGAAGGGATGATCGTCATCATTCTTGCCATCGATCGCGACAAAGGAAAGATCTTAAAAAACCCGGACATCATTTCGCGTGGGTTCATCTATCTCAAAGAGAATCAGGAGATGCTCGACGAGATCCGCAAACGCATCCGTTCGCTCATGCAGCGCCTGCCGAACTATCGCGAGATCGAGCCGGACTATTTGAAGACGCTGATCCGCGACCAGGTCGGCCAGTTCCTCTACACGAAAACGAAGCGCCGGCCGATGATCCTGCCGGTAATAATAGAGATATAGATAGCCAGATAGCAAAAGCCCCTCTGAAACCGTTGTGTCTGCACAGCAGGTTTCAGAGGGGCTTTTGCTATCTGGGACTACCCATCACATATTAGCGAAAAGATTATCCATCCGCCTCACTGATTTCTAAAATTTATTTCACATTCTCAGAACAATCCTGCTTGGCAAAAAATTCCTCAATAAGAATGATATCCCTTAAATCCTTTTCCCTCCCCGACGCCTTCTTCCATTTCACAAGTTCCTCAAGTTGAATATATGGCACGCCGTCAATGAGCGTAGCATTTTTTATAAGCCAATCGGTTTCTGCAAAGTAACGATCGTCGCATGAGTACTCCGATAAAATATCAACGCCATTTCCCTTTAAAATCCTGTCTGTGGATCCGCGTTGCCATCCCGCCTGACACTTCTCGCATTCGCACAGCTTCCATCCTTTCTGCATCAACTCCATAAAAAGATCTTCCGTCACGACAATATCAAGATCCTTCGCCTTGCGAATGCCGAATGCCTCCATTGCACCACCGACGACCACATACTTTCCGATAGGGAGACCTAACGCCCTGACCTTGTCTGAGATTTCCATAGCGAAAGCCTATCATAAACCACAGCGACTTCAAACTAGCCTCTTCCAAGGATGAATCTGATTTTGTGAGCGAGCCTAGTGGCATCACAATACTCCTGCGCACAAATATAAAATTTGGGGTATGCCGGAGGCGCGAAGGCGCCGAGGCGTAGGCCGTTTTTAGCAAAAAACGAGCCGACCCCAAATTTTATATTTGTGCGCAGGAGTATTGTGATGCCTGTTTACTCGCTCACAAAATCGAACTTGTCGTTCGCGTACACCAGCTTTACTTTGCTTCCCTTCACCACTTTCTTCGCGAGGATAGCCTCAGAGAGCGGCGCACGGATCTTTTCGTCGATCACGCGGCGCAACGGACGGGCGCCGAACGCGGGGTCGTAGCCAAGCTTCGCGATCTCATTGAGCGCTTCCGGTGAAAAATCGAGGTAGATCCCCTGCTCTTTTACGGTGGCGACAAAATCGCGCACATTGAACTCGACGATCTTGACGAGGTCGGCAGGTTCGAGATTCTTGAAAACGATGATCTTCGAAAAGCGGTTCAAGAGCTCCGGCTTGAAAATATCAATGAGCCGCGCCTTCACATATTCCGAAATGTCCGCGATCGATTCGCCCTTCGAAAGCGCCTCGTTGATGATGTCCGAATGTGCGTTCGAAGTGGCGATGATGATCGTGTTGGTGAAATCGACGACGCGACCGAGGCCGTCGGTCAAACGACCGTCGTCCAGAACCTGCAGGAATAAATTGAGAATGTCCGGATACGCCTTTTCGAACTCATCGAGCAGCACGAGGCTGTATGGCTTTGCCAAAATCGCATCCGTGAGCGCGCCGCGGACCTGACCGTCCGGCGAACCAATGAAACGATAGAAGCTTTGCTTGTCCTGATACTCCGTCATGTCAAAACGCACCATCATTTTCTCGGAACCGAACTGGATCTCAGTAAGGATCTTCGCGAGCTCGGTCTTGCCGACGCCGGTCGGGCCGACAAAGAGAAAGCTCGCGATGGGGCCGCCCTTCCGCGTCAATCCGCTGCGATATTCGCGAAGCGCCTGGGCGACCGCCTTCACGGCCTCGTCCTGACCGACAAGATTATTATGGATGATCGCCTCCATATTAAGGAGCTTTTCCGCCTCCGCACCTTCCGCCTCGTGCATGGGGATGTTCACCTTCTCCTCGGCGACCGCCGTCACGCGCTCGGGGGTCAATGTCTTCTCGCCACGGCGCTCTGCATCAACCAATGCGCTCTTCAAAAGTTCCTCGGCGCTCGACGGAAGGAACTTTGCCCGCAAATATTTTTTTGCGAGGAACACCGCGCGCTTGATCGCGCCAAAACTGATCTCGATACCGGAATCGTTCTCAAAGATGGAGCTCTCGTAGGTGAGCAATTTTTCCGCATCGGCCTCGCTGATCTCCGAAACCGAGATCTCCTCAAAAGCCCCGACGAAATCGCTGCGCGGCTCGATGAATTGTTTGAACTCCTTGGGATATGTGGATCCGATGACCGGGAAATTGTTCGCCATGATGATCGGCATGAGCGCATCGGCGGCGGAAAGGAACGCCGTGCCCGAGGTGTGAACAAGGTTGTGGATGTCGGGAATATAAAGCACCACGTTGCCCGCGTCATAAATCTCCTGGACGATCCCTTTAAGACGGGCACCGAGCTCTTCCGGCGCGGCGCCGGCAACAAGACTTTGAATCTGAAGGCTCACAAGACGCTTATCGAACAAGCCCTTTGGCACGTCATCATTCACAAGCGCAAGCGCGAGATGCTGAACGATGCTTTCCTTGCCGATACCCGCTTCGCCGATAAGCAGCGCGTTCGGATCGACCGGCCGCGCAAGCGTTTCCACCAACCGTTCATACTCGGCCTCATGGCCGATAAGGAATCCCACCTGCGCGCTACGGGCGAGGTCGGTGAAGTCGCTGCTATACCTGTCGAGCAGCGGCGTCGGACGCGACGTCCATGCGCGGTTCATGATGCGATGCTTGATCGTCCGCCGCCCACCGAAGCCATCGAGCATCGATGGCAGCCTTTTGAAAAGCCCGTGGCGGATGAGAGAACCGAAAAGTAGAGCGCGCTCAAGATCGCCCGGATTGATGGAGAAAAGATTGAAAAGACGGTTGAGCGCCTCGTCGTTGATCTTCCCGAGCGCCGAGAAGAGGTCGGGTGGCTGGATGAATTCGCGGTTGGCGGCGATCGCCTCCTGAAATGCCTGCGTCACGACCACCTCGATCTTTTGCAGACGCTCTTCTTTCGTCTGCGCGGTCACGAGCGTGCTCGGATCGTCAAGGAGCGACTCAAGCTTGGTCCTGAATTCGTCGGGCTTCACATCCAGCCGGCGCAGACCTTCCTCGATCTGCGGCGATTCGAGCAGCCGCTTCGCGAGCTCGAGAAAAAAGTTCCGCTTGGTGACGATGCTCCGATCGAGCACGCGCTCGATCGCATTGAACGTCGCCGGCGACATCACACTTGCAAGATTTATCTTGCCCCCTTTGGAATCAAGTTCGGAAATGGGAACATCTCCCTGGCCATGGTGCATCAAAAGGTCGACCAGGAAGAGGAGCATGAATATCCCGATCCAAACGATGAAATGGATCCCCGAGAAAAGGAAGGCGACCGTGGCGATGACAAAAACAACATACGCGACGCAGTCAACGACGCGGACCAAAAGCCTTCCCGCGAAGGTCATTCGTAAGCGCGGCTCGTCCAAATATGATTCGAGGCTAGAAGGTTTTTGCAGCATAGTAAAAAATGATGAATGGGATCGCGATCCAAACAAGATAGATCAAAAGGAAGACGGCCGCGAGGATGACATAAACCACCGTTCCAATCGCAATACGCCCGGAGCGGAAAATGATACCGAGGATCCTTCCGATGACGCTATAATCCCCGTAGAGCGGATCGAAAAAATGGCGGAGCGTGATCTTCAGGGCAAGCGAATGGTCCGCCGACGTGAGTGCGCCCATGAACCCGCGACCGATCGCGCGCGAGCCGTTGATATACCAGTGATGGAAAAACTCAAAAATGCGGTAAAAAAATCGTTGGAGAAGATACACCAGAGCGAAGTCCATATCACAATAATACCACGCCCTAGAACAAACTTCCCTGTTTCGGTTTCTCTGTTTTCGGTCCCGGTTCTTTGGCGGACTCCCGGGCGGGCACATCGAATGCCGGCGGCAGTTCGATGACCGGCTCGCCCGCCAGAACCTTTGGGATTTTTTTAAAGTCGTCGCGAAGAACCTCCATCATCGTCGTCGCGCGCAAGGCGGCCGCAGGATGATAGACAGGGAATATCATCTGGCCGTCAACCGCCAGCGGACGCCCATGGTCACGGGTTATTTTCGCCTCGGGTAAAAAATAATTCATCGAAAAACGGCCGAGCGTCACAATGAGTTTCGGCTTTATGATCCCGATCTGGCTCGTGAGATATGGCTTATACGCCTCTATCTCGCTTGGCAACGGATCGCGATTGTCCGGCGGGCGCCGCTTTACAATGTTGGTGATATAAACATCCCCGCGCTTCCAACCGAGCCCCTCGATCATATTGTCGAGCAACTGGCCGGCCCGGCCGACGAACGGCCGCTTCAGGCGGTCTTCGTTCACACCCGGCGCCTCACCGATGAACATCACATCGCAATCAATATTTCCCTCGCCAAAAACGAGGTTCGATTCCTGAAGCGGAAGCGCCCGATCCGCGGCTATGTGCGCCTCAAGTTCCTTAAGCTGCGCAGCTTTATCCATAGGGACATTATAGCGAAGGCCGCTTGATAACGTCCACCACCTTGCCGTTCACGAAAAAATCGTCGTCGGGAGAAATATAGATGGGAGCAAAATCTTCCGTCGAGTCCGAAACGAGGACGACCTGCTTGTTCTCTTTATCTTTATGAAACCGCTTTACGTTCGCGGCGCCGTCAATGACCGACAGGATCACCTCGCCTTCATCCGGCATGCAGTCGCTGTTATCAACGATAAGATAATCGCCATCATTGATGACTTTACCGTTCACCCTCGCCTGGTTCATAGAAAATCCATCGGCACGCACGGCAAAAAGCCCCGTGTTGTTTTGTCGTTTGATAAGCGAATTCGAAACACGAAGGTAGCCAACGACGTTCTCATCCGCAAGCACTTCGGCAGGGCCGCAGTTGGCGACACCGACGATGGGAATCTGGAGCAGGCGTTTTCCATTCTGGAGAAAACCGTCGATCCAGCCGTTTTGAGGTCTTTCGATGGTCCCTTTGATGTGGTCGATCTTCAAAAGCCCTCGCTTTTCGAGCTGCTGGAGGTGATGTTTTATCTTCTGGGCTGACTTATCCCCAACTAATTCACCGATTTCCCGCAAGGAAAGACTGGAAATGCTGCGATTTTGAGCCAATCTAAGCAGTTTTTCCTGGATAGGATGCAGTTTCTGGGTTTCCATAAGGCTATTATACCACGAACTGCTTGACTGCTGTCAAGTCCTCTTGACACTTGACAGATTCCCCGGGGCCGCCTAGACTTATCGAGTAGGCAATTCCTTGCGAAATAATAAATAGAAAAAAGAAAGGTCGATCATCCAACGACGAACATCATAAACCAAACACAATCATCGCCATGAAAATCGTACGCATCGGTAACAACTTCGTCACATTCTGGTCGTTCAAGAAAGTCGAAACACCCCGCACATTCCATTTTTTCTTTTTCTAGTATGACATGAACGACCGACTTCACTAAAAATCCCCGCGCGCGCGGGAATTTTTTTAAATTTATCCAGAAAAGCTGTTTAAGTTTCCTTTTATTGATTCGGCCATCAAGTCATATAAGTCTGCATAGCTATCGAGATACCACTCTGCCGTTTCTTCGGAAATGATCTTAAGATCCGTCTTAGCGTATCCCTGGCAATCTCGGATAAGCCTTGCAGAGTATTTCATGGGGGCCCTTTACCGCGAATTAATTTCCTTTAAAACTTGGACGCTGTCGTCGTGGAGTTCGCGCATGGCCTTACTATTAATGTTGGCATTCATAAGCATCTGGTAAATGATATCTCTATCGGCATCGGAAAGAACTTGCTGCTGAAAACTTAAAATCTTATGGATCAAATCTCTCCCGTGCCCCACTGAGGTAGTGCCAGCAATTTTTAGTTTGTCCGCTGATGGGAAAGCGACGTAGGGAATTATCGGTACACTGGGATAGCGTGGCCTCACGATGGCCTCGATGGCTTTACCGTGGGCGTAGTTTTGGCGTAAAGGGTTATAGAACCTACTTTTGGTTCGATAAATAACCTGAGTCCATTGCTCTTGATTAGCATTCCCAAAAATCCAGCCTGCATAGTCTTTGGTCTCTATGCAAAATATCCCATAATTAGAGACAACAACATGATCAATTTGTGTGGTATTTAAGTTCCCTTCCGACTTAAGTAGGAGATCGTTCAATATCTTATAGCGACTTGGATCAAGTTCGAGAAGCTTCCCATAGATAAAATTTTCACCGATGTGTCCCTTAACCTGGTTTATCCAACCACCAAATAAAAATTTTATAATTCCCATGATAGCTAAGAATTGAATGGCCTGCCGTAAATCAATCCGCGAAGTATAAGCTTAGAGAAGCGCCTTCTGGTGTTTCTGTGTATATATCATAACATCATCAAAAATATCTAACACAAATTCAAAAACAGCTCTCTCGCGTGGAATCGCCCGCGGCTCAAATGCTCGCCGCCGCTCGCATTTGGCCTGGGCACCGCCTCACTAATTTTTTCTGCTGAAAAAATTAGCTCCGGCGTTCGATTCCTCTACAAGAAAAACAAGTTGGAGTCTTTGCTTAGGATTGAGGGTATGCCGGAGGCGCGTAGGCGCCGAGGCGTAGCGCGCAATCAGCAGATTGCGACGCGACCCTCAATCCTAAGCAAAGACTCCAACTTGTGCTCTCGCGTGGAATCGAACCACGACCACCTCCTTCGGAGGGAGATATTCTATCCATTAAACTACGAGAGCCTCGACGCTTCTAATGTACTACAAACTGGTATAGCTCGTAAACCGCGGCGAGAATGAATATCGCGGCGGCAACATCGAGAAAGAACTTCTTTGCCGGCCCGGGCGCAAGCGCGCGCCGACCCACCGAAACGATAAGAAGGTACTGCATGCTCAGGAACAACCCTCCGACCAGGCCGATGACGGCCAGAAAATCATTGAGCCCAAGCGCGATAAGCAGCGGCGGCAGAAAAAGGATGGTGCCGCGGGAGATGAACGTATTCCAGTGGAGATCCTTCTCCAATGAATTTTTGATCTCGCGCGAGATCGGGATATAGACCGTTCCCACGGCGATCAATCCCATGATCGCAAGCATCTCTTTTTTCCAAAACGGCCACGCCGCAAGACCGGAAGCGGTATCGGGAGTGATGACAGAGCTCGATCCCAATATCCCGGCCGCGAACATGGTAAAGAGCAACGCCGCGATGCCGGTCCCCAGCGCGAGGGATATCCACGGACGGCCGCCTGATCCTTTCCCTTTTTTCCTGGCCTCATATACCGGCTCGATACTTGTCCATCCGGCAAGCGAGAACAGTATCGCGCCGAAGGGAAGGAAGATGTTTTTCGCGCTGATGGCGGGAACCCCATTGAAGACCACGTGAGGGATGGCGGTAAAAAAGATCAAAAGGACGATTACCGTCGTAGCGATGATACCAAAGAATTCCAGATCGGCGGCGCGACGATTATCAAGGAACAATGGGATGGAGATGAATGCCCAAAAGGCCACGAAAGCATACTGCTCGCCCACGGATGGCAACGCGAGGTGGATGAACTGCGTCCCAAGGAGAAGGTAGGCAAGGAGGGTCAGTAGAAGGCCCATGACGATCGCAAAAAAGCCTATCCAGAAACCGCTCTCGCCCAAATAGATCCTTGCGAGCCCGAGCAGCCGCTCTTTCTCGCCAACCTTTTCGAGCGTGGCAAGATACACGCTATGGGCGAGTACGACAAGACCGGCCAATGCGACCATATAAAAGAGGCAGAGCAGCCAACCCGCCTCATAAAAAATATATGGCAACGCGAAAATGCCGTCGCCCACCGTGGCTGCGGCGACAAGTCCGGCGATCTTGAACCTCTGTGCTTTATCCATGGCGTTTATCCCCCTGCGTGGCGCGCCGTTGCCCTCACGTCCTTCGCGGTCACATTCTTTTCCTCGTCGCGGACGCGCTTCATCACTCTTTCAACCAGCGCCTTCGGATTGGAATCAAATATCACCTTGCCCATACCGCGATGGGCGATCTCCAAAATATGCTTGATCTCATCGCTCTCGCCGCCGGTGCCCGTCAAAACGCCCTGCGGCTTCTTGTCTTCGAACGCGATCGTAAATTCGTTGAGTGTGCCAACGCGGCCGTAGATGGTGATGACGGCATCCGCAGAGCGGGTGAGGAGAAGGTTCCTGCCGGAATAATCGAAGCCGGTATAAATGATGAGGTCGTGATATTCGAGCGGCAGATGATAGGTCTTCACGTGTGCAAGTTTTGATACCGCCGGCGAGAGGCCGATGACGATGCCGCCAGCCTCCTTTGCACCCTTCGCGCACCAATACGGGATCCCCGTCGTCGCGCCAGTGACAAGCACCGCGCCCTGCTCGGCGACCAACCTTCCTATCTCCATGGCCTTTTCGATGGTGCCCGGGGGACAATTTTTTGTTTCCGCCGATCCCGAAATGCAAACTTTGTATTTCAGATAACTGCTTCCGATGTCGTTCGCTTTTTTCTTTGGCATAATAGTAGTTTTATAATATCACACTCTCGCCCGCTTTCGGCACCTCCGCCTCCACATGAAATTCCTCCGTGATCTTTCCGGCAAGCGTTTCGGCCGATTGCTGCTCGCCCTGTACCACGAAAACTTTTTTGAGCGTGGGCGCCATGGAACTCAGCCAGTCAAGAAGGTGCGGCTGGTCGGCGTGGGCCGAGTAGCCGGGGATGTTTACGCGTTTCGCGCGCACCGGAACGGTCTCCCCGAAGATTTTCACTTCCGTCGCACCCTCAAGCAGCTGCCGACCCATCGAGCCATCGGCCTGATAACCCACGAAGAGGATCTCGCTCTTCGGATCGGGAAGATAACGCAGCTCGTGATGGAGAATTCTCCCGCCATTCGACATGCCGGAACCGGCGATGATCACTTTTGGCGCCGGAACACCGTTGATCTCCTTCGACTGCTCGGTGGTAAGCGTGAGCCGCAATCCCGGAAAATTAAGAATGTCATCGCCTGATCGCGCGAGATCCTGCGTCTCCTTATTGAAATAACTTTCGTGCTTTTTATAGACCGCCGTGAGTTTGATGGCGAGCGGGCTGTCGATGAACACCGGCACGCGCGGGATCAGCTTTGCCTCGAACAGTTGGTGGAGGTGATACAGCAATTCCTGCGTACGCTCCATGGCGAACGTCGGGATCATCAGGACACCACCTGCCTGAACGGTTTCGATGACCGCCTTCTCCAGCATCTCCTTGCGCCCGGCGACATCCTCGTGCACGCGGTCGCCGTAAGTGGATTCGATAAGGCAATAATCCGCCGAAGGGATCTTCTCGGTCGGCTTAATGATGGGCGCCGGGGTGTTGCCAAGGTCGCCGGAGAAAACGATCGTCTTCCCCTCGACCTCGACATGGATGATCGCGGACCCAAGAATGTGTCCGGCATCATAAAGCTCTATCTTAAAACCTTCGATGGCCACTGACTCGTGGTATTCAAGCCCATGCCATAAATGCATCACGCGCGCGATGTCCTCGTTATTATAGAGCGCCGGTTTTCCTTCGCGCTCGGCCTCGCTCGCCAATAGGTGTTCGGAATCAAGCAACATAAGCTCGGCGAAGTCCTGTGTGGCGGTCGTCGAATAGATCGTACCGTGGAAGCCCGCCTTCACCAGGCTTGGCAAACGACCGATGTGGTCAAGATGCGAGTGGGTTATGAAGACCGCGGTGATTTCCTTCGGGTCGTAGGCGAACGCCTCAAAATTCTCGCTCTCGGCATAATGGCTGCCCTGATGGAGGCCGCAATCGATCATGATCTTCGTACCATTCGACTCCAAAACATAATTCGCCCCCGTCGCCTCACCGGTGCCACCGTAAAAAGTTAGTTTCATATATGGAAAGTATACGCCGCTTAGGGCTTTTTTTGTAGCAACTCCTCAAACGTCTCGCGTTCGTTCCACGGGATCTTTTTGCCGTTGGCGCAATGGATCCATTCCTCGCTCCCCTTGCCGGTGCCGATGATCACATCACCGACGCCGGGTCGCGCAACGGCAATCGCTTTTTGTATCGCCGCCTTTCGGTCAAGTATTTCGTGCAACATCGCGGCAGGATAATACTCATTCATAATTCCCTCTTTGATGGCCGCGACGATCGCAGCCGGATCTTCGTCGTAGGAATCCTCGTCGGTAAGGATTATCTCGTCACAATATTTCGCGGCAATCGCGCCCATTGCCGGGCGCTTCCACTTGTCACGTCCCCCGCCGGCGGCACCTAACACGCAAATCAGGCGCGGATTCGGATTCGTCGACGACGGCTTTGATTTCACTGCTTTGTACGCCGCTTCAAGTGAGTCGGGGGTATGGGCATAATCGACGACCGCCGTATAGCCGTTCGCTTTTACGAACTCCATCCGTCCCGGCACGCCGCCAAAATTGAGAATGGCTTTTTCTATGGTCGCATCGTCGATGCCGAACGTCTTCGCGATCGCCGCGGCGACCGCAATGTTCTCCTCATTAAATTCGCTCAAAAGAAATTTTTCCGATTGAGCGCCCGATCCATCCGTACCCACTTCCGCCGCGCGTGCCGCGCGGATCTTCGGCAAACAATTCTTGAGCGTTTCGTCTTCTTTTGAATAACTCATCGGCGCGTGCTTAAAAAGCGCGCGGGTAAAAAAATCAAAGTTCTTCTCGTCGCGATTCAAAAAGACCTGACCGCCATGCGCACACACGTACTCCAAAAATGCGAGTTTTGCCGCGCGATAGTTCTCGAACGACCCGTGCGATTCGATGTGCTCCGGGGCAAGATTCGTCAAGACGCCGATATCCCACGCAACTAAGCGATGGCGATGCAACACCACACCCTGTGACGTGACCTCGATCAGCGCGTATTTACATCCGGCATGCGACGCGTCGCGCAAAAAGTGCTGCAAAAAAGCACGACCCGGCATCGAATTACGGGTTTGGTTCTTGGTGGTCTTTTCGCCGACCTTCACGCGCAGCGATGAAAGCAAAGCCGTCCGCTCACCGGCAGCTTCGAGGACGGCATTAATAAGTTCAATGGTCGTCGTCTTCCCTTTCGTACCTGTCACGCCGATGACGATGAGCTTCTTGCTCGGATGGCGATAGATGGTGGCGCCGGTCCATGCCCATAAAAAATGGTATGTGGATGTTACGCCGGGGAGATTATAGAAAAATTTTACGAGTCGGCTGTTTTTAATGTTCGCCATAAAGGACGGTGATGATAAAGTAAATTATTTCGTGCTTAATATTCTGAGCGCCGCTTTCAAGCGGTCTTCGGTCCCCGTCACCGCGGCATCAACTTTTCCAAGCGCGGCACGCGCCTCATCGCGGCGATAGCCGAGACCGGTAAGTGCCTCCACAAGATCCGAGTCCGTCTGCATTTTTTCCACGACCGCGCCGGAGGTCACCGATGTTACCTTTGACCTCAATTCCAAAATGACCCGCTCGGCGATCTTCCTGCCGACACCCGCCGCGCGGGTGAGCAGATCGGGGCGCCCTTCCTTGATCGCCGCGGCAAGCTCGCCTAATGGCCCGACGTCAAGGATCGCGAGAGCCGACTTTGGCCCGACGCCCGAAACTGAGATGAGAAGCTCAAAGAAATCCAACTCTTCCTGGGAAACAAAACCGTAGAGATCGAGAGCGTCCTCTTTCACATTAAGATGCGAAAAGAACTTTGCCTCACCCCCGGCTGCCGGCAATGCGTCAATGGTTCGCTTGCTCGCGTAAAGTTTAATGCCGAGACCACCAACTTCAACGACCACAAAACCATCCCCTTTTAACGCCAACTTCCCCAAGACGCTATAAATCATGCCTCCATTATAGCGCGGATGCGGATAAAAAGGAGCGCTGGAAGAGGTCGGGTGGCGCGAAGCCATGAAATCACTGCGGAAATCTTGACAAATAGAAGCGAAAATGATATTAATACGGGCAGAGTTCGCTTGCCAACAGAATAACAGTTGCGCGAGAAGCTCAATTTTGCACCCAGGAGACGATTGTGAAAAAAAGTTTCTTAGTTGTCTTTGCTCTTGTATTCGCGTTTACCTCAACACTCGTCGGCCGGGCGCAAGACCTGCCCGATGCTCCCTTGCCCATGGCAATCAAAAAGATCGCCATGGGTCCCGGATATACCATGATCACGGGGCACTCCAGACTCGACAGGATCGAAAAGCTCTCGCTCATTCTTGAGCGATATCCTGCGGCGGTGTTCGACCTGGGGGCAACGGAGGCCGGACTGACGGTCCCGGGGTATAGCTACACCACCCCAGGCAAGTACAAAGGCATGACGGTGTCCATCTGCGAGGCCGACCCCTTGCTGACAGGCTTTGGCCCGTGCAACAAGGTCGGAGTAGCAGGATCTTCGGCGGTGTTCGAGGAATTGTTGTCGTGGACATCCGTTACGATCCCGCGACACTTCATTCATCACGGGAACGCCGCAAAGATCACAACCATAACAGTCAACGCCGGCGTGACGGCGGTGCATATCTGGTTGGGGGCCCGCAATATCCGCCTGATGCAGAACTTCCCGCCAAAAAACGATTGACCATCGCATTTCAGCCCCCGCAAAAGAACATCTTTTCGGGGGCGTTCTCATTAAAAGACCCTGCCCGCTTGCAATTATCCATTTTTGTTTTATACTAACCCTCATGCCAATCACTACATCAGCAAAGAAAGCGCTCCGCCAGAACAAGACCCGCCACACGAGAAATGTGGTCAAAAAAGAGGCCTATAAGAAGGCTGTTATTGATTACCGCAAGCTTGTAGCCGCAAAGAAGCTCGATGAGGCCGCAAAGGCGCTTCCGGCAGCGTTCAAGGCTCTCGACAAGGCTGCAAAGACGAACGTCATTGAAAAGAATAAGGCCAGCCGCCTAAAGTCACGTCTCGCTCAGCTGATCAATAAGTCTACCAAGGCCTCTTCGTAGTCCACTTTTCCGGACTTCACCGCCAGATCATATTCCGCCATGTGCGGAATTTTTTCTTGCCATTGCGATGCAAGGATGTTGAATATCTTCGCTGCCGGGTCGCCGAGCGCGAGCATGGACTCGAAGGCGTACAGCCGATTTTTGAGGTCATAGCTTTTCAATCCGTTCATAAGCCCCCAATAGTTCGGCGCGATCTCGAGATCGAACACATTCAGATCTTTCTTATCGATCACCGCGCCATCTTCGGCAAAGCCGGCGAGCTTTTGAAGTTCGGTGATAACACCCCACGTATCGCCCTGATATACATCCGCCAAAAATTGGATCGCTGAGGCGGTAAATTGAATACCAAGTTTTTTTGCCTCAGCTTTAATGAAGCTGATCCATTCGGCACCCGAGAGAACTTCGAATTTCTGCGCGATCGCCGGCTTTTCCAAAAGGAACGCGAGCGCCTTCATTGGTTTATCTTTTTCGGTGATAAGTAAAGTGATATTTTTAGAAACCAGGAATGGCTTAAGCAGTTTTGCCAATTTTGGCGCGGGAATCTCGAACGCGTTTTCGATTACCGCGAGTTTCGCCGATTCGAAGATGGATTGGTTCGCGAGGAATTCGAGAAGCTCATCCTGCGCGCTACCATTTTCCAGATCAAAAAAGGCTAAACCGGTCGCCGAGCGCTTCTTGTTGAATTCATCGACAAGCGACTGCTTTTTCAGTTGTCGCCGATAATCATCAGGGCCGTAGAGAAAAATGATCATTGTGCCTTGGGCGGCGTTTTTTGATGGACAATCGCCGCATGGACGAACTCACGGAAAAGCGGGTTGGGATCGAGCGGCCGCGACTTCAGCTCAGGATGAAACTGTGTGCCGATGAAAAACGGATGCACCGCTTTCGGAAGCTCCATAACTTCCATGAGCCTCCTGCTGGGCGACTGTCCGGAAAAGATGATCCCTGCTTTTTCAAGCCGCTTCACATAAACAGGGTTGACCTCATAGCGATGGCGGTGACGCTCGGAAATATTCGTCCTCCCGTACGCCTTCTCCGCTGCGCTCCCCTTCTTCAACACCGCCGGATATGCGCCAAGCCGCATCGTGGCGCCGTACTTCTTTTCCGCCATGAGCTTCTTTTGCTCCGGCAGGATATCGATGACGGGATACTTCGTTTTCGGATCGATCTCTGTGGTGTTGGCGCCCTTGAATTTCAGCACATTGCGGGCATATTCCACCACCGCAAGCTGCATACCATAGCAGAGCCCGAAATACGGAATCGCATGCTCGCGGCAATACTGGATAGCCGCCAGCTTCCCTTCCACGCCACGACTCCCAAAGCCTCCCGGCACGATGATGCCGTCGTATTTTTTAAGCTCCTCGAGCGCCGCGCCGCCTTTTTCAAATTGCTCGGAATCCAGCCAATGGATCTGCGGACGCACGTTCCAAAACGCGGAAGCGTGCTTGATCGACTCGATCACAGAGAGATACGAATCCGCAAGAATGAACTGCCCGGTCGAAAAATATTTTCCCACGATGCCGATGTGTACCAGTTCGCTCGCGTTGTGCACTTTTTCCGCGAACGCGCGCCACTCCTTCATATCCTTTTTCCGCGGCCGCATGGAAAGTTTCTCCAGAATGATGTCCCCGATATTATCCTTCTCGAAATTGACGGGAATGTCGTAAAGGTTCGCGACGTCCGGTGCGGAGATGACATCCTCTTCGCGCAAATTGCAATTGAACGCGATCTTCTCTTTCCTTTTCTCGTCGAGAGGATACTTCGCACGCGCAAGGATGATGTCCGGTTGCAATCCCACGCCGTTCAGCGCACGCACCGCATGCTGCGTCGGTTTCGTCTTCAACTCATTGTCGTCGCTCATGATCGGCAAATGGCTTACCAACACGAGCAAGACATCTTTCGGATGCTTGATCCTCAGCATGCGCACCGCTTCCAGGAAAAGTATGTTCTCATATTCTCCCGCCGTGCCGCCGATCTCGATGATCGCCACCTCCGCCTTCGCAAGTGCGACGGCGTTGTTGATGCGGTCGATCACTTCTATCGGAATGTACGGCACCACGCTCACCGATCTTCCGCCATAGCCCATGCTCCGCTCGCGCTCGATCACGGTTTTGTAGACACTCCCCGTCGTCATGTAATTTGCGCCGGAAAGATCGCGATCGAGGAAGCGCTCATAATTGCCCATGTCCTGATCGCACTCGGTGCCGTCGTCCAAAACAAAAACCTCACCGTGTTCGGTGGGGTTCATAGTGCCTGCGTCAACGTTTACATACGGATCGATCTTGAGAGAAGTGACTTCGATACCACGCGACTGGATGATTTTTCCGATGGAAGAAGATGCAACGCCCTTTCCGACTCCCGACATCACCCCGCCGACAATGAAAATATATTTTGTGGTTTTGGTTATCATATCGCCTATCAGTTTACACGAAACGTCTTGGCAAGGGCAAGGGGAAATCATGCCGTTTTCAGCAGAAAACGACGCGACCTCCAAAAACAAGGTAATATGTGCGAACTACACCATATCCTCCGAGCTCACTTCGTGCCGGGGCACCAAACTTGAGTCGGTGGGAAGGGCAAATGAGATGGTGGTTCCGCGGTTAAGCTCGGATTCGGCCCATATCTGCCCACCATGGGCGACAATGATGCCTTTGGAAATATAGAGGCCGAGGCCGGAGCCCTCGGTTTGAGACTTCACGGCGTTCTCCGCGCGATAAAATTTGGAAAAAAGCTTCGAGATGGCCTCCGATGGGATGCCGATGCCAGTGTCCTTGACGCTCACCACTACAAACGGCTTGTCCTGCATCTTGTCGATCTTCACGGTGACCTCACCATTCTCCACGTTATAACGGATGGCATTTTCGAGCAGATTCGTCACGGCAAGCGAAAGGCGCTTGGGGTCGATGTTCACGTGCGGCATCGGTTCGGAGGGGCGATCGAAATATATCTTGACACCGGCCTTGCGTGCGGCGGGAAGAACGTCGGCAAGCATCTTGCCGACATAATCAACGATGTCCGCATCCTCAAAGTTATAGCCGAATTGCCCGTCCTCCATTTTGGCGATGTTCAAAAGATCCTCGATCCTATGAAGGAGATTCTGGCTCGCCGCCAACGCAGTATCGACGATCATCTTGTTCGTCTCATTAAGTTCGGTGACCTGCGAGAGCGACTGAAGCGCCCAGTTGATATCGGTCACCGGCCCACGCAACTGGTGCGAGGCGACCGTGATGAATTCGTTCTTCGAGCGCAACGCGGCGACGAGGGCTGTGCGGTCGCGGATGATCTTCATAAAGGCGAGCGGATTCCCAGCGGCGTCCAAGACCGGTATCGTGGTGACCCTGAGCTCAAGCTCCGGATCGGTGAATGACACGTCGGCGACCTGCGGAGTATCACCCTCCTTCGTGCGGATGAGCACCCGCGGTGCAAGCGACGGGAAAATGACCTGGACGAGAATGCGCCACCCATCCTTCTCGACATCACGGGCGGAGAGCACGTGACCAAGTGCCGCGCTTGCCGGGAGTTTAAAAAGTTTTTCCGCGGCACCGTTGAAGAAAACCACCTTAAAGTCCTCATCGTAGACAATGAGCACGTCATCGATGCTCGCAAGGATGCTTTTAAGTTCACTGCCGCCAACGCTCGCCCCCCGGTTCATTTTCGCGGCGATATAAATATTGGCTGAAGCGAGCGCCGCGACCACAATGAGCAGGGCCGTTGTGACGATGGCAAGGATTGGAGCGAGCCCGCCCACAAGAACGATGACGATCGCAACAGCAACGGCCGCCAATAGAAACCAAGCGACGCGGAAGCTGCTCGACATAACAACGTCTTTAAATTTTGGGCTCGTGCTATCGTTCAATACCTTTAATGATACACAAAAGACGCCTTTTAAAACAGTGATTGCTGCGCGGTCGGCGGGCGCTTTTTTGCCGCCGAAGATTTCGATGGCGCGTCCTCCCCGTAAAGCCGCTTCACAAGCGTCGAAAAACCCATGGCGACAAAG
>Ga0181520_10003443_pt1 | contig 27778 bp, 25 predicted proteins | sample PEATcosm2014_Bin_29_FD_132451 | JGI IMG/M metagenome (GOLD analysis project Ga0181520, IMG submission 132451) | Peatland microbial communities from MTU Mesocosm Facility, Houghton, MI, USA - PEATcosm2014_Bin02_30_metaG | ecosystem: Environmental > Terrestrial > Soil > Wetlands > Peat | place...
AAAATTTAAACAACGAATTCTAAACTTTGTTAATTTGAAATAATTTAGCAATTTTATGCCAGAAACTTTCACTTTAGAAAGTAGAGAAAAAGACGAATTCCTTAAATCTTTTTATAAAGGCGCGCTTTGGCATTTAAAAGACGAATTTGAAGTGGAAAATCTTAATACAATTGAAGCCGCTCGTTTATGGGACTATGTGAAGGGAATGGCCGAAAAAGCTAATCGTGAACAGAAATTGGTAGAAAGTGGGCAAATGAGTCAAAAAGCAGAAATAAATCCTACACAAGAGGTTGCTTATATGTGGCTTGAAGGGTTGTATGGCATAAAAAGAGAAGATGTGCAATACGAATATGAAGTATTTGATGATGCCAATAACGAATACCTATGTACTTCTATCATTCAAGCAAAAAACAAAGTCGCAGAATTAATTCAGTCTGGTTTATTAACAAAGAGGCATTCGTCAGCAGAAGGAAAAAGGTTTGCAGGACTTGAGATGTATTCTGTAATATGAGTTTCGCCTCAGTTTAGAGAATATCTAAAAGAGTTGCGAGATAAAGCTTATAATAATTGGGGGAATTAGAGAAATCTATACAATGAAAATCGCGATTGATTTAAGAAGTTTGTCCAGCGGGACGGTGAGCGGGGTGGAGAATTATTGCGTTAACCTCGTAGAAAGTTTGCTTAGGTTGGACAGGCAAAATCAGTATGCTTTGTTTTATAACGCTTTGCGGGCAAGCCGTCTGCCGGATTTTCACTATGTAAATTCCAAGGTCGCTCAAAGCAGGATTCCCGGCAAAATTTTGAATTTGGCTTTAATGTTTAATTGGCAAAAAATAGAAAAATTTGCCGGCGAAGCGGATTGGTTTTTTATGCCTAACCTAAATCAGTTTAGCATTAGCCATAAAACCAAACTTGCAATCACAGTTCACGATTTATCGCCGGTGGTGACGCCGGAGTTTTACAATTTAAAAAGAAAAGTTTGGCACCATTTTTTAAATTATAAAAAGGCCTTTGAACGCGCTAATGTTTTGTTCGCGGTTTCGGAATATACAAAAAATGACCTTATTAGGATTTTTAATGTAGACCCAAACAAAATCAAAGTGGTTTATCCTGGAATTAACCACCAGATGTTCAATCAAAACATCACAATCAACCGGCAAAGGCACGTAAGAAATATTTACAGTTTGCCCGGCGATTACATTTTATTTTTAAATACCATTGAGCCCAGAAAAAATTTGGCGGGAGTTATTAGTGCGTTCGAAAAAATTAACGCGCCGGCTTCATTGGTCATAGCAGGACGCTTGGGCTGGAAATACAAAAAAGACTTTCAATTGATAAATAAAAGTAAAAAATCTGCTAAAATAAGGTATGTGGGATATATGCCGGAGCAAGACAAACCGGCTTTGATTAAAATGGCCAAGGTTTTGGTTTATCCGAGTTTTTACGAAGGCTTCGGCTTCCAGCCGCTGGAGGCGATGGCGGTCGGAACGCCGGTGGTGGCAAGCCATTTAACCTCCTTGCCGGAAATAGTGGGGGACGCCGGATTGCTTTGCGATCCTTACAATTCCAACAGCCTGGCAAGCGCGCTTGATCAAATTTTATCGAATGATAAATTTAGAGAAATATTAATTCAAAAAGGCTTTGCGCAGGCGGGGAAGTTTAATTGGGAAAGAACGGCAGGAAAAGTGCTAGGGTCGTTTTATGATACGGAAATGCGGATTTAAATACTGATGATACAAATAATACGGATGCGCGTTTACACAAGCTATCCGTATCATCATCAGTATCATTTGTATTAATCAGTTTATTGGTATCATATAAATCTTATGAACATCGGATTAGACCTAAGACTTTATGGCTATCAGCACGGCGGGATTGGCCGGTATTGCAGGGAATTGTTTCCCCGGATTTTGGAAATGGATCGGGAGAATAATTATTTTTTGTTTGCAAATGAAAAGGATGCTGCCGAGGTAGGGGAGGGTTTGAAACCCTCCACTACGCGGACACAAATTATACCTTGTAGCATTCGCCATTATTCTTTGCGCGAGCAGATAAGTTTTTACAAAGTATTAGATAAATACAATTTAGACCTCGTCCATTTTCCGAATTTTAACGTGCCGATAATGTACAAAAAACCTTTTGTGGTAACCATCCACGATATGGTGCACCATAAAATCGGCGGAGCAAAAAAAAGCCACTTCCTGCATTTTTTGGCCTATAAGAAAGTTATCCAAAACGCGGCCCAAAAGGCGCAAAAAATTATTACCGTCTCCGGAGCTTCCAAAAAAGATATCGCGAAGTATCTACAAATTGCCGACCAAAAAATCCGCGTAATATATGAAGGCAGTTCTTTGGACGCGGAGGTCAATGAGAGCCTTGTCGAGAAAGTAAAAAAAAGTTACCTCATTACCCGCCCGTATTTTTTGTTCGTAGGCGTTTTGGAGCGCAAAAAAAATCTGGTAAACTTGACCAGAGGATTCGATTATTTTTTGCAAAAGTACAAGGCCAATATGGACATGGTAATTGTGGGAAAGGCCGATTCGCACTATCCTGAAATCAGGCATAAAGCTTTAGATATTAAGCACTCAGATCGTTTAGTATTTACCGGAGCCGTGGACGATTGGGAACTGCTCGCATTGTACAAAGGCGCTTACGCGTTTGTTTCGGCGTCCCTGCACGAAGGTTTCGGTTTGCCCGGAGTGGAAGCTTTGGGTTTCGGTTTGCCGCTTTTGGTTTCCAATACGCCGGTGTTTAATGAAATTTATGACAATACCGCGATTTATTTTAACCCGCTGGATCCGGAAGACATCGGGGAAAAAATGAATTTGATGGTGCGCGACAGCCAGTTTTATCAGCAACTCCAGCAGAAAAGCTTTGAACGTTCGTTGTTGTTTGATTGGAATAAAGCCGCAGGGGAAACAGTGGAAATATACAAATCAATCATTTATCCTTAATCTTTTATCTTTTACTCCGAACACAGGAGGTCAAAGATAATGGATAATGGATGAAGGATAATATTTATGAGAATTTTACTCGTCGGCGGCGGTAGCGGCGGTCCGGTTTCACCCCTGCTGGCTGTTGCAAAACATATTTTAAAAACCAGCCCCAAGGCGGAGTTTTTGCTGGTGGGCACAAAAAACGGCCCCGAGCGGGCAATGGCAAAAAATGAAGGAATAAATTTTGTTGCTATAACCGCGGGCAAATGGCGCCGATATTTTTCGTTAAAAAATTTTGCAACCCCTTTCCAAATGCTCGCCGGATTTATTCAGAGCTTTAAAATTTTAAAATCGTTCCGGCCTGATTGCATCTTTGGCACGGGCAGTTTTGTCCAGGTGCCGGTGGTGTGGGCCGCCTGGTTTTTAAAAATTCCGGTTGTCTTACATCAGCAAGACGTTGTCCCAAGCCTGGCCAACAAGCTCTGCGAACTTTGCGCTTCCAAAATTACCGTAACTTTCCCCCAAAGCGCTCAAAATTTTTCCACAGGCCTGGGACTTTTTTACAAAAAGCATCCCGGCGACAAAATCGCGGTGACCGGCAATCCCTTCCGCGAAGAGTTAAGAGTGGCGGACAAAGCGGCGGCGCAAAAGTTTTTTAATCTTCGTCCTGATTTTCCGACCCTGTTGGTTTTAGGAGGCGGCACAGGAGCGGAATTTTTGAATGATTTTATTTTAGATTGTCTTCCCGAGCTTTCCAAAACCGTCCAGATTGTACATTCAACCGGCAAAGGAAAAATTAAGGCCGAAACCAGGGAAAATTATCGCGCTTACGAATTTATTGACAACATGGCCGACGCTTATGCCGCCGCGGATATTGTTCTTACCAGAGCCGGACTTTCCACGCTCACGGAGTTGTCAAATTTACGGAAATTAAGTATAATCGTTCCAATGCCGCAAAGCCATCAGGAGTTTAACGGAAGGTTGTTAATTCGGGCTGAAGCCGCCATTGTTATCAGCCAAAAAAAAATCAACCCGGCGGGATTTATCGGTTTAATCAGAAAACTGCTGTTTGCCCGGGAAGCGCAGGAAATTTTAAAGCACAACATCGGCCAAATTATGCCTCACGAAGCCAACGAAAAAATCAGCGGGGAAATTTTAAAATTAGCCGAGAAATCTTAATGGAAAAAGAAACAAAACCCACAATTGGGCTGGCACTAAGCGGCGGCGGAAATCGCAGTTCTTTTTACATTGGTTTTTTGGAAGTTTTAAGCGAAAAAAACATCAAACTGAATTACATTACGGCCTGTAGCGGCGGCTGCCTCGCGGCTTTGGCTTTTGCCTGCGGCACTTTGCCGGAGTTTAAAGAAAAGGTTTTTGGTCTAGATCGCGAAACTCTAAAAACGTATTTTGCCAGGAACAAAGGCAAAGGCGGATTTTTTTCCATCGATTTATTGGAGGAGGAAATCAGGAATTTTACCAAAGGCCTGACTTTTGAGGAAGTCCGTCCGCTTATGGGGTTTGTGGCAGTTGATATTGAAAACGGCGAAAAGGTTTTGCTGTGCATGGGAGATATTGCGCGCGCGGCCCGAATTTCCTGCACCATACCGGGAGTTTTTGATCCAGTTAAGTGGGGCGGCAAGACTTTGGTTGACGGCGGCCTTTTAACCATGGTGCCGGGCGATTTTCTGCGCCAGGCCAATATGGACATTACCATTGGCGTGCACATGCGCGGCACAAAACATATTTTTCTGGACAGCCAAATCACCGCGAAGAAGATTTATAATTTTATAAAAAGAGTTTTATTTATAGAGGAACTTGAATCCTTGTTTGACGGTTTGTTTAAAATGGAAGATGAAGATTTTGAACGCCAGCCGAATTTTTTTCAGGTTGTGGGCAAAAGCATGGATTTGGCCATAAAAGCCAACCAAAAAAATAACGAAGCCGAAGAGGTTTGCGATTTGGTAATATATCCAAATCTTCCAAGGCTCAAGCAAAGCGACTTCACCCAGGAATCCGTGAAATATTATTATGAAATGGGCCGAAAGGTCGCCGAAGAATATGTGCCGAAAATTAACGAATTAATAGAGAAAAAGAAATTGGGAAATTATGAAATAGGTTGAAATTAAGGACACAGCCGCCCCCAATTTCTTAATTTCTTACACAGACTTAATAAGGAAATTTCTCTCTATTTCTTTTTTTACAACTAAAAAGTGTTTCTATAGAAAATGACTATTACAAATTTAGACGGCATCCAAAAAATTTATTTCATCGGCATTGGCGGCATTGCGATGTCGGCGGCGGCGAGCATTGCCAAAGAGTCGGGTTTTGACGTGGCCGGTTCCGACAGCAAAGAAGTTTATTCCCCGGCCAAAGACGTTTTGGAAAAATCCAAAATAGAATATTTTCTTGGATATAATCAGGATCAGGCAAAATCATCGGCCGCGGATTTATTTATTTTGTCGGCCGGGGAGACTTTGGAAAATCCGGAAGTAAAATATGTTTACGATAATAATCTGCCACATTGTGGTTTTGCGGAACTTTTATATCATCTGGCCAAAGGAAAATTACGCGTGGTGGTGGCCGGCACGCACGGCAAGTCTACAACGACAGGATTAATCGGCCACTTATTTAAAAATCTTGACAACAGTTCGTTTATGGCCGGCGCGGTGCTCCAAAATTATCAATCCAATTTTTATTTGGGCGACGGGCATTATTTTGTGTTTGAAGGCGACGAATATAAAGAGGAATTTGACGACCCAACGCCGAAGTTTCAGTATTATCATCCTGACATTTTAGTGCTGACAAACCTGGAGTATGATCACCCGGACCTTTTTCCGAACATCGAGGCTCTGGAGCAGGAATTTCGCCTGCTCATAGAAAAAATGCCCGAAGACGGGCTGATTGTTTATAATGCCGATGACGCGACGTTAGCCAAACTGGTTAACGAGTCCAACGTCAGCAATGTAAGTTTTGCGGTTGATAATGAGGCGGATTTTCAAATCGACCAAATCCAGTATGGCGCGGAACACACCACCCTTGAAATTATAAATAAATTTTCAAAATCCGTTTCCAGCCAGTTGCTTGGTCAAACCGAGCAGTATAAAATTCAACTGCCGGGTAAAATAAATGTTTATAACGCTTTGGCGGCAATCGCGACCTTGCGATCGCTAGGCTTTGCCCAGGACCAAATAGCCCTTGACTTACTTACCTATCAAGGCGTAAAAAGGCGCTTTGAGCTTGTTGGCGTTAAAAATGGGATTACTATAATAGACGACTACGCCCATCACCCCACCGCCGTCCGCGAAACCCTCGAAGCTGCTAGATTGAGGTATTTTGGTTCCCCCTCTCCCTCTGGGAGAGGGGTTAGGGGTGAGGGTAAACTCTGGGCCATCTTTGAGCCCCACACTTTTTCCCGAACCAAAGCGACGCTACCCGAGCTTGCCAAATCTTTTGCCGCGGCCGATGAAGTTTTAATTTCCGATATCTATCCTGCGCGCGAAAAAGCCTCCGACGCTACAATCACCTCGCAAGAAGTCGTTGACGCAATAAGGAATTCCCCTCCTGCCCGAGGAGGGGTTAGGGGAGGTGGGAGTAATGTTAGATTAGTCCACTCTAAATCCCAAGCCCTCAATATTATCAAATCCGAATCCCGCCTCGGCGACATCATCATCGTCATGGCCGTGGGCAGTTTCAACCGTTTGGCTTATGAATTAAAAGAAGCTTTATGATTCATCCTGTAATAAAGTACATCAAGGCTAGAAAAAACAAAAAAGTTCCTATTAATGATGGCAGGAAAATTGTAATGGTAAATTTTGGCGGGTTTATGACCGGGGCTTATAGCGCGGGTGCGATGCTGGCTCTTGTTGAGATGGGTTATCAAAACTCATTTGACTCCATTTATACAATTTCTTCAGGTTTCCATAATGCCTGCAGTTTTTTATCTGGAGACGGCTACAGGAACACAAGCGTTTATTATGAAGACCTTTGCCGCGATAATTTTTTTAAACCCGAACGGATTTGGAAGATGATTGACATCGAAAAGCTTGTTGATATTTTAAAATATAAAAAACCAATTAATGTATCAAATCTTTTAAAACAGAAAACCAAGCTTTATGTCCGTCTTGCCAATACTGATAAAAAGAAAGAAGAGTATGTTGAAGTCCATCAATTAGGCAAATCCAAATTTTTTGATTTAGTTCGCGCCGCCGCGTCCGTGCCTTTTTTGTCCCCTGGTAAGATAAAATTAGGCCGTAACAAATACGAAGACCCAATCTGGTTTGACAATCGGATGGTTGAGCACTTAGATTATGTTACACAAACAAATGCTACCGACATAGTAGTAATTTATAACCAATATTCTCAATTTGAATATATAAAGAAACATTTCAAAAGTTTAAATCATTCAAGATTTTTGAATATTTACCCCAAAAAGGCCTGGCGGCTTAGCCGTTTTGAAAACAATCCTGAAGTTCTCAAGCAAGCCTCAAGACGAATTGGAAAGAAAGTTAAGTCTTTGTTTGGGCTAAAAAGCGGAATAACTTTGTTTGAATCAAACAAATAAAAAAAGAAGTGGCCGGGGAGCGGCCACCTGTGAGGGGGTTAGCACAAGACTTTATCCCTCCGGGATTTTTTCAAAAGCGATGGCCACGCGATAATAAAAATCAGCCTTGAGTCGGTCTGGTCGCCGCGCAGAATCACGCGACTTATTGCTAGCCCCGCTAGGGAGTAAGCCACAGCCAACCCAAGCATTATCACCGGCACGGCCAATAGCCAATGCATCATAGTTCACTCCTTTGTTAAAACAGTATAATCACTTATGTTAAAAAAATCAACAAAAATTTTGAAGAAAAAAAGAGCTTTGGTTTGCGACGGCGGCGGGTTGGCAGGGGCTTTTGTTGCCGGGATACTCGCGGGTTTTTATAAAAATGGCATTAAGGCGGATTTTTTTGATTACCTTATTGGCACTTCGGCCGGGGCTTTTAATATTTCGTATTACACCACCGGCCAAATGGAAGAAGGGATGAGAATTTGGAACAAACACTTGCCAAACAAGCTTTTTAAACTCCGCGGAATTAAACCGGTATTAGATTTGCCTTATGTGGAAAAAATAATTACCAAGCTGGAACCTTTAAATACGGATTATTTTAAGAGCGCCAAACCGCAAATATTTATAACTTTAAGCAATCCAAAAACCTTAAAGCCGAGGTTTGTCCATTTGAACAGGAAAAAGAACCCAATCAGCGTATTGCTGGCAACATCAGCTATGCCTTTTTTCTCCGGGCCAAAAAAAGTGGACGGAAAAAAATATTACGACGGCGGCCTAACTTCCCAGCCGTCCGTAGATTTCGTCAAAAAATTAAAAGTGGACGAGGTCTGGGTTTTAATGGTAGATCCCAAAGGATATAGATTCAGCAAAACCGCCCACAAAATTGCCTCGTGGGTAATGGGAAAAAATTTAGCTGAGAAAAAACTTATCGCCAACAGGCCACATTTGGAAAACAGCATATTTGAAGATATTGAAAAAAACGGTAATTATTATGTCATCAGGCCAAAAAAACAGCTGCCGGTGACCTGGTTGCGCGGAGGTGTAAATGAAATGAAAAAAACTATTGCAATGGGTGAATTGGCAGCCAAAAAATTTTTATTGAAGTATGAGCATACAAATGGAAGATAATGTTTTATTATGTTAATATTTATTGATGAATCGGGAATCCAAAAAAAAGACGGGCTCTCGTCTGTGGCTTTGGTTTATGTTATGGTAAATGACATTGAGAGGCTAAATCAGGCGGTTTGTGTTCAGGAGTCGATTTTAAACATACCCGTTTTCCACTGGAGTAAATATAACTGGAAAATAAGACGCGCATTTTTTTTAAGTTTACTCAAGGAAGCTTTTACGGTTAAGGCCATATTGGTACAGAATCCTTTTTCGGAAGATATTTTTGAATCAGCTGTTCGGCAGTTGTTAACAGAAAGAAAGGTGCAAAATATAATTATTGACGGCAAGAAGCCGATAAGGTATGTTTTAAGATTAAAAAAGGTTTTGCGAGAACATCATGTTTCTGTGTCGAAAATTAGAATGGGAAACGACCTTGCTTTTCCCGGGTTAAGAGTTGCGGACGCTTTTGCCGGCTTGGTAAGATCCGCTAGTGAAAAAGACAATATTAAAGCAAGAGAGTTGTATGAAATAGTAAAAATAAAAATAACCACCCTTTCGGGTGGCCCGGTTTCTGGCTAGCTTTTTACAGCTTTCTCGCACGGAGATTTGTCGCCAGAGCCTCGTATGTATTTATATTTTATACTCAATGCGAGGGCCTGTCAATAATATAACGCCATAAATAAAAGAATGGTACTTAAATAAGCGAAGTTTGAATTAAAAATGAATATGCAAATTAAAGAAAATGTCCCTTTAGCCCCATATACAACCTTTAAAATTGGCGGACCGGCCAGATATTTTTGCGTTGTGGAGAATCAGTTTGACGCTCTGGAAGCTTATGAGTTTGCACAAAATCATAAGTTAAAAACTTTTGTTCTTGGCGGCGGGAGCAACATTTTGGTGAGCGATGAAGGGTTTGATGGGTTGGTTATTAAAGTGGTTAACAAGGGGATTGAAATAATTACCCCCCCGGCTTCCCCTAAAATAGGGGGGGAAAAAGCCGTATTGCTCAAAGTGGCTTCCGGCGAGGTTTGGGACGAGGTGGTTAAGTTCGCGGTAAAAAATAACTGGTGGGGGATTGAGAATTTATCGCATATCCCGGGGTCTACCGGCGCGATTGCCGTGCAAAACGTGGGCGCTTACGGGCAGGAGGCGAGAAACGTTATTGAGTCGGTAACCGTTTTTAATGTTGCCACGCACAATATCCAAAGTTTGCAAAATAACGATTGCGGTTTTGCTTACCGCCAAAGTATTTTTAATTCCAACGCTAAAGGCAAATATATTATTTTTGATATAACTTTTAAGCTTTCCAAATCAGCAAGGTCGAATTTAGAGTATCGTGATTTAAAGACCAGGTTTGAAGGCAAAAATCCGTCGCTTGATGAAATTCGACAGGCAGTAACTGAAATTAGGGACACAAAGTTTCCTTTTCCGGTTGAGGCAAAAAAAGGCAACGCGGGGTCTTTTTTCAAGAATCCGGTTTTGGGCGACGATGATTATCATAAGCTAAAAGATCAAGTAGCACTGGAATTCGGCCAGGAATCGGCAATAAATCTTGAGAAGAAGAAATTTTCCGATAACGGTCAAACCAAAATACCCGCCGCGTTTTTAATCGAGTTGTGCGGCCTAAAAAATTTACAAAGCGGGGGAGCGGCTATAAATCAGAATCAACCATTGGTAATTGTTAACCAAACGGGAACCGCGAGCGCTAAGGATATTTTAAGTTTAGCTAATCAAGTCAGGCAAACCGTTCTGACCAAAACCGAAATTGAGCTAAAATTTGAACCGGAATTGATTGGATTTTAAAAATCTGATACAATTCAATAAGGCGGATATTTATTGATATTTAGATATTGGTGGATATTTTTTGCAGCAAATGAATATTAATCAATATCAACTAATATCTCAAAAGGACTTACTAAATGAATATCAATATCAAAGCCACAAATACCACGCTCACGCCGTCAATAAAAAGTTATATTGAGGATAAACTGGAGACGTTATCGGAATTTGTCCGTTCGGAAGACAAGGTGCGGGTGGAAATAGAAGTGGATAAAAAACGGAAAAAGGAGCCTCCCTTTAGGGCGGAAATAGACATTCAGCCAAAGGGGCATTTTGCGGAGGCCAGGGCAGTGGATGTTTACGCCGCGTTTGACCTGGTTATTCCAAAAATCCGCGAACAGCTTACGCGCCAAAAGGACAAGCAGGTAAGTCTTCGGCGCAGGCGGACAAAAATCCATTAGAAGACCAATTAACACAGATTAGAAACGAATAAACACGGATCACATATCCGTGTTTATTCGTTTGCGTATTAGTGTTAATTTGTTTTTCCCGGAAAATATTTCTTTAAAACTTTCGCGAATCCGCCGTTTTTATTTAACATTTCCCTGGCGCCCCTGGTAACGGTGGATATGCTCACCCGTAAATTTTTGGCGATGTCCCTTTGAGGCACGTCTTTGTGCAACTGTTTGGCAATTTGCCACCTAACCGCCAAGTCCTTGTATTCGGCGGGGGACAAAATGTCAAATAAAAATTCGTGAAGCAAACGTTTGTCTTTGGCGGCTTTTTTTAGCAAACCCTCAAGCTCAACCCCATATTCATGGATATATTTCATATCGAGTAAATCTTTTTTTTAGATATTAATTGATATTGGTGGATATTAGGATATTAATCGTTCGTACAACAAATATCCATCAATATCCAATATCTATTAGAACCTATTTTAAAAATAATTTGTAGGCGAAATTACAGGATTTTGAGCGGATTGGCCCTTAACAAATTTTGACGTTTAGCCGAAGCTAAGCGGTCCGCCTCTGGCGGATAAGGCCAAGACGCCAAAATCCTGGAATTGCAGCCTGAAGGATTTTTAAAATAGGTTCTAATAATCCCTAAGTAAAATGTACTAGTACACTAACACGTTGCGGATTTTATTTCAAGAGCTGTGGATAATATGGAATATTTTGGAAATATCGCGCAAAATCGTATGTATTAGTGTACTAGTACGCTAGTTGACAAAGGACCCGCGTTGGTATATCATAAATTCATGATAGCGGAATTAAATCAGACAATAAATATTTCTTGGCGGGGGGTTTTGGTTTAAAGCAAAGCCTCTGGTTAGCGCAATCCGTCTGCACCCGAGGTTTTGCCCAAGGTGTTTTTTTGTTCCGGCGACTGTATGTTAGTAAAAAGTGCGGCCGCATTTTTTGCAAGCAGTCGCCAGCGCAAATTTTGATCGTTTAAGACAACTTGGATGGAGGAATAATGGATTTGGAAAGCAAACTTTACCAGGCTATTGGAAGGATACTTAAGATTGAAAAGCAATTGGCGCGCACTCGCCGAAATATGGGTAAAATCAGGCTGGTCTGCGGTATAAGGGAAGTGAAACTTTCCTTGGACAGAGAGCTTCAGATTCGCTGCTTGGAAAAGGCATCTCAGCGCGCTTTAAAGATTCTTTATGAAGTGAACAGAGAAGCTTTAAAAGCGGCTACGGTTTACAAATCGTAGCAAGACATGGCAGGTTTAAGCCGCGGCTTGCCTGCAACTACGGAGGATATATGAGCAATGAAGAAGCGGAGAAATATATCGGACGAACCTTTGGGCTCGATTTGCGGGATGTTCCTCCCGGCACCCAGGGAACCGTAACAGGGGTTAAAGATGGTCGCGTTATAGTTGAAGCCAGATACAACCTCGCGGGGTACGGGCCCGGTCTGCATGGGCATTCGCTGACCTTTGAGCAGTTTGAGCAGTGCCTGGCGGCCGGCCGCAATTCGTTCTTCACCGGGCGCAAAAGGATGGGGGCAAACTGAAGTTTTGCCCCTCCCAATTTTTACGATTTGACAAATTTATTTAACCTGTTAAACTAATATCAATGCATAATTTAACTCAAAATTTCTCGTTTTATTTTTATTTTACCCCGGGCGTTGAGCTTGGAAATTTTGAGTTGAGTTCACAGATGCACAGATAACACAGACTGCACGGTAAAATCAACTTCTAATTCCCGACCTCAACGCGAGGCGGGTTTTTTGTTTGTCCCCGCGTTGGGGCCTGCAATAAAAATTCAAATTTAGGAGAAGGGAAAATGGACGCTCAAGCTTTGGAAGTTGCTTTGCGGGACGAGACAAAGGGCAGTACCGGGCTTCTGCCCGGCGAGAGAATGCACATCATAATGATGATGCATGGCAAGGTTAAGCCGAAGAACGGTGGGTATCACATTCACACGGATTCTTCATGCCTCAGAGTTGTTTACGATGGTAAGTGTGAATGCGGCAGTGAAGTGGGCATAGAGTGGTTTGAAGTCGGGTGCGGGGGTTTGCTGACCAGCCTCCAAATCCAACCCATCACATGGCGATGGAAAAATTTTGCCGCCCGTCAAAAAACGGCCAACGCCGGATTGCAAAAACCGTCGGAGGTTGCCGTATGACGGTGCGACCCGTTGAGCCTTTGTTGCGCCAGTGGCGGCGCACCTACGTCAATTTCGAGCACAATCAGACGGGCGGGTCGGGTGGAAGCCATCGATAACCTGGCGGCGACCATCGCCAAGCTTACCGGCGGCAGGAGGCCGGTTTGGCAATACCGACACGGAGGTTCAATCGAGGTGCAAAGGCAACAGCAGTAGTCATCGGCGGGAAGAGAAGGTATAAAAGATATCAAATTTATACCCCTTCCCGCCCCATTTTTTAGCCCAAAAAGGGCTTTTTTATTTTGTTGAGTTCTGGTATAATTAGTTGGTTATCGTTATATTTTAACCCTCACCCCTAACCCCTCTCCCAGAGGGAGAGGGGAAAACGTATGTCATTTTTAACCAATTTTTTTAGCGGAGATAAAAATCCTTTGGAAAGATATTCCAGTCAGCTGGAGCTTGTTAACGGATACAAAGAGGAAATAGGGAAATTATCCCAGGAAGAAATCAAAGAGGAAATAGGGAAATTCAAAACAGAAATTTCCGATATAAAAACCGACAAGGAAATTTTCGCGAAGCTTAAGGAAATCGCGCCGCGGGTTTTTTCGTTAACCAGAGAAGCCGCCAAACGGTCTATGGGCCAATTTCACTACGACGTCCAGGTTGCCGGCGGTTTTGCTTTGGCCGAGGGAAAAATCGCGGAAATGAAGACCGGTGAAGGGAAAACCCTGACCGCTACTTTACCGCTCGCTCTTTACGCGCTTGCGGGCAAAGGTTCCCATTTGGTTACCGTAAACGACTACTTGGCCCGTTGGCAGGCCAGCTTAATGGGACCTATTTATCATTATTTGGGCTTAACGGTTGCTTCCATTCAGCACGAAGCGTCATTTTTATACGATCCTGAATACAAACCCGAACAGGAAGAAATAGACAAATTAGAAGGCGAGACCCAGGGGCTGGTTTTGGACGTCAAACATATGCGGCCTGTTTCCAGGCGCGAAGCCTATGCCGCGGACATTACCTACGGGACCAACAACGAGTTTGGTTTTGATTATTTGCGCGACAATATGGTGCAAAGTATAAACCAGCTGGTCCAGCGGGAATTATTTTACGCGATTGTGGACGAGGTTGACTCAATTTTAATCGATGAAGCCCGCACCCCGTTAATCATCAGCATGCCGGACACCGAGCCGACCAGCAAATATTATGATTTTGCGCGGATGGTGGACAGTTTGGAAGAAGAAAAAGATTACACGGTTGACGAAAAGCACAAATCCGCCAGCTTGACCGACGAAGGGATAAACAAAGTAGAGGCCATTTTAAAAGTTCCGAATATTTACGACACGTCCAAAGGCGTAACCACCATCCACCATATTGAGCAGGCGGTGCGCGCCCGCGGCCTGTTTAAAAAAGACCGCGACTATGTGGTAAGGGAAGGTGAAATAATTATCGTAGACGAATTTACGGGCCGGCTGATGTTCGGCCGGCGCTACAGCGAAGGTTTGCATCAGGCCATAGAAGCCAAAGAAGGCGTAAAAATCCAGGCCGAGAGCAAAACCCTGGCCACCATCACTTTCCAAAATTTATTTAGGCTGTATAAAAAACTTTCCGGGATGACCGGCACGGCCAAAACCGAAGAAGAGGAATTTTTTAAGATTTATCAGCTGACCGTTGAACAGATTCCGACCAACCAGCCGATGGTGCGTAAGGATAATCCCGACACGGTTTATAAAACTGAAACCGCCAAGTTTAACGCCATAGCAAAAGAAGTAAAAGAGCGGCACAAAAAAGGCCAGCCGATTTTAATCGGCACCGTGAGCATTGCCAAAAATGAAATGTTGGCCGAGGTGCTAAAAAACGAAGGCCTGCAGTTTGAATTGTTAAACGCTAAAAACCACGAGCGTGAAGCGCATATAGTATCCCAAGCCGGACGTTTGGGGCAAATTACGCTGGCTACCAACATTGCCGGGCGCGGCGTGGACATTATTTTAGGCGGCAACCCGGCCGACCCTGCCGAGCAAAAAGCCGTCATTGCGGCCGGAGGTTTACATATTTTGGGCACCGAGCGCCACGAAAGCAGGCGCATTGATAATCAGCTTCGCGGTAGAGCCGGACGCCAGGGCGACCCCGGGTCATCACAATTTTTTGTTTCCATGGAAGACGATTTAATGCGTTTGTTCGGCGGCGAGCGGATGAAATCGCTGATGACGTCTTTGGGTCTGCCGGACGAGCAGCCCATTGAAGCCAAAATGGTTTCGCGCTCCATAGAATCTGCCCAAAAGAAAATCGAGGGATTAAATTTTGACACCAGAAAACACGTTTTGGAATTTGACGATGTCTTAAACCACCAGCGCAACCACATTTACAAAAAACGCAGAGTATATTTGGGCGTGGAGCAGGAAAAAGTTGTGGAAAAGAAGAATGATGTCGACGATGATGCGGATGAATCGAAAGATAACAAAAATGAGCAGTTTGATCTTAAATCCGAAATTCTCGGCCTTGTAAAAAATGAGCTTAGCGAGCTGGTTGAATTTAACTTGAATATAGTTGATGAAAACGGCAACGAACAGCGCGACTGGGATAATTTGTTTAAAGCGGTCAACACGATAATTCCGGTTACGCCGGAGCTCCAAAAAAAAGCCAAAGCGGAGTACGAAAACGCCGCGGACCAGGATTTTGCCGTGGCAGACGCTTTTTACAAAGCCGCCGCGGATATGTGGGAAGCCAAAGAAAAAGAACTTGGCAAGGAAATTTTTGAAGGCGCCCAGCGCTATGTGGCTCTGCAGGCCGTGGATAATTTATGGATGGAGCATTTGGACACGATGGACCATTTGCGCGACTCCGTCCGCCTGCGCGGCTACGGCCAGCGCGACCCGCTGGTGGAATACAAAAAAGAAGGCTACGTAATGTTCCAAAATTTGCTTAAAGAAATTAACAAGCAAATCGTCAACAGCATCTTTCATATTTCCGTAAACATCCAGCCCAACCCTCAAGCTCAAAATTTGTCGGCGAACCTCGTTACGAATTTATCTGATAACGGCGGAGCGCAGGCTCGCGGCGTGCCACAAGATCCAAAATTCGCCAACGTCGGCCGCAATGACCGTTGTCCCTGCGGAAGCGGCAAGAAATTTAAAAAATGTCATGGCAAACAATAGTTAATTTGTATTTATGGCAATTCACGAACCCTCCTCGCCTCATAGGAAATGGCGGCCCTATACAACTGAATATTCACCTGGATCAGGACGAAGCTTGGAGATGTATGAGAAATTTTTAAATTTTAATAGGTCTGAGCTGGCAGGTTTAACGGTACTAGATCTAGGTTCAGGCCCGGAAGAAAGGTTTCGGAAGGAAATCGAAAGGGCTGGCATAAAATGTAAGGTAATTTGCGCCAACCCTGATTATAGCTTGAGTGATTATCGAGGAGAGCAACTTAGGGAGGATGTTGCGGGCTACCGGTCAAGCAATAGGTCTTCGGTCGGGGCATTAGGTTCTGAATTGCCATTTCAAGAAAATAGTTTTGACAAAATTTTTGCGCTAGAGTCGGTCTCAAAATACTGTCCGCCGAATCTTTATCCTGAAGCCGCAAATGCCTGGGCGCAGGAAGGGTATAGGATTTTGAAGGCAGGAGGCGAATTTAAAATATTAAGTTTACCAAGATCAGAACAAACAGATGCTGATTGGGCTAGCTACTATGAAGATTGTGCACAAGTACAAAATCTTTTGCTGGTAACCGGGTTTCAGGTAAAAGTGGATAGATTATACCATCCTGAATTTGAAAAAGAATTAATTACATTTAATGCAAAGAAATAATTAAAAAAAACCCATGCCCAACGACTATCTCAAAAAAGAACCAAACAAAACTGAAAAAGTAATGTATGAACTGTTAATGCACCAACAGCAATTGGAAAACCAGACCTTTTCCAATTCTATGACCATTTTGGCCGTGGCTTTGGCCTGCGGAGCTGACGCGGAAAAAATCGCCAAGTTTTTGACCACGGATGAAGAAAAAATAAAAGAGTTCGGTAAAAGTATAAATGAAGCTATAGACAAGCTAAGGCCGAAAAAAGAAGACGCGCCTAAAGCGGAATAATAAATTGATATTTTTGTGTGCCATCCCGACCGAGGAGTGCATTCGACGAGTGGAGGGATCCCTCGACTCGCCTCAGATGCATTCGGCTCGCTCGGGATGACACAAATATTATTTATGCTTAAATTTATTACCGGCAATAAAATAAAGTTTAAGGAAGTACAGGCTGTGCTGGCGCCGATTAAAATTGAGCGGGTTGATATTGATTTGGCGGAAATTCAGGAAGTTGATGCATACAAAATAATCAGACATAAATTGCAGGAAGCTTTAAAACATCACAAAGGGCCGCTTATTATAGATGACAGTTCTTTGTTTTTCAGTTGTTTTAATTATAAACTTCCCGGGCCGCTTATAAAGTGGTTTAACGAATATGTCGGAATGGATGGCCTTTTTAATCTGACGCAAAAAATGGGTGATAGTAAGGCCCGGGCGACGACAATTATCGGCTACGCCGAAAATCCCAAAAAGATTTTATTTTTTGAGGGAACATTAAAAGGCAGAATTGCGGAGCCAAGAGGCGCTTATAAGTTTGGCTACGACCCAATATTTTTGCCAGACGGGAAAAAGCAAACTCTGTCGGAAATGAAAGAGGCGGGAATTTTTTTTTACAGTCCCCGGGCGAAAGCGCTTAAAAAACTTAAAAATTATTTATCAAAAGTAAATCACAGTATATAACGGCCTTTATAAAACGTAATTTGGAGATCATCGGCGTAGAGCTTTTTTCTCGGCCGAAAAAAAAGCTCTTTTAATTTAATTTACTTTATTTATGAAGAACGTGAGACTGTCAAGCTACATAAAACCGGAAAGATACGAATTGATCATAAAACCAGATTTAAAAGGGTTTGTTTTTGATGGCGAGGAGGTAATTAGTTTAAATTTGGGGAAGGCGGTTACGGAGATTACGGTTCATGCTAAGGAGTTAAAAATAGAATCGGTTTCCTTTGAACCCTCACCCCGACCCTCTCCCATAGGGAGAGGGGGTAAAACAGTATTGCCGAAAAAAATTGTCTATGACGAAAAAGCGGAAACGGCTACGTTTGTTTTTGGGAAGAAATTGCCAAAGGGCGGGGGAGAGTTGAGGTTAAAGTTTAAGGGCATTTTAAACGACAAAATGCGCGGGTTTTACCGGAGCAGTTACATTCATCAGGGTAAACAAAAACACATCGCGACCACGCAGTTTGAAGCCACGGACGCGCGACGGGCTTTTCCGTGCTTTGACGAGCCCGCGCATAAGGCGGTGTTTGATATAACGCTGATGGTGCCAAAGGGGATGACGGGGATATCAAATACACTGCCGATAGACAACCCTCATTCGCCGCTCGATGCATCGCGGCACCTTCCCCCATGGGGGGAAGGCGGTATTGCCGAAGATCAGTCGGGCTATAACATCGTAAAATTTTTGCCCACGCCCAAAATGTCCACTTATTTGGCGGCGTTTATAGTGGGGGATTTTGAACACATTGAAGGCTGGGCAGAATCATATAAAACAGCCGATAAATCGGCTAACTACACTCCTAAAAAAACACTTGTCCGCGTGTTTGTGACTCCGGGCAAAAAACACCAGGCAAAATTCGCGCTGGAAACCGCCATTCGGTGTCTGGAATTTTACAATGAATATTTTGATATTCCGTATCCTCTGCCGGTTTTGGATTTAATCGCCATTCCGGATTTTACCAGCACGGCCATGGAAAACTGGGGAGCGGTCACTTACCGCGAGTCCGCGCTTTTGGTTGACGAAATACAATCTTCGCTATCCAACAAACAATGGGTTGCAATTGTCATTGCCCACGAACTGGCGCACCAGTGGTTTGGCAATTTGGTGACTATGAAGTGGTGGACGCACTTGTGGCTAAACGAAGGTTTTGCCTCTTATATGGAACATCTGACTGCCGCGAAATTATTTCCGAAGTGGAAAATTTGGGAGCAGTTTGTGTCCGGCCGGGTCAACCAGGCAATGGAGCTGGACGCGTTGGGAAATACCCACCCGATAGAAGTAAAAGTCAACCATCCGTCCGAAATCAGTGAAATTTTTGACGCGGTAAGCTATGCCAAAGGCTCGTCGGTAATCAGGATGCTGGCGGAATACTTGGGCGAAGAAACTTTTAAAAACGGTTTGCGGTATTATTTAAAAAAACACGCCTACAAAAATACTTCTACGGAGGATTTGTGGGAGGCTTTTGAAATTGTTTCCAAAAAACCGGTGACAAAAATTATGCGCGACTGGACGCAAAAGCCCGGATATCCGCTGATTAAAATTACCAAACAAGGAAAAGGGGTAGAGCTTGAACAGTCCAGGTTTTATTCGGGCAAATTAGCCGATTCTAAAAATACCGACAAAACTGTATGGCAGGTTCCGCTGGCCTACACGGTTGACGCTCAAAAAAGCGGGCAGGTTTTGTTGGACAAAAAATGCGCTTTCATCAAACTTCCAAAAAATTACCAGTACATTAAGTTTAACGCTGGAGAAAAAAGTTTGGCGAGAATCAGCTATCAGCCCCAAATGCTCGGCGGCCTTGGTAAATCTATTAAGAACAAAAGTTTGCCGGTTTCCGACAGGCTTGGAATAATCAGGGATGCTTTTTCCCTGGCTGAGTCCGGACATTTGCCGACTGCCGGGGTTTTGGAACTGGCTAAAAATTTTCAAAATGAGGACAATTATAACACGTGGCTGATATTGGCTTCCGGTTTAGCCACCGTGGATGCCCTAATTTACGGGGAGAGCTTTTACAATAAATATCAGGAATTTTGCCAGGGTTTATTTTCCTCTTTGGCCGCAAAAACCGGCTGGAGGGCAAAGGCAAAAGAGACCGGCGACGAGACATTGTTAAGAAGTTTGGCTTTGCGCCAAGCCGGAAAATACGGGGACGGCAAAGTTATCAAAAAGGCTCAAGAACTGTTTAATCGCGATGAAAAGATCCCCTCGGATATTAGGGGCGCCGTTTATTCTTTGGCGGCTTCTTACGGCAACGCGGCAACGCATTCCAAATTAGCCAAGCTGTATATAAATTCGCCGATGCAGGAAGAAAAGGACCGTATTGCCAGGGCGCTGGCTTCGTTTAAACAGGTTGATTTGCTGAAAAAAACTTTAAGCTTCGCAATTTCAAAAGATGTCCGTTCCCAGGACAGTCCGTTTATGGTGGCAATGGTTTTAAGAAATAACGCGGGCACTCAAATAGGCTGGGGGTTTGTGAAAAAGAATTGGGATGTTTTTTTAAAGCGTTACGGTTCCGGAGGCTTGCAAATGATAGCCAGGATAGTTTCCGCCCTGGATGGGTTCAAAAGTTCCTCAGATGCAGTTGATATCAGAAACTTTTTTAAAACCCATAAAGCTCCGGGCGCGGAGCGGACCGTTCGCCAGGTTTTGGAAAAAATTTATTCCAATGAGGCGTGGCTTAAGCGCGACGGGAAAAATTTAGAAAATTGGCTGAATACAAATATTGCTAAATTTGACGGCCGTCAAAATCGGCAATGAGGTTATGAAATTTAAAAATTTTGATAATTTTGCAGATATTAAATATGGGGTATCGGAAAAATCCGACGGGGCGATGGAACTTGCCGCGGGTGGATTAACTAGCATCCATAAGCGATCGGCGTATTTTAAAGGACAGGGGATTGATGTACAAAAAACAGTAAGCCCGAAGCAATTACATTCGGCAAAAGTTGTGAAAGTTTCCGATAAAGACCGGAACAAAATTATCCCCGGGGTTGACGGCTTAGCGACGTCGAGAAAAAATTTATTTTTAACAATCACGGTCGCGGACTGCTTTCCAATTTATTTTTTTGACGCGGCATCAAATACTGTCGGACTTTCCCATTCCGGCTGGCGGGGGACTGTAAAAAATATCGCCGCAAAAACCGTAAAAGTTATGTCGGAAAATCCCGCTAATATTATCGTTGGCATCGGCCCCGGCATCCAAGCCTGTCATTTTGAAATTAAGGAAGATATCTTGGAAAATTTCTTAAAATACCCGGAAGCGATAATCAATCGCGACGGAAAAATTTTTATAGATTTACCTAAAATTATCAGGCAAGAATTAATCGAAGCGGGATTAAAAAATCAAAATATTGAATCCTCCGGCGAGTGTACTTTTTGTGAAAAAGAAAAATATTTTTCTTTTAGGCGCGATAAGCCAAAGAACGTTGAAGCGATGGCGGCGTACGTTGGATTGTTGTTTTAGGCGTCATTCTGAGGCTTGAATGCGTCTGAAAGGCGAAGAATCTCCTTTTTTTGAGATCCTTCGCCGGCTTAGTTTTGCCGATAACCTGCTCAGGATGACGCCGAGAAGTTAGCCCCCTCTCCACGTATTGCCAAAATCCCTAAGTTTGCTATAATATCCAAAGTAACATTCGCAATTAAATAATCTTGTCATTCTTGTCAATTTTGTCATTCTTGCTCAATACTCACTATGCACCCAAAATTTAGACTTTTTTCTTCACTCTTAGCCATTCTGCTCATAGCCGCGGCCGCTTTGTGGATAGATTTGCCAAAGGGCGGAACAATTAGCTTAAAAGCGCTTAAAATCCCTTATTATCAAAGTTTTAAAGTCCATTTGGGGCTTGACTTACAGGGCGGCAGTCATTTGGTCTACCAGGCCGATTTTAGCGGCATTAAGCCGGCCGACCAAGCCGATGCCTTAAACGCTATCCGCGACACCATTGAAAGGCGCGTTAACAGTTTTGGGGTCAGCGAACCCACCGTGCAAGTTTCCGGAAATGATGAGATAGTTATAGAGCTCCCCGGAATAAAAAATATTAATGACGCCATAAATGAAATCGGCCAGACGCCGACTTTGGAATTTAAAACAGAAAACCCCAACGCGCAGCAGGCCACCGCTTCGGGAAGCGCGATAAGTTTAAACACGGCCGACCAGTGGGTCTCTACCGGCCTTTCCGGCAAACAGCTGCAAAAAGCTACGGTTGATTTTCAGCAGGGGCAGGGCTTGGTCAGCCAGGTTGTGGTTAATCTTCAGTTTGACGGCGACGGCGCAAAATTATTCTCCCAAATTACTTCCGCGAACGTCGGAAAACCGCTGGCGGTTTTCCTTGACGGGCAATTGTTGACCGCCCCAACCGTGCAAAACGCTATTACCAACGGCACAGCCGTAATTACCGGCAATTTTACCGTCCAGCAAGCCAAGGACTTGGCTAACAGCCTTAACAGCGGCGCTTTGCCCGTGCCCATAAAACTGATTTCCCAGGAAAACGTCGGCGCGACCCTGGGTAAAGAGTCGGTGCAAAAATCCGTAGAAGCGGGGATCATTGGTTTGATGCTCATAGTTTTGTTTATGATAATTTATTACCGTTTTCCCGGAGTTTTGGCGACTTTCGCCCTGTTGATTTATGCCGTGGTCTCGTTCGCGATTTTTAAAATCGGAATTTCCTTTACTGCCGTGGTTTTGGTCGGACTGTTTTTCTTTTTAGGATTAACTGTAAGCGCCTGGTTTGGCGCTCTGGCGCTCTTAAGTTATATTCTTTTAATTTTCTTTAACGGTTTGGCGCCGGTGACTTTGACTCTGGCGGGCATTGCCGGATTTATTTTGTCCATCGGTATGGCCGTGGACGCCAACATCCTGATTTTTGAAAGGTTAAAGGAAGAAATCCGCTCCGGCAAGGAAATCCACAAGGCCGTGGAAGAAGGTTTTAAAAGAGCTTGGCTTTCCATCCGTGATTCCAACGTGTCCAGTTTAATAACAACCTGCATCCTTTATATTTTCGGCACCCCGTCCATTAAAGGTTTTGCCGTAACTTTGGGCATTGGTATTTTGATTTCCATGTTCACGGCAATTACCGTTACCAGGACTTTTTTGCGGGTATTTGTGGGTAATAACATTGCCACGCATCCATGGTTATTCGGCGTTTCCAAGATTAAATCACAAAATAATACCGAGGCAGTGTAATAGGTTATAGGTCATGGCGGCCGGTATGGTCGTAAGGCTTAGGTTGTCGGTTACATAAAACCAATAACTTATTACTATACCGGCCGCCACAACTTACAGCTTACTACTTTTTATCTTTTATGTTCAACATCCTTAAGTATTACAAATTTTTCTTCTGCGTTTCAGGGATAATTCTGCTTTTTGGAATTATCTCGCTTTCGGTTTATCATTTAAAGCTTGGCATAGATTTTAAAGGCGGCAGCCAGGTTCAACTCCAGTTTAACCAGCCGTTTGATATTAATCGGGTCCAAAGCGCGGTAGCATCGCAAAATCTTGGAAATTTTCAGCTCCAAACCGCTTCCAATAACGGTCTTATTATTGAAAGCGAAACTTTGACCAAGGACCAGCACGACGCTTTGCTGGCGAAAATCCAATCCTCCGCGGGAAGTTTTAGCGAAACCGAATATACAACCATTGGCCCGGTCATTGGCAAACAGCTGACGCAGGACGCTTTTTGGCAGCTTTTGTGCGTGTCTTTAGGCATTGTCCTTTATATTGGTTACGCCTTCCGCAAGGTTACCAAGCCTGTAACTTCCTGGCGGTTCGGCTGGGCCGCGGTTATCGCTCTAATTCACGACTTACTTTTCGTGTTGGGAGTATTTTCAATCCTCGGACATTTTAAAGGCGTGGAAATAGACAGCCTGTTTGTCACGGCCATGCTAACAGTTTTGGGTTTTTCGGTTCACGATACGATTGTGGTTTTTGACCGGATCCGCGAGAACCTAAGAGTTTACGCCGGCCAAAGCATAGAGTTTGTGGTCAACCACAGCATTAGCCAAACTTTGGTCAGGTCTTTAAATACCAGCCTAACGGTTTTATTTGTTTTGTTAAGCCTTTTGCTATTCGGGGGAGAGACCATTAAATATTTTGTGTTCGCGCTCTTTATCGGTATTATCGTAGGCACATATTCATCTATATTCATCGCCAGCCCGGTTTTGGTTTTGTGGCAGAAGTGGAAGACAAAGCAGGCATGAAAGATATTGGGAAACTGAGAAATTAGGATATTAGAAATCCCTTGATAGATATTATTAGGGGATTTTTTTGTGCTGTGGAAAACTCGCTTGCGCTGGCGTTATGGAAGGGGTATTATTATAGTGAACGATTGTATACTATTTATGCATTATATTACCTTGCAAAATTGGTTTGTTTTTGAACGGCCCGCGGCCTATCGCAGTTACGGCAAGCTTCGCGTTATTTGCGATGCCTGTTGCCGCGTGCCCGAATACAGGCAAAACATCCCCAGACACAGAGCCCGCGGCAAATCCGCTTGCGGTTATGTTTTTGTGGATTGCGACGGGAAAATCATCAGTCAAAAAGCAAAATACCTGGGAGATTTAACTGTTGCCGAGGCGGAATATCAAGCTTTGATATTCGGGCTAAATAATGTTGCGGGGTTTTGCAGGCAGGAAGTGGAAGTCTGGACGGATAACGAAATCGCGGTCGGCCAGCTAAACGGATATTATTGCCTAAGATCGGAACGGATTAAACCGTTGTTTGACGAAGTCAAAAAATTGGAAATGCGCTTTAAAAAAGTCACTTATTTTCACCATAGCAGAGGAAGTTTTTGGGCGCGGCAAGCGGACAAAATGGCGAATGACGAATATAGCCGTTTGCAAAAAGGATAAATAGCATTGACAAAATTGGCATAATTTAAATAATTGACAAAATTTCATTGACAAAAATTTTTAAAAGGTTATAGTTAAGGCACAATCAATTGCCTAAACCCCGGACGGGCACGGCATAAAAAACGATAGGAAATTAAAGACGGTCATCCGTCTTGCTGACGTTCCTATCGTTGTCGCTCGAAAGGGCGGCAGACTCGCAAGGGTCAGGCAAGATTGGGTGGCCATTTTTGATCGGCCAAAGTTTTTTAACCTTTACTAAATGAACAAACTTCAGCTAACCGAACAACTTGGAGCCAAACTCGGGATTACGCATTCCGAAGCGGTAAGATATTTAAACGCGATGGCCAAGATGATTTACGATCTTCTGCGTTCCGGACAAAAGGTCAATATTTCGGGATTCGGGCAGTTTAGAGTCAGCCGCCGCGCCTCCCGAGTTGGAATCAACCCCAAAAACCCCTCCCAAAAAATTACAATTCCCGAATTTAACACTCCCAAATTTCGGGCAGGAGAAGCTTTTAAGGAAGCAATAAGGCTGACAAGCAAAGTTAACTAGCAGATTTTGATTAAAACCCCTTAAAAACGGGTTTTTTTCATGAAAAAAATAATCTTTAGAAACTTGACAAATAAAATAAAAAGTTTATAGTGTAAACACGGTTAATTTACCAAAATTTGGCAGTTTTTTAGGCTAAAACTAGCCGATTTGTCGACTTTGGCAAACCAGTCCTTTGCCGAATAAGAATTATTAAAAAGAGCAAAAAAATATGCGAGCACAATCAAAAAATTTAAAAGCAATTGTAAATATCACCCTGTGTGTGGCAATGGCGGTTTGGGCAGCAGCCCCTGGGCTTGGAGCATCGGTTACGGCCGCGGAACCCGCTCCCGCCTACTTTGATACCGGTTTTTCCGCTCCTGCGTCCAGCGTAGTTGTACCTTCGCCCGGAAGTTCTTGCGGTTGGGCAAAACCCCAAAATGGTTATGTTTTGGATAATTTATATGCCACAAGTATGTGCTCCGGCGATATGGTGTCATACGGTTCTTTCAATATTCTTCCCATCCCCCCCGGAGCAACCATCGCCGGAATAGCCGTTAATATACAGGGCTTTGTTACCGGCGGATCTTCTCCTACGCAAGTTTTAGTAGATCTCTCCTGGGATGGCGGAAATACTTATACCCCGGACAATCAAAGTATAAGCCCCGATAAAATGGAAACATCTTTTACCAATGCCACATCCTCCGATGCTGATTCCTTGAATACTCTTGGCGGCCCGTCAAACTTGTGGGGATCAGATCATACCTGGGTACCAACCGATTTTACTAATGATAATTTTCAAATAAGACTCACCACGTACGGCGGGGGCAATACCGTTTCCATAGACCAGGTAAGCGTGAACGTTTATTATAAAAACGTTTTACCGCCCGCGCTTTCCAGCGACGACACCTTGAGCAACTTGACCGTTGATCAAGGCACATTAAGCCCCTCATTTGCGCCTACCCTAACTTCTTATTCTGACGGCGTTCTTTCAGGCAGCATTTCGACTCTAAATGTCACGCCGGTCACAAATAATGCCAATGCTACGATGGTTGTTACCGACAACGGCGGTCCGGCAATTACAGCCGTCGGCGGAGTATATCCTATAACATTAAGCGGCTGCAACACCATTGCTATTGTGGTAACCGCCCAAGACGGTAAAACAAGCCAGACCTACACCGTCTCTGCCATTGCCGGTGCCCACTCCGGTATAGAAATATGCAGTGATTCATTAAGCAGTCTGATAGTTGACGGAAATATTATAAATTCTCCAACGCCCGGCACAACGCCTGTTTATACCGCGAATGTTTCGGCCGGTGTGACAACCACGAGCATCACGCCTGTCTTATTTGAGACAGGCGCCGGCATCACAGTTACTGTAAATGGATTATCCGGTGCCAGCGGTGTAGCTTCCATTGTTACCTTAGCTAGCAGCGTAAATACCATTCCGGTCGTTGTCACTTTTGGCAGCGCTTCAAATACTTACAATGTCTCCATTACCCGCGCGGAAGCTCCTGCTCCGACTTATACAGTCATTTTTGATAAAAATGGGGGCGACACCGACGCGGTTCCTTCGAGCATATCAGACATCGTATCCGGCGCCACCGTAACCCTGCCGACTGCCCCGACAAGGGATGGATATACGTTCGCGGGCTGGAACACGGCTGCGGAGGGAAACGGCAACACATTTGACGCCACTACTGCGGTAACCGCGGACTTAACCGTATACGCGCAGTGGACTGGCTCTTCTGCTCCTACCTCATTAATTGTTTCCTCCGTGGCCCCTATCAGCGACATTTCTGTGGCTAACGGCACCGCCCTTAGTTCCGTAGGCTTGCCGTCTACAGCCGGCGTTACTTTAAGCGACGCAACTACCCCGGATTACGCGGTAACCTGGGACGGTGGAAGTCCGGCTTATGACGGCTCTACCGCCGGCAGTTATACCTTTACCGGTACTCTGACTTTACCGGCCGGCGTAACCAATCCAAATGACCTGACAGCCAGCGTAAAGGTTGATGTGGCCCTGCCAACCTATACCCTGACTTATACTGCCGGCAGCAACGGCACAATTAGCGGAACATCGCCGCAGACCGTAGATTCGGGCGACAGCGGCACGGCCGTAACCGCGGTTCCCGACAGCGGTTACAATTTCGTAAATTGGAGCGACGAGTCAACGGCTAACCCAAGGATCGATACTAATGTAACCGCCGACATTTCTGTTACCGCGAATTTCGCTTCCGGCGACGACGCCTTAAGCAACCTGACCGTTGACCAAGGAACACTTTCCCCAACATTCACTTCAGGGACAATCGTTTATTCAGACAATGTTCCCGCGAGCGTCCATGCTTTAAATGTGACGCCAACAACAAATGACGCCAATGCCACGGTTACAGTTAATAGCAATCCCGCGACGAGCGGCTCTCCGGTCACTGTGCCTTTGGTTTATGGCAGCAATATAATAACTGTCGGTGTAACTGCCCAAGACGGAAAAACAAATCAGAGCTACGCAATTACGGTTACACGCGGCACCGACACCGGCAACCAGCTAAGCTCCTTGGCAGTTGATCAAGGAACTATAACGCCGGCCTTTGCGCCGACTACAAATTCTTATTC
>Ga0181520_10003444_pt1 | contig 27776 bp, 44 predicted proteins | sample PEATcosm2014_Bin_29_FD_132451 | JGI IMG/M metagenome (GOLD analysis project Ga0181520, IMG submission 132451) | Peatland microbial communities from MTU Mesocosm Facility, Houghton, MI, USA - PEATcosm2014_Bin02_30_metaG | ecosystem: Environmental > Terrestrial > Soil > Wetlands > Peat | place...
CGCCGTTGGTTTGCCCAGGGCGCTCCAGGCTGGCAAATGCCCACCTCCCAGATAGAAGCGGCACCGGGGTTAAGGTTTCTTCTTGCGAGTGATGGAGGTCCGGTACTCGACTTCCATGTACAAAAACTTTCCTAGATTCGACCTCAATTCGGCAATCAGATCGTGGCCTCCAACGTTGAAATCCTCGTCTGTCCACAAATAGCCCGTTATTTCCGAATAGTGCATCCCGTACCGTGACTTGCAAGCGCCGCAAACGACGCGGACCAAATCGGATTCGAGTTCATCCTTCGTGGCGGGAACGTCTGAAATGAAGTATCGGACAGATGCCTCTTTGCACGTCCAATCTGAGGCAATATCAGCGAAAATCTGGCACTCGAAAGCATGGGGGCCAGATGTAGGAAGGATGCCAAGCAGACGGCTTTCTTCGCCATTCCCGGTATAACAGAGCATCCCTTCATAGATAGCGATACGAGAAGTTGTCATCTCTCGTTTCTCCCTTCATTGTGCGCCGGGATCGCCCTGGCGGCTCATGGTTTTACCTCCGCCCATCCGGGCCGGGTTAGGGTTGACGTTGCCCCCGCATGAGCGGGGTTAGGCGGTTGCGGATGCTCTGGCCTCTAGCATTTCCGCTTGTCTGATAAAAGCGCGTGGTTTCATTCCCCGTGCGGCAAGCTCCCGAAGCTGGGCCGCGTTCCTGAGAAGAGACTCACGTTCCGATACCATCGGTCTAATCGGCTCCGGGAATCCGTCAGGGAACAAGACGCGCCTTGCTTCGGCCTTAGCCAAACGCTCACTGCGCCGCGAGACATGGCCAGATGGCGACAGGATACCGTGATCTATCGAAGGCCGGGTCATTGCTTCGCGCCTCCATGCGCTGTGCCCATCCGGGCCGGGGTTGCTACTCAAGAGCCTTCCTTGCCCTCTTGGCGATAATCTCGCAAACGTCTCCATTCCCCACTGCAAAAGCTGCGATAGTATGGAGGGCGGCGCGAGTTCTTATTACTTCTTGGATCAGGAACCCCACGCTGTTCGCGTCTATCGTGATCGAATCGCCAGGCTGCCAGTTGCGGAATAGATCGAGTTCTTCATCGCTGATGCGCATCGTTATCCTCCGTGTGACGCTCTACAAATTCCCTCTGGCGGAGCATTTGTTCCCTCTGGCGCTCATGTTCCCGTTCGCCTGCTACAAACGCCTGTTCCAAGTACCCGGCGAGTGTGCTCTGCGAGAGCCGGACGGTGTGAATCCCGACAGTATCGTCAACCATCGGATAGCGGGGCGAAGGATGCGCTGGAGTGGGAACGAACGTACCGTCTACGCCGCGAAAGTAGGCCAGGATAGCCTCTGCATTGGATTCGGAGTATTTCTGAGCTGCCGTTTTCATGACCTAACCTCCGGGACAATATCAATCGGCCAGGGAACGGGAATCCTATCAGCTTCTTTCCGCGCCTTGTCTACCGATGTGAAAGTTTTGGGTGAATACTGCCATCCTTCAAGGTTCTTCCAGCGGACTCTCCACACTAAATTCTGCATGGAGCCTCCAGCGCGGCCAGGCGATATTGAACTAACTTCACAGCCGGGAGAGTGTGTTCAGGAGGAGGATACGAAAGGCCGAGAAGTTCACACGCCTTATGCTCTCCATCGGTAGCCAACTCAAAGACTTGAGCGTCACAGGCATTAGAGCGAAGATCGAGCCCTTCCCGTCTGGCGATACGCGCACAGTTCTCAATTGCCTGATCCATTGTCATCTTCAAGCCGTCAATGTTCTTGCGCGAAATACAGAAGAGGAATTGAGGTTTATCGGCGAAACGTATCGCCCATCCGGACTGCAAGCCTACTAGAGCATCTTCCAGCGGTGCGATTGTGATTGTATTGCCCTTGCGAATTGCGAACATTTTCCATGCGCCTCCATGCGCTGTGCCCCGTTGCCAGCTTGCGCCTGGGGACCGTTCCTGTATGCGGGCTAACCCTTCCCGCCGGGGTGGTTAGGATGCTTCGAGCGATTCTTTGCACTCCGCGAGTGTGGCGTAAGCTGCTCCCATGCCGCCGCCGACACTGGGGTAGTACCGGAATCCGTGCGGTCCAAGTGTGATCCGTCCAACCTTGCGACCATCGACTCGAACGGCTATGTCACCGTCACTCTGCATCTTGTACGAGATCATCTTCGCCTCCGCTGCTACTCACTCCGTAGCCGGTTTACCTGCTTTGATTCTCCCCGCTCTCTCTGTCGCCCATCTCGCCAGGAGCCTGAGCACTGCGAGCGGAACTGCCTTGGGTGATTTCATGCGCGCCCACTCGCCCGATACATCTCGTAGATGACCCCGGCAGCGTGAACGCCCGTGCTCAGCTCTTCGCCCATGACGTAGACAGCGCGGCGTTGCCCATAATGCACGGTCTGAACTTCGACGCCCGCGATCCGGCGAGTGCAAGGTTTCTGCATGGCCATGTAGACCAGGACGGGCTAGGCCCGTGCTATAGGTTAGCCAGCGCCGCCGTCTGCTTGGCGTACCATTTCAAGTAATCGCAGGGGCGCTGATATTCGGGCGCGGTGCGATATACGCGGTAATGTGAGGCCATTGCGGACCAGAGTTCACGCGGAGCCATCTGGCCGCGCTCTCGATACGATCTAAACCGCGCTAGAAGAGTGTCATAGCGCTGTTCGTATGCTGCTCGCGCATCGGCAACCTTGATTTCATCGGCGGCGCGCTTGGCTGCTTTTTTAGCTTCGGTCAATTTGCGCTCTTGGGCGGCGACGGCGGTAACCAAGTTAGCATAAATCGTTCCGGCTTGCTCGAAATACCCGATGCAAGTTGATCCGAGCATTGAGTTGCGCCCTGTTACCTTGTGGCGAATGATGTAGCAGTCCATGATCGGATGGCCGCACGCGCAGTGTGTCTTGGATGGATCACCCTGAACACACTTGCCCGTGTATTCCCAGTCTTTCGGATCACCGAGAGCAGCCACAAGAGCAGCAGACCAAGCCAAAGTTCCTTCCTTGTCTGTGATCTCATCCTTAATCTGGTCAATGACCGTCATAGAAAAACACCTCCCCCAGTGCAGCCTTATGTCCTCCGCTGCCGGTTGTCAGTCCAAAGTCTAGACACGCGCCCATCCGGGCCGGGTTATGGGTGCTAGACGGTTTGCCATGGGCCCCAGCCAAACCGATCAAGTACCCGCCAAAAGTAGCGCACTGCGACAGGCTCGCCATCCGCAGAGACGATGACATCGCCACCACCAAATGTGATCCAGTCGGACGCCTCACGTTTTGCGCCAAGTAATGTCTTGGCGTCCAAATCCACTTCTACCCCACTCGTCGCGGCGTATGCCGTAAATCTCATCTTCTCGCGCCTCCATGCGCTGTACTACTGTTTCCATGTTACGCACACTGCATAACCATGTCAAGCCCTTTGTACCACATCGTGAACTATTTTGAAATATTTTCAGCTTTCTTTCTGCGACGCCATGCTTGGACTCTTTCGTTGTTGCAGATGGAGCACTGCTGCTGCCCATTAGAGCGCACCTGGTCGTATTTGTGGCCCTTCGAGCACGTTGATCGTCTCACGCTACCCATAACAATAATGATACGCACTCTGCGTAACAAAGTCAACTGTGCAAGATAATAATTCAGTGCCAACTATTCCAAAGTAACCACTTATGCGTTACTGGCTCATTACCACTACATCTTGATTGCCCAGCGGAAACAGCGCCTCGCGGCCATCAAAGCGAAACACTCTTGACAAGCTGACTTTACATCGTGCTACACTATCGCCATGGTATTACAGATGCAAACCAGCGATCCCGAGCCGAGCGTAATCACGACCGTGCAGGTCATCCAGGCCCGTAACGGTGTGCTGATTCCCGTCTTCGAGATGGTGTGTGGGCGTGTTCGACAGATCGGCACAGTGATTGAACCAGCGCAGATTGAGCGCGGGAAGGCCGCGTAATGCCCGCCGGACGCCCCACTGACTATCGGCCTGAGTATGCGGAGCAAGCGGAGAAGCTCTGTCTTTTAGGGGCTACTGATATGCAACTAGCTGATTTCTTTGGAGTTAGTGAGCAAACAATCAACGCATGGAAGCACTCGTTTCCAAAATTTCTTGAGTCCTTAAAAGACGGAAAGGAAAAGTTTGACAATGCTGTGGTGCGGACCTTGTACCGTAAGGCCATAGGCTATGAGTATGATTCTGAAAAGATTGTGGTTGTTGATGGCCAAGTGGTGCGCGTTCCCGTGCGGGAGCTGGTTCCTCCATCTGACACTGCCATGATCTTTTGGCTGAAGAATCGCAGACCGAAGGAATGGCGCGACAAGAATCCAGGCGAATCAGCGGACAATCCGCTGTTTTTGCGCACGTTGAACGATTTCTACGCATCGCCGAAGCAAGATATTACTAAAGAGTAAACAGATAAGTTGTTGATAAATATAGAAGTGGTGTCGCCGATCTCGGGGGTGATACTTTTGGAGAGTTGAAAGGCATTGTTTACTAATGAGTACACAATCTCCGACTCTTAATCCGGCATTGCGCAGCTTTTGGACTACTCCAGGCACAGGCCATGTGCTCTACGGAGGGCGCATCTCCACGAAAAGCTGGGACGCCGCTGGATTCGCCATCTATCTTGCCTCGAACTATCACGTCCGATTCCTCTGTACACGTCAGTTCCAAAACAAGATCGCCGAATCAGTCTACACACTGCTCAAGATCCAAATAGAACGCTTCGGATTGAGAGATGAGTTCGAGATCACTGACCGCTCTATCGTGCATCCCCGGACGGGCAGCAACTTCATCTTCTACGGGCTGGCCCGCAACATCTCAGAAATACGCTCGCTTGAGGATGTGGACGTGTGGTGGATTGAAGAGGCCCACTTTCTCACCAAAGAGCAGTGGGATACTGTCGAGCCGACGATCCTACGCAAAGAGGGCGCGCAAATTTGGGCGATCTTCAATCCGATGTACGCAACCGACTTTGCCTATCAGCGGCTCGTGGTCAACCCGCCGCCGAAGTACGTAGTACGCAAGATCAATTATGATGAGAACCCTTTTCTTTCGCAGACAGCCAAAGAGATGATCGCCAGGTGCCGTGCCGAATCTGAGGATGACTACCAGCACATTTACATGGGCAACCCCAAGCAGGATACCGAGGGAGCGGTCATTAAACGGAGTTGGATCGAGGCTTCGATTGATGCCCATCTAAGGCTTGGCTTCGATCCTGCCGGGAACAAGACAATCGGATTCGATGTGGCCGACGATGGAGAAGACGCCTGCGCGAACGTCTACGCTCACGGCAGCGTGGCTTTCTGGTCAGACGAATGGAGAGCGCGTGAAGACGAACTGCTCAAGTCTTGTATGCGAACCTATGAGTCTGCCGCGCAAAGGTCCGCAGATATTCGGTACGACAGCATCGGCGTCGGAGCGTCTGCTGGCGCAAAGTTTGACGAGTTGAACCAAGCCAGAGACAAGCATTTACGGCTGCGCTATGCGAAGTTCAACGCGGGGGCGGCTGTCGAGAGGCCGGAAGAGTTCTATGTCGGCGACCGTCAGAATCAGATCAAAAATAAGGACTTCTTCTCCAACCTCAAGGCTCAGGCATGGTGGAACATCGCAGACCGCTTCCGCAATACCTACAACGCGATCAACCGAGGAGAGAAGTTCAAAGACGACGACCTGATTAGCATTTCGAGTGACATGCCGCATCTTGAAAAGCTGAAAACAGAGCTTTCAACGCCGAAGCGCGACTTTGACAAGAACGGAAGAGTCAAGGTGGAGAGCAAAGAGGACTTAGCAAAGCCAACCCGAATCGGGGGCGGAGTAAAATCGCCAAACCTGGCAGATGCTTTTGTCATGGCCTTTGCTCCTCCCACTTTCTCATCTTTGAGAATCAGCCAATCGGCAATAGACGCCGCAATGGGGAGAGCATGAGAAAGCGCCGGACAGAAGAGGAAATGACAGCCGAGCAGCGCCCGCTGATGTACTCGAAAGCGGACTTGAGGCACCGTGACGGGTTACGCAGCAGCTTCCCCAACTGGGCCGGATCACGTCGGTTCGACTACCGCTCCGGCTGGACGCGGCTGGGCGATTTCTTTGCGGACGGCTACTTTCTCCGGGAAGAGATGCGCGAATTGGTGCATAATCGTTTTGGAGTGACAGTCGAATGAAGAAAGCACAGAGTTTACCGGCAAAGCCCATTAGCCTCTCAGCAATACGCTTGGCGTTGACAAAAGCGTTGGAAGCCGATGACAGGCCGCATTATCCAATCCAAGCGCCGAAGATTCCCAAAGGCGTGGTTCCTGAAGGTCAACGGGCGCAGGTTGCGATGGATGAAGCATCTTACGAATGCGCTCGGATGGCAATGGACTACGCTCCACAGTTCGGCTCTCAACTTTACGCCTACAGCAGCATCGAAGGCTTTCCCGGATACCCGTATCTGATGGCGCTGGCGCTGCGCTCTGAGTATCGCAACATGGCGACGGCTCTGGCTACTGAGTTGACCCGCAAGTGGATCAAGTTCAACAGCACAGACACGGATGACGAGGGAACCAAAGAGAAGATCACAGCCATCGAGCAGGAATTCACTCGTCTCGGAATCCAGCAGATCATTCGCAAGGCGGCGGAGCATGACGCGCTGTATGGCACGGGGCAGATTCTCATCAACATCAAAGGCGCCGACGTAAAAACGCCGCTCATTCTCAGCGGGAAGACAATCGCAAAAAGCAGTCTGGAAGGATTCAAGAACGTCGATCCGATCTGGACCACGCCGCTCATGTACAACGCGCTGACTCCCGCTGCGCCGACGTTCTACAAGCCGCAAAGCTGGTGGGTGATGGGCGAGCATTGGGACGCTACTCGGCTGCTGATTATCACCACGCGCGAAGTGCCAGACATCTTCAAGCCGGGATTCAACTTTTCTGGCATGAGCCTATCGCAGCTTGCTGAGCCTTATGTCAACAACTGGCTGCGAACCAGGCAGAGCGTTTCCGATCTCATCAACAATTTCTCCATCGTGGTGCTCAAGACGGCCATGGATCAGGTATTGACCGGCGGGGATGATGGGTCAAACTTGTTTGCTCGGATCAAACTCTTTACGGCCACTCGCAGCAATAAAGGCGTCATGGCACTCGACAAGGAACGCGAGGAACTTGAGCAGATCGCAGTTCCGTTGGGCGGTCTGCATGAACTCCAGGCCCAAGCCCTTGAGCAGCTTTGTGTGGTGTCGCGGATGCCCGCAACGGTTCTGACCGGCGTCACTCCTTCGGGATTCGGCAATACGGCTGAGGGCGAGATTAGGGTGTGGTACGACTGGATTCACGCGCAGCAGGAAGCCCACTACCGCATACCAATCGAGACAATATCGAAGTTGGTACAGCTTTCACTCTTTGGCGAGATCGACCCGGAAATCACCTTTGACTACGAGCCGATGTACGAGATGACCGAAGAGCAAATGTCCACCATCCGCGTCAACGACAGCGTGCGGGCCGGAAACCTGATCGACCGGGGAGTGATTGACGCGCAAGAAGAGCGCGAACGGATGGCCCGTGATCCCGACAGCGGCTACCAGGGCATTGATGTGGAGAAAGAGATTGCGCCGCCAAATGAGGCGGAATTGGGCGCGAATCTCGGAAGGGCGACAGCATGATGACTGACGTTTACGGAAATGTTTATCTCACGTGCGGAGACCGCGTAGAAGGTCCGCTCACACTAAAAGAATACGAAGATGGGGAAGAATGGAAGCATTTCTTCAATGTGATATTTGAATTGGAAGACAATGCGAAGCAGGCGCAGAGGGATACGGAGCGCGTGAACGCGGCGATCAACGCCTTGCAAAAGCGGAACATTCCCATCGAAAAAAAGCGCCGCAAAGGGAGAATCCTGAAAGAACTTCGGCGCAACATGCGGGGATGGTCTAAGTCTACCTGCTACTCAGTATTTGCGATTCGATGCGCAATCTGCGAGATCAACAATCAAGACTGGGGTGTGTACGCATGAGCGACGTGTTGTTTGTAGCCAAGCCGCCGCGCGAGTTGCGCCAGATCGAAGTGGTGGACATTCACATCCTCGTTAAGGCCACACGGCCTGTGCTGTTGCCATACACAAAGGAGAAAAATGAGACACGTCAATCCTGAGTTGATTGAAACTCTTCTAGACAGATGCTCTCCGCGATTAGCTTCGTTTCTTACGGCCGCTGTCGATGAAGAATACGATGGAAAGCTATTTCTGATAGCGGTCAGCGCGTTTGATGCAGGGATGGTAGAAAAACTCCTCAAAGAAAACGGACTTTCGGTTACCTGTATACAAACCAAGAAGACAGACTTCCATGAAACCAAAGCCTAAAGTTTGCCGTCCGGTTTGGCCGAACGCTGCTACTCGACAGCGGTATCAGCGGCGCTTGCTTGCGCTCATCCGAGAGATGGCCGCGAGTGTTGAGTACTGGCTGGAGGCCCAGCGCAAGGCCGCGCCGCCTGTCCTGGCGACGGATGCACTGCCTTCTGCCGAGATGCAGGAAGAGGTACAGCGCCTCTTTGAGCAGTGGCGCAAACGGTTTGAGGAGGATTCCGTGCCGATTGCGCATGGTTTCCTGAGTCGCACCTTCAAGGCCACAGACGCGGCCATGCGGCAGGCGCTCAGGGATGCGGGCTGGTCTATACAGTTCACCATGACCACGGCTATGCGGGATGCGTTCGCGGCGTCGCTGGCAGAAAATGTGGGCCTGATTCGCTCGATTCCTGCTCAGTATTTACAGGAAGTCGAGGGAATCGTGATGCGGAACTACGCCGCTGGGCGCGATCTCAAGTCAATGGCAGCGGAGATTCGCGGGCGCTTCCACGTAGCGGCGAACCGGGCTGTGCTAATAAGCCGGGATCAGTCAAACAAGGCGAACGCGGTAGTGCAACGGGCGCGGATGCAGGAACTCGGAATCACTGAGGCGATCTGGCTTCATTCCCACGCAGGGAAGGAGCCGCGCCCTACGCACGTCGCCATGAACGGCAAGAGGTACCTGATTAGTAAAGGGATGTGGGATTCGGCAGTCAAGAAGTGGATTTATCCGGGGGAACTGATTGGATGTCGCTGCGTGGGGCGGTCTGTGCTGCCGTTCACTCCATCTGAGAAAACTGCCCGTCTTTCCCGGCTGTCAGCCTAAGTCACCCATCTATCTGCGCCTGAATTGCACAATCACGCACAGAGCAAAGAAAAGCAGAAGAGCGATAGCGGATTGAGCGCAGTGAATCAGAAACTCTCTCATTTTGTTCCTTTCTGTTTTGGCAGGAAACGGTTCATTGTGGAATGGCAGATACTTAAAATTCGCTCGTATCCAGCATTGTCGTAGGCAATAGGCCCATTGATGTTCATGTCAGCCAAAATTGCGCGTTGAATGGCTCGACCATAACCGCGCAAAAGCAACTTACGGCGGCGCGGCGAAAGCCGTTTAGGTTGGCGTAGAACTGGCATTGAAGTCTCCTTTACGTTTCTTCCGCCATTCCCTTGAATACCTGCTCTGGCAGATTGGGCAGCGTTGGCGTCCATCCTTGCCGGTTACAAGGCGGTGACCACGGCGGCAGACGGTTGAGCGGATCACCTAGTTGTCTCCCATGTAGATGTACGACATGCCGTCAACTTCTACTCTGTCTCCCACTTTCAGATGCTCGAATATCAAGTAAATCAAAGCTGGTTTTAGAATCGTGGGAAGCTGAAGGTTGGGAATGTTGACGATTGCGGAAACTGGTATCTTTGCAGGTTCTTTTTCCATGTGATCCTTTCAACTGGCAGTTGGCAGGGACTTGAACCCTGAAGGATGCGCGCAATGCAGTGCCGCAACCATACCGAGTTTAGCTGCACTCTGCCTCGGCGTTGGCGTTTCCATTACGTTCTACTGCAACCGCCAGTAAATCCACTGTAAGGCAATTGCCTATCTTTTGTCAAGGGCATATTGCAATCGCCTTTTCATAGTGCAAGGCTGTGAATCGAGAAGGTCTATGGAGATTGCTTGCGACTCTGCTCTCAAGAATCGGCGATACGACGCGGACGGACGGCTGCATATTCTGCGGACGCCGATCTCCAAGGCCACCGTCAATCCCTATTACGGAAGGGAAATCCCCGAAGCGGACAAGCTGAATCTGGAACCGGAGCGCGTGTACTATCTGTTGCGCGATCCAGGCGAGCTAGCGAAGGCTGCTCCGTCTTTTGCCCGCAATCAGTTGATGTTCAAGCACATCCCAGTCAGTGCGGAAGACCCAAAGCAGGATTCAATCGCCGGGACCATCGGATCGGAAGTATCCTTCGAGGCTCCGTACTTGATCGCCGATCTCTGCATTTGGGACGTGGAAGCAATCGCCGGGGTGGAGACGGGCACCGTGCGGGAACTCTCGGCCTCGTATCGTTACCGGGCGGACATGACGCCGGGGATGTACGAGGGCCAGCGGTACGACGGGGTGATGCGCGACATTCAGGGGAATCACGTTGCGCTGGTTAAATCAGGCCGCGCCGGGTCAGATGTGATGGCAGCGGACAGCATACTGGAGACGAAAATGACTGAGACGAAGTTTGGCAAAGCTCTTTACGCAATTCTCTGTGCGGCCTCTCCTAAACTGGCCGCAGATGCGGCTCTGAAGCCAATGGTGATTGGCCTGACGCGCAAGCAGTGCGATCTCCGGGCGCTTGAGCCAAAGCTGCTTGCTATGGACGCAGCGTTGCGCATTGATTCAGCCCGTGTCGCCATGGATGCAGTCAAGGAGGATGAAGGCGAAGAGCGCCCCAAAGCCAAGGACCGCATCGCAAAAGATGCGCAGACTGCTGAGGAAAAGGCAATGTGGGCGCAGATGCGCAAAGACGGGAGCGCAGACGATCCCAACGACGATTCGATGCCTGCTAGCCTACGCAAGGCCAAAGACAGCAAGATCAAGCGGGCTAAGGACTTGTCTTTCGAGGAGTGGTCAAAGGAAGAGGAAGACGAGCCGGACCACGCCAAGAAAGCCGCCCGCGACGCTGAAGAGGAGAAAAAGGCCATGGATGCCCGAATCAAACTGGCGACAGATGAAATCAAAGCCGAACTCCGCGATGCGGAAAACGCCCGCCGCGCCGTGCGCGCGGTTGTGGGCGACGTGCTGGCTCAAGACTCAGCAGAGGGCATTTACACCTTTGCGCTCGACCAAATGAAGGTTGACCACAAGGACGTGACCGGCGTCCCGGCGCTCCGGGCGCTGTTCAATCTGGCGCAACAGGCATCGAAGCCCGCGCCGCGTGTCGCCTTCGATTCAAGCATCAACATCGAGGAAAAGTTCGCAGGCGCAAACCGCCCAATTCAGGTGATGTGAGGAGAAGATCATGGGAAGCAATCTCATCGGCAGTTTTCAGACGCGGGTCAACCTTTACAACCCTTTGGGCGTAGAGGGTGATTTCGCCAGCGCCAATCCGAGGGCGACTGCTCTCACACCCGGAGACGGAGCGTTGGTCGCCGGTCCAAACGGCGTCACGATTGGCAAGTTCGCCTGGATTGAATCGGACGGCAGGACGGTAACCAACTCCGGCCAGAATCTCGCTGTGCCGGATGGATTCGTGCATCGTGACCAGCAGGGTCTGCTGACTGAGTACCTGCAAGCCGCCGGGATGCTGATTCCGCCTGGATTCCCGGTCACGCTGATGGTTGCCGGGGACTTTCTGGCGGTCAACAACGGTCCGTCTTCGCTCCCGCGTGGTGGGAAGCTGTATGCGTCCTTCTACGACGGCTCAGTCCAAACCTCTGCCGGTACAGCCGCAAGCGTGACCGCTACGCTCGGCTCAACCAATACGGCCAGCCTTGGCTCGACCAATACCGCATCGCTCGGCTCGACATCGACTGGCACAGTCGTCGCTGGACATGCAAACCAGATCACGCTGACGGCCACTACCGGCACAATCTCAATCGGCGACTTCATCGCGGCAGCGGACGACAGCATCCCCGGCGGAACAACTGTTCTCCAGAATCTCGGAGCAGGCGTTTATGAGATCAGTGCGGAATGCACTACAACGGCGCAAACGGTTACGACCTTCGGAGCGGTCATGGTTGTGACTTCATGCACTGGCCTGATTTCTGTGGGCGACACGGTGAGCGGCAGCGGCGGATTTCCAGTCGGGGCCACGATCACATCGCAGCTTCCGGGTGGAACCACTGGCGGCGCAGGCTCCTATGTCCTAAGCGCGGCGGGAAGCGCGTACAAGGCTTCTGGCACGGGCGTGACGACCTTCGGGAACGTGGTCAAGGTCACAGCGGTCTCAACGTACATCTCCGTTGGTGACACGGTGAGCGGCAGTGGCGGATTCCCGGCGGCTGTCACGAAGATCAGCGGTCAACTGTCTGGCACGGGCGGATCAACCGGGACCTACAGCCTGAGCAACAGAGGCACGGCATACACAGCCAGCGCCACGGGCGTTCTGACCTTCGGAATCACTGTTGCTGTGACCGCCGTCGGGTCCGGGACACTTGCCGCCGGATTACCGATTGCCGACGCGACGAATCCGAGCTATCTTCCCACCGGCGCGATTCTTGCCGCGCAGATCAACGGCACGACCGGCCTGACCGGAATTTATGCGCTCAACGCGGCGTACCTGGCAACTGAGTATTCGGCAGGCGACAATCTCACAACGACCGCTGGAATTGAACTCACGGACTGGACCGCCAAGTCCGCCGCCGCCGTGCGCGAACTTGTACAAATCTCAACGTGGTAGGAGCAGACAATGGACCGTCATCTTGAAGCAGTATCGCGGAAGTGGGGCGTTCATTTCATGGGCGTTGACGCCCAATTACAGCGCACCGAGAAAGAGCGCGGCGGCCTGTTGGCCATGGACGCCCAGCCCGAACTGGTCACGATCTCGAACAGCGGCATCCCCGCGTTTCTTTCCACCTATATCGACCCCAAGGTGATCGAAATCCTGGTCGCCCCGATGAAGGCGACAGAGATCGTGGGAGAGGAAACCAAGAAGGGAGATTGGACGCTGGAGACGGCAATGTTCCCCATCGTCGAGTCAACCGGCATGGTCTCTTCTTACGGCGACTACTCGGAAACCGGAATCGCCGGGGCCAACGTGAACTGGGTACAGCGCCAGTCCTACACCTACCAGGTCATCACCCAATGGGGGGAGCGCGAACTCGACAAGATGGGCCTTGCGCGTATCGACTGGGCCAACCGGCAGCGCATCGCGTCCGTTCTCACGCTGAACAAGTTCCAGAACAAGAGCTACTTCTTCGGCATCGAGGGCTTGGCGAATTACGGCCTGCTCAACGATCCGTCGCTTTCGTCCCCCATCGCTCCGATCTCCGAAACGGTGACCGCTGGAGTGCTGGTGACCTGGGCGCAGAAGGCAACCGATCCGAACGGCGCAATCTATGTCTACAACGACATTAAGGCGCTGTATGGGCAACTGGTATCGCAGGCTTATGGCCTTGTCGAACTCGATATGGCCTCGCCGATGACCTTGGCTATGTCGCCGGAATCGCAGGTCTATCTCACCTTGACGAACACCTACAACGTGAACGTCCAGGACATGCTCAAGAAGAACTTCCCGAAGATGAAGATCGAGACGGCCCCGGAGTACCAAACCACGTCCGGCAATCTGGTGCAGTTGATCGCTGACGAGATGCAGGGGCAGCGCACAGCGACGACGGCCTTCACCGAAAAGCTCCGCGCCCATCCGATCAAGATTGAGCTTTCGAGCTTCAAGCAGAAGACCTCGCAAGGTTCCTGGGGAACGATTTTGTTTAGACCCTTTTTAATCAGTCAGTTACTCGGAGTTTAGCTGCAACTATGCTAAAATGTATACATGGATAACTTCTATGTGTACATGTACCTCCGAAGCAAGAAGTCGAAGCATGGGGAGATCGGGATGCCGTACTACGTTGGCAAGGGGCGGGGAAACCGAGCATATTGTAAACAGCACGGCGTCCCTGTTCCATCCGATAAGGCCAATATCTTGATTGTCAGTTCGGGTCTCTCTGAAAACGCGGCATTCGATGAAGAACGGCGTTTGATTGTTCTTTACGGTAGGATTGATAACGGAACTGGATGTCTCCAGAATCGTACTGATGGTGGCGAAGGAACAAGCGGATACCCGATGGTCCACTCAGCAGCAACGCGGGCCAAAATCTCCGTTTCACTGAAAGCTCAAGAATTGCCAACAAGTTTCAAACCAGGTCACCAGCATTCTCTGGAAACTCGCGCCAAATTCTCATCCTACGCAAGAGAGCGCATGACGCCACAGATGAGGCAGAGAATCTCTGAGAAGCTGAAAGCGGTTGGCGCGGGCGCTCCGCTTGGCAATAAACACTTCGCAGGGCATACGCATACGCCCGAATGGCGAGAGAAGATGTCTCAGGCAATGAAGGGACGCACATTCTCTGACGAAACGATCACGCGGATGCGAGTTGCAGCGCGTGAACGGTGTACTCCAGAGCTACGAGCAAGAATGTCGGCTGCGCAGCATCTTCGTTTTGCGCGGGCAAAAGCAGTTCAACAGGAGCCGCATAAATGCGGCCTCAGCGCGGCCTAGCGCCGCTCCTTGGAAGGGCATCATGGCAAAGGAAACGATTCTGATTGGTTGCCGTTTACCAAACGGCCTTGTGCTGCATCACCCGAAGAACCGGAACCTGACGGTCAAACTGGGTGGAACCTACGGGAAGCGGCTGGAGAGCGGGCTTTATCTTCCGCCAACGGCTTTCACCACAACGGCTGTCGATCTGGAATTCTGGAACGACTGGAAGGCGGCTTACACCGGATTCCCGCCGCTCAAGACACGATCGGTTTTCGAGGCCCGCTCAGACCAGGAAGCCAGCGCGAAGGCCAAAGACACGCCCAAGACTGGATTCGAGCCGATCAGCAAGAACGCGGTGATCGACGGAGTGAGGATCGAAAAGGCGGTAAGCTGATGGGTGTGGCAGTGTTCAATCCGAGCGTGTTTCTAGGGCGGTACCCGGAGTTCACATCCGCCTATACAGCCAATCCGGCGCTCTTCGCCTCAATGTTCTCAGAGGCTGGCCTGTACCTCAACAACACGGATTGCAGCATCGTCCAAGATGTAAACCTTCGCGGAACGCTGTTGAATATGTTGACCGCGCACATCGCTTACCTGAGTGGGCTATTGACGGCAGATGGCCAGACGCGGCCTGTAGGGCGTGTTAGCGCGGCCAATGAAGGGGCAGTGGGGGCTACGTTCGATTTCACGCCAGCAACGCCAGGAAGCGGCTCCTGGTTCAATCAGACGCAGTATGGGGCGGCATTCTGGCAGGCCACGACCAGTTATCGCGGCATGAGGTACTTTGCAAACCCGACGCGAGTAGAGGGCTTCACAGGGACGCCGATGGGGACTGCATGGCTACCACAGCCGATTCAATGATGGTGCAGATTTCTCTTGACGCCTCAGAGTTGGAGCGCGATCTGGAGAGAATCGAAAGCGGCGAGTTGGAGTTGCCGACAGTATCAGCAGTGCGAGTGAGTTGCGACGGGGTTTTCAGTGAGGATGTTCCGATATGGCTGCCAGAGCCGTGAAAATGTCCGACGCGGTGACCGCCAAGCTCCTAGAGTTGGCGAAGCAGGCGCATGGCTCTGTCAAGGTAGGGTTCATCGACAACGACCAGGCTCCGATTGCGTTCTGGAACGAGTTCGGCCATAAGGGACGCTTTCCTGCGCCGCCTCGTCCGTTCTTCCGCACCATGGTTGCAAACGAATCGGGCAAGTGGCCGGGGATGATGGCTCGGCAACTGACCGCAAGCAAGATGGATGGAGCCAAGACGCTGGCCTTTATGGGAGAGGAAATCGAAGGCGAACTCAAGCAGAGCATTATCGACTTGACCGCTCCCCCGCTCTCGAAAACTACTCTCCGGCTGCGCTTCAAGTTCGGCAACAATCCGCAAAACATTCGCGCCCGCGATGTTGTCCAGGCGCAGCGCGACGTGGCAAAGGGCCGCAAGTTGGCATCAGGAACACAGGCAAAGCCGCTGATCTGGACCGGAGACATGCTCAACAGCACTTCTTACCAGGTGAGTCAATGATGGACCTGCGCTCGATTGCCAACACGGTCAGTGACACGGTGAATCCCAATATCGCTGTGACTGTGCAGGCATCCACTGGATACAACATCGGCGCGGGACTCAAGCAGGTTCCTTCTTACGCCACTCCAGTTAACGGATTCGCACAAGTCCAGGCGCTGACCGCCGCTGATCTGCGACACCTTGACGGCCTTAACATTCAAGGCGCTACGCAGTCGATCATCCTTCGCGGGGCTTTGGATGCGATTGTGCGCGTGAACTCCAAGGGCGGCGATCTGGTAACGATCAACGGGCAGACGTGGCTCACGGTAGCTGTTCTTGAGCAATGGCCCTTGTGGACGCGGGCTGCGATCCTGCTACAGGATGTGAACTGATGAGCGCCCCGACACAATACGTCCCGTCGATCACTGTTGATTCGATCTTCGATGCGCTGGGAGTGTTTCTGACGCCGTTCGTCACGCCAGCGCAGATCATCCGCGCCCAGGTAAACCGCGTTGCACCTCCTATCGGCAGTTTTGTGGAACTGACTGAGCTTTCAAGTGCTGATCTCGAAGTTCCGCGCCAATGGTACGACCACACCTACCTTGAGCGCAATATCATCGGACCGAAACGCCTCATGATTCAGGCGGACTTTTACGGCAAGCTGGCGGGTGACTGGTGCGCGGCAGTCAAAACAGTGTGGCGCACACCCTACGCTGCCTCGCTGTTTCCCAAAGGAATTGCCCCGCTCTACTGCGACGATGGCCACGAAGCCCCGCTGATTACCGGCGAAGAACAGTACGAGCGCCGCTGGGCGCTGACTATGAATTTGCAGTACAACCCGATTGTGGTCGTGCCATTGCAATCGGCAGACACTTTGAAAATGAACCTGATTGATGACGTGGACGCATAAGGAGAACCAATGACCATACCGGCATCGCAGATCGCAAACGTAATTCCCGGAGTTCTCAGTCCTGGCGGCGCTGGACTGGTGATGAACGGCCTTGTGCTGACGGAGAACCCACTGATGACTACCGGCACAGTGCAGAGCTTTGCCAGCGCGGAAGCGGTATCGGCCTTCTTTGGGCCATCCTCGACGGAGTACGCTTATGCCTCCGTCTACTTCGCCGGGTACGTCAACGGAACCCAGCTTCCATCCTCGATTCTTTTTGCTGCCTACAATGGTGCCTCCGCTCGCGCCGCGACGCTGACTTCTGGCAGCTTTGCCGACTACAGTCTGGCCGAAATGCAGGCCATCACCGGCATATTGACGCTAACCGTAAATGGAACCCCGATCACGTCAGCCTCGATCAGTCTGACCGGACAAGTGAGCCAAAGCGCGATGGCAACCGCCATCCAGGCGGCATTCACTGACCCGAACTTTACGGTCAGTTGGAGCGCCGGGACGAGTCAGTTTGTCTTCACCAGCGGCACGACTGGAGTCAATTCGACAATCACCTTTGGCAGTGGGACGATTGCAATGAACCTATTGGTAACCCAGGCGGCAGGAGCCATTCTTTCGCAGGGAGCGGCTGAGGATACTCCTTCCGTGGCCATGAACCGGATTTGGGGACTGTCGCAAAACTGGGCCAGCATGTCTACGATTTTTGAGCCGGACGTTGCCGACAAGAAGTCCTTTGCGACATGGTTTAGCGAACAGGACGATGAAGTTTTGTACGTCTGCTGGGACAGCGATTCAAACGCCAGTGTGAGCGGAGGCGCGGGGACGTTCGGCGTGTGGGCAATCGCCAACAGCGTGAACGGCGTGATGAGCATCGGCGGCGATCCGGCAGTGGGAACGCTTGGCCCGCTGGTTATGAACGTGGCCGCGTTTGTGCAGGGCATGATCGCGTCGATCAATTTCTCGCAGACGAATGGCAGAATCACGCTTGCCGGGAAATCGGCCCAGTCTGCCGCTGTCACGCCAACCTGCGCGAACATTCAGACGTATCAAAACCTACTGGCGAATGGCTACAGTTGCTATGGCTCGTTTGCTTCGCGCAACCAGGGATTCACCTTCTTCTCGAACGGCAACATGCCGGGAGATTTCCCCTGGGCAGACCAGTACATCGACCAGATTTGGCTGAGCGCACAGCTTCAACTGGCGCTGTTGAATCTCTACACCACGGTCAATGACATTCCTTACGATCTGACCGGCTACGGACTGATCCGGGCCGCGCTCGTGGGTCAGCCGACAGCGAATGGAAACGTAACCTACGACGGGCCGATCAACAACGCGCTGAATAACGGCGTCATTGTTCCCGGCGTGTCGCTGTCCTCGACTCAGGCAGCGGCGGTCAACAGCGCGGCGGGTGCGAACGTGGCGGGAACGATCACAGCCAACGGTTTTTACTTGCAGATTCTCGATCCAGGTGCGACAGCGCGGAACGCTCGGCAGACGCCGATCATCAACTTGTGGTACACGGATGGCGGGGCCGTCCAGCAGTTCAGCATGGCGAGCGTGGACATTTTGTGAAGAGGTGACGTATGGGAGCTTTCGTGAACGGGGTTACTGGTGGTCAAAGCACGATCACCTCTGCAAACTCGGTAATCAGCATGTCTGTGCAGGGCTTGTTCGGTACGCCTGTGCAACTGCAAGGCTACTCGACCGACAAGGCGTGGGACACGGCGGCGGTCGTGGTCAGCGAAACGCAGATCGGCGTGGATGGGCGAAAGACTGCCGGGTTGGTCTTTAACCCGATCAAGCAGACATTCTCATTCCAGGCCGACTCGCCCAGCGTCGGATTCTTCGAGCAAATCTACGCCGCGCAACGCGCTGCCCGCGACGTGTACTACATCGCAGCCACGATTGACCTGCCTTCTACGGGCGAATCGTACATCTGCAACAAAGGCACGTTGGAGGATTACAACGCCGTAGCGTCGGCGGGAAAAGTCCTCAACGCCCGCGAATTTTCGATCAACTGGGGCAGCGTCCAGCCCTCTGTGCTGTAGCTGGAGTAGCGCATGAGAAAGACGGAAACATACACCGTTGAATCTGAGGGCAGAGACAAAGGCAAGAGCTTCCTGCTTACTGAGATGCCTGCGACGAAGGCGGAGGATTGGGCGATCCGGGCCATGCTTGCCCTCGGAGCCGCGAACGTGGAGATTCCAGACGGCGCTCTCCAGTTGGGCATGGCGGCGCTGGCGGAAATCGGCCTCAAGAAGCTCTTCGCCATTGACGCCGCGCAGATGCGTCCGCTCCTGGATGAATTGATGGAGTGTGTCGAGTTCGTTCCGAATCCTCAGAAGCCGCAGGTCAAGGTGAAGTACCCGCTCTTTGAAACCCAGGTCGAGGAAGTCAAGACACTGCTTTCGCTGAAATGGCAGGTGCTCAAGTTACACATGGATTTTTCGCTCGCCGACAGCCTCTCAGAATCTCTCGGAAAGGGGCTGGAGGCGGCAAAGCGCAAGCCGAGTACGCAAACGTCTCCAGAATCATCGGAGTAATCGTTGGAAGGCGATTGGCGACGCTGGCGGAGCTTCAAACGATCTACGGTGAAGAAGATGCACATAATTTGCTGGAAATTATCGCCGTAGATTCAGCGAACGAGGGGGAATGACATGCCGACTATCGTGGATTCCCTCATCGTAACCCTGGGCTTGGATTCTAAAGACGTAGACGCCAAAGCTCCTGGCGTCCGCAAGAAGCTCGCTGATATTGAAAAGGAAGCGGACAAAGCCAAGAAAACAACTGATGATTTTGGCAAGGGGCTAAAGCAGGTTTCTGCGAGTCTTGGATCATTTCTCGCCGTGTTGGGCAGTACTGCCGCCGCTTCAGTATTCATTAAAAACACCATCGACACCAATACGCAGCTTTACCTGCTCTCTCGCAATCTGGAGATGAATACGCAAAAGCTCTTTGCGTGGGGCGCGGCGGCTCAGGAGATCGGCGGAAATAAGGGAACGATTCAAAACTTCATGCGGACGATTGCCGGGATGCCTGGAGAGCTGCTCATTGGCAGGATGCCCCAGTTGCTCCCTCTCTTCGCGCGGCTGGGCATCAATTTCCGTGAGCCGTTCGATCAGATCATGGTGGACCTATCGAAACGATTCTCTGGCATGGACCGCAAGGTTGCGTTCAGCTTCGGGATGGCCAGCGGCGTACCGGAAGACGTAATGAACCTGCTGCTTCAAGGCCCAGGCGCTGTGCAGTCGGCCATTGGCAGAACGGCGGGATTCGGACCAACCGGGAAAGAGGCTGGTTCGGCGCTCGAACTCAAGCGCCGGTTTACAGACCTTGAGCTGCTGTTGGTCAAGATCGGCTACGATCTGCTGTACAAGGTGACGCCTTACCTGGAAAAGTTCCTTGACGTGCTGATGAAGATCGGCGAGTGGGCAAAGCGCCATGAACGCATTGTGGCTATCGTTGCTGGGCTTGCAGCGGCCCTTGCTGGCGTCGCTGGGCTTGCCGGGGCGCTAGGGGCTGTCACGCTGGCAGTGACGGCTCTCTGGGGCGCTATTGCGGCGGCGTGGCCTGTTCTGGCCGTGGTGGGCGTCGTGACGGCGTTGGGAGCGGCAATCCTGCTGCTGCGGAACGATTACAAGGTCTGGTCTGAGGGCGGAAAGTCGTTGTTCAACTGGGGAGATTGGGCAGAAGGCATCGACACCTGCTCAGAGGCATGGGATACGCTCCGAGACAAGATTGAGAAAGCTACCAACGCCTTCGGAAAATGGGTTGATAGGAACACTCCGCCTTCTGGGCCTGAAGTGGGCATTTCTCTGCGGGAAAAGTACGACACATTCATGGCTAAACATGCGATGGGATGGGGGATCGGCAAGACAACTGACCAGTACCGTGAGGATTTCCTCGTGGATTTAATCGCCAGCAAGGAAGGATTCTACGAGCCAACTGGAATCAGGCCAAATATACCTCAGAGAGCGCACAATCCAGGCAATATTGAGTACGGAGATTTTGCGAAGTCGCAAGGCGCAACCGGCTACGTTGTAGCCCAGGGCGGGAAAAAGATCGCTACTTTCCCGGAGGACAACACTGGGTTCAATGCGATGCGAGTTTTGGTGCGAAGCAAGGGGTATTCTGAACTTTCTCCAGATCAGGCGGTGTCACGCTGGCAGACAGGATTGGTATCTCCGCGCATCGGCGATCTTCCCGGACTTATGAAAATTATTCACGGAATACAGGGAGCATCCAGTCTTCCGGCCTCAGTTTCCTCGGCCACAACGACCAGCAGCACCAGCAACGACAACAGTCGCGTTACCAACATCGGAACCATCAACATGCAGAATCCGGCAGGCATTCAGGACATGACGCCGACGATGCTGCGGGGAATGGACTGGACAACGCTCGTGTGCCAACAGAATTTTGGGCTTTAATAATGCCGACGATTCCCTATCCCGATGTGCCGAACTATCCCGGAGTGCCGTACATTCCCCGGACTTCGCCCGGAGCGCCGTCTATCAATCTCAGCGTTGCGCCGCCGCAAGACTGGATGATTAACCAAGCCCCAAACGAGTTGCCGTGGGGAATCTTCACCTATCCCGCAAATAAGCCAATTTACCCTCCGACAGAAGGCGGAACGCTGTCGGTTTTGACGTTCGGATTCACTCGCTCGATGCAGGTCAGCGACTTCCCGATTGAAGCAAATAACACGAAAAAAGGTGCAGCTTTCGCCAGTTTCAACAAAGTCTATCAGCCTTCCAATCCGGTTGTTACGCTGGCCCTGAGCGGCACAGAGGGAGAGAAGATCGCTTTCTTGAAAGCTATTGACGACGCCTGTCAATCAACTGCGCTTTTCAATGTCTATACTCCCGATGCTTCCTACAGCGGCAGCAAGGGTGCTTGCACGGTGGAGCGGTACAGCTATCAGCGGTCAGCTACGCGCGGCGCAACGATGCTGATTGTGGAAGTGTCTCTCAAGCAAGTGTTACAGGTCACTGCGGCTCTGTCCAACGTAGCGGCTGTATCAGGGATTGCATCTCCGCAGTCTCCGAGCGCAGTCGCGCCGGTCAACAATGGGATCACCCAGGCCTCGCCTCCGCCGGTTTCATGGATGGCGCGGATGTTTAGCTCTGGCACTGTAGGAGTTCCGTAATGCAGCAGATTGTCCTTCAACCCGTTCCCTCGCAGCAGACACAGGTTGTGCTTGACGGGCAATCGTGCGCGATCTCGGTTTATGTCAAGAATCAGTGCATGTTTTTCGATCTCGCTGTGAATGGAACCCAGATCGCATATGCCGTGCAGTGCAAGAACCTTGTATCGCTTGTGCCGACAGCGTACCTCGGATTTAGCGGATGGCTTGTCTTTTTCGATACGCAGGGAACCAGCGATCCAATCTATACTGGCCTCGGTGGGCGCTGGCAAATGCTCTACTTGGATGAGGCAGATTTGAGGGCGTATGGGATCGCTGCCTAGTTCATTTGCGAACGTCAAGGACTTGCGCTTCGTGATTACGCTCAAGAACGGCAACGCCTTTTCCTCGTCTGGCGGCCAGTCGAGCAATACGATCACGCTCCAAGGACTGCGGGCGTCTGTTTACATCGACAATGCGGGCGGAGCCATGATGGGAACGCTTCGCGCGCAAGTCTTCGGCGTAACTGCCAGCGACATGAACAGGCTTACCAGCACGTTATGGGATGCGCTCGTGGTCAGTCCGGCTGGCTCATCATTCGCATTCAATACGATTCAGGTTTTCGCAATCGACGGCACACAGCAGACGCTCGTCTACAATGGCGACATTCTGAATTGCTGGGGCGTCTACACTTCGATGCCCAATACCTACCTGTATATCGAAGCGCTGATCGGATATTCGGCGCTCGTCCAGCCTGTCGATCCATTGAGCATTGCGGCTGATACTGACGTTGGAACTGTTATGAAGGGAATTGCCGGACAAATGGGCTATCAGTTTGAGAACAATGGCGTCAACACGACTGTCGCCAAAGGCTCTTACTGGGGAAACACGCTGATGGAACAGGCGCGGGCGCTGATGCAAGCGTACAGGTTCTGGATGTATCTCGACAGCACCAGCCCGAACACGATTGCGATTGCGCCTTATGGATCGGCCCGCAATGTCGCCGCGCCGTTGATTTCTCCGCAGACAGGCATGGAAGGCTACCCTGTTTTCAACAGCACTGGCGTCAATTTCGAGACGCTCTTCAATCCGGCGCTGGTATTCGGCGGACCTATTCAAATGGTTTCCTCGATTCCCAAGGCGAAAGGAACTTGGATAGTGGTTTCAATGTCGCATCACCTTTCGAGCCAAATGCCCGGAGGGCCGTGGAAAACTACCGTTAATGCTGTGTCTCCGCAAACTGGAGCGGCCTACGTGGGGCAATGATGGGGACTGTTTCCAATCCGGCAGGCATGTTGCAGCCCTCAAATCTTTGGGGCGTCTACAATAATCTGCGCTTCGTGATTCAGCAGGCACTGGCAAATGTCCAGACTGCGACAATCGTCCAAGTAGTCGCCTGCTCAAATAGCGGCGGGGTGTCGCCGGTTGGAACAGTTGACGTGCAAATCCTCGTGAATCAGATCACTGGACAGGCGGTAGCAACTCCGCACGTCACGATGTACGGCTTGCCATATCTGAGAATTCAGGGCGGCGCGAACGCGGTCATTCTTGACCCGCAACCAGGAGATATTGGAATCGCCGTCTTTGCCAGCCGGGACATTACGAACGTCAAAAGCACGAAAGCACAGGCGAACCCGCCGACTTTCAGGACGCACGACTTCGCGGACGGGATGTACCTCGGAGGTCTGTTGAACGGGACGCCCTCGCAGTACATTCAGTTCAACAGTTCCGGTATCTCTGTGATCTCTCCGACAGAGGTCAAGATTACAGCGCCGTCGATTCTGCTTTCTGATGCGGGATCAGCAGAGGCTTTAGTGTTGAAACCGTTCTATGATTTTTGGAATACCAACATTCTGCCGTTTTTACAGGGATTGGGCTACACTGGTCCTGTGCCTCCAACGAATAGCGTTACCACGGTGATTCAAGGTCAATAGATGAGCGGAACGACGCAAAACACGCTACTGCTCGACACTCAAGCCTGGGACTTGGTGCTAGACTCGAACGGCAACATCGCCTTGGCTTCCCCGCCTTACGCGGTCGCTCAAGACGTGGCCAGCGCGATTCGCACGTTCCTGGGCGAGCTTTGGTACGACACCACACAAGGCGTTCCGTACTGGCAACAGTTGCTAGGCCAGAATCCAACCATCTCGCAGATTGCGGCGGCTTTCAATCAGGCGGCGCTCACTGTTCCAGGCGTCGCAACGGCAAACACGGTCATCACTTCAATCTCTGGACGCGAGGTCAGCGGACAAGTCCAGTTCACGACCGGAGACGGAGAAAGTACGACGGTGACATTCTGATGGCGACTTCTGTTCCACCTATTGTCTGGACTCCCGAAGGCGTAGTGCTGCCCACTGACGCGGCGATCCTTGCCGGTGTCCAGGCAGACATAAACACCGCTTTCGGCGGAGGCGTCAATCCCGCTTTATCGACACCGCAGGGACAGATCGCTTCCAGCGACTCAGCGATCATCTCGGACAAGAACAGCGCAATCGCCTACATTGCGAATCAGGTTGACCCGCAATATGCAGAGGGAAGGTTTCAAGACGCTATCGGCCAAATCTACTTTATGACGCGCAATGCAGCGACTTCCACTGTGGTCATCGCAACCATCGGCGGATTGCCTGGAACCTACATCGCGGCTGGCGCTCTTGCGCTCGATACCTCTGGAAACGTCTATCAGCTTCTTGGTGCTGTGACCATCGGCGGCGGCGGAACGATTCCGGCAGAGTTCGCCAATGTCTCTACGGGTCCGATTCCGTGCCCATCAGGATCGCTGATTCAGATTTACCGGGCGATACCAGGATGGGATAGCGTAACCAACGCCTCGGCAGGGATTCTAGGCTCTTACGTGGAAAGCTCGCAAGAGTTTGAATTGCGCCGCCAAAACTCTGTCGCGCTCAACAGCCATGGAACTACAGATGCGATCTTTGCCAATGTCTACGCGGTTCCCGGCGTACTCGACTGCTACGTGATCGACAACCCATCAGGAAACACGGTGAACTATGGATCGACAAATTACCCGCTTGCCCCACACTCGGTTTATGTTGCGGTCGTTGGCGGCGCGGCCAGCGCAATCGCACAAGCCATCTGGCTCTCCAAAGACGGCGGCTGCAACTACAACGGGAACACCACGGAAACCGTCTACGACACCCGCTACTCCGCGCCTCAGCCCGCCTACCAAGTGACGTTCAACATACCGACTGGGACAGCGGTCTATTTTGCGGTCACGGTGACCAATGCGGGAACTCTTCCGTCTGACTACGCGACACTGATTCAGAACGCGGTCATCGCGCAGTTCAACGGGCAAAACAACAATACTCCTGCCGGAATCGGATCATTGATTCTAGCCCTCAACTATACGGGCGCAATCCTCGCAGCAGTTCCGGGGATTTCGCTCGTGAGTATCCTTGTGGGCCTAACAAGTTCGCCCACCGGATACGATCTGACAATGGGAATAGACCAGCAGCCGACGATTCAGGCTTCGCAGATTGCAGTGGTGGCAATTTGAACAATGTCCTCCAAACCGTTGCATCGCAGTACGGGGACAGCCCGACGATCCTTGCGCTCATCGAATCGTTCAATGCGGCGGTTGATCCCTCGGAGGACATTGACAACTTCTATGTCTGGGTGTGGGATGTGGCGACGGCGCAAGGATTCGGGCTTGATATTTGGGGACGCATAGTCGGCGTTACTAGAACGATTCCAACAAGCCCTGCGACTGTTTTGACAGACGCGCAGTTTCTGCAGTTGATTCTGCTGAAAGCCCTCAGCAACATCTCGCGGGCGTCTTCGTATTCAATCAACACGCTGCTTCTGGATTGGATGCAGGGGCGCGGAAGGACCTACGTCAACGATCTGGGAAATATGCTGATACGTTACATGTTCGAGTTCGCCTTGGCTCCGTTCGAGATTGATATTATTACTCAGAGCGGAATCTTTCTGAGACCGGCAGGCGTTGGCGGATGGATGGTGAACTTTCAACCGCCTGTTTTTGGGTTTAAGGGCATGACAGATGTAGCGGTTGGGTTCAATCAGGCTCCGTTTATGCCAACGGGAAACCCTTATGCAGTTGCGTGAGGAGAGACAATGCAGTTAAGCAATGCTCCAGCACAAATCGTAGAGGCGTGGGCAACTGGAGATTCGACCAAAACGAATCCTATCCCTGTTCCCTCACAGCAAGGCATCACACCTGGCGCAGCCTCGTGGGTTGATGGATTTCCTCCACTTTGCAGCGCAGATGCGTCCGCAGGCGGAGTTCCTCCGAATCGCGAGGACATGAATGGCGGTCTGTACCAAATGAGCGCCGTCGATGTGTGGATGTGTGCTGGTGGAGGATTCCCCTACAACTCCGCGTTCTCTGCTTCCATCGGCGGCTATCCGAAAGGCGCTCGCGTCTTGATGGCCAGCGGTAACGGGTACTGGGTCAGCACGGTTGATAACAACGTGACGGACCCGGACACTGGCGGGGCAGGATGGGCCAGCGCAGATGAAAACGCGATTACGGCCTTGACGGGCGACGTGAGCGCATCTGGACCGGGAAGCGCCGCCGCGACAGTGAACTGGCCTAAGCCGGGAACCATAGGCAGCACCACGGCGAACACGGGAGCTTTTACGACGCTCACGGCCACGACCCCAGCGTCTTCCGACAACAGCACAAATGTGGCAACAACCGCCTGGTGTCTGCTGGGATTCGTGATTTCTCTCGGCACGAATGGCTATATCGGGGTGCCAACGTGGTTAGGCGGCTGGATGCTCCAATGGGGAACCAGTGGCATAATTCCTAACAACACCGAAACCTCTGTCAGCTTCAATGGAACCGGATTTCCAAACGCTTGCTTCGCGGTGTTCGCAACAGACAGCGGGGGCCGGGTGTCAACTGGAAACTCTGCGGCTGTGGCGGCGGCTCCATCTTCAAAGACAGCATTTAACGTGAATGTCTCCGCATCAGGTGAAACAGTTACCTGGTTTGCGATTGGAAACTAGGGGGAACGATGAAAAGTTTGTTTGCATCGGCGATTCTGATCGCCTGCATGATCTTTCCGGCTACGGTTCACGCCCAGTCGAGCGGCACTACTCCGCCTCCGCCGCCAGTGTGTTCTTCGAGTAATGCGGGGGCGATCTATACTGACACGGCGACAACTCCCCCAACCGTGTACACCTGCTCCTACTACAACCTCGTTTGGCAGTGGGTTGTCAATCCGAGTTATGGCGGTCTGGTGTATTATCCGACTGTGCCATCGACTTGTTCTGGCGCTTTGCCAGTCTTCTTGGCTGGATGGCCCATAACTCAAATGTATTTATGCGAGAGCGGGGTTCCTAAAGCTGTAGCTAATGGATTAACTGTTCCTATTGCTATCACATCTGGCGGCACGGGGGCATCCACCGCAGGGGGAGCACTGCAAAACCTGGACGCCGCAATCGCCTCTTATACCGGCACAGCAGACCCGCCTTCGCAGTCCTGCACAGGCGTGGCTTGGGTGGACCTGGGTGAGTTTGCTACAAGTACGACAGATAAGCTCTACCAGTGCCTAAGCGGTGGTTGGACATTGGTTGGAGGGGCTGGCTGCTCGACAGGCGGATGCACGATGACCGGGCCGCTCGCGGCTCCGAGCATCAACAAAGTGCTGTACGTGGGAACGCCAGGCGGCTATGCGAATCTTGCGGCGGCGAACGCAGCGGCAATTGCGGCGGGCGGGGGAACGATCATCACGCCGCCGGGATACACGGAGACTTTGAGCAATATCGTTATAGGAGCAAGCGGCGCA
>Ga0181520_10003448_pt1 | contig 27757 bp, 24 predicted proteins | sample PEATcosm2014_Bin_29_FD_132451 | JGI IMG/M metagenome (GOLD analysis project Ga0181520, IMG submission 132451) | Peatland microbial communities from MTU Mesocosm Facility, Houghton, MI, USA - PEATcosm2014_Bin02_30_metaG | ecosystem: Environmental > Terrestrial > Soil > Wetlands > Peat | place...
AATCAGGATCGCCCCACCCCCCGGAGCGCCCGCCATCCGCTCATCCAGCGGCCTCACATAATTCCCATGCACCACGGGCGCATCCTCCCACCCGCCCCCGCGTGCACCCAATCCCCGCCGCCCGCGCGCATAATGGAAAATTCCTACCACTGTCGGGTTCCGTCGCGTCAACACGCGCGCAATCCGCCCCGACCGCCGCCCATCGCGTCCCGGCGGAGCCTCATCCACCAGCACCTCGTCGCCCTGCATCGCGCCGTTCAGCTCGTTCGGAGGAATAAATAAATCGTCGTCGCGATTCGTGCTCCCATTCGGCCGCACAAATCCGTACCCATCGCGATGCAGGTCCAGCTTTCCCGCCACCAGCCGGTCCCGCGTCGCACGCAACTCCTGCCGTTCTCCCGGCATTGCATCATGCCGCGGAGCCCGCGCCGTTTTTTCCGGAGTCGCACTCGGAATCGCCCACTGCTCCGCCTCCGTCTTGACCAGTTCCCCCCGCGCCGTCATCCGCGCCAGTTGCTCCAGCAGCAACCTTCGTTCGCGTCCGCCGCCCAGCCCCAGCTCGCGGACCAACTGCTTGTATCCCGCGCGCTGTCCCGCCGAGCGCTCAATGCGCCGGATCAACTCGCCGTCCGTCCGCGGATATGGACTCTTCTTCATGGTTCCGAGCATACCGCGCCCGAATTACCGGCGTAGTTTTGCCTGGGTAGCTGTCGGCTTGGCCGGCTCCGCCAGCAGACTCAACGCCTGCTCCAGCGTCGTCCCCGGCGGCACTGGCGTGAAATCCCACTTCACCTCGTCCTGCTGTTCTCCAATCGAATGGAAGAACAGCGCGCGCCCGTCGATGTGTACATGCGACTCCGTAATCTGCCACACCCCCGGAGCCAGTTGCCGGCGTTCGATGTCAAACGTCCCGCCCTGCTTCAGCCGCGCCAGAAATCCGAACCCGATCGTTACGTCACTTTGCAGCGCACCCTTGAACGTCCGAATCCGGTGCTGCGTCCGGTCGACGATCAGTGTGCCCGCCATGTCGCCCATCACCCGCGCCTCCATGTCCGGCGGATGAAAGCTGGGGTCGGGTGCATAGTGCAGCGTAATCGTGTCCGCCGTTTCGCTCTCCACCCTCCACACAAACGCCTCGGCCAGCAGATTGGTCAGCTCGGCTGCGCTCTTGTCGTCATGCGCTCCGTTCTGCCGCTGTTTCTGCTGCATCCCCGGATCGTGGATGAACTTCTGAATGGATTCGTTGTCCGCCGCCAGCGTTGCCGCCGAAGCAGGCCTGCCGTATTCTTCGATGTGGCGCCGGATGGCCCCGTGCTCCGTCTCGACCACCACATACTGGCTGCGGTCCATCTCGCTCTCGACGTATCGCCAATGCGAGTTGTCATTGCGTGCCGCCGCCAGTTCCGCGTTGACCGCCTGCTGCACAATCTGCTTGGCGTCCTGCGCATTCGCCGGATGCGCCGAAGCGCCCAGCACTGCGATCAGCGCAACCGCCCAGATGTTTTTTTCGAACCCCATCTCGCTCCGTTTAGACGTGGATCTTGCGTAATTGGTTGAGTCCAATGAATTCTCGTCTAGTCGAGAGCCTGGTCAGCTCAAATTGTTCCACGTGGAACAATCTACAGATAGGAGGGTCAAGTGAATGTAAACCGTGCCCGCTCGCAGCATAAGGCATTGTATCGAATCAACTAACCGTCTGACTTGACAAAAGTTGGCTGCCGACAGCCCATGGCTTCGGGCGCTGTCATTCCATCCACTCGATCTTTACGCTCTTTTTGCCCAGCCGCAGCGCCGTGGATCCGCCCGCCTGGACGCCGCGCAGCAGCTTGTCCGTCACTTTCTCGCCATCCACGCTGACCGCGTTCTCGCCAATCTTCCGCGTCGCCTCGCCCGCCGAACTCGCCAGCCCTGCCAACTGCAGCAGCTTGGGCAGCCGCACCACGCCCGATTCCACCAGCAGGCCTTCGGTCGCCAGCGAAATCTGCACCAGCGGCAAATCTTCACTTACCACTCTCTGCTGAAACTGCTTCGCCCAACCCTCTGCCGCCGCGTCCGCCTCCGCCGCCGAGTGGAAGTCCCGCACAATGCCCCAGGCCAGGTCTTTCTTCGCCTTCATCGGGTGCAGTCCGCCGTGCGAAACCTCGTCCCGCATCGCGTCGATCTCGCTTCCCCTCAAATCGGTCAGCAGCGTGTAGTACTTCCACATCAGCTCGTCGGAGATCGACATCAGCTTCCCGTACATCTCGCCCGCAGCCTCGTGGATCCCAATCGCGTTGCCCAGCGACTTCGACATCTTCTGTACGCCGTCGAGGCCCTCGAGGATTGGCGTCATCAAAATAATCTGTTGCGGCTGCCCAAAATGCCGCTGCAGGTCGCGCCCGCGCATCAGGTTGAACTTCTGGTCCGTTCCGCCCAGCTCCACATCGCACTCCAGCGCCACCGAGTCGTAACCCTGCGCAACCGGATAAATCATCTCGTGCATCGAGATCGGCTGTTCTCCCTGGAACCGCTTATGAAAATCCTCGCGCTCCAGCATCTGCGACACCGTGAACTGCGCCAGCAGCTTCACCATGTCGTAGTAGCCCAGCTTATCCAGCCACTCCGAGTTGTACCGCACCTCGGTCTTCTCCGGGTCCAGGATCTTGAACACCTGCTCCTTGTACGTCTCCGCGTTGCGCTCGATCTCCTCGCGGCTCAACGGCTTCCGCGTCACATTCCGCCCCGTCGGATCGCCGATCAGCGCCGTCGAGTCGCCGATCAGGAAGATCACCGTGTGCCCCAGTTGCTGGAAGTGCCGCAGCTTGCGGATCAGCACCGTATGCCCCAGGTGCAGGTCCGGCGCCGTCGGATCGAACCCCGCCTTGATCCGCATCGGCACGCCCTTCGCCGCGGATTGCGCCACGCGCTCCTTCAGCGCCTCCAGCGGGATAATCTCCGCCGCCCCCTTCGTAATCAGATCCAGCTGCTCATCAACCGCCGCGAACGTAGGCATACCCTTCCAAGTATAAAGACCAAATGAACGATCGCGGACGCATCGACCACGCGTGTCGTCGATGCTCACACATAAGAAGGAGCCGAGGCCAATCCCCGGCCCCGGTGCCCCTCTGCACTTAACCCAATCCTATTTTTGTTTCCTGGCCGCCGCCGCCGCCGGCAGATCCGAGTTCCACATGCTCTCGGCTTCCTTCCAGCTGCCATCGCTCTGCTTCTTCCATACCGACAGATACTTGCCATCGTCGCTCGCCAGATTGCCGTCTGAGTCCGGCGTCATCAGCGAATAGTTGCCCTGGACATACACCAGATCGCCCGATGCAGCGGATTCCACCTTATTCGGAGTCCAGGATACCTTCGTTCCGGGCGCCAGCATCCCAGCCCACAGATCCCGGATTCGCTGCGTGCCGGTCACGGGCGGCTGGTTCGGCGGCATCACCATTGCGTCATCGCTGTAGCTGGCGATTGCGCCGTCCACATCCAGCGCCTGCGCCGCCTTCATCGAGGCCCCGTCCGCTGACAGAACTACCTCTTCCACCGTCCTCGTATCCACCGGCGGAGGGGGAGCCTTGCTGCAGCCTGCAACCAGCGCTATCCCCACAGCGCACCCGCACAGTACCAGCCTGGAGAGTTGTCTTCGTTCGCAACCCATCGACATTCAGATGTCCTCCTGGCCCGGAGTCTATCTTCTTTCCATGATAGCCGTCACCCTGGACGCAGGCACTCCCCCACAGTTGCCTCGCCCTGTCTCCCCGTCACCGGCCTTTCAGGCGGTTTACGACTTGTTCTTCGCGCCCGCAGCCGGCGTATCCGAATTCCACGTATTCGCCTCGGCCTTCCAGCTGCCGTCGGCCTGCTTCTTCCACACCGACATGTACTTTCCGTGGTCAGTTACCGTCGCGCCCTTGGCCGCCTTCGTCGTCATCGTATACGAACCCAGGTCGTACACCATGTCGCCGGACTTCGCCGCTTCCACGTACATTGGCGTCCACGACACATCCACGTCCTTCGTCAGATGGTCGGTCCAGTACTTTACCGCTGCCACCTTGCTCGTGATCATCTCCGCATTTGCCGGCAGTACCGTCGCGTCATCCGCATAATACGAGTCGAGCGCCGCTATATTGTGCGCCTGCATCGCCTGCGACCATTTCGTGTCGGCAGCCTTGACCGCTGCAACCGACTCCTCCGGAGTGGGCCCGGCGACCGGCTTGTTGTGGCTCTTTACCCAGTAGCCTCCCCCCGCCGCCGCCAGCACAATCAGGCACACCGCAAACACAACCCCTGCCTTCGACCCGCCCTTTTTCTTGGTGTTCACATCCGTATCAGTCCCGCTCATAATATCGATCATGCTCAGTCCTCCTACGCGCAGAACTCTACGCTTCACCCGGTGAGAGTGGCCGTGATACCCATCACACCCGGCCTCATCGCTTTCCGCCCATCTCCGGCTTCCGCCCCGCTTGAACCCCGGACCTTGAACCGGTACCTTGGATGCCATGTCCAGCCAACCCACTCCCGGCGTTATGCTTTCCCTCGCCGGCCGCACCGCTCTTGTCACCGGAGGCTCGCGCGGCATCGGCGCCGCCACCGTGCGCCTCTTCCGCCAGGCCGGCGCCCGCGTCGCCTTCAGCTATCGCGCCGCGGCGGACCAGGCTGAAGCTCTTTCCGATGAGCTAGGTGGCCACCATCTCTGCCTGCCCATCGAGCAGACCCTCTCCACCCCTGAGGACGGCGAGACCCTGGTCGCCCGCACCCTCGCCGCCTTCGGCGACCTCGACATCCTGGTCGCCAACCACGGCATCTGGCCGCCCGTCGAAACCACCGTCGCCCAAATGACCTCCGCCCAGTGGCAGCGCACCCTCGCCACCAACGTCTCCAGCGTCTTCGGCCTCTGCCACGCCGCCGCCGCCCACATGCTCACCCGCCCCCGTGGTCCAGCGCAGAGTTCTGGCGCCGACTCGCAGGACCGGCTATCCGCTGGCAACGTCCCCCTCCTCGCCGCCCGCGGACACATCGTGCTCATCGCCTCCGCTGCCGGCCAGCGCGGCGAAGGCGGCCACGCCGACTACGCCACCTCCAAGGGCGCCATCATCGCCCTCACCAAGTCGCTCTCCTCCGAGCTGGCACCCCACGGCATTTACGCCAACTGTGTCGCCCCCGGCTGGACCCACACCGAGATGACCGGCTCCGTCTTCGATCGCCCCGAAGACTCCGCCCGCACCAACCCCACCATCCCCGTCGGCCGCCCCGGCCACGTCACCGAGATTGCCGGCCCCATCCTCTTCCTCTGCACTCCCTACGCCGGCTTCATCTCCGGCGAGATCTTCAACGTCAACGGTGGCGCCGTGCTCACCGGCTGATCCTGTCCTCTCCCCGCGCGTCCCGCACGCTGCCCTTTCGCCGAACGAACGTATCCGCACTGCTGCCGCGCCTCCGACCCGGCGGACCAACGCGGACGATCGCCAAAGTTAACCAGCGAGGTTGCACGCAGCCCATTTTCACGCAAGAAATCATTTCTCTTTGCGGCTGCTGCGCTATCCTTTCACCATGAAAGTGCATCGCAACAAGGTAATTAAAGACGAAACCCTCTCGCTCGACGGGTCCCAATTTCTCGATTGCGCCTTGACTCACTGCACGTTGAAATACAACGGCGGCATCGTCATCCTCAAAGGCACGTCGTTGACTCGTTGCATCTGGGAATTCACCGGGCCCGCTCTCAATACCGTGGAACTGCTCACCACCCTCGGGGCCCTGCGCAGCTTCCAGACCGGTAATTGGACCAGCAACCCTCCGTCGTCTCCCCACGGCTACTGAAACTGTGGAATCGCGGTCTGACCATTCCGTCAACCGTCCGGCAGCCTGTCCATGCCGCGGCCGTGGCCGGTAGCGCAGCCAACCGGACCTCGCTCGCCGGCTGTGCCCTCCTGTGCGTCATTGCGTGCCCGGCCTTACCCGCACCCCAACGCCGCCCGGGGAAATCTGGCTCATCCCGGCTCGGTCGGTTGCTGCGTATCGACAAAAAAATGCATTCCGGTGATTCCCGGAATGCATCTTCAATGAGTGATCGCAGCGGAAGAGAATCCCCCTTCCGCTGCGTTTCGGTTAGAACTTCAGCTTCAGCGCCAGCTCGATGATGCGGGGGTCGTAGGCAGCGGTCACCTTTCCATAATTGCCGTTCCCGAGCGTCGTATTCGGGTTTTGCGGATTGGTGTGGTTGAACGCATTGAACGCCTCAGCCCGGAACTCCAGGTGCGCCTTCTCGGTAACGTCGAAGGTCTTGAACAGAGCCATATTGAACAGCTCCTGGCCCGGTCCGCGAATGATGCCGGTCATGGCGTTGCCGTAGAAGCCGAAACCGGCTGCGGGAATCGTGCCGCATGGGCCCGGCGTCGTGCTGCCGGGGCACTCGAAGGCTGACGTGTTGAACCACTGCTGGCTGGTGCCGACCTTCCAGGTCTTCGGCCCGTCGGTTGAAGTGCCCGGGACCACGTTCGGCCGCGACGCATTGCCCTGGAAGGTCGCGGTCAGGCCCGGATCAATCGAATCGCCGCTGCGGAAAGTCGAGATGTCATTGAAGGTCCATCCGCCCAGCGTCTCTTTTTCCAGAAGATTGCCGCTGTGCGCGAAGAACGGCAGTTGATAGATCAACGTAATCGACAAAGTGTGAGGATAGTTCAAACCCACGGTGTTGCCGTGGTAACGATTGAAGTTATGCACGTCGATGGTGCTGTTGCTGGTGCTGTGAGAGTAGGTGTAGGCCCCGGCTACGTTCAGCGACTTCGTTACCGGATGCTTCACCTGCACCTCGAGTCCGTTCCACCACTGCCAGAGTTCCGTGGTGTAGTCCGTAATCGAGCCGTAACCCTGGTACGGCGCATAGTAATACTGGTTGTCGCCGGCAGACTTGGAGTTTGCAGGGTTGCTGTTGATCAGCGGATTGAAATCGTAGGTCACGCCACCCGACGTGTAGTACGGGGGAACGTTGATGTTGGGATTCGCCTCCTGGTGCTGGATGCGGCTCCCCGCTCCCGCCACCGATGCGATCATGTTGCCCGGGAATTGATGCTGCACTCCCAGCGAGTAGCTGGCCACCGGAGAAGCCTGGATGTTGGCGTCCGCCATGGTTACCGATTCGACCGAGACTGGCTTCGCCCCGACGCCGGAACCCGACGCCGCCGTTACGACGTTCCAGCTCGTCGGCGTCGCTAAGAAGTTCAGGTTGGTCAGGTTCTGGCTGGTAAAGACCGGAGGATTGGCAATGCAGTTGAAGGAGCAATCCTGGTTGGTGAAGATGCGGGTGTAGCTCTCGCCAAAGCCGCCGCGCAGGCTGGTCTTGCCGTCGCCGAAGACGTCCCAGGCGAACCCGAGATCCGGCGCGAAGTACCAGTTGTGGTTGTTGGAGAAGTTTCTCGGCAGGCCGCCCGGCTGGCCGCTGTTGTACAGCAGGCCGTTGCTGTAGCCAGGCACGTTGGGCGGGATGTTGGTGACGCCGGTCGCCTCGTTCACCGTCGGCGCCAGAGCAGGATTGTAGGCCGAAGGCACAAAGTTGGTCTCGGAGTTGGGTACGCCATACGGCAGAGGCAGGTAGTAAATCCGCAGACCCGCCGTAAACGTGAGGTTCTTATTCACCTGATAGCGGTCTTCGAAGTACGGCGACCAGCTGAACGCGTGCATATCGCCGTGCGGTGCGTTGCTGGTCTCGCTAAAGCTGGAGAGATACCCAAGCTCCATGTCCGCGACCCCGTAGTCCTCATTGCATTGGGCGGATGTGTTGTAGGAAGTCGAGGAGGTGCCGCACGCGTTCGCCGCGCTCTTTTGTGCCGAACTGGCCGCACTGAAGGTGTCGCTAAAGGTGTAAGCTCCATTGGTCTGTTGGCCCGAAACCTGGCGCTTGGTATTGAAGACGAAGGTGACGCCCGCCGACAGGAAATGCTTCCCTTTCAGCCAGCTCCAGTTATCGCTCACCGTGTCGTCAAGATCGGACGCATGGGGGATGGGGCGCGCCGCCTGGATGCCCTGCGACGCCGCTCCTCCGGTGAAGTTCGCCACCGGCGTCCGGCTGGCATAGAGGGCCGTGGGATAGAAAAGGGTCTCGTTGAAATTCTTGAGCTGGCTGATGTCCGAGGTCCCTTCGAGCACCAGGTTCAAAAGGTAGATATTCAGCGCGATGCTGGTGGTGTTGACCATGTTCGGGGAAAAGGTCTGGGTCAGCGCGACCTGCGCGATCTTGTTGTGGGTAAAGTCCGTCTCGTAGTCGATCGGAGTCGTCCCTGGACTCTCCGTGTTCTGCGAGTAATTCTGGTATTCCTGCAAATACTCCGCCAGCAGGTGATAGTTGGGCGTGAAGAAGTGATCGACCTTGATCTCATCGTCCCGTTGATAGGTCGTCAGCGGCTGGAGGTTGACGAAGTTGTTGGTGCTGCCCGCAGCCGAGTAGTTGGGCGTCGGATACAGCTGACTCAGGTAGGCCGCCGAGCTGCTATTGATACTCCCGGTCGGGATCTGGTACGAGGTGCTGGGGCACGCGCCAGTTCCGGCTGGGTACAGCGTGCCAGTCGACGGGTTCACGATCGGCGAGGCGAAGCATCCGGATATCTGAAGCGGGGTAGGTATCCAGCTGAGGCTCTGGCTGGGCTGATGCAGAATCACATACGACTCGTCCCAGAAGAAGAAGGTCTTCTGACGATCGGCGTTGTAGTGATTTGGAATAAAGATCGGGCCGCCCACGTTGAAGCCGAAAATATTCTGCTTGTACGGCGGGATGAGAGGGGGAGTGGTGGTGAAATAGTTCTTCGCGTTCAGATCGTCGTTGCGCACATACTCCCACACCGTGCCATGAAGATCGCGCGTGCCGCTCTTGGTCTGCTCCAGAATCACCGACGAGCCCATCAGCGAATACTGCGCCGAGAAGTTGTTCTGCAGCACCCGCACCTCTTCCAGCGAGTCGGGGTTGGGCGTGATCGAATTCGCGGTCATGTTGCCGGTGTTCTCGTTCCACACCCCGTCCAGCGCATAAAAGGTGCGGGACACGGTCATGCCGTTAATCACCAGCACACTGCTGGTGTTGCGGCCGCCGGTTCCAAGCGCCGATCCCTGGCTGGTGTTCACCAGGCCTGGCTCCAGGCCCGCCACCGCCTCGAAGTTGCGTCCATTCATGGGCAGCGAACTCACCTGTTCCGAGGAGATATAGGACGTATTCTCCGGAGTCGACAGCTCCACATCGGTCGACGTCGCCCCCACCGTCACCGTCTGCGTGGCAGCGCCCACCGAAAGCACCCCATTCACCTGGACCGTCTCCGTCGGGTGCAGTTGAATCCCGGTCACCTCGTATTTCTTGAACCCCGTCTTGGTGATGGTGACCGAGTAGGTCGATACCGTCAGGCCCGGCGTGATGTAGCCGCCGCTGCCATTCGTCTGGGTCACCGTCGTCACCTTGGTCGTGTCGTCGGTAATGGTCACCGTCGCACCCTGGACCACCGCGCCGGTCGAATCCGTCACCGTCCCGGTAATCGTCGCCCGCGTGGAAAGCTGTGCCCGCAGCGAGGGGCTGTTCAGGAATAGCGCCATCGTCAATACCGTGGCCGTCAGAATGAAGCGTCGTAGCATGAGCATCTGGTTTCCCCTCTGGTGTTCTTTTGGTCCCGGCGGCCTCGTGGTCAGCGGACCTCGTTCGCTTTCCCGGGAAATCACGTTTCTATGGTTTAACGACCTGGGAGTCGCACATTTGGGTGGCATGCGCCGCGGCGGCGATCATTTCAGTTGCCATCAAGACACCGCTCTTTTTCGGCTGACAGCCTTCGTCGGAGGTGGCCGATACGCTGCCGCATCGGTCGTTTCTCCAAGGTCTCAAGTCGCGGAATTCAACCGGGCAAAGTTACGCCTGGCGCGCGTTCCACACAGGAATGATTTCGAGGGGGAAATGTAGTCTTGCGAATCGAGCCTGTCAAGGAAAATAATGAAAGTAAAAAGTTATCGATAACTGTCCCATCGTTTCAATAACATAGACGATCGCTCGTTCGGCCACCCGTCCCCCCCGCGCCCGCCGCCGGCCCAGGCCCCTCCCGTTTGCAACTCAGGTCGCACCCTCCTTGGAGCCTCCGCTCCGCAGCGAAGTTGGCTACTCCCGTAACCAGCCGGAATGGTACAGGCCCTCTCGAGCGAGCTACAATTGCCCACTCCCCCGGCCCGACCCCCAAAAATCCATCCAAGAGAGGATTCACCATGCTCGGCGAACTCATCAGCGAATCCACCGGCAAGCGCATCGTCCGACGGGTCGTCTCGATCGACCCCCCAACCGTCGAAGTCACCTTTGAAGAAACCGGCGCCGTGCTCGGCATCCCCACCAGCGGCACAGGTACGTACACCTCGGTCATCCGCCCCGACGGCTCCATCTTCGGCGAAGGCCAGGGACTCATCGTCTCGCAGGAGGGCGACGGCATCACCTGGACCGGAACCGGCATCGGCAAGTTCCTCCCCGGCGGCGCCGTCAGCTACCGCGGCATGCTCTTCTTCCGCACCACCTCCGCCAAACTCGCCCAATTCAACAACGCCTGCGGCGCCTTCGAGTTCGAAGTCGACGCCACCGGTTCCACCGCTTCCAAGGTCTGGGAGTGGAAATAACTGTTATGCTCGAATGGTTCTTGGGGGCATCCCGCTCATGCGCAGCCTGGCGTATAAGCGGGGATACGAATGCCCCATCTTTGCGACCTTGCAATGGACCACCTCGGCGATCTATCTACTCAGTTGACCGAAAGACCTGATTCCGAATGCGTCGATTCGCCACAATCGTGCTCCTTCTCTGCGCCACCACTCACTGCGTTCTCTCCATCTTTTACGTCAACACCTCCTGGCTAGACCTCCACAGGTACGCGGAGGGAGCCGCGCCCGAGCCCTTCCAGCGGCGCTTCCTGATGGTCCCGATCCTTCGCTGGGCCGAGTCTAACCACACCCTTCAGACCGCTGCCGCCCGCTACGGAGTCAACGTTCCGCAGCCTGAGCCAATGTCCGCGGCGAAACTCGCCTGCGTTCTCATCAGCCTCGTCCTGCTCAACTGCTTCGGCCTTTGGACCACCCGCGTATCCGCGGACCTCTCGATCCGACACTGGTGGCTGCTGTGGGTGCTTGTGCTCGCCATTCTCTACGCCAGTTACGCCGCCCGCTATGAGCAATGTATCTGGTATCCCTACGACATTCCCCACCTTGTTCTTTTCGGAATCGCCACCGTCTTCCTGCTTACCGGTCGCCCGCTGCCCTTTGTCGTCGCCTTCGGCTTCGACGCGCCCATGCGCGAGACGTCTGTCTTCCTGATTGCCCTTGCCCTCGTCGTCCACTTCCGCTCAAAGCCCTGGCGCATCGCCGCCGGTGCCTGTGCCGCGGTCTGGACGCTCACCCGCTTCCTCGCCTACCATCTCTATCCCAGCGGAGCCCATCAGTGGAACGGCCTGCACTGGTACACAGAGATCAAGCCCTGGCACCTTCCCCAACTCTTCAGCATCGTCGGCTTCTTCTGGCTGCCAGTCTGGCTTGGGATCAGGCACCTCACCCGCACCGAGCGCCTTGCGCTTTACGCAGCCAGCGCCATGATCTTCTTCACATTTTTCTTCGCCACCTGGAACGAGACCCGCGCCTGGTCGGAGTGGACCGTTCTCTTCGCCATTCTTGCCTCAGTCGAGATCGAACGCTCATTCGGCTCCAGCCGGGGCGTCACTCACTGCGTCGTGTAGTACACCGCCAGCGATCCCACCTTTGCCGCCGGTCCACTTCCCGCGGATGGGTTCGACCAGGTCATCGCCAGGCTGTTGTTGAAGATCATTGGCGACTCGCGAAAGTACCGGTATCCGGACCAGTACGTGGTATTGTCCGGCACGCCTGAACTGAAATACCGCGCAATGCCGTACTCATCGGTACGCCCATGAAACTGGTTGCCATAAAACTGGTTGCCGAAGAAGTCTTCCGTGCCGCCATACACGAATGCTGTTTGGTCGACACTCATCGTCGGATACGACTCCAGCCAACTGGGCTGGACCGAACCCGCCGCCGACGAAACAAAGTAGATGCTCTCCAGTTCCCCCGCACCGCTCACCGTGGGAATGATCGCAAACATAGCGCCTGGCGCAATCGTCGATCCCGCCCAGTCGTTCACGACCATGTGGAAGACGTTCCGCGTCGCTGGATACCGCCCTGCCGGCGCAGCCCCCGCATAATATTCCGCCTGCGAATACCAGACGATGTTGGTAACCGGCGGGTTGGTGATCGAGACGCTGATGCTGTTGTTGTACTTGATGTAAATCCGCCGGTAGCCCGAGATCGTCTCGTTGCTCAAGCTCGTGGCCGAAGTAATCCCCAGGTATTTCGTCACGAACAGATCGCCCGTCGCCGGTGTGCCGTCGCTGGTCGCGTACCCATACCACAGCAGAAACATCCCCAGCGGCGCGGTGCAGGTGTTGCCGTCTACTGTGATCGTGATGGTTGCCTCGGCGCCCAAATTCGCCACGGTCGGCGATCCATCGTTGTAGGTTGCGGCGAGCTGAATCCGCTCAAGGTTGCCCGCGCCCGTCGCCGAGAACAGCGTCAGGCTCGCTCCAGCGCTCAGGTTGTACCCCTTAATCTCCGCAACTCGCAGCGTGCGTGTCTCCAGGGCCGCGCCGCCGGATCCGGCTGGTCCCGCCGGTCCCTGTGCTCCTGTAGCTCCCACCGGCCCCGGAGGACCCATCGGTCCAGTTGCCCCGCTCGGCCCCATCGGCCCAGTGAGCCCTTCAGCGCCGGCCGCGCCCTGTGGCCCCGCTGGTCCGGGAATGCCCGGCCCTGTACTCATCAGTTCCCAGGCGGAGACGCTCGTCGCTGGCGCGTTCCCGACATTCTCCGGCGCTAGCGAGATATAGAAACTCTCCCCCGACGAAACCATGTCGTTCAAGTTGTATACCGTGCCCGCATCGTAACTGCCCACATACGCCACGTACGTCCTCGACTGGGTTGGCGCCTGAGTTTGCGCCCGCACCATCGTAATCCAGCAGGTCAGTATCAGCAGTGCCGCCGCATCAGTTCTCCTTCGCTTTGCCATCGTCATCCTCGCGCCTGTCTAATCCGGAATCAAAGTAAGCGTGCCGCGGACCACTGCGAGCGCATACGTCTTCTTTGTCACCGTGTCCACAAATCCAATTTGCGCGGCCCCCGTCACGCCGTCCGGCGCCTGCACCAGCGTCAGCGCCCCGTTCCGCACCGTCAAGAAATGCAACTCTCCGGTCTCCGTGTCCGCCAGCTCCGGATCGGCCGCCGCCGCTCCATCCGCCACCCCGGCTGCGGTCAGTTCGGCCGAGCCGTCCGCCACGCTCAGCACAAACCGCGCCCCGCTCACTGAATCCGCCAGTGTCAACCCAGCGGCGGCGTTCTTGCCATCGGAGCAAGATACACTCATCCCGCACCCTATCACCGGGCCCCCCAGACCGGCGGCCAGCACGATTGCATAGCCCAGCTTTCGCAACTCCAAGGACCTCGCTTGCGCCTCACCCTATCTATCGACGATGCTCGCCCCATTCATCAACGGGGGAGAAAGCCCCCTTACCGCATGTTTGTCGTTCCGCAACGCAGCCTGCGACAATAACTCCTGCATGAAGCGCCTCATCCTCACCGCCGCTCTCGCCGCCGCCTTCCTCGCGCCCCAACTCGTCTGTGCGCCTGTCTGGGCCCAGGCAGCCGACCTGCCCAGCGACGCGCCGCCCACTCCCGCCGGCCAAACCGGCACCGAGCGCGGCCAGACCCTCATCCGAGAGATGATCGCCGCGCTCGGCGGCGACGCCTGGCTGCATCGCACCAGCATCCAGACCGAGGGCCGCACCTCCACCTTCTTCCACGGCCAGCCCAACCCCTACATCACCGAGTTCCACGATCTCGTCCGCCTGCCCGGCTCCGGCCAGCCCGTGGCCGAACGCATCGGCTTCCTTACCGACAAGAGCATGATCTTCCCCGGCAAGAAGATCGATGTGGTCCAGATCTGGAAGGACGGCCACGGCTACGAGATCACCTACAAAGGCCAGACCGACCTGCCCAAGGATCAAGTCGACGACTACTACCGCCGCCGCGCCCACTCCATCGAAGAGGTCGTCAACACCTGGATCCACGCGCCCGGCGTCATGATCCTCTCCGAAGGCAGCGGCATGGTCGAGCGCCATCTCGTCGACAAAGTCACCGTCCTCACCGACTCCAATGACGCCGTAACCCTCGAGCTCGATGCCGCCACCCACCTCCCCCTTCGCCGTACCTTCCAGTGGCGCAACCCGCAGTTCAAGGACTTCGACGAGGAAGCCGAAACCTACGACGACTACCACACCATCCAGGGCCTTCCCACCCCGTTGAATATCACCCGCTACCACAACGGCGACATGACCGCCCAGCGCTACCTCACCAAGGTCGAATACAGCGTCCCCGCCACGCCCGACCTCTTCGACCCCGCCGCCTCCGTCCCCAAACTCAAGAAATAGGTCGGGCAGGAATCCCTTGTCGTTCTGAACCGGAGCGAGTTCGAACCGGACAACCCGCGCATCCGGCTTTGCTTCTCAACTGACAACTGACAACTGGCAACTGGCAATTTGCAACTTGTTTATACTCAGTCCTGCATGACTGACCAGCCCAACCCCGCCGCCAACACCATGGACATCGTCCAAATCATGTCCATCCTGCCGCACCGCTATCCGCTTCTGCTCATCGACCGCATCGTCGAGATGGAGCGCAAGACCCGCATCGTCGCCCTCAAGAACGTCTCCATCAACGAGCCCCACTTCGCGGGCCACTTCCCCAACTTCCCCATCATGCCCGGCGTCCTTGTCGTCGAAGCCATCGCCCAGGCCGGCGGCGCGCTGTTGCTCACCGAATACTCCGACGAAGAGCGCAACTCCAAGCTCATGGTCTTCACCGGCATCGACTCCGCCAAGTTCCGCCGCCCCGTCGTACCCGGCGATCAGCTCCGCATCGAGGTCACCGTCCTCAACTGGCGCACCAACGCCGTCCGCATGCGCGGCGTCGCCACCGTCGAAGGCAAGATCGCCTGCGAGGCGATCGTCATGTGCGCTCTCACCAACCGCGCCAGGCCCGCGCCGCCCGAACCCCCTCCAACTCCCGCCGGAGCCGCAGCCGAGTGAGCACTGCCGCCAACATCCATCCCACCGCCATCGTCGCCGATGGCGCGCACATTCCCGCATCCTGCGTCGTCGGCCCCTACTCCACCATCGGCCCCAACGTCGTTCTCGGCGAGAATTGCCGCCTCGTCTCCCACGTCGTGCTCGACGGGCACCTCACCGTTGGCGCCGGTACCACCTTCTATCCCTTCGCCTGCGTCGGCGTCGCGCCCCAGGACCTGAAGTACGCGGGCGAACCCACCCGCTGTGCGATTGGTGAAGACACAACCATTCGCGAATATGTCACCATCTCCCGCGGCACCGTCGGCGGCGGCGGCGAAACGACGGTTGGCTCCGGCTGTCTCATCATGGCCTACACCCACATCGGCCACGACTCCCACATCGGCAACGGCTGCATCCTCGCCAACTCCGCGACCCTCGCCGGCCACGTCATCGTCGAAGACTATGCCGTCGTCGGCGCGCTCTGTCCCGTCCATCAGTATTGCCGCATCGGCAAGTACGCCTACATCGGCGGCGGCACCACTATTACCCAGGACGTGCTCCCCTACTCACTCACCTCCATCGAACGCAACAATCACGCCTACGGCCTCAACAAGGTCGGCCTCGAACGTCGCGGCTTCACCCCCGCCCAGCTCAAAGCCCTGCGCCATGCCTACCGCCTGCTGCAGGCCTCGAAGCTCAATACCACCGACGCCGTCGCCGCCATCCGCGCCACGCTGGCCGAATCGCTTTCGCCGGAAGACGCAACTCACGTCACCTACCTCGCCGATTTCATCGCCAACAGCTCCCGCGGCGTTATCAAATAGACGGGGAGGCGAGTATGAGCGATCCGATCAATCCCGCCGCTGCCGTCCCCAAGTCGCCCGATCACCACGAAGCGGTCGAGAACAGCGCGAAGCGCCTCGGCCTCATCGCCGGTAACGGCCGTTTCCCGTTCCTGCTGCTCGACGCCGCGCGCGGTCACGGTCTCACCGTTGTCGTCGCCGCAATCAAGGAAGAGACCGATCCCGAGATCGACGCCCGCGCCGCCGCCGACCCCGCCATCCGCGTCCACTGGATGTCGCTCGGCGAACTCTCCCGCCTCATTGAGACCTTTCAGGCTGCGGGCGTCACCCGCGCCGTCATGGCCGGCCAGGTCAAGCACACCCAGATCTTCTCCTCCATCCGTCCCGATTGGCGCCTCGCCAAACTGCTGCTCAACCTGCGCACTCGGAATACCGACATGCTGCTCGGCGCCGTGGCCAGGGTCCTCGCCGACGAAGGCATCGAGCTCATCTCTTCCACCCACTACCTCGAACCGCTGCTGGCCCGGCCCGGCGTCCTCACCCGGCGCTCGCCCACCGCTGACGAGCAGAAGGACATCGCCTACGGCCGCACCGCCGCCCGCGCCCTCGCCGCTTACGACCTCGGCCAGACCGTGGTGATCGCGGCGCAGGCCTGCGTCGCCGTCGAAGCCATGGAAGGAACCGACGCCACCATCGAGCGCGCCGGTACGCTGATGCGCCGCGACCATCCAGCCTCCACCCTCAGCCGCGCGCTCACCGTCGTCAAGGTCGCCAAGCCCAACCAGGACATGCGCTTCGACGTGCCCGTCATCGGCGTCGCCACCATCGAAGCCATGGCCCGCGCCGGCGCGACCTGCCTGGCCATCGAAGCCGCCCGCACGCTGCTCTTCGATGTGGAGGCCATCGTCGCCGCAGCCAACCAGGCCGGCATTGCCATCAGCGCTGAGACCGCAACCGAGCCGTGACACCTGTTTCCGCGCGAAAGGGTACTATAGCCATACGCGAGGGCGTGAGCCGGGCATCTTCCGAATAAGATTCCCTTCGCCGCGGTATCCAAGTGGAGTCTTCCTGGGAAAACCCACTCCGATGTCGCGGCACCAGCTGAGACCAATTCGGAAAAAATGCTCTTGGGCCCGCCGCACGATCGCTTTGCATCACACTTGCCCAACTAAGGAGACAACGATGGTTCGTAAAGGTGTATGGATTGCTGTCATGATCGGTATCGTGGCCGCCTGCGGATTCGGACGCAGAGCCCACGCTGCCGACATCCTCCAGGAGGGTGCCACCGCACCCAACTTCAGCCTGCCCTCGCAGGAAGACACCCAGGTTTCCCTGGCGCAGTACAAAGGCAAATGGGTCGTCCTCTACTTCTATCCCAAGGACATGACCTCGGGCTGCACCCTGGAGGCGCACAACTTCCAGCGCGACCTGTCCAAGTACGATGCGCTCAACGCGGTCGTGCTCGGCGTCTCGCTCGACACCGTCGAGAGCCACAAGACCTTCTGCACCAAGGACTCGCTCACCTTCAAACTGCTCGCCGACCCCGACCATAAGGTGATCGACGCCTACGGCGTGCCGATCTCCGGCATGGGTCCGGTCAAGTTCGCCAACCGCGATACCTTCCTCATCTCGCCCGCGGGCAAGATCGTGAAGGTCTGGACCGGAGTCAAGCCCGCCGAGCACAGCGAAGAGGTCCTCGCCGCCATCGCCGGCATGAACGGAGACGATAAGCTTCGGTCCCAGAAACTGCAGTAGCGTCGAGCAGACGCAAAAAGGCCCGGACCTCTCGAGAGGAGCCCGGGCCGTTTTGCTTGCCTGGTTAGTACTGCTGCCTGACTACTTCTTCTTCTTCGCGACTTTCTTTGCAGCTTTCTTTGCGGGAGCCTTCTTGACTGCCTTCTTGACTGCCTTCTTTGCTGCTTTCTTAGTTGCCAAGGTAATACCTCTCGTATTTGGTTTTTGTTTCTTCGAAGCGCCCTTGTTGCCAGCCGCTTTTTTCAAAGCAGCCTTACCGCCGCGCAGGGCACTCGACTTCTTCGCGGCAGATTTCAATGTCTTCTTCTTGGCCGCCTTCTTGGCAACCACCTTCTTCACGGCCTTCTTCGCGGGAGCTTTCTTCGCCGCCGCCTTCTTCGCGGGAGCTTTCTTGGCCGCCGCCTTCTTCACGGGAGCCTTCTTTGCCGCCGCCTTCTTCGCCGGAGCCTTCTTCACGGCTTTCTTCGCTGCGGCCTTCGCCGGAGCTTTCTTCGCCGCAACCTTCTTTGCCGGAACCGCCTTCTTCGCTGCCTTCTTCACCGCTTTAACCGGCGCGGCCGGCGCCGCAGGCTTCGAGAGTGCTACGGGAGGCGTGTAGCCGTCGACCGGCGAGGGCGGCGCAGCTTCGATGATCGCCACCTCGGTCAACGACTCATCCTCGTCTTCCAGTCCGTCCAGATCCTCATCGTCATCCGAGGTCATGGCCACTACGATCTCTTCCTCTTCCTCATCATCGTCGAAAGGACCGCTGCCCTCGAATCCATCCCCAGTTGCGTCGTCATGGTTCGCGGCTGCGTAAATCTTCATCTGGTCCTCTAATCCGTCGAGTCCGTCCTGCTCTTTGAACTTCATCGTCGCATCCTCATTGCTGCACTCGCCCCGTTGCCCTTTAGTTCATATCGTAGTGCGCTTGCGGTGCAGTCACAAAATTAATTACATCACGGCACGGATTCTAGCAACAGAATGCATCTGCGCGCCAGCGATAGCAAGCACTCTTTTGCTTGAGGTAGCCAATCGAGCAGCCTCGCCGGTTCATTTGGAAGCGCCGGCTTGCTTCGAGCGAGCCTGCTTTTTCTTCGTGCCTCCACGATGCGGCGCAGTTTTTGCCGCAGGCTTCGCGGTGGTTGCGGCGCCACTCGCCTTTGTGCTCGGCGTCGCATGCGCGCCCGGCCCGGCGTGCGACTTCTTCGTGCGTACGTGAGTCGCCGGAGCCAGATGCACCGGCTGAGCCACATAGAGCGTGCGATGCGGCTTGATCGCGCTCGACGAAAGATGGTTCCAGCGTCTCAGGTCCTCCACTGACACGTTGAAGCGGTCGGCGACCGTCACCAGCGTGTCGCCCGGCCGCGTCACGTAGCGCAGCGGGTGCGGGACCGCAATCGCAATCGAGACCGGGACCACCAGTTCTTCGCCAGTGCTGAGCGAGGCGTCCGCGGCCAGCCCGTTCGCCGAGGCGATCTCCGCAGGATGGTCGTGGAAACTGCTGGCGATGTTGTCCAGCGACTCGCCCGCCCGCACCACGTGAAAGCGCCAGGTCGTGCGCTTGTCCTCGGGGATCTCCTGGATCCGCTTCAGAAAAAGATCGTGCGTGCCGGCCGGAACGTGCAGGTCGAAATCCGTGTCTTCCGGCGTGGTCATGCGCAGCAGGCTCGGATTCAGTTCGACGATCTCCGGCAGCGAGACGTCGGTCACATCCGCCACCAGCCGCAGATCGATCGGATAGTCAACCGTCACCGTATCGGAGACGACCGGTGGATCGGGCACCAGCCCTTCCAGTCCATACTGCTTCGGATTTTTCGCCATGATGATTGCGGCGATGATGCCCGGAACGTAATTCTTGGTCGCGGTGGGCAGCACGTTGCGGCGGTAAAGCTCCCAGAAGTCCGCATAGCCGGTCCGCATCACCGAGCGCTGCACATTGCCCGGCCCCCAGTTATAGGCGGCCATGGCCAGGTACCAGTCGCCGAACTGCGCATACAGGTACTTCATGTAGCGCGCATACGCGAGCGAAGATTTCTCCGGATCGAAACGCTCATCCACCCAACCGTTCCGGGTCAAGCCGTAGGCGCTGGCGAACGGCATGAACTGCCACATCCCGCCCGCGCCGCTTTGCGCGTTCACCACCTGCAGTTGAAAGCCGGACTCCGCGACGGCCAGGTAGATCAGGTCCTGCGGCAACCCTGCATCCCTCAGGTCGCGTTCGATCAGGTCCTGGTACTTGCCGGCGCGCTGGAGCGAGTGCAGCAGCGTCGCGTGGCCCTTCTTCGAGTTCGTGAAGTAGTTGATGAATCCCGCAACGTAGTCGTTCACCACCAGCGGAAAGTCCGACTGCGTCGTCTTCAGTTCTTCCTTCACCTTTGCCGTCAGTGCGGCGTCGGGCGGAAACGTAACTTCATCCGCGGCATCGAGCGGAGCCGCTTCGACCGGCTCGGAAAATCCCGTGCCTTGCTTCAACGCGGTCATTTCGAGCGAGTTGATCGCATTCAGCAGATGCTCAAACTCATCGGAGAGCTGCGGGTCGCTCTTCAGATCCATCCCGCTGGTCAGCATCAGATCCACCGCCGCGTCGAAATCGGAGCGCGCCGCCTCCAGCCGTCCGCCGCGATAGTTGGTGACGCCGCTCTGATAGTCGCCTTCGGCCTGATCGATCAGTTGCTGCGCTTTGCGCGCTCTCGCGGCAGTTGCAGCGGCCTGCGCCTGCGCCTGGATTTCAGCGGCAGTCGGGCCCGGTGCGGGGGCGGCAATCGCAGGCGCTGTCGCGTTGGCTGGAACCGTGGTCGGCGCCGCCTGTTGCTGCGGACAGCCCGTCAGCAGAACCAGCGGCACGCATGCAATCACTACCGCCCACTGCCGAAACTTGCTCAACCTCTGCACCCGCTCTTCGTCTTCATCAATAAAGTTGTCCCGCTCACTCGCCTGCGTTGGTGATGCGACTCGCACCGTTTCAGACAAACCGCACTCCCGTTCCACCGCCAGCATTCGTGGCGCAGGCGTCCTGAGGTTGCCCGTTAGCGCCTTGCTCATTGTAAGACGTTTGGCGGCCGCATCGGTACGCCGTCTGCGCTGCCGTCGAGCCGCGCGGCGCCTTCGCTCCAGGGTGGTAGCATCGAACATTGAGGCAGTTTGCACCCCGTATGGATCCGAATCACATCCGCAACTTCGCGATCATCGCGCACATCGATCATGGCAAGTCCACGCTTTCCGACCGGTTGCTGGAGCTCACTGGCTCGCTGACGGCGCGCGAAATGCAGGCCCAGGTGCTGGATGCGATGGACCTCGAGCGCGAACGCGGCATCACCATCAAGGCCCACACCGTGCGCATGATCTACAAGGCGCACGACGGCGAAACCTATCAACTCAACCTCATCGACACCCCCGGCCACGTCGACTTCAGCTACGAGGTGTCGCGCTCGCTGGCCTCGTGCGAGGGCGCGCTGCTGGTCGTTGATGCGTCGCGGGGGGTCGAGGCGCAGACGCTCGCCAATGCGTATCTCGCCATCAATCACGGCCTCGAAGTCATTCCCATCATCAACAAAATCGATCTGCCCTCCGCCGACATCGAACGCACCCGCGAGATGATTGAGAAAGCCGTGGGCCTTCCCGCCAGCGATGCGCTGGCCGTCTCCGCCAAAACCGGCCAGGGCGTTCCGGACATTCTCGAGGCCGTGGTCCATCTTCTGCCGTCGCCGCATGGAGATGCCGACGCGCCGCTGCAGGCGCTCATCTTCGATTCGTGGTTCGATCCCTACCGCGGCGTCGTGGTGCTGGCGCGCATCGTCAACGGACGCATGCGCCAGGGCATGAAGATCAAGATCATGTCGAATGGCAAGATGTTCGACGTCGAGAGCATGGGCGTGATGACGCCCAAGCCGGTTCCGCTCGCCGAACTCTCCGCCGGCGAAGTCGGCTTCTTCGTCGCCACCATCAAGAACGTGGCCGACACCAAGGTCGGCGATACCATCACCGAGGTGGCGCGCCCCTGCGCCGAGGCGCTGCCCGGATTTGAAGACATCAAGAGCATGGTCTTCGCCGGCCTCTACACCGTCGATTCGCACGAGCACGCGATGCTGCGCGACGCACTCGAAAAACTTCGCCTCAACGACGCCAGCTTTACCTTCGAGCCGGAGTCTTCCGTCGCCCTCGGCTTCGGCTTCCGCTGCGGCTTTCTCGGGTTGCTCCACCTCGAGATCATCCAGGAGCGGCTGGAACGCGAGTACTCGCTCGACCTCATCACCACCGCCCCCGGCGTGCGCTACAACATCACCCTCACCGACGGCAGCATGATCGAGGTCGACAACCCGTCACGCTGGCCCGACCCCTCCAACATTGAGACCATCGAGGAGCCGGTCATTCTCGCCAAGATCCTCACCAACGAGGAGTACGTGGGCGGCATCCTCAAGCTGGTCGAAGATAAGCGCGGCCGCCAGATCAACTTCGAGTACGTCTCGGAGACGCGCGTCATGCTCACCTACGAGCTGCCCTTGAACGAGATCGTGCTCGATTTCTACGACCGCCTCAAGTCCGTCTCGCGTGGATATGCCTCGCTCGACTACCACATGCAGGGCCACTGGATCTCCCCCATGGTCAAGATGGATATCCTGATCGGCGGCGACCCCGTGGACGCGCTCTCCATCATCGTGCATCGCGACTCGGCCTACGATCGCGGCAAGGCGCTCGTCTCCAAAATGCGCGAGCTGATTCCGCGCCAGATGTTCGAGGTCGCCATCCAGGCCGCCATCGGCTCCAAGATCATCGCCCGCGAAACCGTCACCGCCATTCGCAAGAACGTCATCGCCAAGTGCTACGGCGGCGACATCAGCCGCAAACGCAAGCTGCTGGAAAAGCAAAAGGAAGGCAAGAAGCGGATGAAGCGGATCGGCAAGGTCGATATCCCGCAGGAGGCTTTCCTGGCCGTGCTCAAGGTCGGCGAAGAGTAGCTTCCCGGCCCTCGAACCCAACCACGCCATCGCCTGCGCCCGATTGTAACCTTGTCCTGCTCAGCCACTTGCGCCGTCGCCGGTTGGCTCGATCCAGCCGCCCAAACCGCTCTCGATCCCTCTTTCGGGTTATATACGATGGCCCCCCGCTGACCTATCGTCAAAGTCAGCGCAAGCCTAGCCCTCTCCCGAGTCTCACGGACTAACTTGAACCATGAGGACGATTTCCATGAAGCAACTTCTCAAGAACCTTGTCACGGATGATTCCGGACAGGACTTGATTGAATACGCGCTCATCGCCGCGATGGTGGCATTGGGCACGGATGCAGTGATCAAGGGTACGGACACTGATATTCTTAGGGTATTCAATAACATTGGAAATCAGTTGACCAACGCAATCGTGTAGTTCGATTCCGCGCCCGGCAAAGGCTGATCGCCTGCCCACCCCGGCCATCGTTTCAAAGGAAAAATTCAGCAGGAATACCGTCATTTCAGGAATCAAAACCGGGCCAACTCTGGTCACGGGCGAACGGCCGTCTGTGGAAAGCCTTTATTTCTGAGACTTGCGGCAAATTTGTAACGGAATTGGTGAATTTCCCCGGCCGCGTTTCAAAGACCTGAAAACGAGTGACTTGCAGCAAAGAAATCGAGGCAGCCCCCCGCCCGTTGTCTGCTTCCGCGCCGCCCGTGAATTTCCCGCGCACCGGAATCCACAAAATTTTCCACAGAGTCGCCCACGCTTCCGCAGCGCACCTCGCACGCAAGAAGAGGAGGCCCGCAGGCCTCCTCGTCCTCATTGCATCCAGCGGCCGCGCTACTGGCTTGGCGGCTTCGGCGCGGTGCTGTGGGGGGTCGTGGTCGAATGCGGAGTCGTCGCCGCCGGCTTCTTCGCCGCCGCGGGCGCCGACGGCGTCGGTGCCGTGATGTTCGGAGTCGACGCGTTGTAGGCATCGATCACCGCCTCGGTAATATCCGAGTTCGGCTCCTGCGCAATCCACATCACCTGACTCTGTTGCTGATTGCTCACGTCAAGCAGGATGGTATAGCCGTTCTTCGCGACATATTGCACCATCACCGAGTGGACCTTCTGGGCCACCTTGCCGTAGGCATCCTGCAGGTCGGAGTTATACGCCGTCCGCGCGTCTTCGGCATCCCGGTCCAGCTGCTTCTGCTTGGTGTCAAGCGTCTTGGTGCGGGAGGCGCGCTCCTCGTCGGTCATGCTCGCGGGCGCGGCCTGAAGCTGCTTCTGCAAGCTTACGATCTCGGCGTTGCGGCCTTCCAGCTCCGCCTGCTTCGGTTCGTACTTCTTCTGCACTTCCTCCAGGGCGCGCTGGCCCTCGTTGGTCGAGATCACGGCTTCCTGGAACTCCACGATCGCGATCTTCGCGGCAAACGCCGTCGGCGGCGGAGGCGGCTTGGGAGCCTCTGCGGCTGGAGTCTTGGCTGCGGGTGTTTCCGAGGGGGAGACGGGCAACTCTGGGGCTACCTGGGCAATCGCGGACGCGGGGAGAAGACCCGCGGCGAGCGCGGCGAGAAGAGCAAACTTGTGATTCATGCGGTGTGTAAAGCTCCTTGGATGTTTTCCTAAACCTTTGTCCGTCGGCAAGCATGGGCGCGCCGTCCGGGTACTTGCCCTGCACCCGCCCACAAATTGTCAACACTGTAGAGGGTTCTCATCGAGTGTGCCACCCCAAAGCCATCAACTGACCAATGAGCATCGGCGGGGGGGCGAGAGGGCTGCCAGAACCTCTCGATTATAGGGCTCGGCGGAGGCAGGGGTCAAACCTTTGTCTCCTGAAATTTGGAGTGTCGCGCGAAAACTCTCCTGTTTTCTGGGATACTCCAGCCATGCCGTGGTTCGGAAATCGAGGTTTTGCTGGGAATTGGGAGGGAGTCTCCCTGCGCGCTCTTTGGCATCTGAATTGCATCGCCCAGATCGCCGGCACTGCGTTCTCGAGTGGAAGCCGCTTTCCCCAGGGCAAGTGAGCATGCGAGATGCGGCGTTCGACCCGGAAAAAAGATGCATCCAAAGCAGATGCGCGCCGGGGTTTCAGGTTCTGCTCCCGCAAGGGAGTCAATTCGGGAGGCCTTTGACGGGCCATTCTGCACAGGCCGCTTCCAACCGGGAAGTGGCCTTCGCAGTTTCTGGCTGGATTTTCCGCGCCGCACCAGCGCGTCTTCCGGACCGCCCCCGCCAGATGGTCCGCCAGGGAAAGGTTTTTCTTGCCACGCTATGCCATTCGGCGTATGATTAGCCTTGCCTTGTGAACCGGCTGTGGGTGCCGATTGCTGTGCGATTGATTTGCTTTTCCAATGGCAGCAAATTGCATGGCAACCTCTGAGATTTCGGCGGATCATCATGGATTCGATGCACCGGATCCGGGGAGCCGTAGGGTTGAATCCGCCAAGAGCCTCCGTAGGCGTTGCAAACAGCGGTAAGGGTGAATGAATTGCCTTAGCTGGTGAGCGCATTGTGGCGATTCCCAGCCGGCTTTTGGCAATCCCGGTTGCATGTGGCAATCCAGGTGGCGCAACAGCAGTTTGCCGGCTGGTCGCATCTTGACGGATGCATTAGGACGCATGTTCGAGTACAACTTGATATCGTTTCCACCGACACTCCAAAAACCGGCTTGGTTCCATCTCCGCGAACGCCGCGGTCAGGGTGGAGTCGCGCCAAAGTGCGCGGAAAGCGTAGATCGTTAACCAGCAATAGGAAGTGGAACATGAGTTCAGAGCAAAATATGCCCGACGTGGAATCTCACCAGGGTCCGCCACCGCCCCCCGAACCGATGGGGGGTCAGATGAGTCAGTCCGGTTTGGCGCAGGACGCCGCGCACTCCATACCGCACGGCATGGGACAGTCCAAGAGCAGCCGCCGGCGCCGCCGCAAGCGCAAGAATAAATCCGGTGACGCCGCCCAGCCGGGTGCGCCCGCGGCCACCGGCCAGTTTGCGGCAGACCCGCAGGCCAGCAGTCAGGGCGTCGCCGCTCCAGGATCTCAGCCGCAGAATTTCTCAGGCGGCGGACAGCAAGCCGGAGCAGGGCCGTCCACCAAGCGCTGGAAGAAGAAGTTCCGCGACCGTGACCGCCAGCGTTCGCCCGAGAATCCCGGCAACCAGGCCAGTCCCGCCGGTTTCGCCAACGGCAATGGAGCCGTCTATCGCGACAAGGACTCCCATCAGCCCGGCAACAGCGTCTTTGGCTCCAAACGCAAGGGCAAGCAGAGGGACCGCGGCCCGCGCAGCTTTGTCGGCCCAATGGATCATAGCTACCGCGTTGTGAACGGCAATTTCGCCGACTCGCCTCCTTCCACCATCGAGACGCACGGCAACTACCAGGGCCGCGGAGGCGGCGGCCGCACCTACGTCAGCGACTCGCAGCCCATCGACTACTCGGTGGGACGGCCAATTCCAATCCCCGAAGACGCGCCCACCAAAATCTTCTTCTTCATTGAGGATCTGTTCTTCAACGCCAAGATCACCGAGACCGCGCGCAAGCTCGGCGTCAAGGTGGCGTTCGTCAAGAACGACAAGGAATCGATCGCCAGTCTCCTTGAGGGCGACGAAGCCGACCGTCCCGGGTTGATTGTCTTCGACCTGAACAACGCCAACGCCAAGCCGCTGACGCTGATTCCCAAGCTCAAGGCCAAGCTCAAGAAGAGCACGTCGATCATCGGTTTCCTCTCCCACCTGCAAGGCGATCTCAAGGCCAAGGCAGTGGAGGCGGGTTGCGATACGGTGATGCCGCGCGCTGCCTTCTCGCAGAACCTGCCCAACCTGCTGCGCCGCTATGGGATTCAGCCCGAGGAAGAGGAAGGCAACTTCAACCAGTAGCACTTCGGCTTATTGAGTGGAGAGCGGCCTGCCTTGCGCGGGCCGCTTTTATTTTGCCGTGACGGCGGCGTGCACCGCGAGCAACTGCTCCAGCATCCCCCGCAGCTTGTCCAGCCGCAGCGCGTTCGCGCCGTCTGACTTCGCCTGCGCCGGATCGTCATGCACTTCAAGGAAAACACCGTCGATTCCCGCGGCAACCGCCGCCCGCGCCAGCACCGGGATAAACTCCGGCTGTCCGCCCGAGACTCCATTGGCTGCCGAGGGCATCTGCACCGAGTGGGTCGCGTCGAAAACCACTGGCGCGTAGTGGCGCATGGTCGGCAGCGCGCGCATGTCGACCACCAGGTTGTTGTACCCGAAGCTCGCGCCGCGCTCCGTCAGGAAGACCCGCGGCGACTTGCCGCCGCTCAGCGTGGCAGCGGAATCGCGCACCTTCAGCACCGCGTGCTGCATGTCCGCAGGCGCAACAAACTGGCCCTTCTTGATGTTGATCGCGCGGCCGGTGTGCGCGGCGGCAATCAGCAGATCCGTCTGGCGGCAGAGGAATGCCGGGATCTGCAGCACCGCTTCCACGTCGCCCAGCGCCTTCGAAAGCCGCAGGCAGTCCTCCGGCGTGTGCACGTCCGTCAGCACCGGCAGGCCGTTGGCTTGTGCTATCGCCCGCAGGATGCGCGCGCCTTCCGTCAGGCCGGGGCCGCGGAAGCTGCGAATGCTGGTGCGGTTGGCCTTGTCGTAGCTGGCCTTGAAGATGTACGGAATGCCAAGGTCGCCTGCGATGCGCTGGATCGCATCGGCCATCGTGCGCGCATGCGTCTCGGACTCAATCACGCACGGTCCGGCAATCAGGAAAAGCTGACCCCGGCCAACGGGAACGGGTCCGATATCGAATGAATGTGTCACGTGAGCTATTCTATGCACCTTGCGCCGACATTGTTTGCCGCGCAATTGGGCCGATCAGGACGGAGACAGCACCCCGTCCGGCGTTAAAGTTGTGGCGCGGCCGTCGAACCATGGTTCTCCATCGCCCAGTCGCGGGATTTGTCGAAGCGCTCGCGCGTCTTCCATACCTGCGTATCCCACTTCTGCCCGACCTGGTCGAAGTACGCTCGTGCGGCGGCCACATCCCGGAAGCGCCACGCCATCAGCGCCATCCGGTTGGTGTCGTAGTTGGTATTTGAGTACAACTGCCCCTGCGCCTGGTAGCCACGCTGGATCCGCGCCCAGTCCATGTGCTCCGTGTCCACCTTGCCGTTGCTCAGGCCCAGAACCATGATCGCAATCTGGTAGTACACAAAGTCTCCCTGGGCGCCGCCGAGGGCGTCCCCGCT
>Ga0181520_10003449_pt1 | contig 27752 bp, 20 predicted proteins | sample PEATcosm2014_Bin_29_FD_132451 | JGI IMG/M metagenome (GOLD analysis project Ga0181520, IMG submission 132451) | Peatland microbial communities from MTU Mesocosm Facility, Houghton, MI, USA - PEATcosm2014_Bin02_30_metaG | ecosystem: Environmental > Terrestrial > Soil > Wetlands > Peat | place...
CTCCCAATTCTCCAACTCCTGAACCCGCGTCGCCTGACCCAGAAAGCGGTCCCGGTAATCGCACTGCCACCGGGCAAAGAGATCGCTATCGGGGCGCGCCACCTGCCGCCCGGTGACACCGACGACCCGCTCGTCGGCAAACGCAGAGAGCATTTCCTCCAGCCAGGAATCACCCAGAGGCACGGCGTCCTGCACCAGCATGACGCAGAACTGCCCCTGGGTCTGCCGGATTCCGAAGTTCCGGGTCTCGCCGTGGTTGAACGATTCGGGAGCGACCGAAACCACGTGCGCACCGTGTTCGCGCGCCAAATCCAGCGTCCCGTCCGACGAGCCGGAATCCACGACCACGATTTCCAGCGGGCGCGGCTGTCCGCGGAGGGCAGCCAGCGTGTCGCCGAATTCCGCCCCCGCATTCTTCGTGGGAATGACGACGGAGATCGATCCATCCGCCCCAGATGTCATGATGGCGCACCCGGCGCGGTCCGGGGCCGTGCTGAGTCGCCAGCGGGACTCCAGACGTATTCAGCGGGTAAACAGCCGCGACCCTCGGCGCGCCCCCATTTGAGATAGTGAACCAGCGGATTGACGCCTGTTGCCGCTACATCGGGATACGTCCCGAGATAATAATCGGTATCAAACACAGGAGAGGGGTTGCAGCCAATTCGAAAGCCCATGAGAAGGTAGTGCCATGCCAGTGAGACTCCGGCGGCTTTTACGTCCGGGTAGTGGAGAGCATAATGGGCGGCATCGAAGAGCTCATCGAACTCATGAGATGTGGTGCGCTCGCGCCGGAGCATCGTGTATAGCCAGCCAGTCCTTAAGGTGCCGGGCGAGTTTGACCAGGATAGGGCGTTTCGGAGGATGCAGAACCAGGCTCGCAGAGGCCCGCCTGGCAGCGGCTGATACTGGCGGCTGGCGGGCAGCATCGCCGTGGCGAGGGCGGCCTCTTCCTCGGCGGACCTCGCGGGCCAGGGATGCGTCTCCCTCAGGCTGTGAAACAGGCTGGCATACCGGTCCGCGGCACCCGCGAGCGAGTATTGCCCTTCCGCCCAACGCCGGCCGGCAGCGGCCAATCGCCGATAGTCTGGCCCGTCGGACGCCAGGCGTTCGATCGCGTCGCAGAATTCCTCCACGTCATCCGGCTCGCAAAGCCTGGTTCCATGGCCTTCGGGCGCCATCTCCGGTATGCCGCCGACGCGGCTCGCCACAATCGGCACGCCCATCGCCAGACTCTCCAGAATGATGTTAGGACGACCGTCAAACCGCGAGCAAGTGATCGTGAGATGGCAGCAAGGGAGGTACTCGCTGGTTTTGACGAAACCCAGAAAATGGACGGTATCTTCCAGTCCATATTCCTGGCACAAAGAGCGGAGCGAGGTTTCCATGGGTCCTGTCCCACAAATCAAGAACTGAAAAGCAGGGCGGCCCTTGAAGCGAGCGGCGATGCGCACAAACGTATCGGGAGCTTTCTCTTCGGCCAGCCGTCCGAAAAAGCCGACCACGAAGGTCCCTCCCCGCCGCGCCTCTCCAGTCAGCCAGTCCTTCGGCGGCTGCGGAGCGAAGCGGTCGACATCGACGGCGTTTGGAATCACGGAAATCCTGGACCTTCGCTCCCCATGTTCCACCAGCCACGCCGCCATGCCTTCATGCTCCACGACGATATGGTCTATGAGCTTCCGGCTCCTCCAATAGCTATCCACATGCCCCACGGGATTGAACAACAGGTCTACCACCGCGAGTTCGCGAAACAGCTCTTTCAAGCGCGGCAGCCAGTCGTACACGGTTACGGATCCCACCTGCAGCAACACTTGGATCGAGTGGCGTTGAATCAAATACGAAAAGAAAGCCGGCCGCAACTTGGCGGCGAGGAATCGTGGCAGGTGATAGAGGCCGGCGACATTGCCGTGAAACCAGTGGCTGGTGTCGCCCCAGCCTTGCGGAGCGGTTGCGGTCGTAACCAGAAAAACGCGATACCCGCGGCGGGAGAGTTCGCGGAAGACTCCCGCCATGGCTCTCTCCGCCCCACCCATGGCGAGAAACGGCATGGCGACGACAATGCCGGGGGGATCCGCTTGGCGCGCGCCCTCCAACAGGCCAGCGTAGCTCTTCAGGGGCGGCTTCATGGTTCGAACGGCGTCGAGCCGCTGTACCAGACTGGCATCGCTCAGAAGATGGCTGTACTTGTGGCTCACGAATCCGGCGTTGTGCGGCTCATCGCCGGGCTCCTCCGAATTGCGGACAAGCGGTTCGCGGAACAGGTGGCCCCGCGCCCCGTGCTCGGCCATCCGGATCCAGAGGTCCCAGACCAGAAGAGGCGTTGCGATGGTCTGGTCGAAGCCGCCAGCCCGAATCAGTGTTTCTCTTCGGATCACAGCTGATCCGCTGACATTCCGGGCCAGCAGAGCGCGCAAGGAAAATGGCCCGGTTCTGTGCAGCCCGGCGCCTCGCAGTTGCCAGCTCCCGCAAACATCGAGGGAGGCCACTTCGAGATAGAAAAGGCATTTCTCCAAGTAGGTTTCCTCGATTTTGTCGCCAGGCTGGAGAAAGCAGATGTAGCGTGCAGAAGACCGCGCGGCGGCGGCGTTCCAGGCGCAGGCAACGCCTGTGCCGCCGCTGACCGCCTCGATCCGCTCATCACCCCCCTGGCCAGTCAGCGTGGCGAAAAAGGCCTCCGGACATCCGGTGTTGACGGCCAGGATCTCAAACGACTGAATGGTCTGCGCGCGGATCGAGCGAAGCGACAGTTCAGCCGCTTCGGTGTCGGGCCCGCACGGAAGGACGATGGTCACCAGGGGGGCATGCCCGCCGCTCTCGTCGGCGCTCGTCAAGGCGCACTCCCAGCCGCAGATCCCGCAGGGAAGCCATTCTTGAATCGGAACACCAGAACACCGTTTCGACTCGTAAAAGGAACCTGGCTGAAACGATCGTCGCTTCGCAGGTCGCGCAAAACCGGCAACGAAACGATATTCAGGAAGCCGGGCAAGCCGGCCTGAAACGGCTCGGCAATCGTGATGACGTAGCGCGGGCGAAACTCCTCGATGCGCCGTATGGCTGCCCCAAAGTCGGATTCGGCATAGCCAAGCGAGGTGTAGTAGCTCCGCACGCCCGTCCGCAGACGATTCTTAGCGGCAAAAAAGGCGGCTGCGTTGGCGTTCATCCACGGACTTTCCACCGCGACGATGTCGTACCGGTCGGACGCATTCGAAGTCAGGCTCACAACCCGGGTGAGGTCGTCATAGTGGGAGTGATCGAACTCCGGCGTGACCAGCCACTGGGATTGATGGCTGAGGCGGCCCATGATCGCCAGCGACTCCGCGTTGATGGCCACCCACTGAGCGCCACAGGCCACCGCCACCGCGGCCAGAAACCTTGCCGGCAGAAAGGCGCAGAGTTGCATAAACACGATGGCGATACTTGGCAGAATAGCGTAAAGGAATCTGGGTTCCAGAGTGATGGTTGTGGACAGCACCGAGAGCAGCAGCAGGATTTGCAGCATACTTGATATGGCAACCGGTTCAATGTGCGCTTTCTCGCGGCGCTCGCGTAGGCGCAGCATTCCAAACAAGCCCGCTCCAGCCAGCACGGCGAGGAACACCCACCCCAGATAGGGCGAGAGAAAAGAGTCGTTTAGCGAGCCCCACCACTGGACGAGTTTATGCAGCCAGGAATCGCGACTGCCATAGTTGAGAGCGACTGCATCCGAGGATGAATCGCGGACGTGCTGCCACACCGCTCTCATATTCCTGTAATACCAGAGAGCGGTGGCGAGAGTCAGCAATCCGAGAAGAACGGCCTGGACCCGAAAGGCGCGGGACTTCCAGCAGGCAGAGAACTCCGCCCGCGACATTTTCTTACGGCAGATCAGACCTGCCGTGTAAAGGCAAGGCAGCACGCAGTACAGCGGTGTATCGGCTTTCGCCAGAATACCAACCACCATCGCCAACGCAAGCTGCACCGCAATGCGCAGGCTGCTCCAACCCGGGGCCTCGATCGCCACATAATAGACCCACGCCACCGCGGCAGCTTGTAGTGGTTCCACGAAGAATTGATGGGAAAGTCCGGCAAACAGCGACGTGCCGGCCGCCAGCGTGACGCCGGCAACGGCGGCCAAGCTGGAACCCGAACACAGCCGACGGCCGATGCGGAACAGAATCGCCAGTAGAACGAACTGTGTCGCCAGAATCGAGACCAGCAGCGAGAGTTCCACCGATCCGAGGATGTGTCGCAACGGGACGAAGAACTGCCCCAGCCACACTACACCTGGAGGCTTCATGGAGAGCCCATCCGCCAACTCCCCAACCCATCGCCGCAGGGAATGCCCCATCCAGAACCAGAGATCCGCCGAGACCTCCCCATACCACGCTTGATCCCACGGCCACACGGTGCGATCTTCGGCGATCCAGATCACGCTCGGGGCTAACAATCCGATGGACAACAAGGCCCACAGCACTGCCGGCAGTTGACGGGCGGAGCGGACGAGATTCACTGGATCGGTTCCTCCGAGCGATCAGTAGGCTGCGCAGATCCGTTATTGTATCGCGGAGTCCTCGAGCGCCATAAACAAACAAGTTTGATCGACAAGTCTGATCAAGACGGGCCAGCGCTGGCCAGGTTGTTTCAAGTCCCAATTCTCGAAAACTCGAAAGGTGCGCGTCCGCGGTTGAATGTGGCTTCGCTAGCCCTTGGTTATTCAAGCTGCGCCAGCGCCGCTCCGTCCGCTGCCGGCACATCTGCACATAATTGGCGGGATACGTTGTCAGTCGAAATGTCGTGGCGGGTGGGAGAGGCGATCGGTTAAGCGGAGTGGGTGAGCGCCGGTCGGCTAGGTTCCAATCTGTCAGTTATTGCCCTTCACGATGTGGTTTTCGGTCCACGCCTGGCGGAGGCCGAAGGGCAGTGGCAGCGGCTTACTGGTGTCGTAATGCTCCGGCTGGCGGGCGGCCACGATCTGGATCACTTTCCCCACGAATAGCGCTGGCAGCCAAATCTTGTCGTAGTACGCCTTTTCCACGGAGAACGTGATCCTCGAGTTGGCGGCTGCGAAGCGGTAGTCTACCCAGATCGACTGTTTGCCTTGCAGTATGGGTCGCAGCAGGGTCGGGATTGTGCCCGGCTTCCAGCGCTCGATGGCGTCGAAATCGACGACCGTGAACGTCGAAACGTAGTTCTGCGGGAAGATCTTTATCGTGACCGAATCCACACCTGGCCGGGGCGTAGTACGCAAAGCGTAACGCATATAGTCGTTGATCTCGCCGTCGGATAACGCAAACGCGACATAACGGGGGGTGGAGGCCCGCTGCGCTCTGGCTTCACGAAGCTCCTGGAACATCGCCAGGAACTTTTGCGCAACCGGAGGTACCGAAGGATCCGCCGCCGGCAGCCGACAACCTGACAGCAAGGCCAAAACCAAGCCGATTTTCTTCACGAAGGTTCATTTCAACATATTTGAGGGTTGGGCTGGAGCGTGAGAGCTGATCGCCAAGGGGCTGAAAACCGTGCAGTCAACACGCACAAGACGGGCACAAACTTGGCTAACACAAGAATCTTTCACGCGTTCGAGACGCGCCGGACATTGGCGATCCGCCTGCGTCGTGGCTCCGTCGCGCCGCCACCGCCGGAGAACCGAGGCGGATTCCCACTGCCTGGCGCCAGGCACGCCCAACCAATCTCGCGCTTTACTTATGCACGGTGATCGTTGCCGAGCCCGTGTCGGGAGGGCTGGCCGAATCCGTGGCCGTAACCATGATGGTGTGAGACCCGGACGCCAGCGTTGCCGTGTTCAACGAATAGGTGTACCCCACATTAGGGCAACCGGGCCGGTCGGGATAAGCTGCGCACACGTCCGGCCGGCTCGCGCCGTATGTCGCCGTGCCCACTACTGTTCCGTCCACCAACAGATGGACGCTGCCGATCGCCGTTCCCACCGCCGAATCGTTGTCGATCGCCCAGCCGGAGACCGTCACCGCGCCCGAAACTGTCGCGCCTGCGGCCGGCGAATCGATGTGCACGGTCGGTATCATGGCGGCGCCGCTGCCGACGATGATCGTCACTTTGGCCGAACCCGAGTCGGGAGGGCTGGCCGAATCCTTGGCTGTAATCGCAATGCTGTGCAACCCGGCCGTCAGCGCTGCGGTGTTCAGCGAATATGTGAACCCCACGTTGGGGCAACCGGGCCGGCCCGGAAACGCTGCGCACACATCCGGCCGGCTGACTCCGTAGGTGGCCGTGCCTACGGCCGTTCCATCCACCAGCACCTGCACGCTGCCGATCGCGGTTCCCACCACCGAGGCGTTATCGATCGTCCAGCCTTCGACCGTCACGGTGCCCGAAACTGTCGCACCCGGAGCCGGCGAACTGATGTGCACGGTCGGTATCACGGCAGCGCTACTGCCGACGATGACCGTCACGCTGGCAAAACCGGTATCGGGCGGGCTGGCGGAATCCGTGGCCGTAACCATGACGGTGTGCGATCCGGCCGCCAGCGTTGCCGTGTTCAGCGAGTATGTGTACCCCACATTGGGACAACTGGGCCGGCCAGGATAAGCCGCGCACACATCGGGCCGGCTCGCGCCGTAAGTCGCCGTGCCTACCGCCGTTCCGTCCACCAACACCTTTACGCTGCCGATGGGGGTTCCCGCCATCGTATCGTTGTTGATGGCCCAGCCGGAGACTGTCACCGTGCCCGAAATCGTCGCACCCTGGGCTGGCGAATCGATGTGGACGGATGGTACCACGGCGAGGGTGCTGACGACATTGACCGTCAGGCTCGCCGAACCGGTGTTGGGAGAGGCGTTGGAATCTTTGGCCGTGACCGTGACCGTGTGGGGCCCGGACGCCAGTGTTGCTGTGTTCAGGGAATAGGTGAAGCCTACATTAGGGCAACCGGGCCGGCCCGGATAAGCTGCGCATACATCCGGCCGGCTGACTCCGTACGTCGCCGTGCCCACCGCCGTTCCGTCTACCAGTACCTGTGTGATGCCGATCGCGGTTCCCAGCGTCGAGGTGTTGTCGATCGCCCAGCCGGAGACTGTAACGGTGCCCGATATGGTCGCACCCGGAGATGGCGAATCGATGTGCACCGCCGGTATCACAGCGACGGCGCCGACGATGTTGACCGTCACGTTGGCCGAACCGGTGTCGGGAGTGGCGCTAGTATCCTTGGCCGTGACCGTGATGGTGTGAGACCCGGACGTCAGCGTTGCCGTGTTCAGGGAGTATGTGAACCCCACATTAGGGCAACCGGGCCGGCCCGGATATGCCGCACACACGTCCGGCCGGCTGACTCCATAGGTCGCCGTGCCGACCACCGTTCCGTCCAGCAGCACCTGCACGGTGCCGATCGCGGTTCCCGTCTTCGAGGCACTGTCGATCGCCCAGCCGGAGACCGTAACGGTGCCCGATATCGTCGCACCCGGAGCCGGAGAGTCGATGTCGACGAGCGGTGCCACACCCTGCGCTGGGGCGCAAGTCAACGACAGGGGCGCACCGATCTCCGTGCTGGTCTGTGAGATTTTCACCGAAATCGACTGGGCCGCTCCGTCGTCGAGCGAACTCGGCGTAGGGTATTTGAAAGCGTGATAACCGTTGCCGATACCGGCGTTTGCAAGGCCGGCTCCCAGCAGATTCGCAGGCACGGTCGCGATCCGTGTGGTGCCGTCAAAGATGTCCACACTGACTGACTTGTTCGGATTGTTCGAGTCCCAGGCCCAGCCAGCGATGTTAGTGCAATCCGCTTCGTCGAAGGAGCCTGCATACTGCGGCGGTAAGGTAAACACGGCGAGGAACGCATTCTGGGCCCCTGCCAGGGCCGGCTGTGTCGCGTCCTCAAGGGGTAGGTTGAACGACTGCGTCTGTCCGGCCACGTAGACTGCGTTGGCGGCATCGTATGCCACTGCATTGGCGGCGTCGCTACCACTTCCGCCGAAATACGTGCTTTCGAGCAAGGCCGTTCCCGCGGAGTTCAGCCTGGTGACAAATGCGTCATACGAGCCTGCCAGGTATGGCTGTGTCGGGTTAGCCATCGGAAAGTCGGTCGAAGCGCTAAAACCAGCGACTACGGCGTTGCCGCCGGAATCGACGGCAATGGCAGCAGCCTCGTCGATGCTGCCGCCGCCCAGGTATGTGCTGTACACGAGCCCGTTGCCGGTAGGATTCAGTTCGGTCATAAAGGCGTGAATGCCGACTCCCGCTGAAGTGGAGAACAAAGCGTTTGCCAAAGGGAAATTCGGAGAACTAGTGGTCCCGGTGACGTATGCATCGCCCGCGCTGTCGACCGCGATTGCGGACCCTGCCTCGGGGAAGCCAACCGTGCCCCCGCTCCCACCGAGGTAGGTGCTGTAGACCAGCGAACTTCCCGTGTTGGCGATCTTCGTGACAAATGCGTCCTGATTGCCACCGGATGTGGATTGGAAAGCGGAGACGGTCGGGAAGTTCATCGACGTTGTGCTTCCGGTGACGTACGCCGCCCCCGTGCTGTCCAAGGCAACGCCTGCGCCGTGGTCATTGCCGCTGCCGCCCAAGTAGGTGCTATACACGAGCGCGTTTCCGGCCGGGTTCAGGCGAGTGACGAAAACGTTGGCTTGACCGTGAAGGCTGCTCTGAACCGGATGCGACAGAGGAAAATTGGCTGACGTAGTATCACCGACCACCGTCACGCTCCCCGTGCTGTCAACAGCTATGGCGTTGCCGGTGTCGGATCCGGAGCCGCCCAGATAGCTGCTGTAGACTAACGCGCCCGCCGGATTGAGCTTGGCCACAAAGGCGTTCTTGCCCCCCGCCAACGCCGTTTGCAACGCTCCACTGACCGGAAAGTTCACCGACATGGTCCAACCGGTGATATAGACATAACCAGAGCCGTCCACGGCAATTGCGAAAGCACGGTCATCGCCGCTGCCGCCCAGGAAGGTGCAGTAATCGACCAGATGCGTGGCGCCATCCCATTTGGCGACAAATGCATCCACACCACCAGCGTTGGCCCGCATCGGATTGCATCCCGGCAGAGTCGTGGAGACCGTCCATCCCGCTACATATATGTTGCCGGACCCATCCACGGCGACGGCTGTGGCGCTGGTCATGTCGCTTCCGCCAAAGTACGTGCTGAAACTCAGGGTCCAAGCCGCGGCCGATGCAGGCCAAGCCGTGCCGGCAACGAAGGCGAACAGCGCTGCGGTGACACAAAGTTTCATTTGCGCTCCTGCCACATCATTCGGCAGATGCCCGATCTGACTTTAGCGGCGCTTTCCAAAAACACGCACCGCGCCGCGGTCGAAGCGTATAATTGCTGTTTTCAGGACATCTCTAGAGAACGCCGTGGACCTGGTTTCCATCGTCATCCCGTGCTACAACCCTGGTGAATGGCTTCTCGACGCCGTCGCTTCGGCGCGGGCGCAGACCTATCCCCGAATCGAAATCGTCCTGGTTGACGATGGAACCGACCAAGCGGAGGGCCTCGATTACATTCGCGCGGCGGCCACGCGGGTGAACCTGTCCCTCGGGCAGGCGAACCTCGGGTTGCCGGCGGCGCGCAATGCGGGAATGCGCGCGGCGAGCGGCCGATTCGTGGTTCCACTCGATGCCGACGACCTTCTCGAGCCGCGTTACGTTGCCGAATGCGTTGCGGCGATGTCCACTCCGGATCTGGCTTTCGTCTACAGCGACTGCCGTGTGTTCGGCGAGCGGCGGTATATCGACAAGCTGCCTGAATACAACTTGTACAACCTGCTCGACCGCAATTCGCTCACCTATGCAGCCCTGATTTCGAGGGACGACTGGGAGTCGGCGGTCGGCTATGACGAATCGATGCGGCTCGGTTACGAAGATTGGGAGTTCTGGTTGCGGCTGGGCGCCGCGAACCGTTTTGGACGCCGCCTTCCGCAGCCTCTGTTTCGTTACCGGAAGCGGCAAGGCTCGCTCTACGATGTTGCGCTGGCCCACCATGCGGAGATTGTCGCGTACATCGAGAACAAGCATCCCGAGTTATACGACGACCACCACCGGGCCAGAATCAAAGCTCTTTGGGCCCCAGCGGTATGCTTCGCCTGCACTCCTCCGGCGGAAGCGCAGACAATTGAGGATGTTTGTTTTGCCCCAGCGGCGGAGGCGACGCCGCCTTCGGGAGCAATCGAGGCGCCGGCTTTGCTGGTGCCTGGATCGAGCTCGCTGGACCGGCAGAGTGGCGAGCTGGCGGCGTTGGCCGTCTGGGCCGGGCACCAATGGCTGCGGCTGCCGGACGGCGCGATGGCAATGTCGCGGAAATATGCCGCGAAACACAAACAGCGCCTCGATCGGAGCTTGCGGTTGGGCGAAGGCCCGGCCCCGCAGCTCGCTCCTGGCGGAGCGTGGTATTGGAGCACCATCCATCGCCACCTCGCCAATGCGGAAATTCTCTCCGCAAAAGCTTGGGCCCTCCACCCGCTGCGGAGCGCGCTGCGGCTGATTCCCCTGCGCCTCAAGGAACGGATCAATCGGGGGTTGGGGCGCCCCTTGTTCGATCTGACCTTCTACCTGCGATTTCAACCACGGAGCTTATTGCTCGACAATACTCCGATCCAGCCGTTGCGCTATTGCCCGCGAATGTCTCCGGGCCGAATTCGCGTGGCGTTGATTACACCCCATCTGGGACACGGCGGCGCGGAAAGGGTACTCCTGGAACTGGCCGGTGTATTGCCCGGAGACCGATTCGAGGTTCTGCTGCTGGCGACCCAATCGACGGACGATCGCTGGGCCGGGCGCTGGCGCCAGTCGGTGGCTCATGTCTACGACCTGGCTCGAGTCGTCCCGCCGCAGAAGACCGTCGCCACCATTTACTCGATGGTCACGAACTGGAAGTGCGCCACCGTCCTCGTCCAGAACAGCCTGGCGGGTTATGCCGCTCTTCCTCACATCAAGCGCGACCTGCCTCAGGCCAGATTGATGGATCTGGTTCACGCGATCGACAATAATTGGGACCTGGTTTCCGTGACCGCTGGTCTGGCGGCGCAGATCGACATGCGGGTTGCGGTTTCCGATGCCGTGCGATCCCGTCTGCTCGCCTGCGGAACACCCGAGAGCCACATTTCCTTGGTCCGAAATGGCGTGGACCTGAAACGATTCCGTCCATCCTTGGAAACCGCCCCGCGGGAACGCAAGCAGATTCTCTTTGCCGGGAGGCTCGACCCGATCAAGCGCCCTTCCCTGCTGGCCGACATAGCGGGGGAATTGTGGTGTCTCCGAAAGAAGGCGGACTTCGTTTTTGTCGTGGCTGGAGAGGGACCGGAAGCCTCCTTGGTGCGCGCTCTAGTGCGCCGCAAGGGTCTCGAGGGAGTCTTCGAGTTCCTCGGACATGTGGAAGACATGCCGCCATTGATTGCCGCCGCCGATCTCGTGCTGCTCCCCTCGCGATCGGAGGGCGTGCCGCTGATCATCCTCGAGTCCCTGGCGTGCGCGACACCCGTGGTGGCGTCGAAGGTGGGAGCTCTGGCCGAGGTGGTCGATGCGACCTGTGGAGTTCTGATCGATCCGGACGGCGGCGAAGCATCCGCGTTCGCCGCGGCCATCGATCGACTCCTGAATCATCCCGACCTATCTCGAGAAATGGGGGAGGCTGGCAGAAAGAAAGTCGCCGCAGAATTTGACTTGCGCAGCGCCCGGCAGGCTTACGCAAGGCTTTTCGGCTGACGTATGGCATAGGGGATTGCCGCGGCCCGCATGCTAGAATCGAAGTTTCGTACGAGCCGACGCCTCTGTCATGTGGACCGGAGAATACAGCTTTCTCATACCCAATCTAATCCAAAAGGATTTTAAGATCCGTTATCGGAACATGTCCTTGGGCATCTTCTGGTCACTCCTGAATCCTCTGGTGATGATGGGCGTGATGACATTCGTGTTCACCAAGGTATTTGCGAACAACACGCCCCACTTTGCCTTGTTTGTCCTCTGCGGTTTGGTGCCTTACAACTTCTTCACGGTGGCGTGGATTTCGGGAACTACTTCGCTGGTCGATAATGCCGGTCTGATTAAGCGCGTCGCTGTGCCGCGCGAGACCATCCCGATCGCGGCGGTCCTTTCCAACGTGGTTCACCTTTTGATCCAGATCGGGTTGTTGTTTACGGTTGCATTCCTGTCGGGCGTTTTCCCAAACCGGTATTGGTTGCTGCTTCCGTTCATCTGGGGCATGGAGATCGTATTCGTATGCGGTCTTAGTCTGATTACTTCCGCACTGAACGTCTTCGTGCGGGATGTGCGATACGTCGTGGAATCCACGAATGTCGTGCTCTTCTGGCTGGTACCGATCTTCTATCACTTCGAGTCCATTCCTCAGAGATACAAGGAATTGTACGAACTTAACCCGGTGGCTGCGCTGGTGCTGGCTTTGCGAAAGATCCTGTTGGAGGACTCTCCTCCACACACCGTCCTCCTGCTAAAGCTGACCGCCTCATCGGTGGCGGTACTGGCGATCGGCTGGCTGGTATTCCGGCGCGCCAAAAACCGGTTTTACGATTACCTGTGATGAGCAATACGGCGATTGAGTTCGAAGGTGTCTCGAAATCGTTCGGCCGCCACGCCGGGCGGCTGTTGTTGCGCCAACGACTACACCATTGGATGCGGTCCTCGGCCAGAGACCGTTTTTACGCCCTGAAAGACGTGAGCTTTCGCCTGGAGGCCGGCGAGGGGCTAGCGGTCGTCGGCTCTAATGGCGCCGGAAAGAGCACGTTGCTCAGTTTGGCCGCTGGGCTGGCGAAACCCGATACCGGCCGCATTCGGGTCAATGGGCGGATGGCGACGCTGCTCGAATTAGGCAGCGGGTTCCACCCCGATTTGACCGGTGCCGAGAACATTCGCATGAACGCCTCGCTGATCGGTTTGACGCGACGGCGGACGGCTGAGCTGTTCGACGACATTGTCGAGTTCGCCGATGTTGGCGATTTCATCGACGAGCCGGTCCGAACCTACTCGACCGGAATGGCCATGCGTTTGGCGTTTTCCGTCGCTATCAATATGGATCCCGACATTATGCTGGTGGACGAGATCCTGACGGTCGGGGACCAGGCGTTTCAAAGGAAGTGTTTCGAGCGCGTTCAAGCAGCCCGCCGGCAGGGCAGGACGTTTCTTTGTGTCTCGCACGCGGCCGGGATGGTACAGGAACTTTGCGATAACGCGATATGGCTGGATCACGGGGAATTGATCACGAGCGGCCCCGTCGGCGAAGTCATGGATGCGTACGAAGGCTTCGGCGCCTCGGGCGCGTGACCGGCCGCGCCCATCTATCGGGCCTTGCTGGCGCCGCTAAACCAGCTCCGCAGGAACATGCCGCCGACGTCGCGGATGAGCGGTATCGCGCGCTTGCGGTCCAGTTGCCGTGAGAAGATCCAAAGAACGCGCAGGGCATCGCCAAACAGCCGCAGATGGATCAGCTCCTGTATAGTGCCTTGCGCCACCTGCTCGAGAAACCGCACTTTTCCCAGGCTCTCCAGTTCGGCGGCAGCCTCCTCGCGGACCTGATCGAGGTTCCGTTCCGGATCACGGCTGGAGATCACCGCCATCTTCGTGTAGAGCAGTTGCTGCCATTTCCGGCCTAACGTGAGGCCGCTGACCGAGAAGCGGTAGCGCAGCAGCGGCTCGGGAATATTCGCCAGCCGGTACATCTTTGCCACCCGCAACCATAAATCGTAGTCCTCGGAGTTACGGAACTCCGCCCGGTAGCCGCCGAGACCCAGAATCTGCTCTCGCCGCATGATCACCGTGGGATGGTAAATGCAGTTCTCCCGGGGTAAGGTGCGGACGATCTCTTCATGTTCGACCGGTAACCGCACCAGGCGGTCGTCGGCGGCCCGGCGGCCCATGTGGTATGCGAAGGTGCCGGCTACCGCGATATCGGGCCGGCGCTGCATGAACTCGACCTGGGTGCCGATTCGCTTCGCCAGCGCCACGTCATCCTGATCCATCCGCGCTACCAGGTCGCTGCGCGCTTCTCGGAGACCTTCGTTCAAAGTGGCGGCCAAGCCTGCATTCTCGCGATGAAATATTGGCCGAATGCGCCCATCGGACGCGGCGTAATGGCGGATGATCTGCGCGGACCGGTCGGCGGAACAATCGTCGATGAGAAGCAATTCGAAGTCGGGGTCGTCTTGCTTCAGTATCGATTCGATGGCCAAAGGTAAAAACGCGCCGCCGTTATATACCGGGAGGACTACGGAACATCTCATCGAAAGGACGTAACCGGATCGGCCGGAACCTGGCTGTGCCAGGCCGACATCATCGCGCCGATACCGGAGGTGAGGTCGACAGCCGGCTGCCAGCCCCACTCCCGCCTGGCTTTGGCGATGTCGAGCACCACCCAGTCCGTCAGCCACTTCCCCTGGCTCTGGTTGATTTCCAACTCGATGGTGCCGCCATGGCAATCCTGAATCACCTGCAAAATCTCGGCCACCGAATAGCCGAGGCCGGAGCCGACATTGAAGACGTCGAACTTTCGGCGCGGCACTGAGACGCGATCCGCCATGGCGCAGATGTCATCGAGATGGACATAGTCCCGCACGTTGCCCAGGTCGCCGAACACGCGGACCGGGATCCCATTCAAGACGTTGTTCAGTGCCACACCAATCAGGCCCTGCATCCGGTGCCGCGGCAGCAGCGTGCCATAGGCGTTGCCAACCCTCAGGATGGTGGCCGTCAGATAGCCTCTATCCGCGGCCAGCCGCAAATATTGTTCTGCTGCCAGCTTGAGAATTCCGTAAGAGGAAAATGGGCTGCAGGGATCGGTTTCCCGATAGGGAATTCTGTCCTGCTTTCCCGCATACACAGCGCCACCACTGCTGAAATACACGATTTGCGGCCTGGTGCCGGCCCGCTCGACCGCGTGCAGCAGGTTCAAGAGCGGCTCCAGATTGACGCGCACATCGTTCGCCTGATCCAAATCCGAATTCACCGGTGTGTTTTCGTGGGCGAGGTAGTAGATTACCCCAAGGCCTTCGACGAACCGCTCGCAGTCCGCCCGCGACTGAAGATCGCCTTGGCAGATCTCCGCACCCTCAGGCCCCGCGTTGACGGTGTTTCTCACCAGGAGACGCAGCGAAGCGCCGCCGGATGCGATCAACCATCGCGTCAGGTAAGATCCGATAAATCCGCTCGATCCAGTGATCCCTGTCAACATCCTCAACCGCAATTCCGCACTCGTGGCCTGGAAAACTGCCGGCAGTGTCCCGATGGTAACCTATGCCCGGCGGTTCTCGCAAGACAGGATGCCGTGGCGGGAGGGATTACGGGAATCAAACACGCCAGTATGATCCGCATCTCCCATTCCTTCCTGCGCCAGTCATCGAGACTGCACTTGGTACTGTTTCATGCCCGGAGCCACCTCAAAGGTATCGCCCACTACCAGGCGGTTTCCCAGTTTGTAGTGACTTGCTTGGTGCGCCTTGTGGATCACGATCATGGAATTCCGAAACTCAATGCTCTCCATCCATCCTTCCGTGAGAAACGCGGGGATAGCACTTTTCGCAAAGAACGTGGTCAGAAACGCCTGCAACGACAAATCATCCTGCCAATGCTCGTAATTGAGGACGTCGGTCAACAATTTGAATAACTGCTGGGCCGAGTTAGCGCGGAGAATTCCGCCGCCCCAGTTTTCCCAATAGAGGCAATGCGTGTCTTCGATGAGGTATACGCCGCCTGGTGTAACCAACGGAAAGTACTTTACGAAGGTATCCACGATGTCCGCGGCGAAGTGCGACCCGTCGTCAATAAACACGTCGATCGATTTGGTCTGGCTGCCCACGCGGAGGAGCACTTCGGGTGAGTTGATATCGCCCGTGATGACCGAAATGCGCGGATCTTCGAACTTCAGGTTTCCGCACTGCGGGTCTATGTCGCAGCCGATGATCTGAGTGGCCGCAGCGAAGTATTTCGCGAGCACTTCGAGCGACCCTCCATTCTGCACACCAACCTCTAGAACGGCGATGGGCTCCCCGCGAAAGCTTCTGAACAGCCTTTCGTATACCGGCAGGTAGCTCTCCCATTTGTCGCTGGACTTGCCCTGTTGCGCGTTGTGGATCTGTGCGTACGTTTCCATCGGTACGATTCCTTCATCACTACTTCAAACCGACGATTTCTGGCGAATGCCGAAACAGGAGCTGCGTTACCGGAATCAGCCGGCGCGGACAGCGCCGTCAGGCTGAAGGTCTCCGCGCTTCAGCCGGCCAGGCGAACCCATAGGATATCCCTTGAACGCCCGGGAAGCCACCGCACCGCAAAGTGCGACGTGCCGTCAGAATCCTGCCGCCGGCTCCCTAGCGCCGGCAGGTTCCGGCGGCCACGCGCGCAAAGAAATCCAAGGACCGTGCGGCAGCCGCGGGCCACGAGAATCTCCGCGCCTGTATCCGGCCACTCTCACGCAACTCAGCCAGCCGTGACGGCGACGCGAGCAGGCTCGCGATTGCATCCCGCAGCTCAAGCCGGCTGCGCGGGTCGATCAACACGGCTGCGCCGCCGGTGATTTCCGGCAGCGACGACACGCCCGACGTGATCACCGGTACGCCGGCCGCCATAGCCTGCGCCACGGGGAATCCGAATCCCTCATAAAGGGAAGGATAGACAAAAGCCGTGGCGCCCGCGAAGAGTGCCGGCAGGTCGTGTTCAGGCACGTAGCCCAAGTAGCGCACGTTGGGTGGCGAACTCCTCAGCCGGCCCATCGTCGCCTGGCTCGCCCATCCGTGCGAACCGGCAATCACCAGATCGAACTCATCCGAAATCGAACTCGCCAAGTCGCCATATGCGTCCAGCAGCAGGTCGACATTTTTTCGCGGCTCGACGGTTCCCACGTACAGCAAATAAGGGCGCTCAAGCCGCAGCTCGGCACGGAACCGCTGTACATCCTGTTGGTCGATCGAGAAGTACGCTTCCGGAACTCCCGGATAGATGACCTGTATCTTCTCTTGCGGAATGCGCAATAGCCGTACCGCATCGTTTCGAGAACTCTCCGAGACGGCAATCAACCCGTCGGCGCGCTTCCAGATCCTCTCCGTGTAGCGTTGCTCGAAGGCGACGTTGGCGGGCAGGTGAGCGTCGGGAAGGAGCCAGCAGGTCAGATCATGGATGGTGGCCGTCAGCTTCGCTCGCCTGGGCGGGTTGAGTATCCTCGTCGAATGGAACACGTCGGTGGCGGGGAACCAGGGCTGGGAAAAGCCCTCCGGCAATCGGTTCATCAGGAAGAAGAGGCCCAGGCGCAAAAACGTTGCGATGGGTCCCGCCAGCGCCCTGCGATGATCCAGGCTGGAAGCCTCTCCCAGAAAGGGAAACAGACGCACATCCGCCGCGGGCTCCCGCTGCAGATGCTGGATCCAGTAGTACAGGTAGTTCTTCACACCGGCACTTCTGAAAAGCAGCGGCAGCGCGTCTATCGTGATCCGCATCGGCAGCAAGGCCCATTCGCCATTCGATGGTTACCGGTGTAGCTCCAGTATAGTCGGGCACATCCTTGGCAGACCGTAGCGCCATGGGCAGTCCCGGCTCGGCAACTGGCTATAATTCAGTATGTCGTTCCAGGGCATGCGGGTGGTGGCGTTTGAGAGCCGGCGCGCGGCGGAAATCGCGGAACTGGTGCGCAAGCAGGGTGGGCAGCCGTTTGTCGCGCCTGCAATGCGCGAGGCGCCGGTGGGAGATGACGCCGCCGCCTTCGCCTTTGCCGAGCGCCTCTTCGCGGGCGAGTTCGATACGGTGATTCTGCTGACGGGCGGGGGCACTCGCCGGCTCAACCGGCTGCTGGCGGCACGCTATCCGGAAGGCGCCTTCGCCGATGGGCTCCGCCGCGTAACTGTGGTGGCACGCGGCCCCAAGCCGGTGGCGGCGCTGCGTGAGATGGGCGTGACGCCGGCGATTGTGGCGCCGGGGCCGAACACGTGGCGCGAGGTGCTCGCCGCCACGGCCAGCCACGCCGGAAGCCGCATCGCGGTGCAGGAGTACGGTCGATCGAATCCGGAGCTACTGGCCGCGCTGACAGCACGCGGAGCCGAGGTCACCACGGTCCGGGTGTACCAATACGATCTGCCCGAAGATGTCGGGCCGCTGCGGGAGGCCGCGCGCCGCCTCGCCGCGGGTGAGTTTCAGGCAGCGCTGTTCACAACCGCGGTTCAGATCGAGCACCTGGTGCGGGTCGCAGCGGAGCACGGGATTGAAACTGCCATGCTCGAGGGCCTGCGGAAGTGCCTGACCGGCTCCATCGGTCCCACCACTACCGAAGCGCTGGAACAATTCGGCATTCACCCTGACCTGGAACCCTCTCGTCCCAAAATGGGCCTGCTGGTGATGGAGACCGCCGCGCGCGCCGGCGCCGCAATCTGATCGCCCCTGCACCGCGAGGAGGGGAGATACGCTGGGGACACCGGTGGTGAGACTCGCGGAACACGGGTTCCCGCGCTCGGGCAACCGGTGGTCGAGGGGCCGGCGTCAGGGTGTAACGTTTCTTGTGCAGGGAAGCCCGGCCGCAGCAGTCCACAACATTTTGTGGTGTTTATGTTTTTTGACTACGAAATGTAGTCCCAATGCGCTTCGCGCCCGCGCCACGAAACGCGCGGGGAGGGGCTAGCCTTCCTTGTACATGTACTTGAGGGCGGGCTTATAGATCAGCACGTTGGGTTGGCCGTCCCGATTCACCTTGAGGCAACACTTGTCGTACCACTCGATAATGCCATGCAACGTTTCACCGTCGCGAAGAACAAAGACCATCGGAGTTCTGGCCTGCATCTGCTTCACGTAGTAGAAATTCTCGGCATTGGTCTGGTCGGGCGGGACCGGTTTTTTCTGTGACTGGAGGGCCGGGCGGCGGGGTGGACTAATCTGCTCCTTGATCTCGTTCAGCGACGGACGAATGAGCTTGCGATTGACGGTCTCCACTGAATGCCATCCTTATGAAGAGAATCTGATTGACCGCCGCAACCCGGCACAGCAAGAGCGGCTTTTTCGTTGGGTTCGGTTTTTCGGCTTGACTCATAAATAGCATAATGAGACCCGCGAAGCAACGAGAGTTCGGGGAGAATCCCGAGCGGCAGCGAGACGGGGTCGATCACCCCAAAAACGACCAGAGGGGAGCGCCCCGGAGTGCGACCTGAATTACGCAGAGACAGAGCAGGTTGGGCTCAGGAGGGCGGGCTCACAATCACGGTGTAGATGCGGTCCAGGTCCTCCGGAGAGTAATAGTCAATTTCTATACGGCCCTTCTGCTTGGCCTTCTCGACGATGCGGACCTTGGTGCCGAGGACGCGCTCCAGTTCCTGAATGGCGGCCTTAACGTTAGGATCGGTCTGGAGTTCGTCGAGGTGCTTGGGCTTACGCCCCTCGAGCATGCGCTGGGTGGTGCGCTCGGTTTGGCGCACGCTCCAACCCTGCGCGACGGCCTTTTCCGCTACTTCCCGCTGCAGATCTACGTTGGGAAGCGAACAGAGGCAGCGGGCATGGCCCGCGGACAAGCGGCGCTCAGCGACCAGTTGCTGGATGTCGGCGGGAAGTTGGAGGAGGCGGAGAAAGTTGACAATAGTGGTGCGGTCCTTACCGGTGCGCTGTCCGATCTGATCGGGGTTGAGGAGGAGTTCGTGACCCAGCCGGTCAAAGGCAACGGCGGTTTCAATGGGGTTCAGATCCTCGCGCTGGATATTCTCGATCAAGGTGATCTCGAGCAAGCGCTCGTCGGGGATTTCGCGGATAACCGCGGGCACAGACTGATGGCCAGCCAGTTTGGCGGCCCGCCAGCGGCGCTCACCGGCCACCAACTGGTAGCGGTTACCAGACCTGCGGACCACCAGCGGTTGGATGATGCCGTTGGCGCGGATCGATTGGGCCAACTCGGACAGGCGCTCACTCTGAAACACGCGCCGCGGCTGGAGCGGGTTGGGATCGATGCTGTCGATCGGAATGCTGAGCGCCGCTTCCTCGCTGGGCGCGGGCGGAGGCGCAGGTTGGTTTGTCGGGCGGGTAGGCAGCAGGGCGCCGAGGCCCTTACCGAGCGCCTTGCGAGGATTCTCTGTTTTGTTCATGGTCGAGGATCTCTTTGGCCAGCCTGATGTAGCTTTCGGCACCCTTGGAGCGGGGGTCGTAAGCGAGAATCGGTTTGCCGAAACTGGGTGCCTCGGCCAAGCGAACGCTGCGTGGAACAATGGTGGCGAAGACCTCGTCTTTGAAGAACTCCCTGAGATCTGCCGCGACCTGGCGGGTCAGGTTCGTCCGATCGTCATACATTGTAAGGAGGATACCCTCCACCTGCAGCGGATGCTGGAAGGCATCGCGAATTCGATCAATGGTATCCATGAGCTCTGAGATGCCTTCCAGAGCGAAGAATTCGCACTGGATGGGAACAAGGACGGAATCCGCTGCAATAAGAGCATTGAGAGTGAGGAGATCGAGGGCTGGTGGGCAATCGATGAGGATGAAGTTGTATTCGTCGCGGATGCTTTGAATGCGTTCCCGCAGGCGAAATTCTCGGTTGGGGATTTCAACCAACTCCAGATTGGCGCCGACTAGGTTCTTGTCGGCGGAAATGACATAAAGGCCATCAAAGGCGGTGGCGACAATGGCGTCCCGAGGAGAGGCGTCACCCAGAATGACGTGGTAAAGGCTCGGGCGATTGGGATCCTTGGCTATGCCGAGACCACTGGTGGCATTGCCTTGGGGGTCGGAGTCAATGACCAGGATCTTGAGGTCGTTCGCTGCCAGCGCAGCAGCGAGGTTAATGGCGGTTGTCGTCTTACCGACGCCGCCTTTTTGGTTTGCAATTGCGAATACCCGGCTCAAGCGGCCATACTAACACGAAGCTTGACGCCACCAAAGCCCAGTTTCACGTGAAACACCAGATGTCGAGTTTCACGTGAAACAGCCACTTCGAAGTACTGCACCAGCTCGAAGTACCCTATCAGATAACAAGGAAGAGCCCCCAATTAACCCCGTAGGCCCCATATGTCGTCCCTGCCTACGCTACCTGCCGCTGCGACTGTGTCAGCGCTGCGGATTCTGAAGCGAGGGAGCGCTGTAGGCTGATCAACGACTGCTGCATCGAAACCAAGCCCCGTTCCGTGCCGCTCAAATCTCCAATCTTGGAGATGACGACGTGATGCAGGCGCGTGAACAGACGGAAAACACGGGGATCACGCCAGCCACTCTTGGTTTCCTGCCGCATGATGCCGATCGCATCCGCGGGCGTGTAGGCACGTTTGTACGGGCGCTCATCGGTGAGCGCATCAAAAATGTCGGCGATCTGCAATACGCGCGCCAAAAGGGGAATCTGCTCGCCCCGAAGTCCGTCAGGGTACCCCGAGCCATCCCACCGCTCATGATGGTGCCGAATGATCGGTAGCACCGTGCACAGAGACTTCAGATGCCGGCAAATCTCTTCTCCGCGGACAGTGTGACTGCGCATGGTCACCCATTCCTCCGGTGTCAGCTTGCCTGGCTTGAAAAGGATGGAATCCGGAATCCCGACTTTACCTACATCGTGCAGATACCCGCCGCGATACAGTGCCAGGAGACTTGCCCGATCCAGCCCCAAGGCGATTCCGAGCGACACGCTGATGAACGACAGTCGCTCGCAGTGGCCCCCAGTATTGGCGTCGCGCTGCTCAACCGCTCGCGCCAAAGCGAACACAATCTCCTCGGTCTCATCCAAGCCGGCCAGCCCACGTTGCTCCGCACGCATCTCCTCGGTCCGCTGTGCGCAGGTCTTTAGCAGATCCGTCCATTCTTCCCCCGCGCCAGCATCCAAGTTCCAGCCAATCCGCGAGTTCTGGTCGACTTGTCTGCGCTCCATGGCTACAGGAGTTATCGGCAGACTTGGCGGAATCCTTAGCGGGCGCAGGCCCAAAACAAATCTTGCGGCGTCCACCCTTGCCGCGACGACATCGAATCCTCGAAGCCGTCTACGGAGGTGTATTGACTTGCCCCCCATTCGTCTCGTCTCATGGTTCAACGACCGCTAGATTACGTACTTATAAGTAGTTCAGTAACCACACGTACAAACTTGCTATATTAGGCTAAACACAGAGAATCATGCACGCATTATACGAACTATATCATACGGTATTATCGCGAGCCAGCCCAGCCATCGGCGATACACACCAACGTCCTAGTCACGCCCCACTTGATCGCTGCTACAGTTGCATGTAAGGTGCAGGTAAAATCGCTCAAAGCCGTAATCGTAGATGACGAGGCGTTGGCGCGCGGATACTTGCGCGAGATGCTGCGGCCGCATCTGGAAATCGAAATTACCGCCGAGTGCGCAAACGGTTTCGAAGCCGTGAAGGCGATCGCCGAAACCACGCCCGATTTGGTTTTCCTGGATATCCAGATGCCAAAGCTCGACGGGTTCGAAGTGCTGGAATTGATCGACCCCGGTCCGGCGGTGGTATTCGTGACGGCTTACGACGAATACGCCATGCGCGCTTTCGATGCACACGCAGTGGACTACCTGCTGAAGCCATTCAGCGCGGAGCGCTTTGAGCGCGCGCTGGAGCGTGCCCGCGCGCGCTTGGGCCAGCACGCGCCACCGGTGACGCGGCCGCCCGAGCAGCGCGTGGACCGTATCGTGGTGCGCGACGGCGCACGCGTGCACGTGATCCCGCTTGACAAGCTCGACTATGTGGAAGCGCAGGACGATTACATCGCCCTGCACAGCGGCGGCAAAAGCTATCTGAAACCGCAGCCGATCGCGGAAATCGAGCGGCAGCTCGATGCCAGGCGCTTCGTGCGCATCCACCGTTCGGTGATCGTGAGTCTGGAGCGGGTGGCGCGCATCGAACCGTACGGAAAGGAAAGCCGCGTGGCCATTCTGACCGATGGCAGCCGCCTGCCGGTAAGCCGCGCCGGTTATGCGCGGCTGTTGGAGGCGATGGAGGGCAAGCAAGGAATCCGCGGGTAGCGCGGATACTGGCACCTTGATTTTCAGGCAGCGACGGCGATCGCAAAGGCAAATACGGCGCTCTCTGCCGGAAGCAACTCGCGCTGCTCGAAGCACCGGTGGGGTAAGCGGGCCAGAACGGACCGACGCATTTCGGAAACGGCCAGACCGGCCGGCGTCGACCGCATCGAAGCATCGTCGATCAGCTTCGCCAGTTCACCCCGCCTCGCAAGGCAACCGCAACACCACGCGGTAAGCGCCGTTGGCGGTGCCTGTATCCAGGCGTGCTTCGGGGCCGTAGCGGACTTCCAGGCGGCGGCGAACCTGGGCGAGGCCGACCCCCAAGCGTTCCGGCGGCGGCGCTTCGGGATCGAAGGGGTTGGTCACGGTGACGACAACTCCGGGGGCGTCGCGGCGGGCTTCGAGACGAATGGTGCCACCCTCGACTAAGCCTGCGATGCCGTGTTTGACGGCGTTCTCGACCAGCGGCTGTAACAGCAGCGCAGGAACGGCGCAGTTTTCGCAGCCGGCTTCGATTTCGATTTCAACGCGCAAGCGGTCGCTGAAACGCACGCGCTCCAGCTCGAGGTAGTTGCGGGCCAGGTCCAGCTCCTCGCCGAGGGGAATGGTGGGGCGGCTGCCGAGGCCCAGGCTGATGCGGAGAAAACCGGAAAGGCGGATGCACATTTCGCGCGCGCGCGCGCCATCCACCGAGGCCAGCGCAGCGATGGAGTGCAGGCTGTTGAACAGAAAGTGGGGATGGATCTGCAGCCGCAGGGCCTGCAATTCGGCCTCGCGGGCGAGTGTGCGGGCTTCGGCGGCGCGAGCCTCCGCGGCGCGGGATTCCTCGGCTGCCAGCCCCGCGTAGTGCAGGCCGGTGGAAAGCAGATAGAGCAACGCGCCGACGCCGAACCAGAGCGGCAGATGGCCGGTTGAATCGATCTTCAACTCCTGGGCCACCACCCAAGCGATGCCGGCTAGCAGCAGTCCGCCCGCTGCGGCGGCAGCACAGAACGTGACGGCCAGCTCAGGCAGGGCCTCCAGACTGAAGGGGCGGGTACGGCACAAATACCAGGGCGACAGGCAGGCGAAGGCGTAGACGAAGCAGGCCGGCGCCACCACGGCCGCGGCTTGCGGCAGGCGGAATCCGCCTCCGGCCCAAGTGAGGTATGTGAGCAGCGCGCCGGCCGGAAGCCATGCCAGCAGGTAAAAGAGCAGGCGCCGCGACGCCAGGATGGGATGCATCGGCTAATTCTTGATGGTCACGCCGCCGAACACCGCTCCGCCCTTGATGATCAGCCGCTTGGGATTGGGGTTCAGGTGGTGATCGGGGTGCTGCGTCTGGTCCGCGAAGCCGCCGAAGACACCGGCGCCTTTCATCACCACTTCCCAGGCCGCGGGGATCTTGATTTCCGCGCCGCCGAACACCGCATCCACTTTCAGCACGGCGTAATCGCGCAGCATGGTGGCGCCGCGCAGGTCGATCTCGAAACCGCCGAAGACGCACTCCACTTTGCCGCCCTGGAAGTCGGGATCGGTAACCACCCGCTTGCCGCCCCAGAAAACGGCGGACTCGTGCAGCTTATTCGTCCGCCAATTAGACTTGTCGGTCCAGTCGGCGTTCCGGTTGAACCTCCCGGCCCATTCGGTGCGCGGGCCGACCAGCCGATCGGTCAGCATCAACACGCCTACCCCGATCAGGATCAGGGGCCACAGATCGCCCCACCCCATATGGAGGAAGCCCAAATTGATCGACAGCAGCACACCGCCAATCCCGATTAGGATTCCGCCCACCACTTTGTCCTTGGGCTCCGGCTGATCGACGACTTTGAAAATGCCCCAGGCGATCAACGCGACCGGCCAGTACTCAAAAATGTCATGGAAGCGGATGATGTTCAAATTATTCAGAAAGAAGAGAGCCCCGACGGCGATCAGGATCAGAGCCGGAATCCACTGGGCAGGGAGCCCTTCCCGAGGTGTTGGTTGGTTGTCTTGTGGTGTCATGGCTCCAGCGTACGGTGAAGTGCCGGCGCGGCGCACTTGCCAATCGGCGAACGGCGGCCCGCCACCGGTGAATGCCCATGCCCCGCGGCGGATGCGGGCAGTGAAACGCGCAGCCCGCCACCTGCACTATCTTCATGAAGTTCCTGCGGCGCGAGCCCTGGCCTGCGTTACCTAAAGTTAAGCCGACGGGTCCGGGCTTCGTACGACCCGCTGTCCGGCCAGGAACGCGAGACCGAGTTTATCAAAAGTGGACTTAGGCAATTGAATTGCTCAGCCAATACGCAGAGTGAGGTGGAGACGATGATGGTGGCGGCCGGACTTGGGGTTTTGGTGGTGATTTGCCTGCTCCTTGCAATGATGGAGACCCCTCCGCACATAGGCAGATAGTACACACCCGGAGTCAACTTGACACACCGGGTGGCCGATAGACTCGGCGCAGGCGCGGGGGACCGTCGGCGACGCGTGATGTCCTGTTCTCCATTTCAGCAATCCTGTCCAAGAGGCACACCGCGGCCCACAGATCATTCCCACACACTTGGTCGCTTGAGAGGAATTACCCGCGCCTCTGCTTTCCAAAACTGACCCACCGAAGCTGAGGGGTTCACTCCATCCCGTGTCTCAGTTTTGGGATTCGGTCCAGCGATTACGCCCCGTCTAGCTTCGGCTGCTTTTTTCAAACTCGCGCTGGCCGATTGGCCTGCGTTTAGACCCTGGAAGCACGCACTATACTGGTTGAGACGAACGCACCCGGGGGAAAAGGAGCGGCTTTCACTCCATGGACAGGGAACGCTGGGAGCAGATCGAGAGACTATTCCACGCGGCATGGCAGGTGCCCGCCGAAAAGCGCGAGAGCTTTCTGGCCGGCCGATGCGGCGGCGACAACGACATGCGGCGGGCGGTCGAGGCACTCCTGAATCAGGCCGGCTCCGGGGCGTTTGACGTCGCGGATCGTGAGGCAGCGCAATGGTCAGCCGGCCAAGACTCCACGGAGACGATGCTTCTGCCAGGTGCGGCCGTGGGACCCTATCGGATCGAGGGGCCGTTGGGAAAGGGCGGAATGGGAGAAGTCTACCGGGCGCGCGACAACCGCCTGGGCCGCCCCGTGGCTTTGAAATTCCTGTCCGGAACCTTGGCTGCGAATCAATCCACACTGGAGCGGTTCCGGCGCGAGGCGCAGGCCATCTCCACATTGAATCATCCCAACGTTTGCACGGTTTACGACATCGGGGAACACGAGGGCCAGCCGTTTCTCGTCATGGAGCTGATGGAAGGGCAGACGTTAAAGGAACTGATCGCCGAGCGGCCGTTGTCCAACGACCAGTTACTGGCCATCATGATTCCCGTTTTGGAGGCGCTCGAAGCGGCCCACGGCGCCGGCATCGTGCATCGCGATGCCAAGCCCGCCAACGTCTTTCTCACTCGGCAGGGCGCGGTGAAGATTCTGGATTTCGGTCTCGCAAAGTCAGCCGGGGCCGAAATGGGCCCGCGCGCAGTGCCGATGGATAGCCTGACGGCTCCCGGAACCACCGTGGGAACGATTTCCTACATGGCCCCCGAACAGGCTCGCGGCCAGACTGTCGATGCGCGATCGGACATTTTCGCTTGCGGAGTGGTCCTCTATGAGATGGCCACCGGAACACTGCCATTCGCCGGCGATGGCCTTGCCGGCAAGATCGAGGCCGTGCTGACCCGCGCTCCCCGCCCCGCTCGGGAATTGAGGCGCGGTTTGTTGCCCGAGATCGAACGGGCGATCGAGCGAGCGATCGAGAAGGACCGGCAGGCGCGCTATCAAAGCGCCGCCGACATGCGTGCAGACCTGCTGCGGGCCGGGCGGGTCCTGAAATCGCTCGACGCACCGGAGGTAAATGGGCCCCCGCGTTCACGGGGCTGGAAGGGACTCGCCGCCGCTGGGGCATCGGCTGCGCTGATGGCGGGAATCGTTGGCTGGTACTTTGGCGTCCACAAGCGGCCGGTCACCTCGCCGGCGGAGTATGTGCAACTCACCGATTTCAGCGACTCCGCGGCGGCGCCGGCGCTCTCCCCCGACGGACGGATCGTGACGTTCTTCCGGTCCGGATCGCCCTTCCTGACCTACGGCCAGATCTACGTGAAGCTGCTTCCGGATGGCCAGTCGACGCAGATCACCAACGATCCGAACCCGAAATACAACCCGATCTTCACTCCTGACGGATCACGCGTCGCCTACACAGCGATCACCGACGGCTCCTGGAACACCTGGACGGTGCCGGTCACTGGCGGCGCGCCCACGCGATTGATGAAGAACGCGGCGGGCCTGACCTGGATCGGCGATGGGCGGGTTCTCTTTTCGGAGGTGATGGCCGGCACGGTATTGCACATGGGCATCGTAACTTCTCAGGAGAGCCGTGCCGCCGAACGCGCAATTTATTTCCCCGACCACGTGCGCGCCATGGCCCACTATTCCTACCTCTCGCCGGACCGGAAGTCCATTCTGGTTGTCGAAATGGATGGCACCGCTGCCTGGCTGCCGTGCCGGTTGCTCCCGGCGGAAGGGGGCTCCAAGGGCCGGCAGGTTGGTCCTGACGGTGCTTGCATTGCGGCCGGCTGGTCGCCAGATGGCAAGTGGATGTACTTCAACGCGGCTGTGAACGGCGCGACTCACCTCTGGCGCGAGCGATCTCCCGATGGCGCCGCGGAGCAGATCACATTCGGACCGGGCGAGGAGGAAGGACTGGCGATTGCGCCAGACGGGAAGTCGTTGATTGCCTCGGTGGGCGTTCGCAAGGATTCTGTGTGGCTTCACGATGGCTCGGGCGAGCGTCCCATCTCTCCGGAGGGATCGGCCTCCGACCCGAAAATCACCGCCGACGGCAAGCGGGCTTACTATTTGTTGCGGAAGAATGGATCGAATGACAGC
>Ga0181520_10003451_pt1 | contig 27746 bp, 23 predicted proteins | sample PEATcosm2014_Bin_29_FD_132451 | JGI IMG/M metagenome (GOLD analysis project Ga0181520, IMG submission 132451) | Peatland microbial communities from MTU Mesocosm Facility, Houghton, MI, USA - PEATcosm2014_Bin02_30_metaG | ecosystem: Environmental > Terrestrial > Soil > Wetlands > Peat | place...
CTACGGCGATTCGAGCGAAGACCCGCTGACGATTCCGGCCGGGGATGTGGAAGTGAAGTATGTGCCGTTTGGCGACACCAATCTGGACGGGGTCGTGGATATCACCGATCTGACACGGGCGATTAACAACCTGGGCTTGTCGCCGGGATATTACGGCGGGGATGTGGCCAATCAGGGGATGGTGAACATCACCGACATCGCGGACATCATCAACGACTTGGGCGCGACATTGAACTCCAGTGGGACCAGCGATCCGGCGATCATGATGCAAACGCAGGACGGGAGCGTGCCGGAACCGGCGAGCCTGGGATTGCTGACGGCGGGCGGATTGGGATTACTGGCGCGGCGGCGGCGAGGCCGGGCGTTGTGCGGGTCGTAGCGGTTGCGGATCTGAGATCGGAGATCCGCGATGCGAGACCTGGGATTTGAGATTTGAAATTTGGGATCTGAGATTTTGCGCGGGGGTTGGGGTAGACTTGGGGGATGCATGTTGTCATTTTCGAGGGGTCGCGATGGGCGGGGTTTGCGCCGGTGGCGCTGAGCCGGCCGGTGTTCTTGCTGCGGTCGGGCATGTCCACGCTTTTGGAAAAGAGTCTGCGCTGGCTGAAGCCGGCGCGGGTGACGCTTTGGGTGCGGCCGGGGTTGGCGCAGTGGTGCCGGCAGGTTGTGGTTCCGCAGATGCCGGTGCCGTGCGAGGTGAACCGGCCGCTGGATGACGAACCGGCGTTGCTGGTGAGCGGGGGCACGGTGGCGCTGGGGCCGTTTGAGATTCCCGATGGGCCGGCGGTTTGCGCCGATGAATCCGGCGGGATTGGCAGCGCGCTGGTGCGGCTGGCGGGATTGTCGGCCGACGATTGCCTGCGGCGGTCGGATGCGTGGCTGGCGATATCGGAATTGCCGCGCTACCGGCAATCGGCAAAGACGGCGGCGCATTTGTGGGACTTGATCGCGTGCAGCGAGCAGTCGATCGCGGCCGACGCCGGCCAATGGCGGGATCAGGCGGCGGTACACCCGGCCGGGCCGTATCACATGGTGAACGAGCGGGATGTGCTGGTTGCGGCGGGAGCGGTGCTGGAGCCGGGGTGCGTGCTGGATGCGAGCAAGGGGGCGGTCGTGGTGGAGGCCGGCGCGGTGATCGGGGCCAACGCGGTTCTGAAGGGGCCGTGCTGCGTGGGTCGCGACAGCCAGGTGATGCCCAGGTCGTTCATCCGGGCGGGGACGAGCATCGGGCCCAATTGCCGCATCGGGGGCGAGGTGTCCAATAGCGTGTTCGTGGCCAATGCAAACAAGGCGCACGACGGATTCGTGGGAGACAGCTACATCGGCGAATGGGTGAACCTGGGCGCGGCGACCAACACGAGCAACCTGAAGAACACGTACGGGAAAATCCGCATTCGCATCGGAAACAGGGAGATTCAGACCGACCGGCAATTCCTGGGGGCCTTGATCGGCGATCACAGCAAGACGGGCATCGGCACGCGGCTGACGTCGGGAAGTTACGTGGGATATTGCAGCATGATCGCGTGCAGCCGGATTCCAGCGGCGTTTACGCCGAGTTTCAGTTTCGTGACGGACAAGGGCGGCGAAGAATATCGACTGGAAAAGGCGCGGGAGGTGATGTCGCTGGTCTACGCGCGGCGGGGTCGAAGCTGGAGCGAGGCGGACGAGGCCATGCTCAACCACGCAGTTGAAACATCGCGGATCGTCGAGAAGGCCTGACGGCGGGCGCGGGCTGCCTCCTGTGCACTCTCCCTGCATATGGCGAGAGGGATAGAGTGATGGGGTATTTCGGGATTGCGCCGCGGAACCCTCACCCCGACCCTCTCCCTGAGTACAGGGCGAGGGGGAAAGAGAAAGCCGCCGATCGCGTAACACGCCTGTTCACGGCGCGCGGAAGACGCCGATGGTCACATCGAGATTGGGTTCGAGATTGGCGATATTGACGCCGGTGCCGCCGTAGAGCGTGTCGGGGGTTCCGTCGATGGTATTGAAGTATGTGGTTCCCGAGCCGCCGTAAAGGATGCTGGGGCCGGCGCCGACGGTGAGCGTGTCGTTGCCGGGACCGGCCATGAGAACGTTATAGCCGATGCCGCCGAAGAGTTGGTCGTTGCCCGATCCGGCGATGATGGTATCGCCGCCCTTGCCGCCACGGAGAACATCGTTGCCGGGACCGCCGACGATGCTGTCATTGCCCTGGCCGCCGCAGAGGGTGTCGTTGGGGTTGTTGCCGGTAAGGGTGTCATCACCCTGGCCGCCCTGTACGCTGCACGAGGGGGCGTTGGCATCGATGATGATGGTATCGTTGCCGGCTTCGCCGTTGACGCAGATAAGAGTCAGCGGGGCGATGGGGAACGAGGCGGAAATCATGCCGTTCATGGTGGCGTAGACATCGGCGCCACTGGAGGAGATTTCAATGGTGTCGGCCAGAGTGGTGCCGACGATGTTGAGGACGGTGCCGTCCTGGACGACGAACGGGCCGACCAGTTGCGAGGAAGCCGAGGCGGTGGTCTGGAACGTGAACGGCGAACTGGCAGCGCCGGCGACGCCGTCGGCGTTGACGGTGACGACGGACCAGGAGTAGACGAAGCCATCAGAGAGGAATCCGGCGGGCATGGCGAACGAGTTGCCGGTGACGGCGTTGTTGGTGTAGACGGTCTTGCCGCCGGTGCTGACGGTCAGGAGATAGCTGGCCGCGCCGCCGACGGAAGTCCAGGTGAGCGTGGGCGTGAGCGTGGAAACCGATGCGCCGGTATTGCCGCTGGTGCCGGGCGAGAGAAGAGTGGGACCAGGAAGAACCGGCGCCGGCGCCGGCGTGGAGAAGGTGAGGCTGTTGCCCTGGGCGCCGGCGACGCCGTCGGCGTTGAAGGTGAGCATGTACCAGGTGTATGTGGTTCCGTTGGAGATGGTGCCGGAGGGAAGGGTGAAGCTGGTGCCGATCAGGGCGCGATTGAAATAGACCAGAGAGCCGCTGGCGTTGCTGAGGTACAGACCATATCGAGCGGCGTCGGCCACACCGGTCCAGGTGAACGTGGGCGTCAGCATGGTAATGGTGTCGCCGGTGTTGGTGGCGGTGCCGGGGCCGATGATGGTGGGACCGGCCAGAACGGGCGCCGGGGACGGCGTGGAGAAATAAAGAGCGGTTCCGGCCGCGCCCTGAACGCCGCCGGCGTTGAACGTGGTCATGGTCCAGGAATAATCCGTGGCGGCCAGGAGGTATCCAACGGGGACCGCGAACGTGGTCCCGGAGACGTTGTTGTTGGTATAGACGACCGTTGGGGTGTCGCCGGCGGTCGAGATCGTCAGGCCGTAGCGCGAAGCGCCGTTGACCGCATCCCAGCTCAAGGTGGGAGTTTCGCTGGCGACGGGATAGCCGGTATCGGTGGCGGTGCCGGGGGAAACGAGGGTGGGTCCACCGAGGATGGGAATGGCGGCGGGCGTGGTGAAATAGAGCGTGGTGCCGGGCGAGCTGGTGACGCCGTCGACGTTGACGGTTTCGACGTTCCAGGAATAGTTGGAGCTGTTGGAGAGAATTCCGGCCGGCAGAGCTTCGGTGGTGCCGGTGATACCGCTGATGGTGTCCACGATGGTGGTGGTGGAACCCTGGTAGATGTTCAGTATGTAGGTGGACGCATCCAGAACGGTATCCCACAGGAAGGTGGGTGTGACCGAAGTGATGGTCGGCCCCGGCGCGATGGAAGTGCCGGGCGTGACCGGCGTGGCGCCGGCCAGAGCGGAAGTGCCATAGTTGAAAATGAAGGGGGCGCTGGGCAAGCCGGGTGTGCCGCCGGTGTTCACGGATTGAACTTGCCACTGGTAGGCGTAGCCGGTGTAGAAGTCGCTGTCGGTGACGCTGAGTGTGGTCGTGGCCGAGGTGAGCGTGTAGTACAAATATCCGTATTCAAGAATGCTGACGGTATAGGACTGGGCGCCAACCACCGGCGCCCAGGAGAAGGAGACATAGTTCTTGCCGAGGCCACCGCCGCCGCCGCCGCCACCGCCGCCGCCACCGCCGCCCTGGTTCGTACCCGGTGTGACGGTTGAGTAATTAGCGGGTGTCGCCAGGACCGGCGGCGCCAGCGTGGGCGTGAAGGTTCCGGAATTGAGCAGCACACTGACGGTGCCGTCGGAGTAATTCGCGGTCGCCAGGTCGGGGCGACCATCGCCACTAAAGTCAGCACTCACGACGGATTCGGGACCAAGTCCAACGGTGGGCGCGGTTGGGGCGGAGAACGTGCCATCTCCATTGCCCGCCAGGATGGCTACGGTCCCGTCGGCGGCGTTGGCTGTCACAACGTCAACCTTGCCGTCGCCGTTGAGGTCGCCGGTAATGACGGTCATCGGCAGTTTGCCCGTCGCGATCGGAGTCGGCGAGTCGAACATCGCATATCCGAAGCCGTAATTGAGCATTTCGTAGACGACGCCGGTGGTGTTGCTGCCGGCCGAGACAAGAATGTCGGGCGCGAAATCGCCGTTGACGTCGGCGATGGCGATGGAATAGGGCTTGTCGGCCATCGCGGTGAGGCTGGGGGCGCCGAAGGTACCGTTGCCGTTATTGGTCAGGATGCTGACGCCCGGCGAGATTCCCTGGTCGACCACGGCCAATTCGGGATATTCGTCGCCGGTGAAATCCGCGGCGGCCACCGCGACCGGCGAAGTGCCCGCACTGTAATTAATCGCGCCCTTGAATGTTCCGTTGCCATTGCCCATGAGGACACTGACCACGTTCTCCGTTGGAATCGGAATGACCAGATCGAGATATCCGTCGCCGTTGACATCGGCAACGCAGGGTTTGCCCGGAGCGCCCGGCAGGGTGTACATCTTGGCGGCGGCGAAGGTTCCGTTGCCGTTGCCGATGAGGATGCCGACCTCATTGGCCCCCACATCGGTGGCCACCAGGTCGAGGTTGGTGCTGGTGGACACCAAATTCGCCGCCACAAGCTGGTTGGCATCAAACGTGATCGCGATATTGGTGGCGTTCTTGAATGTTCCGTCGCCGTTGCCGGCCAGGAACGAAAGATTGGATGACGTGCTGCTGGAGGTGATGATGTCCAGGTTGGTGCTGGTGGACACGAAAGCGCCGTCGACGATGGAGGTGGGATCGGTGTTGACGGCATAGGGCGTCGCCGTGCCCATCGTCACCGCCGCGGCCAGCAGGCGGCGGATTTCCAACCCCTCGACCACGGGATAAGTCCACATGCGGTTCAGGGTTCGAACACGGCGGGAGCGAACCACGGATTTGTTTTGTGGAGCGAACATTCCCAACCTCTCTTTCATGCCAGCCAGGGGCGGCCCGGGGATGGTGGATCACCCGGTCCACCGGGAATCCAACAGCGGCCAAGCCGAAGCCAAGTATGCAACGCCGTCGTACGATTGCCCTCACGACCGGGGGGGACACGCTCTCCTTCGCCGACGTTGAATCCTCACTCAGCCCGACACATTCGCCCGGCCGGGCAAAATGCAAGCGGCATCTTACCGCGCCCGCATCTCTTTAAGCAACTCGGCATGCGATATTGGACCCGCCGCCAGGAATGGAACCTTGCCGCCGGTATACCCGGAAAGCTGAAACGGGAAGACGGGCCGCCCGGAAAGGTCGGTGACAATGCCGCCGGCCTCCAGAACCAGGGCCGCCGGCGCCGCCACGTCCCATAACTTGCCGTTGACGGTCACGGCGCCGCAAGCGACCCCGGCCGCCACCATCGCCGCCTCGATGGCCGCTGTGCCCAGAATTCGTACTTTCCGGTCGGGGTGGTTGAACCATTTCATGGCCCACGCCGGCGCCAGGCCGGTCGCGTCGGCCAGGTTGCTGGTCAGCATCAGCAGCGAACTGGCGTCGGTCGGTCCCTGCAAGACGCGCAGCCGCCGGTTCTCCAGCCACGTCCCGCCCCCCTTCCAGGCCCGGTACGTCAAACCCCGCGTCACGTCGCGCACCACGCCCAGCACCGGCATGCCCGCTTCCAGCAATCCGATGCAGACGGCAAACAGGCCCAGGCCCGCCACGAAATTGTTGGTCCCGTCGATGGGATCGATCACCCACACCCGGCCGGATGGATTGGCCACGTCAAACGTGATCGCATCGCCGGTTTCGTTTTCCTCGCCGACGATGCCGTCGGTGGGGAATCGCCTGCGCAGTTCGGCCACGATATGCCGCTGGCTCATGCGATCGGCCTCGGTGACGGCCTCGGCCTGTCGCTTGGTGAGGCGCTGGACCTTCCCGTAGTGCTCCAGCACGATCCTGGCCGCCGATTCCGCCACGCCCGCCGCAAATGTCACATCATCGCTCAAACTCATGCCCGGAAACGTACGCGCTGGCACGAAAAAGTGAAAGCCTTTGAGCGGAAAAAGAGCGACGGCCGCGGAAACCGCCAGGTTACTGCCCCGCTGCCAGCCTGTCGCGCACGGGATTGAACCACTCATCCCCCCAATAGCTGCGGCCCCACAGCGCCGCCGCCCCGCGCGCTATCGGAGTCAACAGCGGCTCGCTCAGGGCCTTGGCCACACCCTCCTTTGTCGCCGGCACGCACCACATCTCGTCGTGCTCCTGTTCATCCAGCAATTGCTCCACCTCATCGCGAAATCGGCTGGTCTGGACGCGGAAAATCAACTCCGGCTGGCGAATGGACACATCCTCGCACATGCCGATGCACCGCACCGACGTCACGTCGGCCGGACGCATGTTCAATTCCTCCCGCAATTCGCGGGCCACCTCGCGGAACACATCGACGGGATCGGTCACTTCCAGCGATCCGGCGAACGTATGCACGCGGCCGGGATAATACGCGACCCGATGGCTTCGCCGCCCGAACATCAAATAACCGTCCGTTGAAACCAGCGCGCTGCTGAGCCCCAGCGCGTTGGCGAGAATGCCATCGCCGTGCTGGTCGGCCAGTTTCGCGTTGATCAGATTGGTCCCCAGAAACGCGCGGTACGACGTTGGCGACAATTCCAGCATCAATCGCCCCTGGTTGACCGTCCAGCCATCAAGCCGGCACAGGGGTCCGTCAAAAAGGTGCCCGCCCAGCCGGCCGGCCGCCATGGCCCAGGCGGTGTCGATCGCGCGTTCCACCTCGGGAATGATGACCCGGCTGGGCGGCCGCCAGGCGCCGGATATTTCTCCCGGACCAAAATCACCGACCATGTGAAACCGCGTCATGCTCACCTCGATTTCTCATTATCGACGTGGCCGCGTATCATACCCGCATGCGACCGACAACACTCATCCTCCGCGCCGCCGGAACCAATTGCGATGCCGAAACCGCCTTCGCCTTCGAGCAGGCCGGCTCAGACACCCAAACCCTTCACGTCAATCGCCTGCTGGAAAACCCGCTGCTGCTGGGGCGATTCCAGATTCTGGCGATCCCCGGCGGATTCAGCTACGGCGACGACATTTCCGCCGGCCGCATTCTCGCCGGGCAGATTATGCATCATCTGTGTGATGTTCTGCACCAATTTATCGACGATGGTAAGCCAATCATTGGAATTTGCAATGGGTTTCAGGTTCTGGTCAAGACCGATCTGCTTCCCGGCCCGGTCGGGGGCCGCACCGGCCAGACGGCGACCCTCACCAACAACGACAGCCAGCGTTTCATTGACCGGTGGATTCGCCTGGTCCCGCGCGGCCGCCTTTGCATCTGGACGCGGGATCTGCCGCCACTTGAGTTACCGATCGCCCACGGCGAGGGAAAATTCGTGCCCGCCGACGCATCGGTGAGAAAAGCCCTGGCCGACAACGACCAGATCGCACTTGTCTACGCCGATGACGATAACGCACCCGCCGGCGGAAAATTCCCCGACAATCCCAACGGCAGCATCGACGACATCGCCGGCATCTGCGATCCCACCGGCCGGGTTTTCGGCCTCATGCCCCACCCGGAGCGGCATATCCAGGCCACGCAACACCCCAACTGGCCCAGCCGCACGACAATCGATCCCGGCAATGGGCCGGGCTTGCGCATTTTCGAGAACGCCGTCGAATTTGTCGCCGAAGCGATCCCGGCGACGATGTAGCCGCCGCTTTATTGCCGCCAGCGAGATGCAGGACAGGCGGTCTGCGCGGAAAATTCCCTTCGGCTCGCTATGATGCTGTGACAGCTTTGGAAGGGCAGGTGTCCCGTGCTCTCACGGATTCAATTAAGGAACCTTCTCTCTTTCGGTCCGAATGGGATCGATCTCGAATTACGCCCGCTCAATGTCCTGATCGGCCCGAATGCCTCCGGCAAGAGCAATTTGATCGAGGCGATCAGTCTGCTTCAGGCGATGCCAGGCGACCTGGCTGATCGAATCAGGGCCGGCGGTGGCATCATGGACTGGCTTTGGCGCGGCGCTGAAAGGCCGACCGCGTGGATCGAGGCGGTCGTTGACAACGCCCAGGGACATCGTTGGCTGCGCCATGTCCTTAAGTTCACGGAGATTGGACAGCGGTTTGAAATTGTTGATGAATGGGTTGGAAACGCGGCGCCACGCAACAAGACGGATCGGCCCTATTTCAACTACCAACTCAACGATGGGCAGCCAACGTTGCTCGCCGGCGACAAACGCCAGCGGCTGAGCCGAGAGGAGGTGAGTTTTTCCCAATCCATCCTGGCCCAGCGCGGCAAGCCAAATCAGTATTCCGAAATGGCCTTTCTGGCCAGGCAATACTCCAACGTTCGCCTCTATGGCGACTGGACCTTTGGTCATGCCTCGCCCGCGCGAATCCCGCGGAAGACCGACGAAAGAAACGACCACTTGCTGCCGGATTCCCGCAATCTTGCCCTGATGGTCAACAAACTGCAGGCCAACCCGGGTCTGAAGCGGCGGATCGCGGAATTTCTCGGCAAATTCATCGACGGAGCGACGGGAGTCGGGGTGCATATTGAAGGCGGAACCGCTCAATTGTATCTCGAAGAGGGCTCGTTTTCCGTGCCTGCGACCCGACTGTCTGACGGAACGCTCCAGTTTATTTCCCTTCTGGTCGTTCTCCTTGATCCAGTCCCGCCGCCCCTGATCTGTATCGACGAGCCGGAACTCGGATTGCACACCGACGCCCTGGTCGTCATCGGTGAATTGCTCATCGAAGCATCGAAGCGGACGCAACTGATTGTGACCACTCACAGCGACGTCCTGCTGGATGCAATGAGCGAGCAGCCAGACAGCGTCGTCGTCTGTCAGCGCGATCGGGGCGAAACCCAAATGCGCCGCCTGGACCCCAAGCGACTCAGCCGGCGCCTCGAAGAACAAACGCTCGGCGAGCTTTGGAGCAGCGGCGAAATCGGGGGCAACCGATGGTGACGATTTTCGTGGAAGGGGGTGGCAACACCAAAGCCCTGCGCGCCGAGTGCCGCCAGGCGTTCCAGGAGCTCTTCCGCAAAGCAGGGTTCAAGAGCCTGATGCCCCGCGCCGTCGCCGCCGGTCCGCGCGACGCCGCATTCAAGGCATTCAGAAACAGCATCGATAAGCCGGTCGCCGGAGAATTCGTCGTCCTGCTCGTTGACAGCGAGACAATTCCGGCGGCCGCAAATGTCTGGACACATTTGAAATCGCGGGACCAGTGGAAAAAGCCTGTCGGCGCAACCAACGATCAGGCCCAACTGATGGTTGCCAGCATGGAGACATGGCTGATTTCCGACCCGGGCGCGCTGGCAGATTACTTCGGCCGGAATTTCAAGAGACATCAGATTCCAACAGGCCGTCTTGAAGAACGCTCAAAGGACGATGTGTACAAGGCGATCAAAATGGCGACATCCGCCGCAATTCCCAAGGGACAGTACGGAAAGGCGCGGGATTCTTTCAAATTGCTGGCTCGAATCGACCCGGCCAGATTAAGGGCGTCCTGCTCGTGGGCGCACCGTTTTTTCACCATGCTGGAAACGCACAGCCGAGCCGCCACGCCATGAGGGCGCACACCCCAACCGGCCGAGAACGAAATCATGACGTCGTTTTCTTGTCAATGTTGTGCAAGGGCCGCCACTTCCCCGCCGCGGCAATCTGTGGTATTTGATTCGGCGGGCTGACGCCGGATGCGGGGGCGGCCATTGCCCGAAAGGATTCGGATTCGCAATGTTCGTATCGATCAAAGCCGTTACCGCCAATTCTCTGACTCGCTTGGCGGCGGTCGTCGTTTTCGTGAGTCTGGCCGGGGGATGTTCCAATCAGCAGGGCATCTTCGCCAATCCCGACAAGTCGCTGCAAAAGTCCAGCACGCAATTCGCGGCCGACGCTGCCAAGCGGCATTATGAAGCCGATGCGCCCACCGTCGCCCAGACCAGCGCCCGGGCGATCATCAACTTCCAGAGCAAGACCATTGACCTGGAAAACCTCACCGCCGGCGACTGGTCCAATGTCGAGGTCTGGCTCAACAAGAAATTCGTGCTGTTCATTCCCATCATGGAAAAACAGACCGCCAAGCCACTCTACTTCGACATGTTCTTCGACACCGACGGCAACTATTTCGGCGAATATGGCCAGACTCCGCTGAGCCCGACCATCGACATCTACCGCGACGGCAAGATGTACACCGGCGTGCCTTTCACGCTGCCGGATCATTAAGCCGGTTCGCAACCGCAAACCCGGAGGATCGTCATGCGGATCGATAAGGCCGCGGTCGTTGTGTTGTTGTGCCTGGCAATCTCGGCCGCCCGCGCCGCTGCTGCGGCCGCGACGGCGCCTTCCGCCGCCAGCATCGATCGCCGCGCACTGGTCACGCGACACAACATCACCGTCCACGCCCTGGACCCCATGGGCGCCATGGCCGTCGGCAACGGCGAGTTTGCGTTCAATTTCGATGTCACCGGCCTGCAATCGTTTCCGGAATACTACGAAAAGACCATGCCCATCGGCATCCTCAGCACATGGGGCTGGCACAACTTCCCCAACCCCGATGGATTCACGCTCGCCAAATTCAAATTGACCTCCATCGCCAAATACGATCGCGTCTTTGTCTATCCCAACGCCAGCACCAGCAACCCGCCGCCGGATGCCGCCTATCTGCGGGCCAACCCGCACCGCTTTGGCCTGGGCCGCATCGGGCTCGAACTCACCAACGCCGACGGCTCGAAGGTCGCCATCACCGATCTGAAGAACATCGACGAACAACTCGACATCTGGGCCGGAATCGTCTCCAGTTCGTTCGATGTGAACGGCACGCCCGTCCACGTTCGCACCGTCGCTCATCCCGATCGCGATGAAGTCGCGACAACGATTGAATCGCCGCTGATCGCGTCCGGCCGGTTGAAAGTCCGCATCGCGTTTCCCTACGCATCCAATTCCTTCGGCCCCGACTATCAGGATTGGACGCATCCGGAATTGCACACGACGGCCATGACGCGGCGCGGCCCCGGCAGCGCCGATTTCGCCCGCACGCTGGATGCCACGCACTACAATGTCCGTGCCCAGTGGTCGCCCGACGCAACGCTCGCCCAGACCGCGCCGCATCAATTTCTGTTAAGTTCAACCGGCAATCGAATCGAACTTTCCGCGTGGTTCAGTCCCAAGACCATCGACGCCGATGCCGACAGCGCCGCCGCCGTCGAAGCCGCATCGCGCGAGCATTGGCAGAAATACTGGACCACCGGCGGCGCGATCGATCTTTCCGGCAACTCCGACCCGCGCGCGGCGGAACTCGAACGCCGAATCGTGCTCTCGGAATATGTGATGGCCGTCCACGATGCCGGATCGCTCCCGCCGCAGGAAACCGGCCTGGGCGTTAATTCCTGGTACGGAAAATTCCACATGGAAATGTACTGGTGGCACGCCGCGCACTGGGCGCTCTGGGGCCGGCCGGAGATTCTCGAAAAGAGTCTGATCCACCTGACGAACATGATGCCGGCCGGGCAGGTGATGGCCAAGCTCGAAGGCTGCCAGGGCGTCAAGTGGTCGAAGATGACCGACCCGGACGGCGTGGAAAGCCCGTCGGGCGTCGGCCCGGTTCTCGTCTGGCAGCAGCCGCATCCAATCTATCTCGCGGAGCTCGTCTATCGAGCCCGCAAGGACAAGGCCACGCTCGACCGCTACAAGGACATCGTCTTCCAAACCGCCGACTACATGGCCACGTTCGTCGATTACGACCCGGCCAGAAAACAATACGTCCTTGGCCCCGGCGTCGCCTCGGCCGATGAAAAGCACGCCGACTATGCCCACAACCTCAACCCCACGATGGAACTGGGGTATTGGAAATGGGCCTTGCAGGTCGCTCAGGATTGGCGAGTCCGACTGGGAATGTCGCGCGACCCGCTCTGGGACAAGGTGATTAACAATCTCGCGCCGCTGACGATCCGCAACAACGTCTACACGGCCGTCGAACTCCCCCAGGAATCCGGCGCAGCCACCATGACGACATTCCTCTACGGCGCCCTCCCCGGCCTGGGCATCGACAAGGACGCGATGCGTAACACGCTGCGCAGCGCTGCAAGAGGCAGCACCGGAATTCAATCGGCCGTCACCTGGGGCACCGCCATGGAAGCCATGTGCGCGGCAAGGCTGAACGATCCCGACACCGCGATCAACCTGCTCGTCGGCCGCTACGACAAAAACCCCTTCATGCCCAGCGGCTACACCGTCCGCCGTCCCGACCAAACCCCCATGTACATGCCCGCCAACGGCGGCTGGCTGTCCGCCACCGCCATGATGGCCGCGGGATGGGATGGAAATACAACCCCCGCGCCGGGGTTTCCCAAGAGTTGGACGGTAAGGTATGAGGGGTTGTTGCCGATGCCGTGACAGGCGGATTGTGGGTCGCAAGGCAGAAGGCGCTTTGACGGATTATTCGCCCCATTTTGACTTGCCAAGCGATGAATACATAATACAGTTCGGATGACCCGCGCCATCAAGCACAGATCAAAGCGGATGCCGGCAGATTACGCCGAACTCGCTGCCCTGTTCCCCTTGCGGCCGCTGAGCGATGAGGTCGATTACGACAATGCACTTGAGGTGGCCGAGTCGCTGGTGGGTCGGGTTGATCTCAGCGAGGACCAGGCGGATTACCTCGACGTCTTGACCGACATCATTCAGAAGTACGAGTCACAGCGCCACGCCGTCGGTGGCGGCGGGTCATCGCTGACAACGCTCAAACGCATGCTCAAGGAGCAAGGCATGACCGGCTCGGACCTCGGGCGTTTATTGGGAAATCGGCCGCTGGGCGGCGCCATCCTGCGCGGCGAACGGAAGTTGAGCAAAACCCACATCCGCATCCTCGCCGACCACTTCAAGGTCAGCACGGATTTGTTTTTCGATTGAGTCTCGCTGGAGCGCACCCATGCCGACCGATCAACCCGCCGACGGCAAATTCGCGACCGCTTTGAGTTGGGCCGCGTGTCTGCTCACGCTTGTGTGTCTGGGCCTCCTGGCGTGGTACATCCCACGCGATCGCGCGGCATTCAAAACTCTGTTCGCGGACTTTCATATGGAATTGCCATCGGTGACGCAGGTGATGCTTGCGATACCCGACGTCGCCTTTCCGCTGGCGGCGGGCGTCGCCGCGGCGGGCGCGATTTTCGTCCAGTTGCGCGTGCGTACGAAGGCATCGGCCGCTCTGTTCCACGTGCTCGTCTTGCTTGGCTGCGCGGTCGTCTATGCCATCTACCGCGAATGCATGACCCAGCCCTTTTACCAGACCATTCAAATCATCCACAGTCCGGCAAGCCGATGACCTGTTGCCGATGCGCCGCTCAACCACCCGTCAGCGTATCGATCATGCCGGCAGGAACGTGGACGAAGTCATGTAGGGTCCGCACTGCGGACCATCCCGCGCTATCGCGCCTGCCTACTCCATATCCTTCACAGGCAGCATCGAGAAATCCGGTAAAATCACGGGCTGGCCGGTGCAGCCGCAAGACCAATCCGCCGCGTAAGAACCAAGCGCAACCTGGCGATGGAACGACGAGAACGGCCAGGCGTGCGGGCAGTTCACGTACCCGTGATTCACGGGATTGAAATGTATATAGTCCAGATGCCGGTTGTAATCCCGCTCGTCCCGGATGAGATGTTCCCAGTATCGCCGTTGCCAGACGCCTCGGCGCCGATTGGTCGTCTTGGATTGCGACACAATTCGATCTGTCCCGCCAGCGTTGAGGAACGACTCGGTGAACTGCTTCTTTATCTTGCCCCAGCGCGAGGAGTAATCGGCATCGCCGGCCGGCAAAGTCCACATGGCGTGAAGGTGATCGCGAAGCAGCACAAAGGCGTCGATCGAAAACGGGGACTCACTTCGCACAGCCGCAATGGCCTCGCGGAGCAATCGCCGCGAGGAGTCAGTATCGAACAAATTCCGCCGATCGTGCGTGACGACCGTGAAGAAGTACGTGCCGCCTGGCTGACGAACGCGTCGGTATTCCGGCATGACAGGAAGAAGTACCACGCGCGATCATTCATGCAAAGCGACCCGTCCGGCCGACCGTGATGCCGGCGCACGGTACCATGCGGAAAGATGGTCCGCGGTGCGGACCCTACAGAGGCGCTGGTGCGTCCGGGCACCGCGCCCGCCCCGAACTTGCGGCCGGTTGGTCTTGCGCCTATGCTCCCTTTCAGTTTCCAGGAAGGGTTAATAGCGCATGAGTATCCTCGTCAACAAGGACACCCGCGTCATCTGTCAGGGCATCACCGGCACGTCCGGGGCATTCCATACCAAGGGCTGCCTCGATTACGGCACCAAGATGGTCGGCGGCGTCACGCCCGGCAAGGGCGGCACGAAAGACGTAAACGGCCTGCCCATCTTCGATACCGTCCAGCAGGCCGTCGATGCCACCGGCGCCGACGCCTCCATGATCTTCGTCCCGCCCCCGTTTGCGGCCGACGCCATCATGGAAGCCGCACAGGCCGGCATCGAGGTCATCGTCGCCATCACCGAGGGCGTGCCCGTGCTGGACATGATCAAGGTCAAGACCTATCTCAAGGAGCACACCGATTCGGTCCTCATCGGCCCCAATTGCCCCGGCGTCATCACGCCCGGCGAGTGCAAGATCGGCATCATGCCCGGCTACATCCACACCCCCGCCGGCAAGGGAAAGAGCGGCAAGTCCGTCGGCATCATCTCCCGCAGCGGCACGCTCACATACGAGGCCGTCTGGCAATGCACGGTCCTGGGCATCGGGCAGACCACGTGCGTCGGCATCGGCGGCGACCCGGTCAAGGGCCTGAACTTCATCGACATCCTGCACCGCTTCGGCAACGACCCGCACACCGATGGCATCATCATGATCGGCGAAATCGGCGGCACCGACGAGGAAGCCGCCGCCAAGTTCGTCCACCAGAACATCAAGAAGCCCACCGTCGCGTTCATCGCCGGCCGCACCGCCCCGCCGGGCCGGCGCATGGGCCATGCCGGCGCCATCATCAGCGGCGGCGAAGGCTCGGCCGACACGAAAATCGCCGCGCTCAAAGCCGCCAACATCGCCGTGGCCGACAGCCCGGCGGCGCTGGGTTCGACAATGGCGGCGGCGCTGGGGATCAAGGCGTAGGCAGCCCCGCTGGTTGATCCGGGCACACTTCGCGGCGATGATGCGGGTCGTGTGAACCCGGACCGACGCCTTGCGGATATTGTTACATGATCCGAACCAAAATAGTCGCCACGATGGGGCCGGCCTGTGCGTCGGCGGATAACCTGGTCTCGCTCTTTAACGCCGGGGTCGATATCTGCCGGCTGAATTTTTCGCACGGCGATCTCGACGCCCATCTGGCCACGCTGCGCAATATCCGCGAGGCGGCCGCCCGGCACGATAAGCCGATCGCCATCCTCGGTGATCTGTGCGGGCCGAAGATCCGGCTGGGGCATGTGGCCGATCAGGGGGGCACCGGCGGCATGGCCATCGCGCCGGGAGATGAACTGGTCATCCAGCGTGCCAGCATCGTCGGGGCCGCGGGCCGAGTCAGCAGCACGTATCCGCAGCTTATCGACGACGTGCAGGTCGGGCATCGCGTGCTTATCGAGGACGGCCTGATCCGCCTTATTTGCAGCGACAAGAATTTCAACGAGCTTCGCTGCAACTGCACCGTCGGCGGAATCCTCAGGACCGCCAAGGGGATCAATCTCCCCGATTCGGTCGTCACCGTCGCTTCGATCACCGACCGCGACTGGGAATGCGCCGACTGGACCATCGAGAACGGCCTGGATTACCTGGCACTGTCCTTCGTGCGCAGCGCGGACGATCTGCAACTGCTCCGTGAACATCTCCGCAATCGCCAGTGCGACACGCAGCTTATCGCCAAGATCGAAAAGGCCGAGGCGCTGGACCATATCGACGCGATCATCGAAGCGGCCGATGGGCTCATGATCGCCCGCGGCGATCTGGGCGTGGAAATGGACATGGCCCGCGTGCCGATCATTCAAAAGGAACTGATCCGCAAATGCCAGACGGCCGGCAAGCCGGTCATCGTCGCAACGCAGATGCTCCAGAGCATGATCGAACAGGCCTCGCCGACGCGCGCCGAAGTGAGCGATGTGGCCAACGCGATCTTCGACGGGACCGATGCCGTCATGCTCAGCGGCGAGACATCCATCGGCAAATTCCCTTTCGGGGCCGTGCATATCATGGGGCACATCGCCGAAACGACCGAAGAATACATCGTGCGCACGCCGCGGATGTCGCTGGCCGATCTGAAGCCGACGGGATTGACGCTGCGGATGTCGGCCGCGGCGGCACACGGCGTGTGGCAGATCGTGCGGGAACTGGAGGTGAAGCTGGTGGCGATCTGGAGCCAGACCGGGGCGACGGCGCGGATTTTTTCCAAGACGCGATTCCCCGTACCGATCATCGCCCTGTCCAGCGATCACCGTGCGCTGCGGCGCATGGCGCTGCACTACGGCGTTGTCCCCCAGGAAATGTCGCCGCCATCGGATATGCGAGAACTGATCCGTTCGCTCGACGAACTGCTCCGCAGTCGCAAGTTCGCAGTGGAAGGCGATCGCATCGTGTGCGTGGTCGGCGCCGCGTTCGGAATCCCCGGCGCCATGAACGGGATCATCATCCACACCGTCGGCGACGTGCCGGAGGAGCCCGTCGCCATGAGGGCCGTTGCCGAGGTCGCCCAGACATGACACCACAACTGCCTCACTTGCCGCTGGCGATCATCATCGCCGCCGCGACGCTGGCCGGCGGATGCATCAGCCAACCGTCCAACCCCGCGCCCGGCCACAGCGCCATCGACATCGACCCCAAGCTCGCGACCGGCGATTACTGGTATCACCAGCCGGCTTCGGTCACGATCACCGGCCGGGATTTCGACAAGCTGGTCGCCGCGACCGAGGAAGTAGCGCGGTCGCGATTCTTCATCATCGACCGCACCGACTATCGCGACGGCCTGATCACGACCAAGCCGTTGGTCAGCCGCCAGTTCTTTGAACCCTGGCGAAGTGACACCAGCACCGCCTTCGACCTGGCTCAAAGCTCGCTGCAAACCATCCGTCGCACACTTCATTTTGAGATCGCCCGCCGCGGCGACAATACCTGGACCATGTCACCCAAGGTGCTGGTCGAGCGCTACGTCCTGATCGGCCGGTCGCTGACCAGTCCGGCCAACATGCAGGTGAACGTATTCGCCCCGAGCACGGAAAGCGGTTACGACGCCGATCCCAGCATCGTCCCGCTGGCCAACACCTACTGGTACGCACTGGGCCGCGACGCCAACCTGGAAAAAGACCTCGCCGAGGATGTGAAGAAACGGCTGTGAGCAGGCCTCGAAACATTTCCGCCCGCAAGGGAATCCCGCTCACGCTGTGTCTGGGAATTGTCCTGCTGATTGCCTTTGAAGCCCTGCTTTTTGCCGATGTGTACTGGTCGCATCGCGGGGCTGTCGAATCCGCGCAGCAACTCAACAGGATCCTCGATAACGAGCCTTCCGCCGGCCTGCACGAACTGGCCCGGCTTGTCGCCGTCAACATGACCCCGCTGGCGTGGCTGGCGTATCTCTTTATTCTTGACGGCATCCTCCAACTGCAGGGCGGCAGCCCGATCCGCACACGGCCGCACCATTTCGCCTGCATGTTCCTGGCCTCGATCACCATCTGGTGCATTTTCGACGCGATCAATTTCTATTCGATCAAGGCCTGGTTCTACATCGGCATCCCCGCGATGGACGCCGGCACGGCCGTGTGCTACGCCATCGCCTTCGGCACCATCGTTCCCGGCATGCTCATGAGCGGGCAGATGCTCATGAACCTCGGGGTGTTCAATTTCGCCAGATCCCGCCCCTGGCCGATGCCGCGTGCCATTCCCATTGCATCGCTGATCGCCGGAGCGGTCATGCTCGCCTGGCCCATTGTCCACCCTGACCCGATCACCAATCTCACGCTCTGGACGAGCTTCGTGTTTTTGCTCGATCCGATCAACTACGCCCTCGGCCGGCCCAGCATGTTCCGCGACTGGCAAAACGGCTGGTACGGCCGCACGCTGGCCGCCTTCGCCGGCGGGTTGCTCTGCGGATTCCTCTGGGAATTCTGGAACTACTGGGCACTGGCCAAGTGGATTTACCATCTCCCCTTCCTCGGCCGGGCCGAGAACATCCGCTATTTCCAGATGCCCGTTCCGGGGCTGATAGGCTTCATTCCCTTCGGCATTGAGTGCTGGGTCATGTGGCAGTTGATGCGCATTCCCCTGGACCCGATGATCGAGCCGCTGCCGGATGATCGAGCCCTGATATAACCTATTGGATCGGCTCAGGCGCCAGTGGGTGTCACTTTCATGACACCGCCCGTCGCCTTCAGGAAGAACCTGGCGACCATGTCGCTCAATCCTTGCGCCCGTGCTAACATGGCCGGATTGGCCTCTCGTCCGGGCTCATGGACCACGTAGAACATCATGTGAAACAGTTTTTGTGAATCGGCACTGGAGGGTTTGCGCTGGCCCATCACCTTCACGATGTCCGCGATCCGCACCGGAATGACGGCTCCCTCCAGCCGGTTCGAAGTCAAAGCCTCGGCAAAGGAGGTGTCCGGAACCTGATTCGCCGGCAACATCCCCATGATATAGAGATCCAGCGCCGAATATCCGCCGGGCACGCCGGACGGATAGTCGCCTGTCGAAATCCTTCCATCCGGCCCTCGCTGCCAGGCCGATCCCCCCATGATCGAGCCTCCAACAGCCGGCTTGTCCAGGAACAAGTCCCACACCGGAAACATCGCCGTTGTATCCAACCCCTCCCGCCAGTGCCCCACGCTGTCGGTCAGCTTTTCGGTTTGTCCGGTGGTTGGATTCTGAAAGCTCAAATCCAATCCCCAGCGGTGGGTGCACTCGTGCGCGACCCATTTGACGCCGTGCGCATAGTTGAGCCATCGTCTTCCGTCGTCTTCGACGCCGGATTGATCGAATAACGGCGACCCCAGCCACACCGTCGCCACGGACATCTGCAATTGCGTTGAACCGATCGCCCCGGTCGACCGTGGTTTCTCGTTTTGCTTCCCGATCCCCTCGATGCCAAAATTCGCCGCAATCGCGCCGCCGCCCTGTCCATACAAATCGTCAATCCTGAAATCCGTAAAGACGATGGCGATGTCGTCCACAGCCGGCGCCGTCTTGTAAATCGTCGTCAGAAGCCGCTCCGACGCCTTGGTGACCACCGGGTAATGAAACACCTCAAACACATTTCCCGAATGCTTTTCGTTGGCTTTGGAGAATTTGACCGTCGCCGGCGCGACGCCGCTCATGCCAAACGAACCCAATTTGTCTCCCGATTGCACAAATCGCCCGGGCTGTCCCCACCACGTCACATCCCATGCGACCGAGCACTGCCTGCACCCTGACAACAGGACCTTGGACACGAACATATCCACGCGCCGGCCATTGATCCGCCACCCGCCTGTCCTGGGCGCCGGGCCCAGCCAGCAACTCATGCTGGCCCGATCCGATACGCTCACCGACACCGCGTCCTTCACGCCGTCGTGGTCCACCCAGCATCGATAATCGAGCGGCCCCGAATCAACTTTGGTGAGGGCGTCCTGCTTCATCGTGATCGCCAGATCAAGAACCGTCCCCGCGTCGTACACGTCGGCCGTATCGATGGCCACGCTTGGATGCGGCGCCTTGCCCGTGTATTTCCAGTGATTCAGCGACGTTCCGCTGGTCGCCGCTCCCGGAAACAGTCCAACGATCCCGTCCCGTTCGGCCACATGCGGATAGGTAAACTCGATCACCCCCGACGCGTACAGCCGGGCTTGAAAATTATTGACTCCCAATACCGCCTGGCCCCAGGCGGCGCGCGTCATGTTCCACGTGACCGCCAGACAGTTCGGCTGCACCCCCACCGACACCTGGCTGACGGTTGGATTGAGATACGGCCCCCAAAACGCCGCAATCATCTGTTCCATGCCCGCCGCCGACCGCGAATCAATCGCCGCCGCCACCGAATTCATACCCGCATCCGACCACGGATCGCGCTGCGGCCAATACTCGCTTTCCGGCTTCTCAAAGGAAATATTCCCGTCCATGTTCACGTACAGCCGCTGCCAGGACTTGCCCCCAAACGGAAACGCAAACGGAAGCGAAACATTCCAACCCTTGCAATACCACGGCCCCTGCGCCGCTTGATCCTGCAATCTCTGGGCGGTTTGCACCAGCGCGGACGTATTGAGCGTTTGCACCTGGTACGATCCGTCCCCGGCCGGCGTGAATCGCACCGTCTTGCCCTGCAAATCGAATAAATCCGCGGGATTCTGGACCAGATTCTCAATCGGGACCGAAGCGACAAACCCCGCCCCCGCCGCACGGCCGCCGAGCGATAGCACGACCAATGCGAAGCAGGCACACAAACACAGCGGCCGGCTTCCCTGAAGACTCGATAACTCTCTCATGTCAACGCCGCCGTGAGTTCGAGGCCAGAATCCGCAGGATATAGAGGAACAGGTTGATGAAATCGAGGTAGAGCCGCAACGCGCCCCTCACTGCATACCGAGCCGCGACCGCCCCATCTCCCGCCGTCGCGAAGGCGTCCTGCTTGAGGCGCTGCACGTCAAACGCCGTCAGCCCGCAGAAGAGCAGCACGCCCAGGTACGTGATGCCCCAATAGAGCATCGAACTGCCGATGAAAAAGTTCACCACCGTCGCCAGGATGATTCCGATCAACGCCATCATGAAAAAGCCCTGCATCGACACCAGATTGCGCCGGGTGACCGCTCCATACACGCACATCGCGCCGAACATCCCGGCCGTCACCAAAAACGCCCCGGCCAGGCTTTGTGTCGAATACATGAAAAACAAAGTGGAAAACATCAGTCCGTTGAGGGCGGCGTAGAGAAGGAACAGCGCCGCGGCCACGCCCGCACTGATTTTGTTCACCGCCGCCGACACCACCCAGACCAGCGCCAATTCCGCGATGACCAGCATGATAAGACCCGGCCCGCTGAATATCGGCGCCACCGCCTGAATGTTGCGCGCCACCATGTAGGCCACCAGCGCTGTCACGCCCAGCCCGGCCGCCATCCAGCCAAATACCGCGTTAAAGAACGTGGCCATGGTGGAATCGGCCACGCCGTAATCCACGGCCTGCGCCGGCTGACCCCGCCCAAACCCGTTCCAACCAAAACCGGAATTGAATGATGACATTTTTTCTCCTTTATTCACACTGCGTTACGGTCGTTATCCCGCTGGCCGGATTATACACCCCCGCGGGCCGTATGTCCCACCTACCGGGTCTGTGCTCGCAGCAGGTCGGTCCCGGTCACAATGCCTACCAGCTTGCCGCGATGGCGCCGCTCCACAACCGCAAGCCGTGCATAATCCTGCTCGGTCATGATCTGCATCGCCTCGCGCAGCGTTGTGTCCGGATACACAAACCGTACCGGCCGATGCAGCAACTGGCGCAGCGGCGTTGTCGCCGAAATCGCCGGATCGAATATTTCGCGATGCGCCAGCATTCCAACGACCGTCCCGTCGCCATCGACAATGGGGTATCCGCCAAACTGCGAACCGTTCAGGCCCGAAGACATCCACAGCCGCACATCGGCCACGGTTTGCGAGTCCTTCAGCGTGACGACATCGCGCGTGGCGATGGCGCCGACCCGGGCGTGCTGGAGGAAATCCGGGGTGTATTCCTCGGGGACGCGCACGCCGCGGCGGGCGATCTTCTCGGTCATGATCGTGTGCGGCATGAGCAGGCAGGAAACGAAGAACGCCCCCGCGCAGCCGCCCAGCAGCGGCAGCAATCCCATCGGCTGCAACGTCGTCTCGAATGCGAAAACCACCGATGCCAGCACGGCACGCGACGCTCCGGCGAACATCGCCGCCATGCCCACCAATGCCGCCACGCGCGGATCGACGCCGCACTGCGGCAGGATATCTGCCGCGCCCCGGCCGATGAGCAGTCCCAGCGCACTGCCGATGGTAAACAGCGGCGCCAGCGTTCCGCCGGATGTTCCGCTGCCCAGGGCGATCGACCACGACAGGAATTTCAGACATCCCATCGCCAACACGAAGGCGACGGTCCAGTTGTTGCCAAGCAATGCGGAAATGTTCTCGTACCCGACACCCAACGTCCGCGGGCAGATATACCCGATGATCCCGACCGCCAGCGCCCCGACGGCCGGCCACCACATCCAATGCAGCGGCAGCTTGGCGAACAGGTCCTCGACCAGGTAGACCGACCTGGTCACGCCGATCGAGGCGCACCCGACCAGCACGCCCACCAGCACGTAGATCATCATCGCCAGGAGTCCCGGCTGAGCGATCGGCGGAAGTTGGAACATCGGATAGGTGTCGCGGAAAGCGAATCGCATGGCCGTCGCCGTGACGCTGGCCAATGCGACCGGAATGAGCGAACGGGGGCGAAACTCGAACAGAAGCAGCTCAATCGCCAGCAGCACCGCGGACACCGGCGTGCCGAACGTGGCGGTCATTCCCGCCGCCGCCCCGGCCGCCAGCAGTGTCTTGCGTTCGGTCGCGGTCACCGTCACCAACTGACCGATCAGGGAACCCATCGCGCCGCCGGTGGCGATGATCGGTCCCTCGGCGCCGAAGGGACCGCCGGTCCCAATCGACAGGGCGGCGCTGATGGGCTTGAGAAAGGTGAGTCGCGGCGGGATGCGGCTCTGGTGCATCAGCACTCGCTCCATCGCTTCGGGAATTCCGTGTCCGCGAATCCCTTCCGACCCGTACCGCGCCATCAGACCCACGAGGACCGCGCCGATGACCGGCACGCCGATCACCCACGCACCCAGGTGATTGTCCGCCGGGGATGACAATTGCAGCGAGAATCGCCCGTAAAACGCAATGTCGGTCACGAGATGAATCAGTCGCACCAGAATCTCGGCCGCGAACGCGCCCAGAACCGCGACCATGACCGCCAGCAGGGCAATGAAAGCCACGCGTCGATCGACCAGCGTCGCACGCGCCCGCACGGAGGCGGTTTGCAGCGCCGGCCCCATCGACGGCGAAACCGGAAGTCCTTCCGTGGTTGAGGCGAGCTCGACCTGGCGAAGCGCCGCGGCATCCGAATCAGTGTCGCGCCTTGTCATGCGGTTCTTCCGCCTCCTCAAAAAACATCGCCGCTCGCCGGGCGCCCATCGCGTCGGCCAGCGTTTCCAATTGCCCCGCAAGGCGTCCGCTCTCGCGGGGCGCCATCGCGCCCAGCGCCACGATGAGCCGTCTCTGGGCCGCTTCGGGAACCCGCCGCAGCACCGACCGCCCCGCCGCGGTGATCGACAGATCGCGGCTTCGCCCGTCGGCCGCCGATCTCCGGATCAGCACCAGCCCGCCCGCGGCGAGTTTCGCGGCAACGGCCGACACCGAACTGGGATCGGTGTGGGTCCGCCGGGCCAGTTGCGTCATCGACATCGGCCCGCCGTCGGCCAGCGACTGGAGCACAAAGACCCTGGCCGCGCTGAGCCCGACGCGTTTTTCCGCCGCGCGGTCGAACAGCCGCAGCGACCGCACGATGCGCCGCAGAGCGTCCATGACCCGTCGGGCCGATCGATCCTGCCGCCGCCGATTTACTTGGGCTCCCATGTATTCACCCATCATAGGCCGCGCGCCGCGTCGCGACCAGTCCCGGCGTTGACGGTCTATGAGGTCCAAAACGGGCGAACCGGTCGCGCGATCGGCGTCTCCGTCGCCCCGGGCGAGCTTCGGCCGTTCGCCGCCGCGCAGTAACGCTTTTGGTTCCTTTTCCCCGATCGCTTGAAAAACCGCGCCGGATCACGACAATCCGCCCGGCCTGGAATTTGTCGAAATGCCCACTATCGCACCGCATCAACGCACGCTCGATCGGCTCAAGGAGATCCTGCGCCGTGATCTCAAACTTGGACCCGATCTTCCCATCCCCGACGATATGCCCCTGATCGGCTCGTCGATGGACCTGGACTCCCTGGACATGCTGCTGCTGGTCACGCACATCGAAAAGGAATTCGGCGTCAAGATCCCCAGCCAGGCGATGGGCCAGGCCGTGTTTGAACGGGTCGAGACACTGGCGAGCTACATTGATTCCGCCGCGCCGGCCGCACCCGCCGCCGCGCCGGCGCCGCCGGCCGATCCACTGGCCAATCTGCCGCATCGCGAGCCCTTCCGATTCGTCTCGTCCGTCACCCGCCTGGAGGCGGGCGCGGCCGGCAGCGGAATCTGGGAACTCACGGGCAACGAGCCGTTCTTTGCGGGGCATTTTCCCGGCCGGCCGATCGTGCCGGGCGTGCTGATCGCCGAGGCGCTGGCGCAGATGTCGGGCCTGGTTTCATCGGTTCCGGCCGCAGGCGGAGGCGGTGCGCGATCGGCGATGCTGGCGCATGTGGATGTTCGATTCGAACAGCCGGTCGTGCCGCCGGCCCGGATCGTTCTGGAATCGCGCCTGTCCAGGACCGTGGGGCTGGTCCAGTTGTTCGACGTAACCGCGAAGGTCGCGGATGTCGTCGTGTGCCGCGGCACGCTGGCGCTGCACTGGTCCGGCTCTGCTCCGCAAGCCAACACCGCGCAGGGCAACGGCAAGCCATGAGACGGCCCGCATCCGTCATTCGTATTCTCCTCACAGTGCTGTTGGCCGGCATCGCCTTTGATGTCCATCGCCTGGCCGCCCAGGCCGCCGCGCCGTCGTCCCGACCCTCGGTGCCGGCGGGTGTCGATCCCGAATTGTGGCGGCAACTGCTCGATATCGACGGCCGTGCCCGCGCCATCACCCATCTGGCCTGCGACTTTCAGCAGCAAAAGGTCACGCCGCTGCTGAAAAAACCGCTGGTCTCGCGCGGGATTGTCCGCATCGTCGGCTCGCTCATGCGCCAGGACACCACCGACCCGCATCCCAGCAGCATGCTCATGGACGCCCATCAACTCCGCATTTATTACCCGGCCGACAAGACGCTGGAAATCTACGACCTCTCCAGCCAACTCGGCCAGCTTGCCGCATCGCCGCTGCCGCGCTTGTCGGTTTTGCAGCAGTATTTCACGTTTGAAAAGCTCCCCATCTCCCAACTTAATCCCGGCGGCAAAGAGTCCGATTTCCTGGCCCTTCGCCTGGGCCCGGCCGACGCGTCGCTGAGCCAGTACATCAAGGAGGTTCTGGTATTGCTGGATCGGCAGCACGGCTATATCACCAAGGTCCAGTGGACGGACGCCGATGGCGAAAAGACCATTCTCGACTTTTCGGCCGTCAAGACGGATGGGAACTTCAAACCCTCCGATCTGGACCTCGCCTTGCCCAGGGACGTCAAGACGGTGCATCCGCTGGGAGGCGGCGATGCAACCCCGGCCACACAACGGAGTTCGCCGTGACCCAGACCGCCGGGAACGAAATCCGCCAGGTGAATCCGACGCAGATCACGCGTCCGGCCCAGTCGCGCATCCGGCGAATGGCGGCGAGTTTCTGGATGAACTACATGTTCTTCAGCCTCAACCACTTTCCCTGGTGGGTGCGGGCGAGCAAATACGTTTATTTCTGGTTCGCGTTCCGATTTTCGCACCAGATCCGCCAGAGCACGCTGGCCAACGCCGCGCGCATTCTCGGCCCGGATTCAACGCCAAAGCAGCGACTGGCCTTGGCCAAGCGCACGTTCAGTAATTTCTACGACTTTATCTACGACGTCGGCATTTGCGCCAGGCTTGACGTCAAGCAACTCCGCCAGCGCGTCGACGCCGTCGAGGGCCGCCAGCACTATCTCGACGCCCGCAAGGCCGGCAAAGGCGCGATCGTCGTCTCGGCCCACATGGGTTCGTTCGAGACGGCCGTATCCGCACTGCTGGACATCGAAAAGCGCATCCATCTCGTTTACAGCCGCAACGCGGAATTGTCGCGGTTCGAACAAGTTCGCGCCATATTGCGAAAGCGGCTGGGCGTCGTCGAGCACGCTCTGGACAACGGCTGGAACATGTGGGTCGAGCTGCGCGATGCCCTGCGGGCCGACGAATGCGTCGTGCTTCAGGCCGATCGCGTCCTGCCGGGGCAGAAGGGACTGAAAGTTCCGCTGCTTCACGGCCACATCCTGCTTCCGACCGGCGCGGTCAAGCTGGCGCTGGCCAGCGGGGCGCCGATCCTGCCGACCTTCTGCATCCGCCAACCCAACGGCCATGTCCGCCTGTTCACCGAGCCGGCCATTTACCCGTCAGAGGATGACGGCGGCGCTGCGGCCATGAACAGCATCGCCGCATCGCTGGCCAAATTCGTCAAGGCCTATCCCGAGCAATGGCTGCTCCTGCGCCCGGCCTTCTGCGAGGACACCCGGAGCGACGACCAGCCCGCGCCGCAGCAATCGTCGCCGGCGTCCACCCGCCCCGCGCCGGGACAATGATTTCCACCCATCCACGATTGCACCTCGATCCGCTATAGTGTCACACAGCTATATCAACGCCACGAATGTCAAACGTCTTTTCGATCGACAATCCCGTACTCATCACCGGCGCCAGTGCCATCACGCCGCTGGGCCTGGATCGCCACGCCACGTTCCGCGCCGTCAGCCTCGGTCAATGCGGCACGGGCGCCATGCCCGCCCTGGAACAGCCGCTCCCGCCCGGTCACAGCGGCGGTCAATGCCCCGATCTGCCGGCCGGCTTTCGGCCGCATCTGCCGCGCGAAGCGCGTTATCTCAAACGCGCCATTCTCGATGCCTTGGCTGATGCGCGGATCGATCCGGCCAACATGCCCTGCCCGCCCGATCGGTGCGGCATCGTCCTGGGCACGACGCTGCACGGCATGCGTGCGGCCGGCGATTTTTTCCGAACCGGGAAATCCGCCCCGCTTCAACATTTCCTCGCCGGCGCAGTGCTGGCCTCGGTCATCGACGATCTGCCCTTGGGCGCTATCTGCGCCACCACCTGCTCGGCCTGCTCCAGCAGCCTGGGCAGCATCGTCATGGCGGCCGGTCTTCTGCAGGCCGGCGAGCTCGACCTGGTCATCGCCGGCGGATACGACACGGTCAGCGAATACGTCTACGGCGGCTTCAACAGCCTGCGCCTGGTTGCGACCGGCCCGCTTCGCCCGTTTGCACGCGAACGCCAGGGGATGAAACTGTCCGAAGGCTACGGCGCGGTGGTCATGGAAACGCGCCGCCACGCGGCCGCCCGGTCGGCCAACCCGCTGGCGACGGTGCGCGGCGCGGGTGAATCGGCGGATTCGCATCACCTCACTCAACCCCATCCCGAAGGAAAAGGCGCTGCCCGGGCGATCCGCGCGGCCCTGGACGCCGCCGGGCTTACCGCCGCCGATATCGATCTCGTGGCCGCTCACGCCACCGGCACGCGCGATAACGACGCCGGTGAATTCGCCGCCCTGACCGCCGTCTTTGCCGAGCGACTGGCGACAATTCCCGTCGTCGCCTTCAAAAGCCATCTCGGTCACACGCTCGGCGGCGCGGGGGCTGTTGAGCTGATCCTCAG